>Ga0302314_10023018_pt1 | contig 10192 bp, 10 predicted proteins | sample III_Palsa_N2_3_FD_200533 | JGI IMG/M metagenome (GOLD analysis project Ga0302314, IMG submission 200533) | Peat permafrost microbial communities from Stordalen Mire near Abisko, Sweden - III_Palsa_N2_3 | ecosystem: Environmental > Terrestrial > Soil > Palsa > Peat permafrost | place: Sweden... | reverse complement strand
CCTGAAAAAAGTGTGCCACTGCCAGTCTGCCAGAGAACGGCCGGCTTCTTTACCCGCTCTTTTGGCATTAAAAGCACTAGTTAGGTCGCTCGACGGCTGAGAGCGCTGAGAGAAAAACGATGGCTTCGCGCACGCCCGTCGTCGTGGAGGCGGTGGTGGCCCTCTTCGTCCTTTCCTTCGTCTTTGCCGCCCTGCATTTCGCTTCGAGCGGCTCGCCCGTGACCGGGGCGTGCTGGGCAGTGGTGGCCGTGGCAGCCATGGCTTACCTACTGGCGCGGCGGGTGCGGCGCGGTGTGAACACGTGTGGCGCGTCGCGGGAGACGTTTGAAAGGCCCTCTGCGCAGAACGGCTTTTTGGTGCTGGGCGTGGCCATGGCCGTGGTGGCGGTGGCGTCGGCCTCGATTGCGCTCTTTCAGGAGGAGAAGCTGGTGGAGACGAGCTGGTGGATGAGCATGATCGCGTCGCTCATGGCCGTCAAGTGGTCGGCGCTCGCGCACACGCAAATCAAGGCGCTCAACGACGACGGCATGACGAGTGAGCCGCTCATGCAGGCGTGACCGTCGTGCTCGTGCTCGTGTGCGCAACGGCGCGCAGGCGCGTGTGTGTGTGTGTGTGTGTGTGTGTGATCAACGTGTATAACTTAAAGCCGTTTCAAGCGGGCAGGCTGCCCTGGCGGCGCACCATGCGGTCGACGGTGACGACGCGCTGGTTCTTGGCGTCGTAGCGGCAGCGGAACGGCCGCTGTACGCCCTCCTCGCAAAAGCTGCGCATGCTCTGCACGAGGTGCTCAAGCGAGTCGGCAGCAAAGTACACGGGCTGGTAGTCGGTGATCGGATATGCAAGCTCGGCGGCCGCGAAGGGATCCCACGCGCGTATCTCCGGCTTGCCCGACTCGCACGCGTACTCGAGCTCGCCAAAGCTCGACAGCAGGCCGGCGCCAAAGGCCCTGAGGCCGCCGTGCTGCCTGACCAGGCCGAACTCGACGGAAAACCAGTAGCACGTCGCGAGGCGCTTCACGTCATTGTCCGACGCGCCCAGTGAGGCGAGGCCGAGCTCCTGCGAGAAGGCGGCGAACTGCTCGTTGCACAGCATGGGCGCGTGGCCCATGAGCTCGTGCACGGCGTCGGGCTCGGGCGTGTAGAGCGGGCGCGAGGGGTGGCGCATGTACTGCGTGGAATGGAAGACGCGGTGCGCGAGGCCGTTTAAAAAGTCGCGCGAAGACAGCAGCCCCGCCACGGGACGCAGCGCAAAGCCGGTGCGCTCCTCGAGGAAGCCCGAGAGCTCCCACAGCTGCGGAATGCGCTCGCGCGAATACAGCCCGCAGGCCTCGAGGTCGCGCAGAGCGCCATTGTACTCGTCGCAGGCCAGCCGCGGGTAGCGCTTCTTGAGCTCGTCGTACACGACGCCCCACGTGCGCGTCTCCGCCGGCGTGTACTCCACCTCGGGTATGCGCTCGCCCTGCCGGTAGCGCTGCGCGTTGGCCGTAATCGCGGCCCGTCGCGCGCGGTAGTCGGCGTCGTTGAAGCCCGGGTGGTCGGACTCGAGCTGCGCGCCCGCGTCGAGCGTGCTCTTGGCGAAGGCGTCCAGGTCGGCCACCGAGCGCGGAAACCACGGCACGGTGCGCGGCCCCAGCAAGGTGGTGGCGAATCCCTTGGCTGCCAGCTCGCTCACGGGCGCGCGCGACCCCGCGACGTCGAGGAAGATGTCAAACGACTGCCCGTCCTCGCGCGGGCGCGACTCGATGCGAGTAATGTTGATCGACGCCAGCCGGAACACGCGAAGGCATTGCTCCAGCGCGCCTGGCGTGTGCGGGCAGCGCACCACCACCGACGTGCTGCTCTCGTCCGTCGCAAGCGAGCTCACCACTCGCCTAGCCATGGCGGCATTGACACGCAAGCCTCGCGCTGCTGCTGCTGCCGCCGCTGCGGCGGCGAGCATTCTTGAAGTCGTCGAGAACCCCGAAATCCGGCTCTTTACCCATGTAAAAACCAGAGTTGACGACGGCCGCGATAAAAGCGCGGGGCGGCATGGACTTTGTGGCCAAGCAGCTGAAAAAGGCAGAGTCGCTGCTGGAGCAGGTGGACGCCACGGCGGGCGAGCTGAGCGCGGGCGGGGGCGTGCTGGTTGCCACGGCGGATGACCTCGAGGCGCGTCTGGCGCAAGCGCTGGCGACGCTGGATACGGAGCGCGCCGAGCGCGAGCGGCGCGAGGAGGAGTTCACCGCGAGGATACGCTCGCTCGAGGGCGCGGCCAAACAGGCGGCTGCGCTGGAGCGCGAGGTGGCCGGTCTGACGCGGGCGCTGCAAGAGGCCAAGGAGCTGCACGAGACTGCCGAGCTGCAAGCGCTCGTGGACGCCGCGCGCGCAGAGGCGCAGTCGGCGCGGCGCGCGCTCGCGGACGCGCATCGCGACTCGGCGGCGCGGCTGGCCGAGCTGGAGCAGGCCAATGCGGCGCTGTCGATGGAGCTGCGCTCGCGCTTCACCGACGCCGCGCCCGGGCAACAGCTCGACCGCGCGCTCGAGGCCGCCAGGCAGGAGCGCGACGAGCAGCTCCTCGTCGTGGAGACCCGCATGGCAGCTGCGCTGGGCGCGCTCAAGCAGGAGCGCGAGCGCGGCGACAGGCTCGAGCTTGAGGTCAAGCGCGGCCTCGCCGACGCCGCGGAGCTGCGCGCAGCTCTGGAGAGACTGCGCGCCATGGCCGACGACGCGAGCACGTCGCTGCGGCGCGAACTTGGCGCGGCGCAGGCGCAGCTGCAGGCGGTGCGGAGGAGCGACGAGGCGGCGACGTCGGCGGCGCTGCAGGAGCGGCTGCAGAGCTTGTCCGCGCACGTCGAGGCGAAGCAGCGGCAGGTGGACGCGCTGCGCAGCGACAGGAGCGCGCTCGAGCAGCGGCTGCAGGAGGCGCTCGCGCAGCGCGCCAGGCCAGACGCCCCAGCGGCGCGCAGGAACGTGCGGCTGCGCCCAATGACGTCGCATCGCGGGCTCGAGAAGATGCTCGAGGCCGCCGACAGCTTCACGCTCGGCGCGGGCGCGGCGCTGCGCGTCATGCCCGCAGCCAGGGTCGCCCTGCTCGCGTACACGTGCTTCCTGCACACGCTCGCCATTGTGCTGCTGCTCTTCTTCGCGCGCGGCGGCGGCGGCGGCGACCAGCGTTTGCGCGGTGCTGCGTAGCAGCCTTGTACACGTATGTCGGCCCTCTCTCGGGCGTTAGATTATATCCTTTTCTTTTTTAAATAAAAAAAGACTCTTGCATTGACGCCACAACGTTTCACACAGAGAATGAAGCTGGTGGACGACGCAGAGCTGCTGCGCGCGGTGGCGGACTTCTGCGCGCAATTCGCGCGCGTGGCGCTGCAGCTCGACGACGCGCACCTGTCGCAGGCGTTTGCCTTGGTGCGCGCGCTCGCGCCGCATTGCCGCGGCTGCGCGCTGTTCGTGCTGGGCGACTCGGCGCACTCGCCGTGCTGCGCGGACGAGGTCGCCGCGCTGCACGCGGGCGCGCAGGCCATCGTCCACGTGGGCCCGACGTGCCTGTCGACGCCATCGTCGCTGCCCATTCTCATTGTCACCGCCGAGCCCTCGCCGCCGCCGCTCGGCGAGTCGGCGGTGGACCTTTCGGCGCTGCCGCCTGACGTGTCGCGCGTGCTGTGCGACCCGCAGTCACACCGGCTCTGCGCGCACCTCATTGCCACTCGCCTACCCCAGCTCGAGCCTCCGCCGGCGCCGCCCGCAGTGCTGCTGCCCGGCGGCGCGCTCCGCCCGCCGCCGCTCGCCTCTTCGGAAGAGGAGACGGTGCTCTTCGTCGGTCGGCCCGGCCCGCGGGTGGACGAAATCGCGCTGACTCGCCGCGTGTTCCTGTTCGACGCGGACGCGCTGGCGCTGCGCGAGTACACGGCGGCGACGAGCCGGTCGCTGGCGCGCCGTCTCTTCCTGGTGGAAAAGGCCAAGGCGGCGCGCATCGTGGGCATTGTGGTTGGCACGCTGTCGACCGCGGGCTTTGCTGCAGCGGCGGACCGGCTGCGCGCGCTGGTGCTGCAGGCCGGGCTCAAGCCGTACGTGCTGCTGATGGGCAAGCTGTCGGCGGCCAAGCTGGGCAACTTCCCCCACGTCGACGCCTTTGCGCTCGTGGCGTGCCCGCTCGCGCAGACGACCGCCTCGCGCGACTTCCCGCGGCCGCTGCTGACCGCCTTCGAGCTCGAGGTCGCGCTCTCGCAGCGGCCCTTTCTCCCTCGCGCCCCGGGCGCATTCGACTTTGCCGCTTTGCTCGACGAGCCGCTGCCGCCGCCGCCCGACGAGCCGGTCTACTCGCTGTACGACGGCGCGCTGCACTCGCGCGCGCGCGGGCAAAAACAGCTCGCACTCGCGTACTCCAGCCCCGCCGCCGACGCGCTCGCGCTCGGGTCGTTCCGCGGGCTCGACGCAGACGCGCCCGTCGAGGCTGCGGCAGCGCGGCCCGGGCGCGGCGGCGTGGCTGCCAAGCTGGTTGGTATCGAGGGCGGCGAGGTGCGGTAGCCAGTGCAATATTAAAAATATTAAAAATAAATAAATAAATTGTTTATTAAAATAAATATAAAATAAAATAATATTTTTAGCGCCTTATTTTTTTACTCTGCCACTTACGTGGCCGCAAACCCGTGTAACCGGGCAAACGTTGAAAGCTGACGGTTGGTGTGAGCCTGTGAGCCTGTGAGGGCTCAGCAGGCATTTCAAAAAAAGAATCGGTTACAACTTTGCTGGCGGCTGCGGCTTGACCGCTTCATCGGCAATGGCCTGCAGATAGCGCTTGATGACTAGGTGCGTGAGCCCGAAAGACACCAGTGGGCCAAACAGCGAGAACGATGGGGTGAATTCAAAACTCCACGTCTGGTCGACAAAGCCCGCCGCGCACGTTAGTTTGTAACGTTACGAGTAAAATAAACGCGCGCGACCACGTGGGCGGCGTGGCAGGCAGGTAAATAAAGCGCACGCACCACACGCGACGACCCATTGCCCAGGTTGTCAATAACGACGGTGGCCTTGTGCGACGTAATGGGGAAAGGCCCGCCGACTATGACATACTCAATGCTGTCGGCAGGTGCGCGTACACGCGTGTGAGCGCATAGGCGCACGCGCGCGCGCTGTACGCGCATATTATGCACGCAGCATCACCAACAACGCACCGCGAATACGGAACGGCGCTGATAACGACCTCCTCCACAGCACCGTTGACGACGCGCGTGCAGCCCTCGCCGTACTTATCGCCCTGCACAGTCACGGTGACCGGGTGCTGGCCAGCGCCCTGCTTCCACACGTAGTTGAGCAGGAGCTTGTACACGACATCCGGTCGCGCGCGCACGTCAATGGTGGACACTGCTGATTGGTACGTGTGCGGCCCACGCCCTTTTGCTCTCGCGGCGGTCATCTGAGGCGTCTGCATCGCTGCCAATATTCGCGCGCACCAGCGAGGGGCGGACAAAACCTGTGCCGCCGCCGCCGGCCAAAAAAAAGATTTTTCTGGTCGAACCGCCCCCGGCCTTCTACGCAGCCAAAGAGTCAAAGACAAGAAAGCGATGGCGGCCACGACGACGTCGGCGCCCGCGACGGCGCCCGCGGCCGAGCCGGAAAAGGATCAGCTGCTGTCGGGCCCGTTGTCCATCCTCATGTTTTCCGTGAAGAACAACGCGCCAGTGCTCGTGTCGTTGCGTAACAATCACAAACTCATGGGGCGCGTCAAGGCGTTTGACAGGCACTGCAACCTTGTAATGGAGGGCGTCAAGGAGTTCTGGACCGAGCCCGCGCCCAAGAAGGGCGGCGAGCCCGTGAACCGCGACCGCAAAATTGGCAAGCTATTTGTGCGCGGGGACTCTGTGGTCATCGTGGTCAAGAACCCCGCAGCGGCCAAAGCGCAGTAGGTTGTGACTTATAGGATATTCGCCGCCCCCTCCCCCCCCCGCGCTATTTCTGGCCGGTCACGTAGTTGAAGACGACTGAGAAGACGACGAGGTAGACCCACGAAGGGATGCGCGCGAAAAAGCCAGGCGGCGGCGGCGGCGGCGGTGGCGCTGCGCCCAGGAAGGTGTTGCCGCGCATGGCCCTGTCCTTGTCGCCGTCGACGCGCCGCATGATTTCAACCTGGTTGAGCGCGATGAACTGCGCGAGCTCGAGCAGCTGCGCGTCGCGGTCGGGGAAGACGGCCTTGCAGACGGTGCAAATGGCCATGACAAGCGGCGGGTACATGGCCCACAGCAGCTGCACGAGCTGGAAGCGCGCAAAGCGGTAGTCGAGCGCGCCCCACAAGAGCTCGTGGTCGGGCTGGAAGCGCAGCATGGCGGTGAGGTACAGAAAGACGGCCAGCAGCGAGTAGCTGCCCGCACGGCCGTTGGCGTTGGCGGCTCCCAGCAAGGTCAGAAAGAGCGTCATTGCAAACTGGCTCAGTACCTCGATGGCCGTGCCCATCCAGCCGTTCAGCTGAACGTTCTCGCTCTTCTCCACCCACTTGACACCCAGCGGACCGAACGCGTCGTACGCCAGGCGCGCAGGCTCATTTGTGAGCACGTCGTGCGCCTGCTGCAGCGCCGTGAAGCCCGACGGGTCCTTGTCCGGGTTCTTGTCAGGGTGCTCGGAGAGCGACATGCGCCGGAACGCGCGCTTAATGTCGGGCGTGGGGGCGCTGCGCGACACCTGGAGAAGCGTAAAATAGTTTGGCTCAAAGGCGGCCGGGTGGTTGACGTAGACGTCGAGTAGCGTGCACAGCAGAAAGAAGACGCTCACCTGCGCGAGACGCACCGCGCGCTGGCCCACCAAGGACGTATGCGCGGGCGACGAGGGCCGCAGCAGGATGAAGTGCGCCACCGGGTAGACTACAAACGCGTGCAGCAGCAAGCTGGTAAAGTTGGCCATGTCACGCCGCGCGCGCGCGCTCGAGCGGTGTGTTGCGGCGCTCCGGCGGCTCGTGGGCGGCGAATGTGATCGGGAGCCGGTCCGCCGCGTCACAACAAACACAACAAAAACCGAGTGGACACAAGCTGAGACGCGCACGATGCGAAGGCGGCAGTCGTGGTGGATGATGCTGCTGGTCGTCGTCGTGGCCGTCACGGCAGCGTCGCTGCTGCTGCTGGCCGCTTCGCAGTCGGCGCCGCTGCAGCGCCCGCGATCGTTGCCGCGGCTTGTGTCCATGGAGGGCGTGCGCGCCGTGCCGCTGGCATGTGCGCGATCGCGTATCGCGTCGCGTCCCGGCACTATCAACGGACCGCCCGTGCAGGTGCGAGGTTTTGCTGCTTTCCTCGCGCTGACCCATGCATGAATGGGCCAGTTTATTCACCTGGCCAAGTCGGGCGGCACGACTATCAAGAACGGGCTGCGCAGATGGGCCAACAGCAACGATATCCGCGTCTCGCAGACGTACATGGGCTTCGCGCACTACCAGCCCGAGGTGAGCAACCTGCGTCTGTGGAAGCACGGTCTTTTCCAAGGCCACCGCGGCTGGGGATGGAGCCAGGGCCTGGCCACCAACGCGCTGCGTGTGGTCATGCTGCGCGAGCCCGTGTCGCGCCTCATTAGCTTGTTCGACTACGTGAAGCGATCGCGCTCAATGTTTCGGCGGAACAGCACCGGACTGTTTTGGGACGAGCGCTCGTTGGACCAAGTGGCGGCGCACTACAACCACACGCGCGAGACGGCGTTTGATTCGCTGCTGCCCGACGGTGACGCGTGCGAGGCCGACAAGGCGTTCCACCACGCCCTCATGCACGTGCTCATGTACCTCGCCGGCTTCGAGTACGTCTGGGGCCCTGGGCCGCGCTCCGGCAACCGCGTGGTGCCGCAGCGCAAACTGGCCGAACTGGCGCTGACACATGTGCGCGAATGCGACGTCGTGGCTATTTTCCCCGGCTTTGAGACGCAGCTCGTGCCGCAGCTGCGCATGCACTTGCACTGGGTGCCGCGCGACGCCGCTGGCTACTTTGCATTACACGCGGAGAAGGTTGCCACGGGCATGGCGAGCACGCCCAGCGAAGCAACGCTAGGCATGCTGAAGCGCTGGCTCGCCGATGAAGAAGAGGTATTTGCAGAGGCGCGGCGCGTGGCCGAGTCGAGAACAACGCTCGCACGGGCCTGCCAGGGCGCGACATTGTGAAAGTAGTTTTAACCTTGCGGGCGAGCGATCGCTCGTGTAGATTTAAAGTGGATATCCACTTATAAGACGGCGACTTTAAGACGGACCCTACCCTAAATTGACTGACCGTCTTCACAGGCCACCCTACCCCCCCTGCAATTTTTGCCAACCGTCTTATCTGCTGCTGGGCTTGTGCGAGGCTTCGGACTGCGCCGCCGGCTCGCGACGCCTACGTTGGCCGACGGATTTATGAGCGCCAAACCGGCCGCTTGTGCCAGGCGGACACGCCTGCACGCCGCCGGCGTGGTCTGTCTATTCATTCGCGAGCTCGCCAGTCTTTGAAAGGCATGCATGCATACCTGACCCTCCGCCACTTCTCCACCATACCCGCTATCGATACCCGGGTAGTTGCGGTCGATGCCAGATGCGATTCCCGAGTGATTTACTAGCAGAGCGAAGGTAACGAAGGTTCTGAACCTATGTCCACTAGTTACAGACTTTTCGCGAAGGCTCGGCGAGGCACGTACCCAGCACAGGCTGCGCACGCTGGACCCGGCCTGCCAGCTTCTAACAACGCGTATTCAATATTGGGCTTTAGACGGTGGACCCCCCTACGCCTTTTGACCTACCGTCTTATAAGTGGACCTCCACTGTACATATGTAAAGAAAGCCAAACTTTGCGAAAATTTTGTTTGTCCACCCAAAGTTAAAAACCTGGCCTCGCGGAGCGGCGATGGAGGAGCCCGTGGAGCCGACTGCCGTCGTGTTCGACGCGTGCACGGTGGCGTCTGCCGCCGTGCTTTTCACGCTCGCGCTGGTGGATTCCACGTTTGATCAATCGAGCGGGCCCGTGGCCAACGTCACTTCTCCGCTGCTCGTGCTCGTGGCCTTCAAGCACTCGTCCGTATTCACCACGGCCTGCCGCTCGCTCCTCTTCCCGCTCGTCGTGCTGCGCCTCGTCCAAGTCGTCACCGACGCCATGCAGCTCGCCGAGGCGGCCTTTGCGCGGCGCGCCGTGTGGTTCCTGGACACGCTGCTCTTCGCGCTCACCGCCGCGAACATGACGCGCGTGCGGCAGCTCGAGCTCGACATTCGCGGCGCGCAGGGCGCGCTCGACACGCCGTGGGGGCAGGCAGTCGTGCTCGGCCTGAGGGACGCGGCCTCGCTCGCGTACCTCGCGCAGCTCGCGCTCACGGGCCTGCTCGTCGTTACCTCGCTCATGAAGCTCGCCGCACGGGCGGAGCAGCTCAAGCTTGAATCGAGCTCTGCCGCCCTGGCTGCCGCTGCCGCCGCCGCCGAAGACGACGACGACGACGACGACGACGACGACGCGGAGGACGACGCACCGGCAGACAAAGAGCTCAGCAAGGCGAGCGGGGGCGCTCCGTCAGCGCCCAGCGAAGCGCCCGTTGCCGTCGAAGTCGCCCATGAGCCGCCGCCCGCGCCGCCCGCGCCGCCCGCGAGCGAGCTCGCGACCAGGGGCTGGCAGCGACTGACGCCTCCGCCCGAGATTCCCGACGCGCCGCCGCTCCCGCCCTTCGACCCCGCGCCTCCCCTGCCGGTGCAGATTGCCGTTGGCGCGTGCACCTTTGTTGCCGTCTTTGCTGCCCTCAAGCGCCTCGACTAGATTAATAAGTATATTGCCGTCTCATTTTTGGTATTATTACACATGATGTTATTACCAAACCCCCGCTATTACTACGACACGAGTATACTACAAAAGGCGCGTTTCATTCCACGGGCGTGCACTGGCTGTAGTACGCGTTGGTGAACGCGCACGCACCGCCCGCGCAGCACGCAGTTGGTCCGGTGAAGCCAACGCCCCCGCACTGCGCCCACAGCGCGCCGCAGCTTCCGTTGAGAGACGCCGTCGGCGGGACGCACTGCGAGTACCACTGGTTGGTGAACGTGCACAGCGAGCCAGCGCAGCACTGCGTCGGCCCCGTGAAGCCGGTGCCGCCGCACTGAGCGTACCGGGCAGCGCACGTGGCGACGGAGCTCGGCGGCGACGTGGGCTGAGGCGCAGACGTGGTTGGCGAGGCCGACGTTGCCGGACGCAGGCTGGGCTTGCTGGTGGTAGACGCCACGGGTTGCGTCGGCG
>Ga0302314_10023017_pt1 | contig 10192 bp, 11 predicted proteins | sample III_Palsa_N2_3_FD_200533 | JGI IMG/M metagenome (GOLD analysis project Ga0302314, IMG submission 200533) | Peat permafrost microbial communities from Stordalen Mire near Abisko, Sweden - III_Palsa_N2_3 | ecosystem: Environmental > Terrestrial > Soil > Palsa > Peat permafrost | place: Sweden... | reverse complement strand
CCATTGCCGCCTGAGTCCGTCCGGAAAGACGGCATTGAAGCCGCGGCGTGCCGCCGCCTCGGCAAAACCGCTGCTCCGTGCCGTGCCGTCGCCGGTGCCGAGCGCGCCATGCAGCACGATGACGGTTGGACGAGGCCCGGCCCCGGCCGGCACGACCAGAGCGTGGCGCGGGCCGTCGGCGGTCTGGAGCACCAGATCGCTGCCGGCCCGGGCGTTTGCGCAGGATACTGCGAATGCGGCGAGCGCGATGACCAGGGAGCGGAACAATGTCATGGCCATCGCCCTTGCGCGTTACTTCGGCGGCGGCGGCGGCGCGTCGCCCTGAGGAGGCCGGGCGCGCTGCATCATATCGTGACAGCCGGGCGAGACATCGGCGGTGTGCTCGCGCAGGCAGGCGAGGATGCGGCCGCCGCCCGGCTGTATGCCGGCACAGAGGCGATCGATATCGTCGCGGCAGGCACCATGCGGTTTGGCCCTGGGCGCTGTCGGCGGTGCACCGGGCGTCGGCGCGGGCGTGGCGTCGCCTTGGGCTGCGGCCGGGCCGCACGGGACCACGAGCGGTGCCAGCAGGACGGCAAGCAGGGCGCAGCGGTGCAGGAATGAAGAGCGAGTCATCGGTACTGAGTCCTTCATGGTGTCGGAAGATCGGCGTTACGGAACGGTTTCGATGGCACCGGGCGCCCCGAAGAGCACCCGGAACCGCCTGTGCCAGGAACCGGCCTGCCAGGCATCGTGCAGCAGCGCACCCCACTCGCCGAGCGCAATGCGCGCCGGGTTGAAGGATGGCGTGCCGCCGACGACGCCGTACCGAAGCGGCTCGTCTCTCGGCGCCAGCGCGACCGTGCCGAACAGGCGGTCGAACACGATCAGGATGCCACCGTAATTCCGGTCGAGGCAATCGGCGTTCGCGGCGTGATGCACGCAATGATGCCGCGGCGTATTGAACACCCATTCGAGCGGACCGAGGCTCGGCACGAATTCGGTATGGATGAAGAACTGGTACGCCAGATTGATCCCCAGCATGGCGCCGAGCGCCACCGGATTGAATCCCAGCCAGACCAGCGGCAGAAAGAACAGGGCGCCGCCGGACAACCCGCCGGTCCATCCGAGCCGGGCCGCGGAAGTGAGGTTCATATGGGTCGTCGAGTGATGCACGACATGGCTCGCCCACATCCAGCGAATCCGGTGCGCACCGCGATGGTACCAGTAGTAGCCAAATTCGCTGGCGAGCAGCAGGCCGATCAAGGCCTGGACACTGGTCGGATCGAAGCGGAACAGTCGGTGGGCATAGAGAAAGCCAGTCGGCCCGGCAACCAGGAGCGCCTCGATGCCCCGGGTCAGGTTCTGGCCGATTGCGACACCCAGCGTCGCAGCGCTCTCCCGCCAATCATGCGTGTTCCGGCGGGACAGGCGGCCAAGCCCATACTCGAACACCATGAAGCCGAGGGCGAGCATGAGGAAGCCGAAATGCGGTCGCGCGCCGGAGGCCAGCAGCCGGTCCATTGCCAGGGTTCCTGCTCTTCCGTGCGACGGGTCAGTTGGGCGTGACGGCGGACGAAATGCTGCGGTTCGCGGCCCCGGCATTCGGCCCGGTCCAGCTGCCGGTCGTGCTGCAATGGCCATCGGCGCAGCTGGTGGTGTCCTGCCGGGTCGCCGTCTTGCCGTTCGGCCCGGTCCAGCTACCGGTCGAGTTGCAGGTCCCGCCGGCGCAGCTGGTCGAGCCCTGCCGGGTCGCCACCTTGCCGTTCGGCCCGGTAACAGCACCGGTCGAGCTGCAATGGCCGTCGGCACAGCTGCCCGAGCCTTGATGGGTGACGGTATTGCCCCGGGGCCCGGTAGCACTGCCCCGCCACGAGCAGGCGCCGCCGGAACAGCTGCCGCTGCCATTGCTGGTCGTCGTGCCGCGCGGCGTGGTGGTCGTGCCCTGGTGCGTCCAACCGCGTGCCTGCGCCTCGGCGCCGGCGGCGAGCGACAGCGTGAGAGCGAGCGCCGAAAGAGCGAGGATCTTGTGCATGGTCATCATCTCCTGTCCGGCCGGGATGCCGTGGAGGGGAGAGTGCACGCCCTGTGTCAGCGCTCTTTGACTGTCCGGAAACGATTGATATCAATCGGTCATCGGCGTGTAACGAGATGTAACGGCGGGTCGAACCGGCTTGCGGGCGGCGGCGGAATGGCGGACAACAAGGCATGAGCGCCGCGACCATTCTCATCGTCGAGGACGACCCCGACATTCGCCGCCTGGTCGGCGATCTGCTCGGGCGCGAAGGCTTCGCCGTCGAGCCGGCCGAGGATGCCGCGGCGATGGATGCGGCGCTGGCGCGGACCCGACCGGATTTGATCATTCTCGACCTGATGCTGCCGGGCGAGGATGGGCTGTCGATCTGCCGGCGGCTGCGCGCCCAGGATGCCATCCCGATCCTGATGCTGTCCGCCAAGAGCGACGAGATCGACCGTGTCGTCGGGCTGGAGATGGGCGCCGACGATTACCTGGTGAAGCCCTTCGGCCCGCGCGAGTTGCTGGCGCGGGTCCGCGCCGTGCTGCGCCGCGGCCAGGCGCCGGCGAGCCGGACGGCCAACCGGCGTTTCGTTTTCGATATCTTCGTCATCGATCTGGATGCGCGCCAGCTCACCGGCCCGAGTGTGGCGATCACGCTCACCAGCGCCGAATTCGACCTGCTCGCCTGCTTTGTGCAGCGGCCGCGCCGGGTCTTGAGCCGGGACCAGATCCTCGACTGGATCCATGGCCGCTCGGCCGAGCCTTTCGACCGCACCGTCGACATGCTGATTTCGCGGCTGCGCAAGAAGCTGGAGACGGCCAGCCCGGGCTCGGGCCTGATCACCACGGTGCGCAATGGCGGCTATCTGTTCACGCCGCATGTCAAACCGGTGTCGTGATGCCGCGCCTGACCTTGGCCGCCAGGATCGGGTTGATCATGGTCATCGGCCTGATCTCGGTCTGGATCGCCGGGGTGGCGCTCTACTTCCGAACCCATGGTTCCGACGCCGAGGGCGTGCACCCCGCCCCCGAGCGCCTGGCGGCGCTGGCCACGCTGATCGAGACGGCGCCGCCCGAACAGCGGGCGCAGCTGCTCGCTGCGGTGAATACCGATCTGTTCGCGGCCCGGATCGAGATCGGTGATGCGGGCGGCGGCGGCCGTGTCCCTGCCCCCCTCGACGCGCGGCTGCGCGACGCCTATGCGACGGCCCTCAGCGGCCATGCCACGATCATCACCACGCCGCCGGTTCCGACCGGCGCGCGGTTCCTGGCCAAGCTCGCCGCCAACCCGCGCAACGCGCTGGAATTCCACATCGGGCTGCGCACTGGCCAGGTTCTGGTGGTCGATACCCGCAACCCGGTGCTGGTGACACCCGACGGGCTGCCGGTCGGCTTCGGCGCCGGGTTGTTCGGCACCTTCGTGGCGCTCGCCGCCCTGGTCATCATGCAGCGTGAGACCCGGCCGCTGGCCCGGCTGGCCGCGGCGGTCGATCGCATCGATCTGTCGGGCGACCCGATCCCGCTGCCCGAGGCACGCCGCAGCGCGCCGGAGATCAAGGCTTTGGGTCGCGCCTTCAACCGCCTGCAGGAGCGGCTCGCCGCCCTGATCAAGGCGCGCATGGCGATGCTGGGCGGCATCTCGCACGATGTCCGGACCTTTGCGACCCGGCTGCGGCTGCGCGTCGACCAGATCCCCGAAGGCGAAGAGCGCGACCGGGCCGTCGCCGATATTGCCGACATGATCCGCCTGCTCGACGACGCGCTGCTCGCCAGCCGCGCCGGCGCCGGTGAACTGGGGCAGGAGTTGGTCGAACTCGACGAGATCCTGCGTTCCGATGTCTCGGATCGGCAGGCCCATGGCGCGCCGGTCAGCCTCGCCGTCACCCCCGAGGCGGAAGGGGCGTCCCTGCTCGGCGACCGGCTGGCGCTGCGCCGCATCGTCGCCAATCTCATCGACAACGCGCTCAAATACGGCCACCGCGCTGAAGCCGCCCTCGGGATCGAGGCGGCGAGCCTGGTCCTGACCATCGATGATGACGGCCCGGGCATTCCGCCCGGCCAGCGCGAGATCCTGCTCGAACCCTTCATCCGGCTCGAAACATCGCGCAACCGCCGCACCGGCGGCGCCGGGCTGGGCCTGGCCGTGGTGCGCAACCTGGTCGAGGCGCAAGGCGGTACCGTGACAATCACGGAAGCCCCGATCGGCGGCGCGCGGATGCTGGTACGGCTGCCGCTGTTTCGGGTAGGCTGAATTGAAACCAGGGAGGGCGCGATGAAAGTTCTGCTGTTGGGGATAAGCGTTGCGATCGGAATGACGGCGGCGACGGCGGCGATGGCAGAGACGCCGCTGATGGCGCCGATCCATCAATTCATCGACAATTTCGACAAGGGCGATGTGAAAACGGCGGCGAAGGCCTTTGCGCCGACCGGCGTCGCCATCATCGACGAGGTCCCGCCCCATAGCTGGGTCGGCGCTCACGCCTTGCAGCAATGGAGCAAGGACCTCGACGCGGTCAGCAAGAAGGCGGGCTTTACCGACGAAGCGGTGACGCTGGGTGCGACGACGCGCGAGGACGTCAATGGCGATCGCGGCTATGTCGTTGTCCCCCGCAACCTTCACCTACAAGGAACACGGCACGGCGATGCGCGAGCCGGCGCAGATGGTCTACGCGCTGAAGAACGCAGCCGGGCATTGGCTCATCACCGGCTGGACCTGGGTCGGCGGGACGCCTCAGCCGGACACCGCACCCACCAAGTAGCCGACGGATATTGTCGGACCGGTTCCGCTCAGGTCGCTGGGTGGAACCGGCGCACGGCCAGGAAGCCCAGCACGACGAACAGGATCAGCACGCCGAGCTGCGCCACTAGAAAGGGCGGCTCGGATTGTGTCGGCGCCAGTGCCTGAAGGAGCGGCACCTTGCGGAAGGCCTGCACCACGCCGACAAAGACGTTGAGATAGAGCGCCAGCACGGCGGTGACGACATAGACGGCACGCCAGCTGCCGGCAAGGCCGCGGCCATAGAGCGCCAGCAGCGCCACCGCCAGTGCCGCCAGCGAGATCAGGCCGACGATATGCGACGGGCCGAAGGGCGCGGTCGGGAGCAGAAACCCGGTCGCACTGGTCGCCACCGTGGTTGCGAGGAACAGGGCCGTCAAGACTGCCAGCCGATGGCCCGCGATCATGCCGAACAGCACGGCCAGGCCGGCCAGAATTCCGATCAGGCTCAAAACAACATGCACGAGCGTAAAGGTTTCGGTCGACAGTCCCAAATTCATGACCCGTCCTTTCGAAAATTGCGATGTGAGGTCGGCAGCTTGCGGTGACTGGGCACCATGATTGGCTGCAACCCATGATGAAGTCGAGCGGGTCGATGTCGCCCTCGTCCTGATGCATCGCTTCAAACCTATGCCGGGCGACAGAACAGATCGCAGGCAGCGCAGGGTGGCCGATCCCGGACGGGAATCGGCTGCGCCTGCGCCGCCGGGATTGGTCTTGCGACCGGAGCCGTGCATAGTGCCGCTGCCGGTCGCATCGTCGGGCAGACGCAGATCCTTGCCCGACCGCACCCAATCCTCAATGGCGGCAGGCGCTCGAACGCCGGCCCGATGGAGTTCACGATGGGATTGAACGAGAGACGGAAGATCAAGGAGCTTCAGGACAGTGTCTTCCCGGGGCGGGTCAAGGAAATCGAAGAGATCTGCGGCGTGCCGATCCCTTATGAGGTCGATTGGGACAGCTTTGCCACCGATCTGGAGGGGCTGAATTTCCTCGACAACGGCTCATGCCACCGGCTCAACATGGCCTTGCGTACCATTTGCCGGGACGAACTCGGGAAGGAAGCGGTGCGCGAGGGGATCAAGCTGATCAAACTGCGCAATGTCCCGAGTGCCGCGGAGATGAAGATCGGCTATGCCGACGGAATCCTCGAAATGCACTGCGCTTATGCCCTGAAGAGCGACGGGTTTTTCGGCGACAACACGATCAGGGAATATCTGGAAAAGGCCTTGTAGGGATGCCGGAGGGCAAGGTGGATTCTGTCCCGCCTCGGCCTCACCATAGCACGCCGATCCCGAGTATCGGCGTTCAAGCCTGAATATCGACGAAAGCCCCCCGCCGATAAGCGACCGGGGACGCCACATCGTCGCTCTGTGTCGGCGCGGCAGTCTTGGCTGCAGGCTGCCTGGCCTGCGTCGCCGAGGCCTGCCCGCGGGCAGGGGCCTGACTCCCCCGCGTCGGCGCCGGTCGAACCGCGCCAACCGCTCCGCTCTGGAACGGGAGCGCGACCGCCAGCGTAGCCGGCCCCGTCGCCGGCCGCGGTGGGGGCGGCGGCGGGCTCAGCGGAATCAGGGGCAGCGCGTGGAGCTTCACATCTCGATCCTGGACCGGAACACCCGGGACCAGAGTTCCGGTGCAAACCTCATTCCGCCCGCGACGCGGTAGCCGGTTAGTAATCGGGCGGCGGCGCGGGCCGAACCGGCTCTGATGTGCCGGGCGACCCGGCAGTCTTTGCCCGTTACCCGGCAGTATTTGCCGAGTGCCGGGACGTGCGCCAATCCTGATCACCCGGTCGGCCCCAGCCCCTTCTCGATGACCCAGCGCAGATCCGATCCGGGCTCGGAGATCGGCAGCAGATTGCTGCCGCTGGCCGAAACGAAGCGCTCGAGTGCGGCGTCCGGCGGAACGGACCCCAGCAGGAAGCCGCCGGCGCGCAGGCAGGCAAAGCCGGCGCGCCAAGCCTCCGGCCCGGAAACTTCCGGTCCGAGCTGGACCAGGTCGACCGCGAGCCGGGCTCCGGCCAGAAATGCGATGCCGGTCCCCGCTTCGGCCGCGAGCAGGCGAAGGTCGGCGCCAGGGCCGAGCGCCCCGATCTGGCGCCGCAGCCGCTCGCGCGCCGGCTCGGCAGCGCCGCTCGCCGCGACGAACAGGCAATCCAGACCAATCGCCCGGGCCGTGCCGGCCAGGGCAAGCGCCGCTGCGCCGTCGCCGGCCCCGAGAATGACCGCTTCCACCGGCCGCAACAGCCGGAGCAGCGGGCCGAGAACCTCATCTTCGCGCGGAGCCGCCGCCGGCACCGGACCGGCGGCGACCGTCTCGACCGGGCCAATCAGGGCGGCGAGCGGGACGACCCCGCTCCGCCGCTCGCTGGGCAGGGTGGCACCGCTGCGCCGGATCAGCTGGAGCCGCACCAGATGCTGCGGGTCGGCAACGCTGAGCGTGTAGAAACTGCTCGGCCGGCCGGTGCCGCGCTGGTCGCGGTCCTTGAGCTGCTCGAAGATCAGGCGATCCTCGCCGCGGCCGTCTTCATAGGGGGTGAGCGACCAATAGGGGATCACATGATGGCAGGCGAGTTTGTCGAGCATTAGGCTGGAGGTGTCGACGAAGCCGCCATAGCGCTCGCGATAGAGGCCGGCATCGGGCCCGACCGATTCCCATTCGTCGACGCAGATCGGCTCATTGCCCTCCGGCTCGACGAACCAGCGCTGCGACCAGCTCCAATCCCGGTCCTCGATCGCGGCATGGAGCGCCGCCAGATGGTCGGGTGCCCACCAATTGTCATCGTCGAGATAGGCGACATGGCGGCTGTTCGCGGCATAGGTCAGGATCGTGCGCAAGCTGCCGGAACAGCGGTTCGGGTAGAGCCCGCCATGCTGGATCGAGGTCGAATAGCCCGGATCGAAGACGTCGAAGGCGATATTGACCGGGCATTCGCGGCGCAGGATTTCGAGTTGCCCGCGGTCGCCATCGGCCGTGTCGATGCCGATCAATACCTGGATTCGGCCTGGAAATTCCTGCGCGAAGATCGAGCGGACCGCTCGGGTCAGGCTCGGGCGCAGCAGCGTCGGCAGCACGACAGCCACGTCGAAGGGTTGCTGCCGCGGCGAAGCGCCGGCCAACGCTTGGATCAACGCCGCCTCGGACGGATAGGCATCATAGTGCTGACCTGTCCGAGGCTGCGTTTGGCCGCTCCTGATCCCGGTAGGCTCGCCGCACCGCTATGGCCTCAGATGTGGACCCGGTGGCAGCTCTGCACCGGAACCCGGCGCCACCCGTGATGATGGTGCCGATGCCGGCGGACATAGACCGTATGGCATCGGGTCACCCAGGCAGCGTCCTGGACAAGCGGGTTTTCGGCGGATGCCGGGATGGTGGGGGCGAATGGCGCCGCCACGGCGCCGGCATTCGCGACCAGGCCCAGCAGGACGGCGCCGAGCGTGCCGAAGATCCACTTCTTCATCCGTGTTCACCCCTTCGAATGCGCTTCGGCAAGGTCCGCACCAATCTGCGGCTGGCGGCTTTCGATCGGCGCAGTATGGCGCATCCCGGCGCACCTGGGGGTGGAAATCCGCAACCTGTCCCGCGTTATTGGGCGAGGTCAGTCATCCCGGCCTCCAGCGACGACCTTTCGCCGAGGAACTCGGCTTGCCATTGCTGCAGCTTGTCCAGACGATCGACGGCGGTGATCGGAACCCAGTCGCCGCCCAGGCCCGGGCGGCTCGCCCGCGTCGGGGCTGCCGGGGCGGGCAGGATCGAAGCCGGTTCGGGGCCGACGCCGACAACCACGACCTGCTCTTGCGCCGACGCCTTCGACGGCGTGCCGTTGCCGATTTTAGTCTTCCCCTTGGCTTCGTAGATCGAGCCGGCAGGAGGAGGCGCCGGACTCTTGCCGTAGTTGCTGGGACAGGCGATGACCTTGCCCGTCGTGTTGTAGCAGTCGAGAATTTTCGTCTGCGCACTCGCCGTACCGCCGACGACGAGAGCCAGGATTGCCGTGCTCAGCACCATAGTTCTGTTCATGATCGACCTCGTTCTGTGGAGCCGTTGTCGACTGCATAGGCCGAGCGTCCCCAGCGCTCTCGTTTAAACGATATGGGCAGCCCCATGCCCGGAACCAAGTCGCACCGGCACTTTAGCTATGCGACAAGGATTGACTCCTATGCTCGACCAGCATGAGGCAGGTCTACGCAAGGTGAGTTGACGGGCAGTGGCATCGGAATTCACCCCGGCCGATGAGCGTGCAGCCGCGAGCGCGGACGAGGCCTTCTGCGCCGGGGTACTGGCACAGGTCGCGGGCGATCTCGCGCATGCCGAGACCTGCTATCGGCGCGCTCTGGCGGCGCAGCCCGAGCACCAGGGCGCCCAGCATCACCTCGCTATCGCGCTCGATGCCCAGGGCCGCGGCGCGGACGCCGCACAACTGCTCGGCGCGGCCTTGCAGCGCCATCCCGAGGCGGCTGCGATGTGGCTCACTCTCGGCAATGTGCTCCATCGTCTGGCCCGCTACGCGGAAGCGATCGGCGCCGTCGAGCAGGCGCTCGCCTTGAAGCAGCCCTATGGCGAGGCCGAGAATCTCCTGGGCGCCGCCCTGTTGGCGCTCGATCGCCCGGAAGCGGCCATCCCTCACTTCCAGGCCGCAATCGCGGCGGACCCGGCAAGCGCGGAATTCCACAGCAACCTCGGCGCGGCGCTGCTCGACCTCGATCGGGCCGCGGAGGCGATCGGCTATTGCGAAGCGGCGCTGGCGCTCGAACCCGGACATGCCCTGGCCCTGCACAATCTGGGGGCCGGTTTGCTAGCGCTCCAGCGCGAGGAGGCGGCGCTCGCACATCTCCAGAGCGCGGCCCGGCTGCGCCCCGATGACGCCGATATCCAGTATCATATCGCTCTCGCCCAGGCCGAAATCGGTCGCCTGCCCGAAGCCGTGGCGGCGCTCGACCGGGCGATCGAACAGCAGCCCCGCCAGGCGCGGTTTCTGCGCGCCCGTGGGAAGTTCGGCTTTGCCCCGGACCATCTCGTCACCCTTGAAGACATGGCCCGCGATGGCGCGCGCCTGTCTGCGCGCGAGCTGATCGAGCTGCATTTCGCGCTGGGCCAGGCCTATGGCGATCTCGGCCGATACGAACTCGCCATCCGCCATTGGCGCGACGGCAATGCCCGCCAGCGGCCGCGGCTCGCCTATGACGAGGCGGCGACACTGGCACGTTTCGAGGATATCCGCCGGCAATTCACACCGGCAGTGCTGCGGCGTTGGTCCGGATGCGGCCATCCGTCGGCCCGGCCGGTCTTCATTGTCGGCATGCCACGGTCGGGCAGCACGCTGATCGAACAGATCCTGGCCAGCCATCCCCGGATCGCCGGCGCCGGCGAAACCAATGATGTGCCCGAGTTGGTCGCCGGCCTGGCAGAGCTCGCGGCGG
>Ga0302314_10023016_pt1 | contig 10192 bp, 10 predicted proteins | sample III_Palsa_N2_3_FD_200533 | JGI IMG/M metagenome (GOLD analysis project Ga0302314, IMG submission 200533) | Peat permafrost microbial communities from Stordalen Mire near Abisko, Sweden - III_Palsa_N2_3 | ecosystem: Environmental > Terrestrial > Soil > Palsa > Peat permafrost | place: Sweden... | reverse complement strand
CTTGCCACCGATTCGGGTGTTAAGCGATAGTGAATCATCGTGATTCCAATAGGTTGTTAACGAATCCGAATATGATCACTCAAACGGGCGGATCCGCGACCGCGGTGCGGGCCCACGAAGAGATTTTCACCTACTGGGCGTCCAGGCGCGAAGGCGATCGGCTGCCCGGTCGCTCGAGCATCCACCCCTCGCATTTCAAGCGTCACCTGCCGACGGTCAGCCTGATCGACGTCAGCTCCAACCCCCGCGATTACAGCCTGCGTCTGGCTGGCACCGGCCTCTACAGCGTCTATGGCCGCGAAATCACCGGGCGCAGCCTGACCGAGGTCTACAACGCCGCCGCCGCCGACTATTGGCGTGAAGAGCTGGACAAGATCGTCGAAAACCGCCGTCCCGGCGTTGGCGTGCATAACTTCGCCTGGCGCGGCGCGGGCCATATGTCGATCCTTTGGCTGCGGCTTCCGCTTGCCACCAATGGCGTCGATGTCGACATGATCATGGGGTACGACGCCTTGATCGGCGGCCGCACCCAGCCTCTCGTAAGTGGCATTCGCGCCGCCTGACGCCGACGCCACGCCTCACACGGCAATGTGATCCCTATTCAGGCAACTATCCGCTCGTCGTCCCGTTTCGGTCCGCGCGCCAGGGGCTTCGAGGAAACGCCCACAACGATAAGAAAATCGCCTCTGGCGTGCCCGAGCTACGCCGCCTTCATCGCCGCGGCATCCCGGCGAATGCGTTCGACCATCGAGAACAATCCATTCGAACGCTGGGTCGATAAGGCCCCGGACAAGCCCAGTGTCTCGAACGCCGCGCGGGCGTCGAACGCCAGCGTCTCGTCAGCGGTGTGGCCGGAGTAGAGTCTGAGCAGGATGGCGATCAGGCCGCGGACGATCAGGGCGTCGGAATCGCCGCGAAACACCATCCGCCCGTCCGCGTCGGGATCGCGAACCAGCCAGACCTGGCTGGCGCAGCCGCGAACCTTGTTGACCTCCGAATGCTCCGCTTCCGACAGCGGCGCCAGGGTTCGGCCAAGATCGATCACATAACGATAGCGCTCCTCCCAATCGCCCAGCAGGTCGAATTCGGCGACGAGATCGTCAAGGGTCTGGTCTATCGTTTGGGCCATGGGCTGCGCACTTAAGGACCGGCGTCGCTCAAGGCAATGATATCCCCCGCTGATCGTCGCGTGCGGGGAGAGGACGCTGGAGCCTGACCGCCCACGGCGATACCATCGTTCGACACGGATTCTCTTCAGTCTGGGGCGCCTTGGCCAACACCTCTCCTTCAGCACCTGTGCCGGAAGCCGCCGCCGCTCTGCGCGAGGTGGTGGGGTGGCATGGCGGCTGGGCGCTGGCCGTCGTGCTGGCGGCGATCGCGCTGGCCTTCGCCGCGCCGGGGGCGCCGTGGACGACGTGGATCGCCCTGGTCGCAGGGCTCGCGCCCGCGGGCATCGCGGCCATGCTGCTCAAGCAGGACAATGCCGAGCGGCGCCTGCTTGTTCTGGCGTCATGGGCGGCGGCCGCGGTTCTGGCCGGTGGCCTGACCGGCGGCATTGTCGGACCGCTGGCGGTCTGGTGCGCCGCGCCCCTGGCGGTCGCGGCGGTGCTGGGCGGCGGCCGGCCCCTGGCCGCTGGGGCGAGCCTGTCCCTCGGCGCCTTCGCCCTGGTGGGCCTGGCCCAGGCGGTCGGCTGGATAGCGCCGGTCCCGCCTCGCGCCGCCAGCTTCGATCTTGGCCTGCTTGGCGTCTCCACCACCTGCGTCGGCCTGGCCGCGGCCCTGGTGATGCTCCGCCGGCGGTTGAACCAGCGCAACGACGCCCATGGCGCGGTCAACGCCGATCTGCACGCCTTGCTGCTGCGACAGCCGCATCTGATCCTGGTGCTGGATCACGCCGGCCGCGTCAGCGCGGCCTACGGCAGCCCGCCGCCCGGCGTCGATCCGGACCGGCTGTTCGCGGGCGGCCTTGCCGCCCTGGTGGATGACGACCGCCGAGACGACCTCGCCTCGACCCTGGCCAGCGCCCAGCAAGAAGGTGAAGGCGCGCTGCATTTTCAACGCGCCGGCGGCGATGGCGGCTGGCTCGACCTGGAATTGCGCCGGCTGGATGGTTCGCGGCTGATCGGGACCCTGTCCGACGCCACCGCCGGACGACGGCGCGAGGCGGTGCTGGAGACCGCAAAGGTTGACGCCGAGGCGCTCAATTTCGGTAAGTCCCGCTTCCTGGCCAATATGAGCCACGAGCTGCGCACGCCGCTCAACGCCATCATGGGCTTCTCCGACATCATGCGGCAGAAGATTTTTGGGAGCCTGCCCGGCAAATATGTCGAGTACGCCGATCTGATCCACGACGCCGGCTCCCACCTGCTCGATCTGATCAACGACGTGCTCGACATGTCGAAGATCGAGGCGGCCCGCTACGAGCTCAGCCTGGACCGGCTGGATGCGCGCGAGCCGGTGCAGGCGGCCTTGCGGCTGATGCGGCTGCAGGCCGACGAGGTCGGCATCCAACTGCGTGGCGCGCTCCCCAGCCAACCGCTGGAGGCGGACGCCGACGGGCGCGCGCTGAAGCAGATCACCCTCAACCTGATCTCGAACGCCCTGAAGTTCACACCGAGAGGCGGGCTGGTGACCGTCACCCTGCGGGCTTCGGCCGGCATGCTGGACCTGTCCGTGGCCGATTCCGGTGTCGGCATCTCCGCAACCGACCTGCAAAGGCTCGGCCGTCCGTTCGAACAGGCGGGTGATGTGAGTCAGCAGGCGAAGGGCACGGGCCTGGGCCTGTCCCTTGTGCGCGCCTTCGCCGAACTGCATGGCGGCGAGATGAATATCGAAAGCCAGCTGGGTGAGGGAACGGCGGTGACCGTCCGGCTTCCGGTGCTGGTGGTCGAGCCGGAAGAGGCGCCAATCAAGTCAGAGGTCCCAGCCCCAACCCCAGCCGAAGGCGCTCAGGTGATCGCCTTCCCGCCTCAGCGCTGAGCCGAGGCCAGGAAGGCGCGCCCGGCGGCGAAATCCCCGACCTCGACATAGGCCGTGCGCACCGTCTGGCCTGAGGAGAACAGAAACTCCACCGCCACCGACTCCCGCGGATCCAGTCGCGCCAGCACATCCGCCGCAGCGTTGGGGAAGCGGAAGGCGGTCCCCGAGATCGCGGCCGCCGGCAGAAGCATCCGGTCCGCGTCGCCACGCGCCTGCGGGAAGAAGGCTCGGGTCGCCGACGCCGGCGGCATGCGCGCGGACAAGGGGATGCGGCCATCGGACGAGGCGCGGATCACGTTCAGGAACGGCTCCGGCGCCCGCGCGGCGTCGCGCAGCACCAGCCTCGCCGAATAGGGTCTGGCCCCGTCGACGAAGCTCGCCACGGCCAGCAGGCCGGTGTCCGCGCCGCGCCCACCGATGCCGAAGATCATGGTGTTCCAGCCGAACGGCTCGGTCTGCGACAGCCGCCAGGTGGTATAGTTGTCCGACGAGGCCCGGTTCGCCCACCAGGACGAGACATCGCCGCGATAGCTCATCGTCTGCAGCTTGCTATAGCCGTCAAAGGCCAGCCGGACCCGGTTCGCGGCCGTGGTGATGTCATTAGAATTGCAGGCGGCCGACCCTGCGGCGCCGTAGGCGCGTAGCTGGACATTATCCAATTGGGCGGTGGAGACGCCCGCGCGCATCGCCGCGCCACGCGCCTGCGCCTGCGACGCGCCAAGGGCCGCCGCCAGGTTGCCGGTGAACAGATGGCAACGCTGGTCGGCCGCGGCCATCACCGAGCGTTCGTAATAGGCGTCGACCGCGGCCGCGTGGGCGAGGCCAGGGATGAAGAGAAGGCCGATGAACAGCGCCCTTCTCCCCTTGTGGGAGAAGGTGGCGGCGAAGCCGACGGATGAGGGGTCGCGCCGGCGGTCCTGGGTTCCTGCAAACAGACTATCCGAAAGGCCGTCGCGACCTCTCATCCGACCCGCTGCGCGGGCCACCTTCTCCCGCAAGGGGAGAAGGAAAGCATTTGGGTCGTGCATCAACCAGTAGCCCTTGCCGATCAAGGCGCGGAAGCTACCTTGGCCGCCTTTCCCGACCGTTAGCGGAGATTGGTTCTGCTTCTTTCCACGGACATCTGGGTTTCGGCGCTGATCCGCCGCGCCGAACTGGCGGGCGCCTTCGCCGTGGTCGCGCGCAAGGGCGACGCCCGCGCCGGCGCGGTGCTGGTCAAGGTGTTCAATCCCAGGGCCCGCGAGGCGCGCCTCTATGGCGAGGCGCTGCGGGGCGATGGCGAGCGGTTCTGGATGCAGCCGTCCTCGGGCAAGACCGAACAGGACCTCGACGCCTACATCGCCCGCGTCGCCAAGATCGACCCGGACGTCTGGGTGGTGGAGATCGAGGACGTCGAAGGCCGCCATTTCCTGGTCGAGCCGGTGGAGAAAGATCAGCCCACCACGTGACAGCGCTCGCTAGCCGGTCTATTCGCCCCGCCCCATGAGCGCGCAATCCCCATCGGCCGAAGCCGCCCGCAGGCGGACCTTCGCCATCATCTCCCACCCCGACGCGGGCAAGACCACGCTGACGGAAAACCTGCTGCTGGCCGGCGGGGCGATCCGGGCCGCCGGTGCGGTGCGGGCGCGGGGCGAACAGCGGCGCACGCGCTCGGACTGGATGAAGATCGAGCGCGAACGCGGCATCTCGGTCTCGGCCAGCGCCATGACCTTCGACCACGCCGGGCTGATGTTCAACCTGCTCGATACCCCCGGCCACGAGGACTTCTCGGAAGACACCTACCGCACCCTGACCGCCGCCGACGCGGCGATCATGGTGCTGGACTCGGCCAAGGGCATCGAGACCCAGACCCTGAAGCTGTTCGAGGTCTGCCGCCTGCGCGACATCCCCATCGTCACCTTCATCAACAAGATGGACCGCGAGGCGCAGGACCCATTCGAGCTGCTGGACGAGATCGCCTCCAAGCTGGCGCTTGATCCCGCGCCGCTCTATTGGCCCGCCGGCTCCGGCGGACGCTTCAAGGGCATGCTGGACCTGCGTGGCCAGCGGTTCCTGCCCTTCGCCAAGAAGTCCTCCGACAATACCGAGGGCCATCCCGACGCCATCGCCTTCAACTCCAACGCCATCTCGCGCTTTCTGGAGCCCGACGAACAGGCGGAGCTGGAAGAAGGCGCCATGCTGGTGCAGGAGGCGGCCAAGCCTTTCGATCCAGTCTCCTTTCTTGAGGGACACATGACGCCGATCTTCTTCGGCTCGGCCCTGCGCCATTTCGGCGTCGATCAGCTGCTGGAAGGCATCGGCGCCTACTGCCCGCCGCCCAAGCCGCTCGCGGCGACCCGTTCTGGCGACGAGACCCATGTGGTCCCCGGCGATCCGGAAGTGTCGGGCTTCGTCTTCAAGGTCCAGGCCAACATGGATCCCAACCACCGCGACCGCGTGGCCTTCCTGCGGCTCTGCTCCGGCGGGTTCAAGCGCGGCATGAAGCTGAAGGTGCAGAACACCGGCCGGCAGATTTCGGTCAATGCGCCGATCATGTTCTTCGCCTCCGACCGCGAATTGGCCGAGGACGCCTTTGCCGGCGACGTGATCGGCATCCCCAACCACGGTGTCCTGCGCGTCGGCGACAGCCTGTCGGAGAGCGGGACCCTACGCTTCGCCGGCCTGCCCAACTTCGCCCCGGAAATCCTGCGCCGGGTGCGGGTGAAAGACCCTCTCAAGGCCAAGCATCTGAAGAAGGCGCTGGAGGGACTGGCCGAGGAGGGCGTGACCCAGCTGTTCCGTCCCATCATCGGCTCGGACTTCATCGTCGGCGCCGTGGGCCAGCTGCAGTTCGAGGTCATGGCCGACCGCCTGGCCGGCGAATACGAGCTGGACGTGATCTTCGAGCCCGCCCCCTACGCCGAAGCCCGCTGGCTGAGCGGGACCGACGCCGACAAAGAGGACTTCGCCAGCAAATACCGCTCGGCCATGGCCGAGGACATCGACGGCGAGACCGTCTATCTGGCCAAGTCCGCCTGGGACATCGGCTATGTTCAGGAGCGCTTTCCGAAGGTGCAGTTCCTGCGGACGCGCGAGCGAGGGTAGGGCCGCCTACCAGGCAACGACATCTAAACCAGGGATGTCGCGGAAATCGTCGCCATTCAACGTCACAAGGTAAGCTTGGTGGACCAGAGCCTGTGCGGCGATCATGCGGTCTAGGAGCTTGCGACGTGAATAGCCCGTGGCTTCAACGATGCGTCGATAGGCGTCGGCCGCGGCGTCGTCGAAGGGAAGAACAGGCAGAATCGACAGGATAGCGTCCAGTCTCGGGCGCCGAAGATGAACTAGATCCGGGTCACGATAGACGCCGCCCTCTAGCTCGACCCTGCTGACGATGGAGAGCATGACGGCTCCATCCAATGCCCCGACCTTGCTTGTGACGGTCTCATTGCCGTCCCTGAGTTCGATCGCGACATTGGTGTCGATCAGAAACGCCAACCGTCAGAGCCCCGGCCGTTCCGGCAGAGGTTCGTCATCGCGAACCTCGATTCGACCTGGCTTTGGGAGTTTTGAGAGCCGGTTGATCAATTCACTGATCGGCGGTTTGGCCGGGAATATCGTCAGAACGTCGCCGGACCGGACGATCGTCACCTCAAGCTCGCGGCCGAAGGCCACGGCCTTCGGCAGGCGAACCGCTTCGCTATTGCCGCTTCGAAAGGTGCGGCTATCAGCGGTGGTTGAAGAGTTTGACGTCATCACATGTATATACAAACTCCAGCGACGAAGTTCAACGCCCTTGACGCTCGCTTAGAAACCGCCTCTTTCCCCGCCAACGATTGTTTGAAATTCCAAGGGGAGCAACGCCATGGCCTACGCGCCGTTCAATCTGAAGGGCAAGGTCGCCCTGGTCACCGGTGGTAATCGCGGGATCGGGTTCGGCATGGCCGAGGCCCTGGCTCAGGCCGGCGCGGACGTGGTGATCTGGGGCTCCAACGCCGAGTTCAACAAGACCGCCGAAGGCAAGCTCACCGCCTATGGCGTGCGGATCAAGGCCCAGCAGGTCAACGTCGCAGACGAGAAGGCCGTCGCCGAGGGCATGGAAGAAGCCGTCGCGGCCATGGGCCGGGTCGATACCGTCATCGCCAACGCCGGCATCGGCGGGGGGGCCAAGTCCTTTTCCGAATTCCCCACCGATGTCTATCGCCGGGTGCTGTCGGTGAACCTGGACGGGGTCTTCTTCACCCTGCGCGAGGCCGCCAAACATATGGTCGCGCGCGCCACCGCCGGTGATCCGGGCGGCTCATTGATCGGCGTGGCGTCGCTGGCCGCGATCGAGGGGGCGGCGCGCAATGAGGCCTATGCCGCCACCAAGGGTGCGGTGATCTCGATGATGAAATCCATCGCCGTCGAGCACGCCCGCTACGGCGTCCGCGCCAACTCCATCCTCCCTGGCTGGATCGCCACCGACATGACCGCCGGCGCTCAGGAGTCGAAAGCCTTCGCCGAAAAAGTCATCCCCCGCGTCCCCGCCCGCCGCTGGGGCGAGCCCGCCGATTTCGGCGGCGTGGCGGTCTATCTGGCGTCGGACGCCTCCAGCTACCACTCCGGAGACAGCTTCGTGATCGACGGCGGCTACACGATTTTCTAAGGGCGCCGGCGTGCGTGGTTCGAGACGCGCTCTGAAGAAGAGCGCTCCTCACCAAACTAGCCTTCTTTGCCGCCCAAAATTCGAGTTTCCTGAGGAGCCCCGCTTGGGGCGTCTCGAAGGACGCACTTGTGTTGGTGCAGCGCTCATCCGAGACAACCCTCACCCTGCGACAGCCTTGCATCACCCCGCGCAACGGTGATCCTCTGTGGCAAAACGGGAGGACACCCATGACCTTGCGCACGCCGCTCTGCGATCTGCTTCATATCGAACACCCGATCATGCTCGCGGGCATGGGTGGGGTCTCCTACGCCGAGCTGGCGGCGGCGGTGTCCAACGCTGGCGGCTATGGCGTGCTGGGGATGGCCGGGCGCGGCCCCGATTTCATCCGCGATGAGATGCGCAAGGTTCGCACCCTCACCGACAAGCCCTTCGGCGTCGACCTTTTGGCCGCCTCGCCGGAATCCTTGACCGCCTCGGTGGATGTGATCATCGGCGAGGGCGCGTCCTCCTTCATCGCCGGCCTGGGCGTGCCCATGCCGATCATGGAGAAGCTGAAGAAGGCGGGCCTGAAGGTGATGGTGGTCTGCGGTGCGGTGAAACACGCCATCAAGGCCGAACAGGCCGGCTGCGACGCGGTCATCTGCCAGGGCGGCGAGGGCGGCGGCCATACCGGCCTGGTCGGCACCCTGCCGCTGGTGGCCCAGGCGGTCGAAGCGGTGAAGGTCCCCGTGGTCGCCGCTGGCGGTCTCTACGACGGGCGAGGCCTGGCCGCATCCCTGGCGCTTGGCGCCGTGGGCGTCTGGATGGGCACCCGGTTCATCGCGTCCAAGGAAGCCCATGCTGGCGCCCTCTATCACGAGGCGGTGCTGGGGGCGGACGACACCGACACCGTGCGCACCCGCTGCTATTCCGGCAAGCCGATGCGCGTGCGTCAAAACCCCTACGTGGCCGACTGGGAAGGCCGCCCGGGCGACATCCAGCCCTTTCCGCAGCAAGCGATGCTGTCCAGCCATGCCGGCGTCATGGGCGGTATCGGCGGACAGATCGAGGGGCTGGACCCCGAAAAATCCTGCTTCGCCATGGGCCAGTCCGCCGGCGGCATCCATGACGTCCTGCCCGCCGGCGAGATCGTCCGCCGCATCCTCGCCGAAGCCGATCAGGCCATCGGGCGGCTGGAAAGGTTGAGGTCGCCCGCCACGGTGGGGTAGTGTAAAAGCGGGGCATGAAAGCCAAGAGGTTCGCCCTTCCATACCTTCTCCCGGAGGGAGAAGGAGGGGTCCAGCGAAGCTGGGAGGATGAGGGCTTAGGGACCTCTCCGAATCGAACGCCGTCGAACCAGCCTCATCCTGAATCGTCCCTAAACCCTCACCCTCCCACCGCTTCGCGGGCGGGGATGGTTCCCTCTCCCTCCGGGAGGGGTGTGGTCGCTTGCGCCGTTCTCGTCCTTGCGATGTTGGCGTTTGCCTCGCCGACCTTCGCCCAGGACCGCACCCCGGCCCAGCGGCAGGCGCTGACAGACCTGGCCTATGTGCTGGGCCAGAGCCATGCCCTGCGCCAGGCCTGCCTGGGCGCCCAGGACCAGTTCTGGCGTGGCCGCATGCTGAAGATGGTCGACGCCGAGGCGCCCGATCCGGCCTTCGACACCCGCCTGCACAACGCCTTCAACGCCGGCTTCTCCTCGGCCCAGGCGCAATACCCCGCCTGCGGCCCCGACAGCCGCCGGGCCGAGGTCGTTGCAGCCGGACGAGGCCAGGCCTTGGCGGCCAGTCTCGCCAAACAGATGGCGGACAACTAACGGGCGAGATACACTGCCTCCTGGCTCGGGGAGGGCCGCGTAATGTCTTTGATCCTTCCGTCGATCGTCCCGATCGTCTTTCTGATCCTGGCCGCCATGGTGATCACCGGCGCGATCAAGATCGTCCCCCAGGGCTATGAGTACACCGTCGAGCGCTTTGGCCGGTACACCCGCACCCTGAAGCCCGGCATGACCCTGCTGACCCCCTTCGTCGAAGCCATCGGCCGCAAGGTCAATATGATGGAGCAGGTGCTGGAGGTGCCCCAGCAGGAGGTGATCACCAAGGACAATGTCACCGTCCAGGTGGACGCCATCGTCTTCATCCAGGTGATCGACGCCGCCAATGCGGTCTATCGCGTGGCCAACCTGAACAACGCCATCGGCCAGCTCAGCATGACCAATCTGCGGACGGTGGTCGGCTCGATGAACCTGGACGATGTGCTGTCGCAACGGGAATCGATCAACTCGCGCCTGCTCACCGCCATCGACGCCGCCACCGAGCCGTGGGGCGTGAAGGCCACCCGGATCGAGATCAAGGACCTGTCCCCGCCGCCAGACATCACCAACGCCATGGCTCGCCAGATGAAGGCCGAGCGGGAACGCCGCGCGGTGATCATCGAAGCCGAGGGCGACAAACAGGCCGCCATCACCCGCGCCGAGGGCGCCAAACAGTCCGCCGTGCTGCAGGCCGAGGGCCGCAAGGAGGCCGCCTCCCGCGACGCCGAGGCGCGCGAGCGCCTGGCCCAGGCCGAAGCCAACGCCACCGCGTCGGTCTCCAACGCCATCGCCAA
>Ga0302314_10023015_pt1 | contig 10193 bp, 10 predicted proteins | sample III_Palsa_N2_3_FD_200533 | JGI IMG/M metagenome (GOLD analysis project Ga0302314, IMG submission 200533) | Peat permafrost microbial communities from Stordalen Mire near Abisko, Sweden - III_Palsa_N2_3 | ecosystem: Environmental > Terrestrial > Soil > Palsa > Peat permafrost | place: Sweden... | reverse complement strand
AGCGTGCGGGGACTGATGCCCGCCAGCGAGCGTTCCAGCTCGCAAAAGCGAGAGCGACCCTCGGCGAGGTCCCGGACCAGCAACAGCGTCCACTTACCGCACACGATTTCCGCGGTCATACACACGGGACAGGTCTCATCAATGGCCATCTAGGCCTTTACTTTACCAACTGAAGTACCGCTACTACGCGGTGGTGAGCGACGGGCTGGGGTCGGCGTCGCGGTTTGCCTCCGCCGCGGCGACGTCCTCCATCGTCGTGCCCCTGCGTCCTTCAGCCTGCATCAGCAGCTTGAAGTCGTGCGGGCTCGACGCGACGTGCATCGCGTCCTCGAAGCTGACCCGACCGGCCTTGACGTGGCCGTAGAGCGCCTGGTCGAAGGTCTGCATCCCGTAATAGCCGCCGGAGGTGATTACCTCGACGAGCTTGCCGGTCTGCGACGGGTCGACGATCATGTCGCGCACTCGACCGGTCATGCGCAAGATCTCGCACACGGCCACACGGCCACCCTCAGCGCCGGGAACCAGTCGTTGCGAGATGACGCCCTTGACCGTACCGGCGATCATGCTGCGCGCCTGGCTGTGCTGGTGCGGCGGGAAGAAGTCAAGCATGCGGTTGATCGACTCGGTCGCATCGACGGTGTGGATCGTGGACAGCACCAGGTGCCCGGTCTCAGCGGCCGACAGTGCCGTCTGCACGGTCTCCTCGTCGCGCATCTCGCCGACGAGGATCACGTCTGGGTCCTGGCGCAACACGCGGCGCAGTGCGCGCTTGAAAGAAGCGGTGTCCATGCCGACCTCGCGCTGGTTGATGACCGAGCGCTTGTCGGTGTGCACGAACTCGATCGGGTCCTCGATCGTGACAATGTGCTTGCTCATCGTCTGGTTCATGTGGTCGATCATGGCGGCGAGCGTCGTCGACTTCCCTGAGCCGGTGGTTCCCGTCAGCAGGATGATCCCGCGCTCCTCCTCGGCCAGTTCGCGCACGACCGGTGGCAGCGAGAGCTCGTCGATCGTGCTGATGCGGTGAGGGATCGCGCGACAGGCCATCGAGATCACGCCGCGCTGCTGGAAGGCGTTGATCCGGTAACGCGCAACGTCCTCGATTTCGAATGAGAAGTCGACCTCGTGCTCCTGAGCGAACTCGGCCAGCTTGATCTCGTCGCTCAACAGCGCCCGCAGTGCGCCCTCGGTGTCCTCCGCGGAGAGCGGCGTGACGCTCTCGTCCATCGTGAGATCGCCGTTGACGCGGTAAAGCGGCGCCGAGTCCACCTTCAGGTGCAGGTCGGAGCCGCCCTTGTCAACGAGCTCCCGCAGCGCGGCCTTGACGTCGAACATGCCTCCTGATCGGCAACTCCGCCGGACGCCTTGAGCGTCGAGATATGACCTGGACGAAAGCTAGGCCACGTCGCGGAGCTTCTGTGCCTCCGCGAGACTTTGGAGCTTCTTCAGCGACTGGTTCTCGATCTGGCGGATGCGCTCGCGGGTCACGTTGAACGTGCGTCCGACCTCGTCGAGCGTGCGCGGGTGCTCGCCGCCCAGCCCGTAGCGCAGCTCCAACACCCGCCGTTCGCGGTAAGAGAGGTTCTCGAGCGCCTCGCGCAGCGCCTCCTTGGTGAGGATCTCAGCGGCGCGCTCATACGGGGACTCCGCGCGCTCGTCGGCGATGAACTGGCCGAACTCCGACTCCTCCTCGTCGCCCACCGGCTTCTCCAGCGACACCGGAGCCTGTGCCGAACGCTTGATCGAGTCGACCTCCTCGGGGTCGATTCCGGTGACGTCGGCGATCTCCTGGGCCGTGGGCTCGCGACCGAGCTCTGTCACGAGCTTGCGCTCGGCGCGCCCGATCTTGTTGAGCTTCTCGACCACGTGTACAGGGATGCGGATCGTGCGTGCCTTGTCCGCCAGCGCCCGTGCAATCGCCTGGCGGATCCACCAGGTGGCGTACGTGGAGAACTTGAAGCCCTTGCGGTAGTCGAACTTCTCCGCCGCTCGCACGAGGCCGAGCGTGCCCTCCTGGATCAGATCGAGGAACGGCAGCCCCTGGTTGCGGTAGTTCTTCGCGATCGATACGACCAGGCGCAGGTTCGACTCGACCATCTTCTGCTTTGCGTCGAGGTCGCCGCGCTCGATGCGCTTGGCCAGATCGACCTCCTCCTGCGCGGTCAGCAGCCGCACCTTGCCGATGTCCTTGAGGAACAGCTGCAGCGAGTCGGTCGTCATGTCGGGCTTCAGGTCGAGCGCCGTTTTCGCTTTGCGCCTGCCCCGCTTGTCCGGCGCGCGCTCGACCAGCGAGGCCGCGGCGATCGCCGGATCGATCTCCTCGACGAGCTCGATCTCCGATCGCTCGAAGAACCCGTGCAGCTCTTCGACGTCTGACTCGTCCAAGTCCAGCTCGGACACCGCCTTGGTTATCTCCGCATAGGAGAGGACTCCCACCTGCTGCCCCTTGGCAACAAGTCCCTTGACCTCATCCAGCTCCTGCAGCTCGACTACTGACATTCGTGTTTCCATTTCTTCCGCGATCGACAACCGAAGGCGAGACGGCCTCGTGCAAGTTTATGGCTGAGAACAGCTGCACCGTCGGACATACGGTCGCAGCCCTGCCGACGTTACAGATCCATCGGCTCTCCAGGGACCCATGCTAACGCGTCCCGGCGCTCTTTTGGAGCGCTTGGCGATTTGCTCGCCTGCCGCATATAAGCAATGATGTGCGCAATGAGCGCCTCAAAAGACAGCGAGCGCCCACGCAAAGCCACGCGAGCCCGACGGAATGCTCGCGCGGGCGAGAGCGAGGGAGTCCTGTCCCAGCTGCCCCGTACAAGGCCGCAGCGTTCGAGCCCGCGCCGCGCAGCGGCGCGGCAGGCGAGCGCCGTAGCGCGAGACCTGGCGACGGCGCAGGAGTCGGCGACCAAGCAGGATGTTGCAGCCACGGCGCATTCCAACGGGGGGCCTCCGACGCAACCGCGCAAAGCTGCCAAAGCGGCCAAAGCTGCACCCAAGCGGGCTGTAAAGGGCCCAGGCAAGAGCACTGCGAAGCCGTTCGTGGCCGCCGAGCCGGCGCCCCGGCAGGGGTTCGAGTGCGAGGGCGAGCGCACGAGCGGGTCGGTACACCCGCCCGGAGGCGCCGAGCTGGTGGCCTCCGCGGCTGAGATCGTCGGCGAGATCGCCAAGGCCGGCATCCTCACGGGCGAGCGCCTGCTCAAAGACGTTCTCTCGCGCTTGCCACTCACCTGAGCCTCGCCCGCAGCGAGTGCTTCGCGCGACGCCGGCAGGCGTCTAGTTTGGGAAGGGCTCGCGTGGATGCACTCCGGAGCCTGCTTGTATACTGCCGCGCAACGCCGAGCCGCTGCGACCCAGGTCGAAGTGGACGGGGGACCCAATGCGGATCTGTTCGATCCGCGGGGGCGAATCGGCCCGTCAAGGCCGTAGCGCCGCACTCAGGTGCCGCGCGAGCCCGTCAGCTGACCCCGTAGGCGTGTACAGGATGAGAATCGCGCTGAAGACATACACGCTGGCGCTCGTGCTGCTCACGGGCAGTCTCTGCACGCTCGGCCAGGCCACGAGCGCGCTTGCAAGCGCCGGCGGCGCAGCGGCGCCTTCCGGCTCGACGCCCGCGCCCTCCAGCACCACGCCCGCGACAAGCATCCACACGACCGGCATCGCCACCTGGTTCGGACCCGGCTTCTATGGCAAGCAGACCGCGTGTGGGCAGACCCTGACGCCAGGCGTCGTCGGAGTCGCCAATCGCACACTCCCATGCGGCACGCTCGTGAAGGTCACCTACAAGAGCCACAGCCTGACCGTGCCGGTGCTCGACCGCGGGCCTTACAGCCATGACGCAAGCTGGGACCTGACGGCAGGCGCGGCGGAAGCGCTCGGCATCACCGAGACGGTCCGAATCGGGACCCACATCGTCGGCAAAACGGCAAATACACCGATGCTTGGCCTGCCGCCTGGGTCCTCGAGCACCACCGTGACCGGCGGCGCAATCGCCGCCGAACCGTAGCTCCACGGCCGACTGCAGAGCGCTACGCGGACTCGTCCGCAGGCGTCGCAGCCTGCCGGGCAGGCAATACACGGAGCGCTGATCGCATCGCATAGAGCCCGACGTCCGCGATCGCGGCGAGCGCCGCCGGCTCGCGTCCGTCCTCGGGACACACAGCCGTGCCGGTCGCCACCTCCAGCGGCACGCTGCCCCCGTCGCGCGCTCGAAGCTCTCGCATCAAGCGCTGCGCCAAGCGTTCCGCTGCCGCACGATCGGTTTCGGGCGCGAGCAGCCAGCATCTGCCGGGCCGCTCCCGCGTAAGCGAGCCAGACCATCGACCCAGCGCTGAGGCCAACGCCTGCTCGAGCCTCACCGCCAGCCGTGAGAGCTCCTCCGGAGTCTCCTCGCGGCGCAGGCGCTCGCTGTCCAACAGCTCCACCAGCAGCACCGCAAATGGCGCGCCGTCGCGCTCGAACCGCTGGAGCTGAGCGCCGATCGAAGAGATCCATGCCGCCGGGCCTTCCTCGTGGCGTTCGTCACGGATCTCGATCTCGACAGGAGGCCCGCCGGGCGCGACAGATCGTGGCTCATCCCAGGAGCGCGAACCACCCCATGTGGACTCCACCGCAGCCGCTGAAGCATCCGCAACCGCTAGGGGATCTGCAACCGGTGGAGCGTCCGCAAGCACCTGCGCGTTCGCGACCACCGCAGCTCGCTCGTCGATGATCGTCACCGCGCCTCGCGGCCAGGACGGGCGTAAGGGCTCCTGCGCGACCGGCGTCTGCGGGCCGGGCTCGACTGTGTCCTCAGCGCCGCTCATAGCCGGGACGTTCCCAACAGCAACCGCGAGCAGTGCCGCGCACACGTATGCGAGCCGGTCGCCCGTATCCGCAAGCAATCGCGCCGAGGGCTCCGCGAGCTGGTCGAGCAACGCTTCCCACAGCACGCCACGCAACGCCTCCGCCGCCCCGACCAGGGCCGCCGGGGTACTCGCGCCCGAGATCGACGGCAGGCGCCGCGCCACGAAAGCCTGCTCGCGTCCGCTGCCAGGGCCCAGACCAGTCAGACGCTCGAGCTCGACGTCGGATTGCACAGCTCGCAGCACTTGTGCACACAGCACTGGCGCCTCGCGCGCCAGGGCCTCGAGCGGGACCTCGCCGATCGACTCGAGCGGGCGCTCGCGGATCAGCGCGATCGTCCAGCGCCGGGCAAGCTCATCCGCACGCGTGAGCAGCGGCTCGACGGGCAGCTCGGCGACGGCTCGCGCGCGCGCCGGAGGATGGGTGCGCTGATCGTCGGGCACAACTGTTGAATAGCAGCCGACGGGGACGACTTCGTGGGACGCGGACGTGTCTCCCCCGGGGATAGCCTGCAGGAGCCCGTGCGCAGCCTGAAGCCAACCAGAGCCCGTCACGAGCGGGCCGTGATCGCCGATCTCGAGGACTCGACCTCGCTCGATCGGGACACCGGCGCGGTGCGCTCGGTGCAGAAGGCCGACCTGTTGATCGAGGAGTCCGCGCTCAGGGAGATCTGGACGCCCGCGCACCTGGAGCGCCTCGCGCGTACCTACTGGCGGTTTCTCACACGCGTCACGCTCGGGCTGATCCGCATCCACTACAGCGACAGCGAGCGCTCGGTGGTACTGCTCGCCCGGCCGCTGAAGCTGCTGACGTTCCTCGCACCCGAATACGAGATGGATCGCGAGCGCGGCCTCGTGCGCTGGCGCATCGCGCGCGGCCTGCTCGTGTCACGACGGGGACGCAACGGACTTGGCTATCTGCAGATCGACGTGCGACGGCACCCCGGGCCCGACCCCACGCACGCGCGCCTGCACGTCGAGGTCGAGGTCGCGAACTTCTATCCGTCGATCGCCTCGAGACTCGGGCGGTGGCTGTACAACGTGACCCAGTCACGCATTCACGTGATCGTCACGCACGCGTTCCTGCGCTCGCTCGCGCGGCTCGACCTCGCGGAGTCGAAAGTCCGCCGCTTCGACCCCTGAGTGCTCTGCGGCCGCGCAGCGCGCCGGCCGCCGGCGCTCGGCCGAGCGTCGCTCTCGGAGCTACTTGCCTTCCTTCTGTTCAAGCTTCTTGAAGGCCTTCGCTTCGGCTGCTTCTTCTTCGGCGAACTTCTTGCGCGCCGCCTGTTCGGCGGCGTCCCCGCCGCCTGAGCTGCCGCTGCTCTTGCTCGACTTCTTCTTCGAGCCTTTTTCAGCGCTCGCGGACTTCTTTGTCGCCGAACCGCTCTTGCCGGCGCCTTTCCCCTTTGAGCCCTTCTTCTTGACCTGCGGTTCACGCGCAGCCGCCGCAGCCGCCTTCCTGGCTTCTTCCCGACGCTTCTTCGCTTCGGCGATCGACGCCGCTTCGGCGGCGGCTTCCCGCTGCTTGGCCTTGGCTTCCAACGACGCTTCGCTGCTCGTCGCGACTTCAGCTTCAGCGCTCTTTTCCGAGGCAGGTTCGCTTTCCGAGCCGCCGGTCGAAGAGCCGCCTCCGCAGCCGGCGATGAACGCGGCGAGCGCCAGCAACGCCAGCAGGCGCAGCGAGGCCCGCAGAATCTCGCGCCGCCCATCGCGCACCGCGCACGGATCCAGCTGGCTCATTCCGAGGTCCCCGCCGCCGGCGTCTGTTCTTGAGAGGTGCTCACCGGTTTGCTTTCCACAGTGCTGGAGGTCGTGCCTTCAGCGGCACTCGATGGTTTGCCACTACTCGTCTTCGGCGTCTTCGCATGCTTGCGCTTGGCGGCCGCTTCCTGCTTCTCCCGTGCTTCGGCCTTCAGTCCCTGTTCTCGTTTGTCGGCGTTCGCTTCCGCTTCTTGTTCGCGTTTCTGGGCCTTCTTCGCGGCCGCCTGTTCTTTGCGCTTGGCTCTGGCAGCCGCGAGCGCTTCCGTGCGCTTGGCATTTTCGTCAGCGGCTTCTTCGCGCGATTTGCCTTCAATCGCTGTCAGCAGTTCGTGGTCCTTGGCGATTTCCGCGGCTTCCGCCTGGTCCTGGGCCGCTTCTTCCTTGCGTTCGATCGCCGCCGCGCTCTGTTCCCCTTCCTTGGACTGAACCGCTGAGGTGGAGCCGCAGGCTGTGATCGCAGCCACGGCGACGAGAGCAAGAAGCCACGCCGGCGCTGTCCGCGGCACTCTACGCACCTTCACTGGATCAAGCTAGCAGTCTGTGCACTCATGCTCAAGCGCGCTGCGCGGCCCCGTTTTTCGCAGCGTTGCGGGCACCGCCGCAACCGCTCGAAGCTCACGCCCCGCCGGTACCCGTCGAGTAGCGCTCGCCGCTGACAGCGCGCAGCTTCGCGCGGTCATGCGTTGCGAGGATGCGCCTGATCGTGCCTGTGCGCGCGCGCGTGACCAGCGATTCGGTCGTCGCACCGCCGGCGCTCGGGTAGCGCACCCCCTGCAGCACGTCGCCGTCGGTGATGCCGGTCGCCGAGAAGAACACGTCGTCGCCGGAGACCAGATCCTCGCGGTCGAGCACCCGCTCCAGGTCATAGCCGGCATCCTTGGCCGCGGTGCGCTCGGCCTCGTCGCGCGGCCACAGGCGTCCGACCAGCTGACCGCCCAGACACTTCACAGCCGCGGCCGAGATCACGCCCTCGGGCGTGCCGCCGATGCCCCACAGCAGATCAACGGGCGAGCGCTCGGTGACCGCCAACAGCACGGCTGACACATCGCCATGTGCGATCAGGCGCACGCGCGCTCCGGCGGCGCGAATCTCGGCGATGCCCTGCTCGTGGCGCGGCCGGTCGAGCACGACCACGATCACGTCGCCGACCGGGCAGTCGCGTCGATGCGCGATCAGCCTGACCGTCTCCCCGAGCGGGCGGTCGAGGTCGAGCAGGTCGGCGATATCCGGCGCGCCCGCCATCTTCTCCATGTACACGCACGGCCCCGGGTCGAACATCGTGCCGCGCGCCGAAAGCGCGATCACCGCAAGCGCGCTCGGCATCCCGTGCGCCGCGAGCGTGGTGCCCTCGAGCGGATCGACCGCGATGTCGACCTGCGGCGGCGAGCCATCGCCGATCTGCTCGCCGTTGTAGAGCATCGGCGCCTCGTCCTTCTCGCCCTCGCCGATGACCACGACGCCGTCCATCTGGATCGAATGGAGCATGTAGCGCATCCCGTCGACCGCAGCCTGGTCGGCGGCCTCCTTGTCGCCCCTGCCCACCAGCGGAGCAGCCGCCAGCGCAGCCGCCTCGGTGACGCGCACGAGCTCCAACGCGAGGTTGCGGTCGGGCAGCTGATGTGAAGGGTCTTGGCTCACCGGGGCGTCGGAAACCTATACCAGGGCCGCGGTCACTACGATCGTGGCGTGAGCGACCCTACTCCGACGGTCAAGGCGAGCGTGCGACTGCAAGGCGATGACCCCGTCGGCGCGCTGCGCGCTCTGACCGCGAAGATCAAGACGGCCCGCAGGCCCGGTCAAGATCGCCTGGAGGGCGAACATGTCAATCAACAGAGCCGGCCGGGCGCCGGATCGAGGTGACCAAAACATGACTCAGATCGGTTTCGTCGGACTGGGCAAGATGGGCGGCAACATGGTGCATCGCATCCGCCGTGACTCCGAGCACGAGGTCGTGGCGTTCGACTTCGACGAGAAGGCCGTAAAGCAGGCAGTCAAGAACGGCGCCTCGGGAGCCAACAGCCTCAAAGAGCTCGTCAAGCAGCTGCAGGCGCCGCGAATCGTGTGGATCATGGTTCCCGCCGGCAAGCCAACCCAGGAGACGGTCGACAAGCTCGCGAAGCTGCTCGACCGCGGCGACATGATCGTCGACGGCGGCAACTCGAAGTGGACCGATGACAAGCGCCGCGCCGCCGAACTGAAGTCCAGCGGCATCGAATACGTCGACGTCGGCACCAGCGGCGGCGTGTGGGGACTCGAAGTCGGCTACTGCATGATGGTCGGCGGGCCGCCAAAAGCGGTCAAACGCCTCGCGCCGATCCTCGACGTGCTGGCGCCCGAGACCAACGCGCAGAGCATCGCGGCGATCGGTCCCCGCGGCTGGCTGCGCTTCGGCGTATCCGGCGCGGGCCACTACGTGAAGATGGTCCACAACGGCGTCGAGTACGGGCTGATGCAGGCCTACGCGGAGGGCTTCGACGTGTTCGACAAGTGTGAGTACGAGCTCGACAATGCCAAGATCGCGCACCTCTGGGGGCAGGGCTCGGTGGTGCGTTCATGGCTGTGCGAACTCGCCGCGCGCGCCTTCGAAGCGGACGGCAACGACCTGGGCAAGATCGAGGGCTACACCGAGGACTCCGGCGAGGGCCGCTGGACGATCGAGGATGCCACCGCCCACGACGTACCCACGCCTGTGATCACCGCCTCGCTCTACGAGCGCTTTCGCTCGCGCGGCAACGGCGACTTCGCCGACCGCGTGCTGGCGGCGCTGCGCAACCAGTTCGGCGGGCATGCGGTCAAGAGCGCGCCGCCCGCAGCGGCCGGCGCCGGCGGCGCTACCAAGGCAAGCGCCAAGGCCGGCGCCCCAAGCGGGGGTCGCTGACGGTGGCCGTCGCGCCGGGCCGTCCGACCGGGGAGCCGGAGCCGAAGAACCCGCTCACAGCTGGCCTCGAGCGCCTGCCGGTCGCACCCACAACGCTCGTCATCTTCGGCGCCACGGGAGACCTCGCCAGGCGCAAACTCCTGCCCGCGCTCTACAACCTCGCCCACGAGGGCGCGCTGCCGGAGCGCTTCCATCTGGTCGGCGTCTCGCGCAAAGAAAAAGAGGACGACGACTACCGCGGCGAGTGCGAGCAGGCGATACGGCGTTTCTCGCGGCGCACGCCCGACGAGGCCGTGCTGAACGGTCTGCTCGACAACGTCCGCTACGTGCCCGGCACCTTCGACGACGCGTCCGTCTACAGCGAGCTGTCGACGGTGCTCGACGAGTTCGAGGAGGAAGCCGGCGAGCCGCTGAACCGCGCCTTCTACCTGTCGACCGCGCCGGGCTTCTTCCCGGTGATCGTCGAGCAGCTCGGCAGCTCCAAGCTCGCCCACCACGAGAACGGCGAGGTGCGCCTGATCATCGAGAAGCCGTTCGGCACGACGCTCGAGGAGGCACGCGAGCTCAACCGCCGCGTGCTCGGGATCTTCGACGAGTCGCAGGTCTACCGCATCGACCATTACCTCGGCAAGGAGACCGTCCAGAACATGCTGGCGTTCCGCTTCGCCAACGGCATGTTCGAGCCGCTGTGGAACCGCAACTACATCGAC
>Ga0302314_10023014_pt1 | contig 10193 bp, 7 predicted proteins | sample III_Palsa_N2_3_FD_200533 | JGI IMG/M metagenome (GOLD analysis project Ga0302314, IMG submission 200533) | Peat permafrost microbial communities from Stordalen Mire near Abisko, Sweden - III_Palsa_N2_3 | ecosystem: Environmental > Terrestrial > Soil > Palsa > Peat permafrost | place: Sweden... | reverse complement strand
CGACCCGCTCTGTGGGAAGCCCAAGGCCGACCAGCGCGCCGATCACCACCTCTTCGACCTGCCGCACGTGTTCCGGACCGTGATGGGGACCGACCCCGACGGTGCGTACCGGGTACCCGACGAGTTGGCCGGGTCCGTGGTATGTGACGTCGCCGCCACGATCGACAGTGATCAGTTCGGCACCGACCGACGACGGGTCGACGAGCACGTGGGTGGGGTCGGCGTGGGCACCGAGCGTGTACACATGTCCGTGCTCGAGCAGGAGGAGGTAGTCATCGTCGGAACGGGCTGCCACCGCCCGCTGTAGGTCCCACGCCTCGGCGTAGGGGACCCGGCCGAGCCAGCGCGCCCTCACCGGTCGGCCCGGCACGATGTCGGCATCCGGCCGGTGGTCATCATCACGCCGGGTTAGAGCTCGCCGGCCCAGTCACGGTCGTCCAAGATGGCCGAGACCCTGGCGAGGAACCTGGCCACGTAAGCGCCGTCCACGGCACGGTGGTCGAAGTTCATGGCGATCAGGCCCATCGAATGGATGCCGATCGACTCCGTCCCGTCGGAGAGTTCGACGACCACCGGCTTCCTGGACACCCCGTCCGTCGAAAGGATCGCCACCTGCGGCTGGTTGATGATCGCTCCGGTGAGCAAGGTGCCGAACGGACCGGCATTGGTGATCGAGAACGTTCCACCGCTGATGTCGTCGAGGCTGAGTCGTTTGGTGCGGGCCCGGTCGGCGACATCCCGGATCCGCCGTGCCATGCCACGGAGATTGAGCTCCTCGGCACGGTGGACCACCGGCACGATCAACCCCTGGTTGTCGAGGTCCACGGCTATGCCGAGGTTGATGTCGCGGTGGACCACCAGGGCGTCCTCGGCCACCGATGAATTGAGATGGGGGTATTCGGCCAGGGCCTCGACCGAGGCACGGGCCACGAAGGGGAGGTAGGTCAGGCTGAAGCCCTCCTCCTCGCGGAAGCGCTCGCCGTGGCTGCGCCGCACCTGCTCGACCCGTTCGTAGTCGATCTCTTTCACCATCAGGGTGTGGGCAGAGGTGGCCTTGGACCGGACCATGTGCTCCGCCGTGCGCCGGCGGATGTTGGTGAACGGCACGATTTCGTCACGCTCGCCGACGGCCTGGGTCACGTCGGGACCAGCCGGTCCTGGGGTCGGAGCGGCAGACACCTGCGGAGCGACCGGTGCCGACGTCGCCGGCGGCGCGGACGTCGCGGGCGGCGCCGACGGGGAAAGCGGGACAGAGGCCCCGTCGCGGATACTCGGCACCTGCCCCGGCTGCGCGCCGTGCTCGATGACCGACTCCACGTCGGCCCGGGTGATCCGTCCCCCGAGCCCGGTGCCCTGGATCGACGATGGGTCGAGCCCATGGTCGGCGAGCAGCCTGCGGACCACCGGAGAGAGGACCTGGGACTGATCGACGACACCAGGCGGCACAGGATGGGAGTCGTTCGATGCGACAGCCGCTGGGGCGATCGGGGCGACGGGTGGGACCGGTCGGCGGGTGGCCCCGGGTTCGTCGGGCAGCGCCGCCAGCGGTGTGGCCGGGACTCGTTGGGCCGGGGCCTGGACGCTCGAGGCCGGAGCGGACGGAGCGGAAGCCGTCGGAGCCGGGGCGATCGGGGCGACCGGGGCCACAGGAGCGGGCGGAGCGGGCGGCGACGTGGTCGAAGAAGGCGCCACCGGAGCAGGTGCCGGAGACGGGGTGACCGGAGCGGACGACGGGGCGATCGGAGGCGGCGCGGCCGCGTTCGCGGTCGCCTGCGACTCGGGCGGCGCGGTCGTGGCGGTCCCCGAGCCGTCGGCGGAGATCACGGCGAGGGCCACACCCACGTCCACCGTGTCGCCTTCTTGCACGAGGATCGCCGTCAAGACCCCTTCGGCCGGGGATGGCACCTCCGAGTCCACCTTGTCGGTGGAAACCTCGAACAGAGGCTCGTCACGGGCGACGGAATCACCCACGGATTTGAACCACTTGGTGATGGTCCCCTCGGTTACCGTCTCGCCCAGCTGCGGCATCGTCACATCAGGCAACGTGCAGACCCCTTCCGGTCAGTGCCAGCATCGTCTCTCCGAAGGTCTCGGACAGCGATGGGTGCGGCTGGAGGAACTGTGCGACTTCCTCGGCGGTTGCTTCCCAGTTGACGGCCAGATAGCCGGCACCCAGTTGTTCGGTCACCCAGGGGCCGACCATGTGTACGCCGAGGATCCGGCCGGTGGACCCATCCGGTCGTCGTTCGGCCACGACTTTGACCATGCCCTCGGTGTCCCCGATGATGCGCGCCCGGCTGTTTCCGCCGAACGGGTCCTTCTTGACCACGACGTCGAGGCCGGCGGTCTTGGCAGCGGCCTCGGTCATCCCGGCGAAGGCTACCTCCGGGTGGCAGTAGATGGCCCACGGCACCCGCGAGTAGTCGACCGGTGGTGCCGGCTCCCCCAGGATGGACTTGATCACCACGATGGCTTCGGCGAAGGCCACGTGGGCCAGCTGCGGCGTGCCGGCGACGACATCGCCGACGGCCCAAACCCCGGGAGCGGAAGTGCGCATCGTGCTGTCGGCGACGACGAACCCCCGATCATCGATGACGACACCGGCATCGTCGGCCACCAGACCTTCGGACCGGGGACGCCGCCCGACGGACACGACGACCGCGTCCACCGACAGTTCCTCACCCTCGCCGAACGACACGACCGTGCCGCCCGACGTCGTGGGCTGGTGGCCGTGCAGGGTCACGCCCGTCTTGATGTCGATCCCACGCTTCTTGAACGATCGGGCAACGGTGCGGACGATGTCCTCGTCGCACCCGTTGAGGATGGCCGGCAGAGCCTCGAACACCGTCACCTTGCTCCCGAGGTCGGCGAACATCGAGGCGAACTCGCAGCCGATCGCCCCACCGCCGATCACGGCCACCGACGCGGGAAGGACATCGAGTGAGAGGACCTCGTCCGAGGTCAGCACCACGGTGCCGTCGATGTCGAATCCCGGGACGGCCCTCGGCACCGACCCGGCGGCCAGGACGATGTCGTTGCCGGTCAACTCGGTGGTGGTGCCGTCGTTCCCGGCGACGCGGACCCGGTGTCCGCTGAGCAGCGTGCCGCTGCCGCTGTAGATAGTGATACCCCGGCCCTTCATCAGTCCGGAGAGCCCGGCGAACAGCTGATCGACGACCTGCTGCTTACGCTCCTGGCTCACCGAGAATTTCACGGTCGGATTCGCCTGGTCCACCCCGGCATCGATTCCGAACTCGGCAGCCGAACGCACTGTCCGATAGACACTGGCCGTCTCCAGGAAGGCTTTGGCCGGCACGCAACCTCGGTGGAGACAGGTGCCGCCCACCTTGTCCAACTCGACGACCGCCACCGACAGCCCGGCGGCCGCCCCGTACAGGGCAGCGGCGTATCCACCCGGCCCGCCACCCACCACCACCACATCGAAGTGGCCCGATTCCGTTGTCCCTGTCTTCGCTCCCCCCGCTGCGGTCTTTTCCGTTGCCACCTCGGGTTCCGTGGGAACCACCTCCATGGGATGTCGTCTCGTGGGCCGTGCGGGCGGTGGTACGTCCGGACGCCGCTTATCGCGACCAGCCTACCGGTCTGCGCCTGGCCCCGACCTTGATCGACAGACCCTCGACCTACCGGACCCGGGCTCTCGACCTACCGGCTCCAGGCCTCGACCCACCGACCCCGGGACCACCCGAGATCCGCGTGTTTCAGTCGTCGGTCGTATCCGGCCGGCGTCCCCGCGACGATACGAGCGGCGCCGTCGTCAGGTCGAGTCGGCCGGCATCCAGGTTGGCGAGATGCCGTTCGACCTCTGCTTCGCTGACCAGTCCGGCCGACACCAGGCCCGAACGCATCTGTTCCACGGTCACCCGCTCGATGACGGTGCCTATCGGGCCGGTTACCGGGAACCAGGCGTCCGCCGTCACTTCGACCAGGCCGCCGGCGCGCATCCGGGCGGGCAGGGTTCGCCCGAAGGCCAGATCCGCTCCCCGTGCGGCGAGCAAGACCCGGAATCCGGCCCGCATCTTGTTGGCCAGCACCTCGTCGGGCCCGCGCTCGTCGATGCAGGCCAGCGGCTGCAGCGCGGGGTCGGCATCCTCCAGGACGAGCCATCCGCCGGGTCGCAGACTACGCACGAGGGTGTCCACCACCTCGTCCCGCTCGGGCAGGTGCACCAGGACCAGACGAGCGTGGACCAGGTCGAAGGGACCTCCCGGTGGTGGATCGGTGGTGACGTCGTGCACGACGGCGGTCACGCCGGTCGGCGGCTCCCCGAACCGGGAGAGGTCGAGGTCGGTGGCGACGACCGATCCGGTGGGTCCGACCCGCTCGGCGAGCCATGCACTCACCGACGGGCCGCCGGCTCCGACCTCCCAGCACTGCCAACCGTCCGATATGCCCGTGGCCTCCAGATGTCGGAAACTCACCGGGTCGAACAGCTCGGCGATGGCGGCTAGCCGGATGTCGGCCCCGTCCAGCCGATTCGCCAGGAGGTACCCGCCACCGCCCTCCGCAGCCGAAGCCGAGGCAGGGGCGGGGGCGTTCACGCCAGCACTCGGCGACGGAAGTTCCGGAGCCCGAGTCCCAAGAAGAGGGCCATGAATGCGAACAGGACCGGGAAGATCACGTACAACGGCATGTGCGGGGCATCGGTGAAGGCGGCGCGCATGCCTTCGTTGATGTAGATCAGCGGGTTCACCAGGACCAGCGTCTGGAGCCAGTGCCAGCCCCCCACCTGCACCGGGGCGAGCCGGGTGTAGGCGTAGTAGGTGCCGCCGAGGAACGTCACCGGGAGGATGATGAACCCGAACATGAGTCCGATGTTGCGGGGTTCGAAGCTGGTCCCGAGCAAGAGCCCGAGCGAGGCCATGGTCACGCACGCCAGCGGCACCATGGTCACGATCACCCACCAGTGCAGTGACAGTTGGGCTTCGACGCCCTTGGCGTGCACCACCGAGGCGATGGGGAGTACCAGCGCCGCCGACAGGAGGCCTTGCGCGGCGCCCGAGAGCACCTTGGCCATGGCCACCAGCCAGATCGGGCACGGCGCCTGGACCCGGTCCTCGATCTCTCTCGTGTACCCGAACTCCTGGGACATGGTCAGGGCCACCGATTGGACGCCCTGGAACAGGATCGAGATCCCGACCACACCGGGCACGAGGATGGTGGCGAAGGCCGACTGCGCCTTCGGGTCGGCGCCACCGATCCCCTGGCCGATCTTCGGGAACACATAGAGGAAGACGAAACAGAGCAGGAACGGCTGGATCAGTGTGCGGGCGACGAACTCGAAGAGATGCTTGCGCAGGACGACCAGGTCGCGCAGTATCAGCGCCCACAAGGCGCTGCGGCCGGCGCCGAACACGGTGTGCTCGGGCTGGAGGCTGACCGACGGACCGGTGGTGTCGTCGGTGGCGGCGTCGACGACGGCCATCAGTCCCGGAGCTCCTTGCCGGTGAGATTGATGAACACCGTCTCGAGCGTGGGTTCGGTCACCGAGATGTCGAGGACCGGGAAGCCGGCGTCCTCGGCGCCGGTCACCACGGCGGGGAGCAACCGGTCCTTGCCCTTCACGTGCAGCTCCACCCCACCTTCGACCGGTCTGGTGACGGTGACGCCCGGCACCCGCTCGGTGAGCGCCTGGGCCAGTGCCTCCCGATCTCCGGTGGCCGTCACGGTGACGATGGTGTCGGCATCGACGCTGCTCTTCAAAGCGGCCGGAGTGTCGAGAGCGAGGATCCGGCCCTTGTCCATGATGGCCACCCGGCTGCACAGCTGCTCGGCCTCCTCCATGTAGTGGGTGGTCAGGAGGATCGTCTGCCCGCCGTCGTTGAGCTCCCGCAGCACATCCCACAGTGCCAACCGGCTCTGCGGGTCGAGGCCGGCGGTGGGCTCGTCGAGGAAGAGGACGGCCGGCTTGTGGAAGATCGCCCGGGCCACCATGAGCCGTTGGGCCATCCCCCCGGAGAGGGCGTAGACCGAAGCCGTCGCCCACTTGTCCAGCTGGAACTGCTGGAGAAGCCGATCCGCCTCCCGGCGCGATTCCTTCGCCGGGATCCCGAAGAGCCGGCCGTGGAAGTAGAGGTTCTCCCAAACCGTCAGCTGCCGGTCCAACGTGTTCTGCTGGCTGACGATGCCGAGGATCTGCTTGGCCATCGCCGGGTGGCGCACGACGTCGATTCCGGCGAGGTAGGCCGTGCCCGACGTCGGGACCACCCGGGTCGTGAGCATTCCGGCGGTGGTCGTCTTACCCGCACCGTTCGGGCCGAGAAGCCCGAAGATCTCTCCGGTGTGGACCACCAGGTCCAGGCTGTCGACGGCCCAAAAGTCCGAGCCGGCATAGACCTTGGTCAGACTCTCGGTCCGGATGACGTCGCGAAGCGGGTCCACGGCGCCGGCGGCCGGGGTGAGGGAGGTCGTCGTCATAGCTTCGACCTGACCTTACCCTCGACTCCCGGCTGGCCCGACGCACGATGTGACGCACGATGTGAGGCACCCGCCACCCGGTTCGCGTATGACGGGCGACCGTGCGGCCGGCGTTACTTGGGCGGCATCCGGATACCGCCGTCGAGGCGGATGACCTCGGCGTTGAGGTAGCTGTTGGTGGCGATGTGGGCCACCAGTTCGCCGTACTCGGCCGGGTTGCCGAGGCGCTTCGGGAAGTTGACCGACTCGGCCAGGGCATTGCGGGCCTCGTCGGGAAGCATGGCCAGCAGCGGGGTGTCGAACAGGCCGGGGGCGATGGCGAGCACGCGAATTCCGACGACGGCGAGATCGCGTGCGGCCGGCAGGGTCATGCCGACCACTGCGCCCTTCGACGCCGAGTAGGCCAGCTGGCCGATCTGGCCGTCGAAGGCGGCCACCGACGCGGTGTTGACGATGACACCGCGCTCTCCGTTGGCCTGGGGCTCGACGGAGCCCATGGCCGATGCGGCCTTGGTCATCACGTTGAAGGTGCCGATCACGTTCAGGTCCTGGATGAACTTGAAGGGGGCCAGGTCGTGCGGCGAGCCGTCACGATTGATGACCCGCCCGACCCATCCGGTGCCGGCGCAGTTGACCGCGATCCGCAGGTTGCCTCCCTCGGCCGCCTGATCGACCGCCGTCTGGCAGTCATCCGGGTCGGTCACGTCGCCGGCCACGTAGTTGGTGGAGCCGCCGATCTCGGCGACGACCTCCTTGGCCCGCTCCTCGTTGCGGTCGAACACGGTGACCCGCACACCCAAGGTGGCGAGCTTGCGGGCAGTGGCCTCACCGAGGCCCGAGGCCCCACCGGTGATGATTGCTGAACTTCCGTTGATCTCCATGCCGAGAGGTTACGGGAGCAACTGGCCTTGACCAAAACCGGTGTCGGGAGGGGGCCCCGACGGATCCTGGCGGGCCGCCGCCGCCGTGGCCAGGGCATCGACCACGTCGTTCATCCGGTCGCCCGAATGCCCCTTCACCCAGGTGAAGCTCACCGGTCGGGACGGATCGAGGGCCAGGGCGAAGAGCTGCTCCCACAGGTCACGGTTGGCCACCGGCTTTCCCTGGGAGTTGCGCCAGCCACGGCGCTTCCAGCCGACGTGCCACTTCTGCCGGAAGCAGTTCACGACGTACATCGAGTCGCTGACCACATTGACCGGGCCGGGCAGCGCCTCCAGCGCCCGGATCACGGCCATGACCTCCATGCGCTGGTTGGTGGTGTGGGATTCACCGCCGGCGTCCGACGGGCCGTCGGCGACCGCCCACGCCCAACCTCCCGGTCCCGGGTTCCCGAGGCACGAGCCGTCGGTGTAGGCGGTCGTCGCCTCGTCGTCCATCGTCACAGCATGCCCGTTCCGGCTGGGTGCCGTTGCCAGGCCATGGACCGGCCACGGCACGCCACCGGCCTCGACACATCGCAGCGGCGTGACGACTGCGGCGAATTGGTGTCCCCATGATGGTGCGCTGACCACCCTGCGGTGAGAACATGGAGTGATGCTCTTCGACGGAGTCGCCCACCAAATTCCTGACGTGGACTCCGGGGAGACCGACGAATGGCTTGCCGCTTTCGACGACGTGGTACGCGTCCACGGTCGCAACCGGGCCCGGTACCTGCTCATGCGGGTCCTCGAGCGGGCACGGCAGTCACAGGTCGACTTCCCCGTCCCTGTCTCGACCCCGTACGTCAACACCATCCCGTCCGACGCCGAACCCGAGTTCCCGGGAGACGAGTGGCTGGAGCGCCGCATCCGTGCCTTCATCCGGTGGAATGCCGCGGTCATGGTCGTGCGGGCGAACATCCGATCCGACGCCATCGGCGGCCACCTGGCCACCTACGCCAGCTCGGCGGCCCTGTACGAAGTCGGGTTCAACCACTTCTTCCGGGGCAAGGACCGAGGACCCGGCGATCAGGTCTACATCCAGGGCCACGCCTCGCCCGGCATCTACGCACGGGCGTTCGTCGAGGGTCGCCTGTCCAGCGAACAGCTCGACAACTTCCGCTTCGAGGTGGGTGAAGGCGGACTCTCCTCCTACCCCCACCCGCGTCTGATGCCCGAGTTCTGGGAGTACCCCACCGTGTCCATGGGGCTCGGGCCGGTCAACGCCATCGCTCAGGCCCACTTCGCCCGCTACCTGGAGGCCCGGGGCCTCGCCGATACGTCGCACAGCCGGGTGTGGGGCTTCGTGGGTGACGGTGAGTTCGACGAGCCCGAAACCATGGCCCTCCTCGGGATGGCTGGCAGGGAGCATCTGGACAATCTGACGCTTGTCGTCAACTGCAATCTGCAGCGGCTCGACGGGCCGGTTCGGGGCAACGGCAAGGTGATCCAGGAGTTCGAGGCCACATTGCGGGGCGCCGGATGGAACGTGATCAAGGTCATCTGGGGCCGGACCTGGGACGATCTGCTCGCCCGGGACGTCGACGGGGTGCTGCTGGCCAAGATGAACGAGACGGTCGACGGCGAGTTCCAGAAGTACGCCACCGAATCGGGCGCGTACATCCGGGAGCACTTCTTCGGGCCCGACCCCCGCCTGACCGCACTGGTCGAGCACCTGAGCGATGCGGAGCTCCAGAGCCTTCCCCGGGGTGGGCACGACTACCGCAAGCTCTACGCCGCATACCGGGCCGCCACCGAGCACATCGGTGCACCCACCGCCATCCTCGCCAAGACGGTGAAGGGCTGGACGCTCGGACCGGACATCGAGTCCCGAAACGCCACCCATCAGATCAAGAAGATGACCAAGGACCAGCTGCGGGCGCTCCGCGACCGGCTCTTCCTCCACGAGGAGATCGCCGAGGCCGATCTCGACGCGGATCTTCCCCCGTACTACTGCCCGGCACCCGACTCCCCCGCCGGACGGTATCTGGCCGAGCGGCGCCGCGCCCTCGGGGGACCCCTTCCCCAGCGGGTCGTCCGGGCCGAGCCACTTCCCCCACCGGAGCCATCGGGCTTCGCCGATCTGCTGGCCGGCTCGGGCCGCCAGGAAGTATCGACCACCATGGCCTTCGCCCGGCTGCTCCGCTCCCTCACCCGCGACCCCGGCATCGGCCGACGCATCGTCCCGATCATCTCCGACGAGGCCCGCACCTTCGGTCTCGAGTCGTTGATCAGCGAGGTCCAGATCTACGCGCCCGATGGCCAGCGCTACACACCGGTCGACGCCGGCCTCGCCCTCCACTACGCCGAGAGCGCCAATGGCCAGATCCTGGAGGAGGGGATCACCGAGACCGGGGCCACGGCCACCTTCACCGCCGCGGCCACCTCCTACGCCACCTGGGGGGAGTCGCTGATCCCCTGCTACCTCTTCTATTCGATGTTCGGGTTCCAGCGGGTGGGCGACCTGCTGTGGGCGCTCGGCGACAGTCGGGGCCGTGGATTCCTGCTGGGGTGCACGGCCGGTCGGACCACGCTCAACGGCGAGGGCCTCCAGCACCAGGACGGGCATTCGCTCCTGCTGGCGTCCGCCTATCCCTCGGTCGCCGCCTACGACCCGGCCTTCGCCTACGAGGTCGCCGTCCTGATGGAGGACGGGATCCGGCGGATGACCGGACCGGACGCCGAGGACCGGTTCTGGTACCTCACCCTCTACAACGAGAACTACGTGATGCCCGCCCTTCCCGACGATCCGGAGGAAGCCGCTCGGGTGCGGCTCGGGACCGTGCGGGGCATGTACCGCTTCGCCGGTCCGGCCAGCGGCACCCCGGACGTCCCCGCCAA
>Ga0302314_10023013_pt1 | contig 10193 bp, 6 predicted proteins | sample III_Palsa_N2_3_FD_200533 | JGI IMG/M metagenome (GOLD analysis project Ga0302314, IMG submission 200533) | Peat permafrost microbial communities from Stordalen Mire near Abisko, Sweden - III_Palsa_N2_3 | ecosystem: Environmental > Terrestrial > Soil > Palsa > Peat permafrost | place: Sweden... | reverse complement strand
CCGCAACTCCACGACGCGTTTGCCCAGCGCGTCGACGTCGTCCTCCAACAGCGCGCAGTCCTGCGCCAGTGCCGCATCCAGAGGCTCCATGAGTGAGACGGGCTGCAGCGGCGGCACTTCAAACGCCGCGTTGGCCCGCGAGAGCGCCGCGTCGATGAACTCGATGCAGCGGTTCACGTACAGCGCCGGCGCATGCTGCTGCGCGTAGGCGAGCATGTGCGCGTGCACTTGGTCCATCGCGCTTCTCGCTCGCTTTTTTTTTCGCGAGCGGTTTGAAAAAAAAGCTCGCACACACAAAGCACGCAACACACGTTTAAACGACATACGACGATGCAGACGTCGACGCTGGTTGTGCAAATCATCCTCTTTGCGCTGGCGCTGGTGACGCGTGCGGCCTGGGCTGACGCAGCCTCCGACGGAGTGTCGAATCGTCTTCGCGCACGCGTCCAAAATGCGCTTGCGAACGATGCGGATGACTGTGCCTCCACTTGCGAGAGCAATTTTCGGTGCGCGATCGCGCTTAGACCAGGTATCGAACACTCACGCAGACGCACGGCTGCCGGCGGACAGACGTGCATCAGCCACGCCGGAACGAATTGGAATAAGATTGAACAATGCCAAACCACTGCCGAGAACTGTAATACGGGGTGCGGGTCGTTTTAGAGCGCGACGCCACAACGGACCGGTCACCGGATTCGGGGTATGTAGCGCAACCTTTTTTTTTTTGTAAAGAATCGTCCAGCGTTGTTTTGAAAAAAGGCGCACACGACGAGAGAAGAGAACACAGTTTACACACCCGCACACGCACGCACGCGCACATGGGGCGCTTCAAACGAGCGAAACCCACCGTGGGTTGGCGCTGGTGCGGCTGACCAGCAGCCCATCTGAGTGGCTGTTGGGCAATTGCTTTGAGCGCACCATGCCGCCGCCGCCGCCGCCGCCACCGCCGCCGCCGCTGTTGTCGTCGTCGTCGTCCAGTGCTTCTTTAAACTGCGCCGGGGGTGCAAAGCCGGGCGACGTGTACAACGGCTCGTAAAAATCAATGTTGGCAGCCGGCCGCCGCTTGCGCGCGCGGCGGCGGCGCAGCGCCAGCACGCCGACAAAGGCGAGCGCGAAGCCGCACACGACGACGACGACGGGCGCTGCAATGGCCGCCGCGAGCGAGTTGTTGGCTGCAGCGCGCGCGGACGGCGCCTGCGACGGCGCCTGTGACGGCGCAGGCGAGGGCGCCTCGGACGGGCGCGGAGGGGGAAAGGCGTTGGGCCGCTCGGTGCGGAGCGGCGGTGGCGTCTTGTCGCCGCGCGGCGGCTGCGAGGCAACGGGCGCCAACATCCAAGTCGAGGGCGCGGGAAACGGCTGCGCGGTGCCGGGCGCCTGCGAGACGGCGGAGGAGGGCTGCGCCGCCGGGGCGAGCGAGGGCGGCTGTGCTGCAAACACCCACACTGCGCCGCGGCCGCCGGCATCGCCGGGGGCGCCGACGACGGCGACGTTGCCGTATGCAGACAACGCAACGGCGGCGCCGAAGCGTACGGCGCACGGCGCAGAGTCGTTGCACGCAAAGTCGTCCACCAGCGCGTGCAGGGTGCCCGATATGGAGTACACGGCTTGCTGCGAGGCGGCGATTTGCTGGTCGAGCGCAAACGCGCAGCCAAAAGGCGCGTTGCAGGTGGGGTCGCCCACGATGAGCCGGCTGCCGTTGAGGCTGAGACGCACCGCGGTGCCAAACGCGGAGCTGTTGACAATCCGCACGTTGGCGAGCGACTCCCAGTCGTTGGCAATGTTGGAAAAGTCAAACAGGCTCACGCGGCTCGACTGCGGCTCGCCCACGGCCAGCGTGCTGCCGTCTGCGGATATGGCCACCGACAGCGTGTTGTTGGTCGCGACCAAGTAATAATTGGCGCGGTTGACGGCGTTCAGTTCCGCCGCGAATCCTCTTTTAGTGGAGTATAGGGAAGAATACACGCCCGCTTTGCCGAACTGCGGGCCGCCGTGCGCGTCGGCGGCGACGAATTGCGTGCCTGGGTAATTAATGGCAACATTGTTGATGGGGTAATTCGTCGCGCCGTGGCCAAACGACGGAATTTTGAGCGTCACTGACGAGTGCGTGACGGCATCGGCCGGCCGCATCGTGACCGACGCCTCGCCCGACAGCGAGAAGTCTGCAAAGATAACCGTGCTTCCGTCGCCGCTAATCGTGGCCGGTCCGGCGCCGAGGGCCGTGTCGAACGAGCTCGGCTGCCCGTCGAACGTGAAGAGCGTGTAGCTGTCGCGGTGGCCCACAAAGGCGCCCGTGTCGTACAGCGCGCAGTCGTTGGCCGCCTTGCCCGCAGGCAGTATCAATCGAAAGGGCAAGTAGGGCTGCGACGCGTCGTGCCTGCGAAAAACGACGGCGTCGCCGCCCAGCGGCCCGTCGCCGCACGCGAGGATGACGTTGCCGTCCGCAGACACGTCCACCAGTGCGCCAAGATTTTCACATTGCGCTCCTTCGTCCATGTCGTCGCACGGCGGCGCGACGAGCTTGGCGACCTGCAGCCACTGGGGCGCGGCGAGCACGACCAGGGGCGCCGCGAGCAGAGCTAACCGCATCGTTGGCGGCCGCGGCCACAAAACGCTCTCGGGTTTTTCTTCTTTTTTTTGTGACAGCTTTTTTCGCGAGCGCGGCCGCTGCGCGTCGTTCGTGCGGCAGCGCTCGCCTAGAAGTGTTACAAATACGAGTACATAAAAGGCGGCGCATGCTCGCGTCCATCTTCGCCCCGCGCGCGGCTGCGCAGCCGGCGGCGCCGAGCCGCGACCCCGCGCAGCTCGCCGGCGTGGTGGCCCTATTGGCGTCGCTGCCGGCGTCGTCGCCCGCTGCCGTGGCGCCAGCGCGCGAGCTGGCCGAGCTGGTGGCGTGGGCGGACCAGAACTCCGTGCAGCCCGTGCTGGACAAGTTCTGGGAGACGCGCGGAATGGCGCTCCTCGTCGATAAGGCGCTCGCTGCCGACAGCTGCGCTGAGCTGCAGGTGCAGGTGCTGCAGACGGCGAGCATTCTCGTGCAGGGGCTGCGCAGCGAGACGAGCCTGTACCAGCTGCTGTCGATGGACCGTCTCAACGCGCTCATTCAAAAAGACTTTGGCCCCGACGAGGAGCTCACCGCGCACTACGTGTCGCTGCTCAAGACGATTGCGGTGCGCATGGACGCCACGTCGCTGCACTTCTTCTTCGACCCCGCGCGCGCCTCCTTTCCGCTGTACACGCGCGCGCTGGCGTTGTTTGGCGCCGCAGAGAGCATGGTGCGCAAAGCGGTGCGCTCCATCGTGCTGCTGGTGATGCGCATCGACGACGCGAGTCTGCGGGCGTTCATTGCCGCGCGCGCGGACGATTTCAAGGCCATGGCGCGCTTCGTGGCCGGCAGGCTCCCGCTCGTTGAGGCGCTGGTAGCCCAGGAGCCCAGCGGCGGCGGCGACACGAGGGACGAGGCGTGGGCGGGCCACGTCGAGGGGCTCCTGCTCGACGTCGCCGACGACGTCGGATTCTTCCAGGACGCCTACGCGCTCGGCGGCGAATTCGCCGACGCGCTCGACACCGCGCTAAAGGGCGAGGCGTGGGCGGCCGTGCTGGCGCGCCCGCGCACGCCCGCCGGGCTGCTCGTCGTCGCGCAGGCCGTCGTGCGCCTGCCGCGCTGCACGCCGCAGCTCGGCCCGGCGCTCGATTGGGAGCCGCTGTTACGCGACGAGGCGTGCGCTGAGGAGACAGTGGGCGCGCTGTGCGTGGCGCTTTTCGCGGCGGCGGCGTGCGCGGGCGAGCACTGCCCCGCGGGGCTGCTGCCGAGGAGACTGCGCACGTCGAATCGGCTCATGCGCGAGCTCACCGGCGAGAGCGACGGCGACGCGGGCGAGCCGTACGCGCTCGCGCTCGTCGGCTGCCTGGCTGCGCACCTGGGCCGGCCCTTTATTCGCGCGGGCGTGCACCGTCTCATCGCCAAGCTCATTGTGTTCCTCGCGCACGACGACCGCGAGACGGGGCCGATGCTCGTGCCCGAGCACCGCGCGCTGATGGACGCCGCCTATGCGCGCGCCGCGAAGGAGGTGCGCGCGCTGCCGCGGGACGAGACGCTGCTCGATGCGCTCGACGTCGAGTGGCGCGACATCACAGCGGGCGGACCGCTCGACGTCGCCGCGCTCTGCGCGCGCGCCGAGCTGCTTGCCGACCTGCCGTGGTCGCCCAGCCTCGCGTTGCGCTCGCCCCGCGGCGAGACTGAGCGGGCGCGCGCCGCCGTCCACAGCTTTGTCGTCGTCAGACTCGCGCGATCCACGCTGCGCGGCGAGCGCGACGTGGCGCTGTCGGCGCTGGGACGCGCGGACGTGGTGCGGCAGGGGGCGCAACTCGACCTGCGCCGATGCGAGGTCGTGCCTGTGACGGCGGGAGGCGCGCGGCTGGCAATGGTGCTCGTGGCAGGCGCGCTGGTGCTCGTGCGGCCCGCCGACGCGGCGATGCGCGAGGGCGCTTGCGCATGCGTGGCGCCGCTGCAGGCAGTGCGCAGCGTGCGCGTGCGCGGCAACACGGGAGTTTCAGTCGCGCTCGCGCGCCAGGTGGCGCTGGCGCGGCGCAGCAGCGCTGGCGGCGGCGACGCGGGCGGGTGGGAGCTGCAGCTCGAGTTCGACAGCGAGCTCAAGGCGCTCTTTGCCAAAGAACAAGTCGAGAGGGCCGCCGCGCGCGCAGCCCAGCTCAAGCTTCAGCGCGTGGATGCACTGCTGGACGGCGGCGGCGGCGGCGGCTAGCCATATATTCTACATCCCCCTTCTGTGCACATTGCAACCTCTCAAGTGATGTCATTCAGCGCAGCTGCGCCACGGACTCGAGCACGGCGTCGGCGACGTCGTCGCTGCCCGTGAAGGTGCTGATCCACACGGCGCCGCCGAAGCCAGCAGCCTTGGCGCCCAGCACGTCAGCCTGGTAGTCGTCTCCCACGTGCATTATTTGCTGGGGCTTGAGTCCAAGCTTGCTCGCGAGCAGCGCAAAGGGCGCGGCGTGCGGCTTGGCGGCCTTGGCCTCGGCCGCGGACACGTGCACCTCCACGAGGCCTGCGAGGCTGTGCACGCGCGCGGGATCGGCGTTGCCATTGGAAATGGTTGCCAGCCGCAGCCCGCGCGCACGCAGCGCAGCGAGCGCGGGCACGACGCCGTCGAACAAGTGGCCCTCGCAGTGCGTGCTGCGCTCGTGCAAAAAGTGCTCGAAGCACTCGCGCGCTGCCTCGGGCGGAATAGCCTCCACATCGGCGCATGCGAGCGCGAGCGCCTCGTGCTTGAGAAACGAGACGTCCCAGTGCCGATGCGGGTGCGCCTCCAGCACGCGCGCGACGTACGCGGCGAGCGTGACGTCGTCAATGCGCGTCTTGAGCGCTGGGTAGCGCGAGGCCATGAACATGTGCAGCGACGCTTCGGCCTTGGCGAGCACCGGCGCGCAGGCGAAGAGCGTCTCGTCCAGGTCGAAGGACACCGCCGCGATGCCGGGCGGCACAGTGTACGCCGCTTCATCCACCATGCGCGCGCGCGTTGCACACAATTATATATTTTTGTGAGTCAATCGGCGGCAGCGGTGGCGGCGGCGACGGCGGTGACGGCAGCTGGCGCGCGCATGAATCCCTTTGACGACTTGTCGGATGACGGCGGCGTTGCGGCCTCGGCTGCCTCGGCGAACCCGTTTGACGACGACGTGCCATTGTCATCATCATTGAACGAGCGCGCGCAGGTCGACGCCTCGCCCGCGAGTGCAGAGCCGCCCGTTATGGTTGAGTCAAGAGCAGGCGGCACCGCGGACGATGACGACGACGATGATGCTACGTTTTATTCGCAATCGCTTTGTATCATCCCCGACGTGCACGCCTTCTCGCTGCCTCCAAAGACGAGCGCGCGCGCGTGGAGCGCCGAGGCGATGCGCGAGAAGGAAATCTGGGCCGGCGTGCTCAAGGTGGTCACGCGCAGCGAGGACAAGGCCGTCATTCAGCTCGTGAGCGCGGACGGCCGGCTCTTCGCGGCGGCGCCAGTGAGCAGGGGCCGCGCCTTCACCGAGTGCGTCGAGTCGGCCTCGGACTCGAGCCGCTACTTTAGCATCGTCGTGCGCAACGACCAGGGCCGCAGCGCGCCCATTGGAATCGGCTTCCGCGACCGCACGGGGGCGTTTGACTTCCGAGCGAGCCTTATGGAGTGGGAGAAGAAGCGCACCGGCGTGGCCGCCGCTCAGGCTGCCGCGGCTGCGAGCGAGGACCTCTCGCTCAGGGCGGGAACGGCGCTCAATCTCGCCTTCCACAAGGAGCCCTCGACGGCGCCCGCGGCCGCACCGGCGTCGGGTCCGCTCGCGCCCCCGCCCGCGGCGCGGCGACGCGGCGGCGCTGAGCGCGTGGGCATGCCGGACGAGCAGTGTTAAAATAGAGTACAACAGGCGCGCACACACCCACGCAAGCAGCAGCGGCAATGTTCAATACCAGCCTTCCTTGGGTTCCCGCATCGCGGCGTCCATCATCAAGGCGTCGTCGTCGCAGTCGTCCTCGTCGTCGTCGAGCTTCCTCTCGTAGTAGCCCTCCTCGTTGGAGTCCGAGTCCTCCGCGTCGTTCTCGCCAAAGTCGCTGTCTGCCGCGTCGTGCACCAGCTCGATGAAGTCGCCCGTGGCCGGGTCGAGCCGAATGGCCGCGCCACACGGCACAAAGGCCGGCAGCGCGTCCAGCTCTGCAGTCGCCGCCGCGTGCACCGCGTACAAGTCGAACACGGCGCCCTCGCTCGCGCGGCGCAGCAGCGCCTGCACCGCCGGGAACGCCGCCGCGTGCGCCATGGGCGGCGCGCCATAGCCGTCGGCGAGCTCGGGGTCGGCGCCCAACCGCAGCAGGCGCTCCGCGGTGGCAACGTCGCCGCGCCTGCAGGCGGCGATGAGCGCCGTAGCGCCGTCGGGACTTTGCAAGCGGCGCGCATTGACGTCGCGGCCTTGCGCCACGAGACTGAGCACGGGCGCAAAGTCGCCCGCGCTGAGCGCGGTCCAGATGGCCGCGTCCATCGCCGCGTCGAAGTCGTCGCCGGACGCCGCTGCGGCAGCCACGACGCGGGGCTGCTTGCGCGGCGCATCGCTGCTCGGACTGGCGGGGCGCTTGGCGGCCTCTGAGCGCGCGCAGTCGAGCAGCCGCGCGGGCGGCAGCGCCTGGCCGACGAGCACGCACGTGTTACGCGCGCGCTTGTCGTCGCCGGAGAGAACTACAATGCGCTCGGGCGCAAACGCGTGATCGCGAGAGCGTTTCACCTGAGCGCGCACGTTTGCACGCGAGCGTCAGCCAGCAGCGGCGGCGGCTCACCTTGAGGAAGACGGCCTGCTTGGCCGCCTCGGGTGGTGGCGCGGCCAGGCCACTACTCATCTCGATCGCGCTGCAGTGCTTTTTAAAAAGTGTGGCCGCCGCTCTTTGGCCAAAAGGCGAAGATTGCGAGCAGCGAGCAGAGCGCCGCCGGGCGCAAACGCGCGCTGCCGGCTGCCGCTGCCGCTGGGAGCTCGGCACGCGATGGCGACAAGCGCGTCAAAATGCAGCTCCGCATCTTGGGTCGCGTCCCCAGCGTGAAAAACTACCGCAAGGGTCGGTTCGGCGCCTCAGCGTGCGCCGCCTAACGTCAAAGCTGCTCAGACAAGGCTGGCCGGCGCAACGCGCTCGACGTGACCGCGGAGGATTTGATCGACGCCACCGCGCAGGAGATGGCCCAGACGTTTACCGCGAGTGCAATCGCGCCCACGGCGGCACCGGACGTCGTCTTCAACACCGCAGCGCTGTCTAAGGCTGACGACGTCGACGAGCCCGCGTCAGCTAGTCCGCATGAGCGCTGACCCGGCAGCGCGGCGCGCATTCGCTGGCGCGATTCAATGGTAGTGTACCATAGGGTGTATTTTCAAAGAGTTACGGAGCGCCTTTTAGGATGCCACGCGGCGTTGCTAGCGTGCGCATGCATGGCTTCGGCGCTCCGGGTACGCCGCTCTAGTGCTCAACCTGCGTTATAACCTGTCTACTCCGAGGTTTGCAAAAGCAGCCTGGCGTCCGGCAGGCGGCTTTCCAGGAAGGATTGTCGTCGTCGCCGGTCGTCTCCAGCGTCCCTAGGCGGCAATGCGCAAAAATCGGCAGCGCCGCGGCCGAGGACACTGTTGTGTCCGCTCGGCGCGTCGTCGCGTCGTCGCGTCGTCGCGTCGTCGCGTCGTCGCGCGAGACCCGTGCGTGCACCGTGCGCGAGCGCGCGCGCGCAAGCGAGGTAGGTCCCCCAAAGCAACCAGAGATCAGGAGCCCCTCCGCCTTCACTTCACAAAAAGTTTAAAACCAGGCCCCGATGGCGTCTGTGCGCTTCCGGCTGAACGACAAGGAAGCGACGTGCAAGGTCGCGCAGCCCAACACGGCCACGCTCGCGTCGCTGCTGCTTTCCGTGCCCGCGCTCGCCGCCGACTCCAATGTAACGTATCGGTTCACTCTGCGCGGCAAGCCGCTCGACCCGGACGCGCCGTGGCGCTTTGCCGGCGTGCCGACCAATGCCTGCGTCGACGTTGCTCTGCCCTCGGCCGATCACCCGCCGCCGCCGCCGCCGCCGCCGCCGCCGCCTGCTCCTTCACGTGTCCCCAATGCGGCTGCCGTAGCCGTTGAACCCACGGTGGTGGCAGCAGCCCTTCTGACGGCCGCCCCGCCGTCGGGCGACGTCCTGGCACAGGCGGTGCAGGCGTTCCGCGCGCAGACTTGGGACGCAGAGGCCAAGGTGGCGCTGCCGACGCTCGCCAAGCTTCTGCGCAACGCGTTTGCGTCGCCGCACGAGGACAAGTACCGCACGCTGCGCACCAGCAACCCCGCGCTGCGCGACAAGCTCGGCGGCTCCAACGCCGCGCTCGACGTGCTGCGCGCCGCCGGCTTCCGCGATTGCGTGCGCGACGGCGACGCGTTCCTGGTCCTCGAGGACGCCGACGTCGTCACGCTCGCGCGCGCGCACGGCCTCGTCGCCGCGCTCGCCGCCGAACTCGGCTGCGCGCCCGTGGACCCTCTGCCCGCCGCTCCGGCCGCTCCTCCGCCACGCGCTGCGCCCGCTGCGGCGGCGGCAGCCTTTGACCCCTTCCGTACGAGCGTGCTGACCTCGCAGCCTCGCGCGCCCGCGCTGGAGGAGTCTCCGGTGCAGCTGCGCGTGAACGCACTGCGGCAGAAGCAGCGTGAGTTGCTGCAGGCGACGCTGCAGCGCGTCGAGCGCAGACCCGTGCTCGTGCGCGCGCCGGACGACTTCAACCCGCGCCGCTTCGCGCGCGCTGCTGCTTTGGCGGCGGCGGCAACGGGGTCAGAGGACGACTCTACGGACATGCAGGCGCTGTCGCTCCACCACAAGGAGGTGAGCGAGCGCATGCGCAAGCAGGAGAACTTCCAGACGCGGGCGATGCGCGAGCTCGACGAGCTTTCGCGCGCGCGCGTCTTCCCCTTTTGCGTTGTGCGCGTTTTGCTGCCCGGCCGCGTCATCCTCCAGGCGCGCTTCAGCCCTCTGGAGACGGCGCGCGACGTCGCCGCCCTCGTCGCCGACGCGTGCGGGCTGCCCGACGCCGCCGGGTTCCACCTCGTGTCGGGCCCGCCGCCGCAGCGCGTGCCGCTCGACGCCGTGCTGCACGAGGCGGGCTTCGTGCCCAGCGCCGTCTTCCAGGCCGTCGCCGCCGACGCAAGCCTCGTGCCCGCGCGCGGCGAGTGGGGATCGGTGGACGACTTGCTGGAGGACATGCCCGCAGGGGTGGCGCTCGTCGCCGAGCCGAAGCGCGAGGCGCCCAAGCCCATGGGCAAACCCAAGTGGCTCAAGGGTGGCTAGTCGGCTGTCCAGGCGTGCGCGTGGCGTGCGCGTGCTATTTGACGCTATTTGTTTACATACATTGGTTTGATCACTGCTCGGCGCGCGCCTTGTGCGCCTTGCCGCGAAGGTGCTCGCGCAGCTGCAGCGGCGACGTGAACTGCTTGCTGCACTGCGCGCAAAACGAGGCGCGGTCCTGCCGCTTCCTCTGCTTGTTGTGCTCGGGCGTCTTGCGATGCTCCATGAGCGCGGCCACGTCTGCGAAGTGAGCCTCGCAGTAGCGGCAATAGTTGGCGTGGTGCACCGCTGCGTACGTCTTGCCTGCGCGCAGCGCCGCCGCTTGCTGGTGGGCCACGCTGCGCCTGTGCGCCTTTACGTCGGCAACCGGAATGG
>Ga0302314_10023012_pt1 | contig 10194 bp, 6 predicted proteins | sample III_Palsa_N2_3_FD_200533 | JGI IMG/M metagenome (GOLD analysis project Ga0302314, IMG submission 200533) | Peat permafrost microbial communities from Stordalen Mire near Abisko, Sweden - III_Palsa_N2_3 | ecosystem: Environmental > Terrestrial > Soil > Palsa > Peat permafrost | place: Sweden... | reverse complement strand
GAGCAGCGCGATTCTTTGCTTCTCCGGCCCGTCGGCCGCGACCTGGATGACATGGGTGCCGCTGAGCAGCGAGAGCGGATTGGCGCCGCTGCCGAGATCGGGCAGCGCGGGCAGGCCCAGGTTGGTGGTGACGTTCAGCGTGCCCGAATAGGTGTCGGCCGTCGTACCGGCCAGCTTGGTCAGCAGCGCCTGCGCGGTGATCGGCGGCAGTGCTGGGTTGGCCGAGGCCAGTTCGGGCGAGAGTGCCACCCCGGCGGCGACCACGGTGACGATGCCCAGAGGCAGCAGGGCGCGGACGCCCTGCCGGCGGCCGCGGTTGCGGTCCGGGCGGCGGTTGAATGCGGATCGGCTGGAGCTGACTTCTGTCATACCCCTATGACACCACGCGGGCCGCCGCCCCGGATCGTCTCAAAGGTGGTTTCTCATGTCATCCTTTGGAACTATCACCGCGCTCAGCGGTAGTTGGTGAACTGTACGGCGAAGTCGAAGTCCTGCGCCTTGAGGAGGGAGATCACTTCCTGCAGATCGTCCCGGGACTTGCTGGAGACCCGCAGCTCCTCGCCCTGGATCTGGGCCTTGACGCCGCGCGGGCCCTCGTCCCGGATGATCTTCGAGACCTTCTTGGCGTTCTCCTGGCTGATCCCCTCGTTGACCGTGGCGAAGATCTTGTACTCCTTGCCGGAGAGCTGCGGCTCCTCGGCGTCCAGGGTCTTGAGCGAGATGCTGCGCTTGATCAGCTTGTCCTTGAACACGTCCAGGACCGCGCTGACCCGGTCCTCGGAGTTGGCCCGCAGCTCGATCTTCTCGCCGGACCAGGCGATCGAGGCCCCGACGTTCTTGAAGTCGAAGCGCTGGGCGATCTCCCGGACGGTCTGGTTGAGCGCGTTGTCGATCTCCTGACGGTCGACCTTGCTGACGATGTCGAAACTTGCCTCGGCTGGCATCGGGGTGCTCCTGGGTTCGAAGTGGGGCTTATGACAGTACGAGCGTACCGACTGCACCAGCCGGCAGCGGGCCGCATTGCCCGAGCTGACTCGAACACGTGCGACCCGCGCTGTCGTACGTCAAACCCCGTGGTCAGAGCAGTGGTGCCAAAACGGGGCGGTCAAAACGAGGGTCACTCAAACGAGTAGAGCAAGTTGGCGTTCGGCGACCCCAGACCGGTGGCGTCGTCGTAACCCCGGCTAGCGGTCAGCCCATAGTCCTGCCCCAACGCGTAGAGCCGGACCTTCCGGGTGCCGTCGGTGTTATAGCCGAGGTCGATCGCCGCGGAGATCGTCTGCGCGCCGAGGTGGTCGGCGGCCGGGGACTGAACCACGTCGGTGAACAGGTACGACCGCAGATAGAGCGCCGGGTCGGCGAAGCCGATCGGCTTCCCGTGCCTGCCCTGGATCGCGTCGGCGAGCACCCCGGCGAACTCCGGCGACGCGACCGACGTGCCGCCGTACCCGGCCTCGCTATAAGGCGTCCCGTCGGACATCCCGACCAGCGTGGCCGTGATCAGGTCGCCGTTCATGGCCACGTCCGGCACGGTGCGCTCCGCGGTGGAGCTGTGCGCCCCGGTCGAGAGCGTGTGCGAAAGGCTGTAGGGCACACTCCAAGCCTGATACCAGGGCTGGGCGAAGTCCTGCGAGGTCCCGCCGCCCCCGCCGAAGTAGAAGAACCCGGGGAACGGGTCCCAGGCGGCCCCGTCCGGCGAGAGCACCGAGCGGCTGTCCCCCATCGAGGTCTCGAACTGGTACTTGCCGTCGGGGTTCGAGATGGCCAGCGCGGTCGCCCCCACCGAGGTCACCCACGGGTCGCTGGTCGGCCAATTGGTCTGCGCCTCGGTGGTGTTCGCGTCGCAGTTGATCCCGGTCGAGGCCGCGGTCGGCGACTGATCGGCGCAGTCCCCGGAGGAGAAGTTGAAGCCGATGCCCTCGACCGCCCCCTGCTCGAAGGTCTGCTGGTACGCCGGGATGATGGAGGTGTCGAAATACCCGGCCGGCCCGTGCATGATCTCGCCCCAGGAATTGGAGACGACGTCAGCCAGGTGATTGTCGACGATGTCCTGCTCGGCGGCCAGGAAATCGGCATCGGAGCAGGAATTCGCGCCGACGTACACGACATCGGCATTCGGGGCCAGCCCGTGCACCATCTCCACGTCCAGCGACTCCTCCGGCGCCCAACCGCCCGGCCCGCCGCACGCACTCTGCAGCTCCCACTGCGCCGGAGTGACGACCTCGGTGTACTGCCTGGGCCGGAACGCAGCGTCGCCATGGTTGGTGGCGTACTCATCGGCGTCGGCGAGCATGGTCGAGGAGGCATAGGCGTCGACGATGGCAACCGTCGCACCCTTCCCGGTCAGACCGGTCTGGGTGATCCCATAGGCCTTGCGGATCTGCGCGGGGTAGTAGGAGCAGGGCGCAGTCGGAGTCGACGAGGTGTACCCCGCTGGGAACCCAGTCGCCGTGTACTGACCCCAATAGGTGGAACACGGCTCCGGAATGCCAGAGGCAGGCGTGCCGCCCTGGCTGGCGCCCGTCCCTGGATTGCCGTTCCCCTCGCCCACACTCTGAGCCACCGATTCCGAATCCGGCCGGGCCGAGGTGTCAGTCATGTCATCGAGACCTGTGACGGTCAGGATGCCGGACGCCACCGACCTCGGTAGGACGAGGTCGCCGACAGGCGCATAGTGCGTACCGGTCGAAGTGGAGTAATCGTCCAGCGCCGTACCGAAAGCGGCTTCAATCTGCGCGGCGGAGCCGGAGATGTCGACGTAGTGCGCCGTGTTGTCGACTATGGTCACACCCTGCGCAGTGAGGTACGACACCACAGCCGAGGTGTTCGCCGCAGACGGACCGAACCGGGCGGCAGCCTGCGTGGTACTCAGAAAGTGGTCGTAGCGCGAGGAATTCGGATCGGCGACATCCTTGGCGTAGGCGGCCAACCCGGCAGGGTTCTGCGACGCGAGATACACCCGCGCGTCTATGGTCGACCCAGCCGGAACGGTGCCCTCGTCCGCGGACGAAGTGGCCCACGACGGATGCCCTATGGCTATCGTCGTGGTCGAACTTGTGGCGGTGGTGGTGGCAGTGGCGGCGGCGGCTGACGGAGCCATGCCGAAGGCGGACGCGATGAGTGCGGCCACAGGTATGGCGGCAGTAGCCGCCCGCCTGCTCCGCCGGGACGTGGCGAAAGGCATAGGCATAGGTTGGATTTCCTCCCCAGGAAGAACCGACTGAGTTGTCAGGACTCACTTCGGAATCTCCCCCAGCCCACCGCGACCGAACAGGCACGCCCACTAACGGGTGAATCGTCCAATCAATCGGACTCGACCGTGGTGTCCACTGCAACCCTCCCGAGCGTCCGCCACGGAATGAAGCAGATTGACATGGCGCACATGAGCTTCAGGCGTCGTGAAGATTTGTCACTTTTCCGCCGCGTCCGCAGCGAATTCCGTCGCGGCGATCGAGTCGTCCTTTGAATCCAATCGACGGGAAATTCGGCGGATGATCCATTCGGCCGAGGTCGTGGCGGCCCATGCCACGACAAGTCCGGCGGCCACATCCGCCACATAGTGCTGGTGGATCAGGACCGTCGAAGAGACGATCAGCGCGCACCAGACCGCGGCGGCGATTCCGGTCCGCCGGTGCGCTTTGAGCCAGTACACTGCGATGATCGTCGCTTGCGAGGTGTGCAGGCTGGGGAAATCGTTGTAGGGCTTGTCCAGCGAATAGACCTCGCGGAGCGCTCTGGAGAGCCAGTCGTCTCCGGTGATGGTCGGGCGGATGACATAGGACTGCGCGGTCGCGTAGACCGCATAACTCACCAGCAGCGCGATAGTCATCGCCAACGCGTAGGACTGGAGCTTGCGCAGATCGGCCACGGCGAGTACCAGGGCTGCGACGAAGATCAGCGGGATCAGCGAGATATACGGGATGACCATGACCGGGACCAACGGCATTGCCCGGTCCACGGCGGTCTGCAGGAAGATCCTGTTCGGGCCGTGGTTCAGCACGGGGTAGAGCAGGTAGGTCGCGCAGCCGGCCGCCGCGAGGAGGATCGCGAGGATGAGGTCCAGGCCTCGTGATTTCGTGTGCCCGGTGTCCGGCTCGGGGACCGGCTCGGTGTCCGGTACAGGGTCCGGCTCGGCGACCCGCATCGTGACCTTCCTCGTTTTCGGTGCTTTTGGAATTGCAAGGGCAGATTACATCATGATCGAGTAATTGAATTCACTGACGGTACGTCAGATTTATGATAGGGAATAGGGGTTCCTTTGAAAAGGTGCACCTATAAAGATCACTTATTGTGGGGATTGCTGGGGGCTGGTCGTTCATGCATATCGTTAATTCGGTGAAGCTGCGGCGCACCACCGAAGTCAGTGTGGGGTGCGCCTTCGCGGCTCTCATCGGCTACTACATCCACTGCGTGGCCGGGCACCCCTTTCATGAGTGGGCGAGCATCTACAGCTCGATTCCACCGGCTCTTCAGCTCGCCCCGATTCCCTTCGTCAGCGTCGGCGCTCTCGGCAAGATGTGGCAATGGAGCCGGGCCAGCTACGTCAGCAGCGAAGCCGCGCGGAGGGAGAATCTGGAGGGCGCCGCCAATGAGCTCGCCCGCAATCTCAGGGCGACCGCCGAGGACGAGATCAAGAAGCGCGGGCTGGTCAATCCCGAGCCGCTCGAAGTGCGCTGGCGGCGTATGATCCGGTCCACGGACGGGGCCGGTCCGCTGCTGCTCCCTCGCGGCGGCGTGTCCAACCGGAGGTTGTCGGAGATCGCCGAGGTCTACCTGGCGCTGCACGGCACAGTCCGGCAGAACCGGTTCGTGATCATCGGCGAAGCCGGCTCCGGCAAGACCGCCTTGACCCTCTTCACCCAGCTCGGGCTGCTCCGGCATCGGGCGAACAGCGCGACGCGCGATGCCGAGCCGGTCCCGATCGTGCTCTCGCTGAGCAGTTGGAGCCCGGAGACGAAGTTCATCACCTGGGCAGCCGGCCGGCTGGAGGAGATGGCTCCGGAACTCGGCCTTCCGATGAAGAGCGGAAAGAAGACCGCCACGGTCGCCAGGTGTCTGCTCAAGGAAGACAAGGTCATCCTGATCCTGGACGCGATGGACGAGATGCCGAAGGACTTTCTGCGGCAGGCCTTCAACGCGATCAACGAACAACTCGATCCCGAGTCTCCGCTGATCATCACTTGCCGCACCGAAGCCTACGCGGCCACCCTCGGCGGTCCCGACGGCAGCCAAACGGGCGCCGAACTGGCCAATGCCACCGTCCTGCAACTCCAGCCGCCGACAGTCCTGGCGGTGCAGAACTATCTGCGGCAATCCAGTTCGGTCGGCCTTGAGGCGTCGTGGAAACCCATCCTCGAACACCTCGGCAGTGAGCCGCATTCGCCGTTCACCCAGACCCTGTCCAACCCGCTGATGGTGTGGCTGACCGGAAAGATCTACCGGTCCGACCCCGCGCCGCTGGCCGGCCTGATCTCGGGGAGTCACTTCGCCAGCCCGGCCGAGGTGGAGGAACACCTGCTGAGCAGCCTGGTCGGGTCCGTGTTCACCCAGGCCGCGGCCAACGAGGAACTGAGCTGGGCCTGGCAGGCGGCCCGGTCCGAGAAGTGGCTGCGCTTCCTCGCGGTCTGGATCCGCAGCCGGGAGGGCCGGATGATCGAGAGCCAGACCACGGAGGGGATGCGGAAGGAACCCGAACGCGACAACGCGCAAGACATCGCCTGGTGGCGGCTGGTCGAGGCACCGGAGGCGGCCGCGTTCTCCCGGATCGGCGCGGGGCTGTTCGGCGGCCTGGTGGCCGGCGGCGCGGTCGGGCTCGGGCTCGGCTGCATCTTCTGGAACACCCTCGGGCCCCGCACCACCGCGGTGGGCAGCCTCGTCCTGGGCCTGCTGACCGCCCTGGTGATGGGCTACGACTGCGCCCGGAAGAGCCCGCCGCCGACCAGCAAGAAGTTCGGCCTGCCGAAGAACTGGGGCGCCCCGGGCATGGCCGGGATCGTGGTTCTGGTCCTGGCTGCGGCCGCCGGAGTCTTCATGGCCGGTACGGCGACCGGCCTGTGGTGGGGCCTGGTGATCGCCGCCCCCGTCGCCGCGAGCTATGCCTTCGGCACACCGTTCGTCGACGTCTCGAAGGTCGCCACCCCGAGGGCGCTCTACCGGTCGGACATCAGCCAGACCGTGATGTACACCGGCGCCTATGCCATCACCCTGGGAGTCCTGGCCGGGGTCTACCACGGCTTGTTCGTCGGAATCGCCCTAGGCGCGCTGGCCGGCCTCGCCGGGGGCTTCACCTACGGGGTCATCTATAAGATCGTCTTCAAGCGGAACATCCCGGGCATGGTCGCCTGGCTGCGATTCAGGATGGCCCACTTCTGGCTGGCCTTGACCGGCCGGCTGCCCTGGCGACTGTTCGCCTTCTTCGAGGACGCGCACCGGCTCGGCGTCCTGCGCCAGACCGGCCCGAACTACCAGTTCAGCCACATCAAGTTGCGTGATCAGCTGGCCAAGAGTATTGATAATGCATGAGCTTCACCACGCCGCCGGTCTACGACGGCTGCCGGATCACGCCCCTGGTCGACGGCGCCGAATACGCAGCGGCGCTCGCCTCGGCGCTGGACCGGGTCGGCCGGGCGGCCACGCCGGACGGGAACGCCGGCCAGTGCGTCCTCGTGGCGGGCTGGTGGCTCGGCCTGGCCCGCGGCCGATTCGAGCTCACCGAGGGCGGGCGCATCGGCGCGGCTCTCGGGATCCCGGGCATGCGCCTGCTCGACGCACCTCCCTACTGCCTTGATCCGTGGCCGGATCCGGAATCCGTCCCGTTCGCGGACCCCCCGGACGAGACCAGCGCCCTCCTGGACATCCTGATAGCCAAGGCTCGCGCAGGAGTGGACGTACGAGTGCTCGGCTGGATCTCGACTTCCATGCGATGGAGCCGCATCGCCCGCCGGATCGGCGCGGCCCACGTCGTGGCCGTCAACGCCCTGACGATGCGTTCGATCGAGGCGCTGCGCGCCGAACCCGCGATCGCCGGGCGCGCCCTGCCCAACCTCATCGGCCACACGGTGGGATCGACCCACAGCAAGATTGTCCTGGTCTGCGACGGCACGGACACCATCGGCTTCACCGGCGGACTGGACCTCGAAGCGAGCCGCTGGGCCAGACTGGACCACTCCGGCCGGCAGACCTGGCACGACGTGGTCGCGCAGGTCGAAGGCCCGGCGGTGCAGGGCATTTACGATCACTTCAAAACCATGTGGGACGCCAGCCTCGCCCGCCCGCCGGAGAAGATCAACCTGGAGGGACGCCCCGTCCTCAGCGTCCTGCCCGACAGCCCCGCGCTGCCGGAACGCGCACTGCCGATCCGTGACGATGTCGGCGCACACCAAGTCCAAGCGCTCGAAACACTTCCGGCCGCCAAATACGCCCGGCGCACGTGGCTTCCGACCAGCAGCCCGTTCCCAGATGCGCCGGAGGGCCGGTTCAGCTACCGGGACACCTTGTGCACCGCGATCGCCCAAGCACGGGAGTACGTCTACATCGAAGACCAGCTTCACTGGTCGCGAGAGGCCATGGACTGGCTCAACCAGGCGCTCAGGGCCAACGACGAGCTCCGGGTCATCCTGCTGCTCTCCGGCCTCGACGACCCCAACGACCCACCGCTCCCGCACGACGCCTACTTGTGCCAATCCGTCAATCACCATCTACTGAGCGGACTGAGCAGCGCCCAAACGGAGCGGGTCCTCGCATTCCGGCGCATCGGCATCACCGTCCACGCCAAGACAGTCATCGTCGACGACATCTGGGCCTCGATCGGATCGTGCAACATGGGCGCACGGTCGTTCTACACCGACATCGAGTACGGCGTCGGCTTCACGGACTCGGACGGCGATCTGATTCCCGCCTACCGAGCCAGACTCTGGGACCACCACCTGCGGACCGGCAACCCTGAGAAACTCGCCGACCTCACGACGGCGATCCAAGCCTGGGAGTCCTCGGCCAAGAACATCGGCGCCGCCGACACGCTCGAACCGCTCAGCCTCCCCCTGCCCGAGGTGCCCTACTCCCCGCGAGCCGAGCGCCTCTACCAAGGCAGCCATGATCCTGATTCCCGCAAAGTCTGGGGTGGCTTGATCCCACCGGGAGCCTTCTGACGCTACGCATCGTCATACTCGGAGTACGGCCAGCGATCATGCTCCTCAACGGCCCGGGTTTTCACCAGACAAGGAGGCCCCAAGTCAGCGTTTCCGCTGGCCTAGGGCCTCTTGCCGTTACCGTGGCAGGTGAAGGATTCGAACCTACGTAGCTTGCGCGATGGACAACTGGATTCAGGTTCGTCATTCGGAGTCTTGGGCAGGCCGGTAGAGGTCTTCTGGTCTGATGAGGAGGATTTCCGGATTATCGGCCGCTGCTTTGCGCAGGTCGTCGGTGAAGCCTGCGCCGGCGTAGCAGGCGAGTTTGGCGGTTTCGGCGCCGAGTCTGCCTTGAGTGGTGAGCAGGTCGCGGATGCGCCGGAGGCGTTCTAGATGGGGTAGGCCCATGGTTTCGCCCCACTTTACTTCGCCGATCGCGAGTAGGGGCTGTCGATTGTCGTCGTCTAGACCGAAGGCGACGACGTCGACTTCGTAGCTGGTCTTGTTGGCTGGGTCGTTCACGGTGCCGCGTTCGACTCGGTGGGGGTAGTTGCCGAGCATGCGGTCCGGGGCGAGGTGTCTGGTCCAGTGGCGGCAGACGTGTTCGAAGTGTGGGCCGAGGACGTTGCCGATGAATCGTGGTTGGCTACGTTGCCACAGTCTGGTGGCGTCGCGGGTGTGTTCCAGGTCTGACCAGATGGGGCGCATGACGGCGTGGTAGAAGGTGACCAGTGGTTCGTTGATTCGGAAAATGGTCCGGTTGTCCTTGAAGGCGTCGGGTTCCTTGGTGATGAGCCCGCAGTCTTCCAGGACGTTGAGGGGGTGGGCCAGGTCTCCGGATTTGCGGCCGAGGTAGGAGGCGATGCCGCCGCGGTTGGCGTTGCCGCCGGCGATGGCTGCCAGGACGGAGTGGTACAGGCTGGTGTCCTGGAGATCGGGTTCGTCGGCCAGGAGGTAGCGCGCTTCGCGGAACAATGGGCTGGTGGGGGAGAGGACTGTGCGTAGGACCCAGGCGTCGAAGTCCGCTGGGCTCGTCGGGGTGTCGTCTCTTGCGTATTCCCGGCGGTAGGCGGGTGTGCCGCCGACGATGGCGTTGACCTTCAGTGCGGTGATCGGGTCGTTGATGCCCCAGAATTCGGCGGCGAGTTGGTGGTCCAGGGTCGGCACGACCAGTTCAAGCCCAGCCCGCCCGCGCAGAGGTGCGTTGCCGCTGAGCAGGCTGCCCATGAAGGACATGGCCGAGCCGCAGAGGAGAAGCCGCGTGCGGCTGGTGTCGCGCTCGTTGCGCAGCGGTGCGAATGCGTTCTGGATGATCGAGGGCAGGCGCGGGTTGGCTCGGGCGAGGTAGGGGAACTCGTCGATGACGACCGGGACCGCCCGCTCGCGCCCGAGCGCCAGCAGCGCGTCGAAGACCGCGTGCCAGTCGTCGAAGGCCAGGGGGGCGGGAGACTGCAGGTATTCTCCGAGCAGCGTGCCGATTTGGCGCAGCGATTCCCCGTCGGTCGCCTCGTCTGCTGCGAAATAGAAGCCTCCCATGGCCTGGCATAGGGCCCTGAGGAGGAAGGTTTTGCCCTGGCGCCGCCGCCCTGAGACGACACCGAGAGCGGCTCCGGCGCGTTCATCCGTGGCGAAGGAACTGAGAGCGGACCATTCGTAGGTTCGGTCGAACATTTCGGTCGGCCTGGGCAGCAGCATCGGCACACCTCTCGGACAATATTTGCATAAGTCAATTTATGATAACTCGACTTATGGGAGTTGTCCTCATGTGGTGCCACGGCAGTGTCTTGGTTTCCAGCGAACCAGGCGGTCGGGTTCAGGCGACCTAGGCTAGGGGTCCAAAACTTGGGCACATCTTGGGCACGATTACCCGTAGAAACCCGTTTTTGGTCGCACACAGCCGGACCGCCAGTCGCATAAAGCAAAGAACCCCCGCCCAGCGTTTCCGCTGGCCAGGGGCCTCTGACGTGCACCGTGGCAGGTGAAGGATTCGAACCTACGTAGCTTGCGCGATGGATTTACAGTCCACTCCCATTGGCCGCTCGGGCAACCTGCCAGGGATGATCACTCC
>Ga0302314_10023011_pt1 | contig 10194 bp, 8 predicted proteins | sample III_Palsa_N2_3_FD_200533 | JGI IMG/M metagenome (GOLD analysis project Ga0302314, IMG submission 200533) | Peat permafrost microbial communities from Stordalen Mire near Abisko, Sweden - III_Palsa_N2_3 | ecosystem: Environmental > Terrestrial > Soil > Palsa > Peat permafrost | place: Sweden... | reverse complement strand
AAAGGCTCTTCTGTGCAGCGATCAGTAAAATCGCCTGCATTTTGTGCCGGATTATTGAGGGGATAAGGCTCAACCGAACAGAATCTTGCTCGCTTGGAACGTCGTTATTCCAGATTTGAAATAATTCTCTGAAATTCAATCGAAGGTTGGATCCCAACCTTCAAATCGTTTATTTTCAACCTCTGACGTTTATCCCACCGGGTCGCGCAGCGACGCCGCTCACCAACAAATCGAAGCCTCGCGTCCACCCCAGCTCCGCTAGTGCGCCGCCATCCACAACGTATACGGATACAGCAGAAAAACCAGGATCAGCGCCAGCGCCATCAGGTCCATGTAGATACACAACAGCACGCCGCCATGGTAAAAACTCCATCGCCTGCGCATGCATCGCACCGTGTCCGCCGTCCCCATCGCCGCCAGCATCAACGGCCCCATCAGCAGCAGATTCGGCCGGTTATGCGGGAACCCCGACAGCGGAAACGCCATCGCCACGCTGCCCAGCACCAGCAGGTTTCCCCGCAGCAGCGAGCCTCGTCGCGGGTTGAGCGTCTCCCAAAACACCCATCCATTATCCGCCCAGCCGGCCGCCCGGTTTTGACCCCACCAAGTATGTGCCAGCCCTACAGCGCTCCCACGCGTCTACCTTGGGCTTTTCTTCCCTCGCGCTTTGGCCGCATCAACTTTCGGAGTATCAGCCGCGCTGGCCGTCCCCGGATCGGGAAAGAGCACCCGCCCACTCCGCAGCAGCTCCATCAACCCCACCGCCGTCGCCCGCGACGAGACCTTCCCCTTGCTATCCCGCCAGATGTCAGCCGTCGCCAGCACCACCTCAAGCGCAATCCGCGCCGTCAGAATCACGCCCGGATCGTCCTCCCCCACGCCAAGCCGCTCCGCAAGCTGCCGCATCAACAGCCGTTGCTGCTCGCCCAGATAATTCCACAGCCGCGCCAGTGCCACCGGCGACTGCGCCAGGATCGACCGCACCAGCAACGCTTGTGCTGGCGCCTCATCCTCGATCGCAATCATGGCGAAGATCGCCTCCGCCAGCGCCCGCTCCACCGGCATCTCCGCCGCCCGCAGTGCAAACACCTCGGAGAACTTCGCCGTGTTCCCCATAAAGCTCGACAACACGATCGAGTCCTTGGTCGGAAAGTACCGATAGAGCGTCGACGGGCTCATATCCGCCGCCGCCGCGATCGCCTCCATCGTCGTCGACTCGTACCCATTGCCGCTGAACAGCGCCATCGCCTCGCTGACGATGCGATCCCGGCTGCGCTGCGCCTTTCTCTCTCGAAGCCCCATGGCCTCGAGTTTACCTAAAACGGATGATTCTTACTATTGACAGTCAATGCATAATGGAAGACACTTTCATTATGTATTGGGTTTCACAATCAGGAGAATCCATGTCCAACCCCACCAAGCCCTCCCCGACCGCAGCTTCATCCAACTCCTCGAAGTCAGCTCCAACCTTCGCACTTCGGTCTGGCCTGCGGGCCGCCTTCATCCTGCTCCTCGCAGCCCCACTCCTCGCCCAGCCGCAAAACATCGCCCTTGAGCAGCCATCCGCCCCCGGAATAGTCTCCGCCAAGCTCCTTCTCGGACTTCCCGAGATCGCGCCCAACTCCGCCGGCCTGCTCTCCTTTGACTCCGCCAACCTCCGTTTCGCTGTCGGCCCCGTCGATGTTCTTATCCCCCGCCAGCGCATCCTCTCCATCTCCAGCGGCGACGAGCGCATCGAAACCGGCGGCACCACCGGCCGCGTCGCCCGCATGGTCATCCCCTACGGCGGCGGTCTCGCCCTCGGAGCCGTCACCCACAAAAAGGTCGGCCTCCTCACCGTCGAGTTCCTCGACCCCACCGGCCAATATCACGGAGCCGTCTTCGTCCTCAGCCCGGAAGACACTGCCTCCACCGTCGAGGCTCTCGATCGCCGCCTCCCCACCGTCTACGCCCCACCACCGGCCCCACCTGCCGTCTGCACTGTTGCCCATCTGGAAGAAAACGCCGTCCGCGTCGAGCTCATCGGGGCCGATCTCCAATCTGCCTTCCCGCCAGAGGACCGCGTCCTCCTCTATGAACACCTCATCGACCAGCTCAAATCCGAGAAGACCCCTCTAACCGTCTATCGTGCCGGAGACCGCAGCCCCGCAGCCCAGTGCGCCGAGTTCACCCTCAAGGTCCAGGCCGTCGCCTTCAACAAAGGGGATCAGGCCGTCCGCGCCTCCGTCGGCCCGCTTGGCCACTTCGTCGGCACCACCAAACTGAAATATCGCCTCACCGTCACCACGCAGAGCGGCACCCTTCTCCTCGACGACGACATGAAGAAGTCCCAGGGCTCCGACAGCGACAGCCTCAACGTCACCAAGGGCATCAGCAAGGCCGTCGTAAAGAGCCTCGAAAAATCCCGTAAGCAGCTCCGTCGCACGCAGTCGGCCTAGTCCATCCCGTCGTCCACAACGCGCGTCTATCCCACCATGCGGCGTGGAGCAATTGGCCACAACAAACCACCGGAGGACGGGCAGATGCACCCCATCATCGCAACCCTCGTCGGGATCATCATCGTCTCAACCGCCGTGGCTCTGACGTCCTCCTCGCACGGCGGTCGCACATTGGCCGACATTATGGCCGACCTGGAAGAGCTACACAGACCCTCGACCCACTAAACACCCCGCAAACATAGTAAAGCCACGCTCAGGACGGCTTCCCGTCCGAAAACCTGTCAACCCCAGAATTCTCTCGGACCGCACGAATCGCCAACAAAGACGCACCTTTCCGCGCCAAAGAAAGTTGGCGTAGAAGATACCCTCGGTTCGCTACAATTTAACTAGGGATCGGAAAAGAGGAAGGCAGGAGCGGGAATTGGAAATCCAGAGAGAAGATCGGGCAGGGACTCTATCCCCGCGCTAACTCCTTTGTATTGCCGAATTTGCCCGTAACTCGCGTCGAATGACGATTTTGCACGGCCCGATTTCGGAAATCGCACAAACAAGACAAGTTAGATCGGGCAGTGGGGGGAGGGGGGCTACCCCCTCCCCCCCAAAAAAGCTAAACGCCGGCGAGCACCGGTTCGCGTTCCAGATCCATCGCCTGAATTGCCTCGTTGTACGGTCCACGCAGCACACCGCGCTCCGTGATAATCGCGGTCACATACTTGGCCGGAGTCACGTCGAACGCCGGGTTCTCAATCCCCACGCCGTCCGGCGTCATCTGCTTGCCGTTCGAATGGGTCACCTCACGCGCCGACCGCTGCTCGATCGGAATCCCCGCACCCGTCGCCGTCGCGATATCAATCGTCGACCACGGTGCCGCCACATAAAACGGAATTCCATGCTCCTTGGCGAGAATAGCAACGCCATAGGTTCCAATCTTATTCGCCACATCGCCATTGGCCGCAATGCGGTCTGCGCCGACGATCACCGCTTGAATCCGACCCTGCAACATCAGCGAAGCCGCCATGTTGTCGCACAGCACCGTCGTCGGAATGTTGTCCTTCATCAGCTCCCACGCGGTCAGCCGCGCGCCCTGCAGAAACGGCCGCGTCTCATCGGCAAACACGTCGATCTTGTGTCCCCGCTCGATCGCGCCACGGATCACACCCAGCGCCGTCCCATAGCCACACGTCGCCAGCGCGCCCGCATTGCAGTGCGTCAGCACGGTGCCTTCCATCGGCAGCAGCTCCGCGCCAAACGCGCCCATCTGCTTGCACGCCGCGATGTCCTCGTCGTACATCCGGCAAGCCTCATCGACCACCGCCGTCTTGACCGCCGCAATCGACGCACCCTCCGCCACCAGCCGGGTGTACAGATCGCGAATCCGCGCAATGCCCCAAAAAAGATTCACAGCCGTCGGCCGTGTTCCAGCCAGCAGCGCGCAGATCTCTTCGACCTCATCGTTCAGCGCCTCAACGGAAGTCGCCTCGCTTCGTTCAATCCCGATCGCCACGCCCATCGCCGCCGAAACTCCAATTGCCGGAGCTCCACGCACGATCATGTCGCGAATCACGGTCGCAACCTGCTTGTAATCGGTTGCGAGAACATACGTCTCCTCCAGCGGAAGCTTGGTCTGGTCGAGGAAGTTGACGCCGGTGGGAAGCCATTCAAGGGTAGGAATCATGTCTCTACCAGTTTACTGCGTCCCTATAAATACGTCTAAAAGCGCCCTGCGCGGGCAGCGGTCACTTCGTGACGCGTATTGGGCTTCGCGTCGCTCCTCCCGTTGGTCGGCACAATCTTCTGTAGCGACCATCGGGAGCACCACGCGAAGCGATCACACACCACGATGGGTTCGCCGCCCGCGCAGGGCGCTTTTACGCCTTCAGCGCCAGATGCGCTTTGCGTACATCATTTGCCGTAAACGCTGCCACAAACGGCGCACCCTTCGCCGCTGCCTCAATCGTCGCCCTTCCACCCTGCTCGCGATCCACCAGGCAGAACACCCCAATCACATCCATCCCAGCCTCCCGAGCCGCCTCAATCGCCGTAATCGTCGATCCACCCGTCGTGCACACATCGTCGACGATCACCACCTTCGCACCCGCCTTCAGAAAGCCTTCCACGCGTCGTCCCGTTCCATGCGTCTTCTCCGCCTTGCGCACGAGAAACCCGTGGATCAGCGTGGGCTCTTCACCCATCTCGCCCTCTTCCTCCACCTCAAGCATCTCGGAGAGCTCAGCAATCTCCCGATAGTCAGCCAGCGCCCAAGCACTTGCGCTCGCCACATTCGACACCAGCGGATCCGCGCCCATCGTCAATCCACCCACAGCTTCGGCCTCTGGAGCATGCTCCTTGATCAGCTCATACAACTGCAGCCCAGCGAGTCTTCCGCCCTCAGCATGCAGCGTCGTCACACGGCAATCGATGTAGTAGTCGCTCTTGGCGCCACTGGCCAGCGTAAAGTCACCCAGCTTGAACGAGTGGGTCGCAATGAGGTCGAGAAGGGAGGAGCGAACGTCAATCGGCATGCCCCAATTGTACGCAAAGCCTGTACCCAAGCCCGCACGCAAGCTACTGGTTCATCTTCTCCAGATGCCTGTAGCCGCCAGTCGCAACGAACAGCGTCAGGAACACCGAGAAGTTATAGCAAGCATGCACCAGCGTCGAACAAGCCACCGACCGCGTCTTGATCCGCACCGTGGTCAACACCAGCGACACGCAGAACAACACGCACAGCGCACCCCACGCATGCGCTAGCTGCTCAGCATGCAGCAGCGCAAACAGCAGGCTTGTCACCAGACTCGCCGCAACAACCGCACCCTTGCTCCGAAAGGTCAGGTTGTCCGTCCCCTCGGCAAGCCCAGCCGAAGCCTCCTCGCGGAACGCCCTGAAGTGCCGCTCCGGAGCCGCGCCTCCAAGCCGAGCATCCGAGAATGCAACCAGATACCTCAGCGCCGGACCAATCCAATCGAAGGCGATCGCAAACGCCGGCAGCAGGAACCCACGAAAGCACAGCTCCTCAAACAGCGGTGCCAGCAGCGTCCCAAACGCAGTCACCAGCCACACATCGGAGACCGACCGGAAGAAGTCATCCATCGGAATGGACTTCGGCATCGGAATAAGGCTCGAGATCCCCTGCACCACCAATCCCACCACGATCCCCAGCGGAACCAGCTTCCCAGCCAGCCGCATCGCCTTCGCGCCATCCCACCGCACTCCCGCAAGAAACCCTCTGCGCCACAGCAGCGGGAAGATCAGGAAGCAGAAGCCCAGCGTCGCAAAGTACGCAGCAGCCATCGCTGCCAGTTGCCGCTTCGGTTCGAGCACGGTCGCAGCACTTGCATTGGCGATCTGCGGCGCGATCAGCAGCAGTTGCGAGAGCAGCAGCACCAGGAAAGCAAAGCTCAGGAAGATCGCCGCATGCCCCGCATTCGGCACCCGCGCCGAAGCCCCGCGCCGGTCCGGCTCGAACGATCGCATGACGCCTATATCGCCTGTAGAGATATAGCCTGTAGCGACTTGCTCAACGCGATCGCGAGCCCCCAAAAGCTCAAGATCGCCCGCACGATCCGCGACCAGCTCGCCCCGATCCTCCAGACGATCCACGCTCTTTTCTTCCCCCGCGTTCGCCGGATCGATCATGCCTTCCTCGGCCGCCCAGGCCCCTTCTTCGCAGCCTTCTTGGCAGTTGCCTTCGCAGCACTCTTCGTCGCGCCGACCGTCTTTGTCGCCTCAGCAGCCTTGGGCTTCACCGTCGGCATCCCGGTCTTCTTCTCCGGAGCCACAAACGTCCCACGCGCCCGCTTCGCGGGAGCCTCAGTCACCGCAACCAGATCCACCGGCTGCGCCCCCGCACCACTGGCCAGATGCAGTCCATCTGCATCCGAGTAATACTTCGCCAGAAAGCTCCCGGTATGCGACTGTGGCACCCGAGCCACTTGCTCCGGCGTCCCATGTGCAATCACGCGCCCACCGCCTTCGCCGCCCTCCGGTCCCATGTCGAGCAGGTAGTCCGCATTGCGAATGATGTCGAGATTGTGCTCGATGATCACCACGGTATTCCCAAGGTCGGTCAACCGATGCAACACCTCCAGCAGCTTTCGCACATCATCGAAGTGCAGCCCCGTCGTCGGCTCATCGAGCAGATACAGCGTCCTTCCCGTCTGCCGCTTCGAGAGCTCCCGCGCCAGCTTCATCCGCTGCGCCTCACCGCCCGAAAGCGTCGTCGCCGATTGCCCCAGATGAATGTACCCAAGCCCAACATCGACCAGCGTCTGCAGCTTCGTATGCACCGTCGGAATGTCCTTCAGGATCGGCACCGCATCCGCAATCGGCAGGTCCAGCAGGTCCGCAATCGAGTACCCATTGAACTTCACCGACAGCGTCTCCTGGTTATAACGCCGCCCGTTACACACCTCGCAGAGCACATACACGTCCGGCAGAAAGTTCATCTCGATCCGCCGCTGTCCTTCACCCTGGCACGCTTCGCATCGCCCACCCTGCACGTTGAACGAGAACCGCCCCGGCTTATACCCACGCTCACGCGACTCCGGTAGCATTGCGAACAGATCCCTCATCGCCGTAAACACGCCGGTATACGTCGCCGGGTTCGAACGTGGTGTCCGCCCAATCGGCGACTGGTCGATCTGGATCACCTTGTCGAGCTGCTCGATCCCACGCACCGCGCCATGCTTGCCCGGCTCCTCGCGCGAGCCATACAGTTCCTTCGCCAGCGCGCGGTACAGAATGTCGTTCACCAGCGTGCTCTTGCCCGATCCACTCACGCCCGTCACAACCGTCATCACGCCGATCGGGAAGTGCGCCGTCACATCAAGTAGATTGTGCGAGTGCGCGCCCTCCACCGTCAGCCACTTGCCCGTCAACGGCCGCGCCGAAAGATCCTCAGTGCCATCCTCGCGCAGCCGTGCTGGTCGCGTAACGATGTCGATCTTCCCCGCGAGATACTGCCCGGTCACCGAATCCGGGTTGTCCATCATCTCCTGTGGCGTGCCGCTGGCAATCAGGAAACCGCCGTTCTTTCCCGCACCCGGCCCCAGGTCCAACACATAGTCCGCCTTGCGAATCGTGTCCTCATCATGCTCCACAACCAGCACGGTATTCCCAAGGTCGCGCAGCGACTCAAGCGCTGTAATCAGCCGCTGATTATCCCGCTGGTGCAGCCCGATCGAAGGCTCATCGAGCACATACAGCACTCCACGCAGCCGCGATCCAATCTGTGTCGCCAACCGAATCCGCTGCCCTTCACCACCCGACAGCGTAGCCGCCGAGCGGTTCAGCGAGAGATAGCCCAGCCCAACAGCATTCAGAAACTCCAGCCGCTCGATCACCTCACGCTGCAGTCGATCCGCGATGATTCGATCCCGCCCCGTAAAGCTCATCGAGCGCGCCCCATCGAGCGCACGCTCCAGCGACAGCGCCGTGAAGTCCGCAATCGACCGTGCCTCGCCGCCGATCGGCACTGTCACCGCCAGCGACTCCGGCCTCAGCCGCTTGCCCTCGCATCGCGGGCACGTCGTCGCCGACATGTACTGCATCATGTACTCGCGATATCCCTCGGACTTCGTCTCTTCAAGGTTCGACCGCAGATACGCAAAGATCCCATGGAACCCCGTACGCCCAACTTCATTCTTCGCCGGCCCATACAGCAGCAGATCCTGCTGCGCCTTCGTCAGCTCAGAGAACGGCAGCTTCAGGTTGATCTTGTACTTCTCCGATGCGAGCTTGATCAGGCGCAGCAGATACTGCGATCCAGACCCCGGCCCCATCGCTCCATCGAGCAACGGCTTCGACCAATCGCTGATCGTCTTCGCCGGATCAAAATCATACGTACTGCCCAGCCCATGGCACTCCGGGCAAGCCCCGTAGTTCGAGTTGAACGAGAAACTCCTCGGCTCCAGCTTCGGCACGTTGATCCCGCAATCAGGACAAGCCATCGAAGACGAGTACAGCGTCTCGTCCATCCCATGGATCGCGATCAGCACCAGCCCGTTCGCCATCTGCAGCGCCTTGGCCACCGAAGCCTCAAGCCGTCGCGTGTCGAGCTTCCCATCGGGCCCACCCTTCAGCACAATCCGGTCAACCACTGCCTCCACCGTATGGTTCTTGCGCTTCTCCAGCCGCATCCCCTCGGTCAGCTCCGTCATCTGCCCATCGATGCGCGCGCGGAAGCCCTGCTGGTCCAGCGCTTCCAGCTCCTCGCGAAACTCACCCTTGCGCCCACGCACAATCGGCGCGTACACCGTGATCCGTTCGCCCGGCGCGAGCGCCACCACCCGCTCCACAATCTGGTCCGCACTTTGCCGCGAGATCGGCAGTCCGCAGTTCGGACAATGCGGCTGACCCACCGACGCATACAGCAGCCGCAGGTAGTCGTAGATCTCCGTGATCGTCCCCACCGTCGATCGCGGACTTCGGCTGGTCGTCTTCTGCTCGATCGAGATCGCAGGCGACAAGCCATCGATCGCATCGACATCCGGCCGCTCCATCTGATCCAGAAACTGCCGTGCATACGCCGAGAGCGTCTCGACATACCGCCGCTGCCCCTCCGCGTAGATCGTGTCGAACGCCAGCGACGACTTGCCCGAGCCCGAGAGCCCGGTCACGACCGTCAGCGTATTCCGAGGAATGTCGACGTTAATGTTGCGTAAATTGTGCTGCCGCGCCCCGCGTACCGTAATGTGTGTAATGCCCATAGCAGTGGTGGCCGATATTCAAGCCAAGCATTAAGAATACGGCAAAAGCTGACAAAAATCGCCCTGCGCGGGCTGCGACCACTTCGTGGTGGGTCTTGGGCTATCGAGTGGCGCTCGCGCGGGCTCGCGAACAGCCTCTGTGCCGACCAACGGGAGGACCACGCGAAGCGATTACACGTCACGATGGGACCGCCCCGCGCATAGCGGGCCCGTCCGGCAGGACGCCATACAACGTTCCATTCGCGTCCCACATCGGATCACCCAGCACGCAAACAAAAGTTGTACCGGAATCCGCAACAGTCGCACGCGAACGGGATTGTATACGATCCAATTTCTGACACAATAAGGTCGTAGCCCAAGACCTCTATAGCAGAAAAAAGAGCTGTGGGTTCAACTTCAAGGGGTGTGTTTTGATTACCATTGTTCTGGTCAGTGCGGTGCTGGCATCGTTGGCGGCGGGAGTACTTCTCGCATACATGATCTGCCATCTCATGTTCTCGCTCTTCCATAGCCATGCACGGCAGATCGCCCGCAACTCGCCCACCCGCACGGCTGTCGCGACGACACAGGTTCTCGAAGGCTAGTTCGAATTTGCGCTGCATTGCTCGCTGATCGCCTGCCTGCAGGTTCGACAAGCATTTCACTGATCAAAAAAATCCTGTTCAATCCTTGGTCTCTACCGTCTCATCCGAGCCTTGATATTGGCTGCGGGTAGACAGCCGTTCGCTCAGGCAGCGGACCTTGCCTGCAATTCCTTACAGAGGCTATTTTTTGAGTCAGGGTTGGGTTCAAGCGGAAGCTAACCTACTGCGGGCTTTGTTGTGCCTGCTGCGCCTGCTGTTGCTGCAGTTGACGCAGTTGCTCATAGATCTGCTGAGGGGTCTTGGTTCCATTCGGCGACTGATCCGTCGTCTGGTCGGTCGTCGGTGCGGGGTTCTGAATCGCCTCCGGATTCGACGGAGGAGGACTGCTCTGATCCGCCGCAGGCGCATTTTCCATGCCCCGATGCAGCCCGATCGGCCGCCGGATCCCAAAGCCTTGCGGGTCCT
>Ga0302314_10023009_pt1 | contig 10195 bp, 6 predicted proteins | sample III_Palsa_N2_3_FD_200533 | JGI IMG/M metagenome (GOLD analysis project Ga0302314, IMG submission 200533) | Peat permafrost microbial communities from Stordalen Mire near Abisko, Sweden - III_Palsa_N2_3 | ecosystem: Environmental > Terrestrial > Soil > Palsa > Peat permafrost | place: Sweden... | reverse complement strand
CTTGGTGGTGATGAAAAGTCCGGCACTGAACACCAGGAACCACAGTAGACGGCTAATTACGCCACCGGAAGCGGGGGCGGCGGCCGTCCCGGTAAGCGCTCCGTAGTCGAAGCCATCCGGCACTATCATCAAGACGACAAGGGTCCAAATCATTCCGGTCAGAATGAAGGGATACTGCCGATCTTCGAGCCATTGTATCGGCGACATATCGATTTCGCCGGTGCGTTGGGATAGCCGCAAAAAGGCTGGCGCCAGGCCTCTCATGAATCGGATGTCCGCCGCGCGTGGTCACCGACAAGGTCAGCGCGATGGAAAGTCCATGTCCACCATGCGACGCCAAATCGGATGGCGAATGGATGGCATGGTTTTCGAATAAGGAAGATGGCTGCGTTGGTCATGGCAGCTCAGAAATGGTTGACGACCGCGCCGAGGATTCTCGATTGCGTGGCAGCCAGCCGGCGGAGCATGTTGCGGGTGTCCGCGTATGGCGTATGTTGCGCTCGACATACTGCCAGTACCCGGCCGACCAAAGTAGCGACTGCCAGCGCATCCGAATAGCGCTCAACCGGGGGTGTGTCGAAAACCACATAGGCAAAGCCGCGGCGCCAGTCATCGATCATTGTCTCGAAGCGACCGTCGCAAAGCAGTTCCAAGGGATTTTGCGGCGCGGGACCTGCGGTGAGCAGTGAAAGATGAGGCAGCCCTTCCACCGGGTGCAAGTAGGGCGCCATGTCCAATGCAATGGCGTCTGACAGGCCCTGCTTGTTGTCGGCGCCAAACAGCAGGTGCTGACGGGAGTGACGAAGATCGGCATCGACCAGCAAGGTTGGCCGGCCTAGCTGGGAGAACGCTATGGCGAGTTCGGCTGCGAGTTGTGAGCGTCCTTCGCCGGCGCAGGGGCTCATCACCACTATGACATCGGCGTGACCGGGCGCGTCTCGACGCAGAAGCAATTCTGTTCGTAACGACCTTACTCGTTCACTATGCGGATCGAATGGATCGCGAATCAGCATCAGGCTGTCGTCTGGCTTGACGCGATCGTGATGTATCACGACCAATCTGTTTCTCATCGCGCGCACAGCGTCCACTTCATCCTGGGTTACGATTCCGAGGAATACGGCTGCATCGGTGAAACCTACTCCGAGCCTGTGCTCGGCTTCGTTGATGCGTGCAACCACCAACTCCGAGAGCGCATAGTGCTCGATTAACGCACTCTTCAGCAGAGAGTCACCGGTTGGCAAAAATGCATTGCTTGGTTCGGCACTCATGCGAGTGCCCGCGGCGTCGACGGCGCGCCGAATTCAACCAGAACCGGTATGTTGTGATCGCGCTCAAGGTCATCGCGGCAGCGCACTCGCCGATTCAGCAGGTCACGGCACAGCGGAACCAGCAAGCCCAGAAACAAGCCAGCCAATGCACCGGCCAACAGGTCGAGCGCTGTTTTTGGTTTGGCGGCTTTCAATGGGGGCTCCGCGCGGCTGACAAAACTGGTATTGGTGTAGTGGCCGGTCGAAACAAACATGACCTGGTCATAGCTGTCCAGTGCCCTTTTGTATACTGACTGGGCGGACTGAAGATCGAGCTGATACTTGGCGCCTTCGTCCTGTAGTCGGTGAATCTCCAGTACCTTGGCGTGCTGCTGATCGACTGCTTCCTGCAGCTTGGTTTCCAGCAGTCTGCTGGCATTCAGGTCAGACGTTGCTCCGCTGGAATAGCTGCCAACCTCTGCCGCGAGTGAACTGCGCGTGGCGGCAATTTGCGATTGCAGTTCGATCATCTGTGGATGAGACGGGCCCAGTGTTGCCTTTAGCTCTGCCATTTTGGACAGTTGAACGGCAAGTTGAGCCTTCAATGACTGGATGAGGCTGGAAGAAAGAACCTGTTGCGCAACCGACTGGTTTTCGGAGGCGCGCGATTCGGCCAGGCTGCGTGAATTTTGGGCTTCGATCAGACGTTGCTGCAGCGTCGACAGTCGCTCCATGTCGATGTCGATCTTGGTATCCGAGTCGAGTAATCCGGTGCGTTGGCGAAATGCGGTAAGACTGTCCTGGGCCTGACTGGCACGTTGCTTGAGCTCATCGAGTTGCACCATGTAACGCTTGGAGCGTTCGCTGGCTGGTCCGGTCATTCGCTGATACTGCTGTTCCATGTAGATATCAGCAACGGTATTGGCTATGAGTGAAGCGTCGACAGGGTTGCTGGCCGAGTAGGTGACGTAGATGAGCTGACTTCCGTAGTGGCCCTGCTCAATCAGCAGTTTTTTGCTGATGGATTTTCCAACCCACTGACGCAGCTTGCCAGGGTCTCCGCTGTATCCGCGTGTGTAAACCTTGTTCTCGGTGAGTTTGAGCCGATCTACAACGGGCATCAGAACTTCATCGCTGCGCATTAATTCGATCTGCGTGGACATGTAACTGCCTAGCAGACCGATCGGAAATTCCTTTCCGCCCAGAGGGTCGTTGACTTCATAGTCCACCATCAGGGTAGCCGTTGCCTCAAATGACTTGGGCATCATCATCACCAACGCGGCGACGAGAGCGCTGAATGCCACGGCAATGAAAATCGTCGCCTTTCTGTGTGCCCAGAGAATTGCCCAAATCTGGTTTAACGAAAGGCCCGGATGAATGTAGTGCTGCGGGATGGCAGATGCCGGCATGGGCATTGCCATCGGCGTGGCAATAGGAAGCACCGGCAGGTTGGATCTTGGCATCAGAATATGCGCTCTTTTACGCGAATCACGTCATTCGGCAGCACTGGATCGGTCAACTGCGGTGTGACTGTCACATATCGATTGTCGGGGAGCCGGCGCCTGATCTCGACGCGATTCTCGCTGCCGCGAGGAGTGACGCCGCCTCCCCGGGACATTGCCTGCAAAACGGTCATGCCCGGTTCGATACGATACATATTGGGGGCCGCTACCTCTCCCGATATATAGAACTGCTCTGCGCGCGGCACAAACACGGTGTCTCCGCCGCGGAGTGTGATCGTCGGGATTGGCCGGCCGCTGTCCGTCAATCCTTTCAAATCGATTGGATAGCGCGAAACATGGCCTGCCTTATCAGGGCGCAGAAGATAAATCACATCGGCTCCGCTTTCGGTGATGCCACCGGCAAGTGCCAGCAGGTCGAATACCGTAGTCCGTGCTTCAACCGGAAAGCGCGCAGGTGAACGTACGTCGCCGAGAACGGAGACCTGTTGGCTGCGAAATTGCGACAGAATGATCGAAACCTGAGGGTTTACCAGAAACTTGCCAGCTTTTAGAGCGTCGGCAAGTCTCTGCGAGGCCTCAGCCGGGGACAAGCCTGAGACCTGAACGGCTCCGGCCAACGGCATCTGCAGTGTGCCGTCGTCGGCCACATAGCTGGTGGAGCTGAGCTCCGGGCGCCCGTACACCTGAATATTGACGACGTCGCCAGGACCCAATGCCAATGTAGGACCCGGCTCCGTTGTTGGAAGTGCCGTGCCGGACAGTTGAGAGGCGCTGGCCAGAGTAGAAGTGATTTTCAGGCTGGTACCCTGAGCCATCACCGATGGGAAGCTGCAGATACTGGCGCATATCGTCGCAAACAATAACGACCAATTGATGATCCAAGCCGATGCAGTTGTCTTGCGCAGTCGATCTGACAGAATTGATTGGATCATTCCTGAATCCCCGAAGTGGGCACCATAGCGCATGATCGCTTGTTCCCAGAGTTGAAAACTATGAATTGAATTTTTAAGGTGCGAGGCTCGCAGCGTCTGTTCGCTGGCGCACACTCTTTTGATGGCCGCAACGTTCTCGCGAGCACGTGCTGCGTCGTCGACGCCGGGTCTAATGTGCGCAGACGCACAGACCGGAAAATCATCTGACCATAACGTCAGTCGCCGTCTTTGATATTGACGGCGTTACCTCCGCATCTCAAGGAGTCAGCGGTAACCACGCAGTGACAAAGCAGGAGCTGGCAGTGATTCACTCAGAGATGTGATGCACATGGCAGCGCTGCGTAATGATGATACATGTGCTGCGGACGCCACCAGGACCGAGCCGGATTGCACGGTCGTCATGCCGGGCAGCGAAGCCGGGGCTACGCAGAAACCCTTCGCATTGCTTCAAGCTGAGGACTGTCTGCCGCATCTCGGTCGGTCGGCCGGGGCAATCAATGTGAAGCCGATGCATTCCAGCGACTTTGCAAGTTATGGTTAATAGCTCACAGACTGCGGACGTGGGAAGTAAAGGTGGATCGAGCTACAACGGGGAAGCAACGTCAATGGGTAAGGCTGAGGCAAGACAATTATCAGACCGCTTAATACCCGTTCGGCCGGAACCAAGAAGACAGTTCCCATGTTCAACCGGGCAGAAGCGCATCTGGATGCTGGATCAGCTGGAACCCTCAAACCCCGCGTTACATGTCGTGGCACGTTGGCGACTGGACGGCGCGGTTGCCGCCGCACAATTGGAAAGGGCTTTTCAACTTATAGTCGCCAGACACGAAGTTCTGCGTACCTCCTTCTCCGAGGTCGATGGCGAGCCGGTACAACATGTTGAGCCGTACGCACCGTTTAGACTAAAGGTAGTAAAACTGGCCTCTCTGTTGGAACCCCGTGCGAGCATGGAAGCTGAACGCCTCGCACGTCTCGAAGCCCGCGTACCTTTCCAGCTGGGGTCGACGCCCCCATTCATTCGCGCGACGCTTCTGAATGTGAGCGATGACGTCTCGGTTCTATTGCTGACGGCACATCAACTCGTCTGCGATCGCTGGTCAATCGGCATTATTGCGCGGGAGGTGGCAGAAATATATGCGGCGCTCAAGGCGGGTCGGTTGCCGGTCCTGCCCGAGCTGCCTTTATCCTACGGCGAGTTCTGTGCATCGCAACTGGCGGCGCCTGCGGAAGCATTACAGCAGGCGGATGAATTGTTCTGGCGCCGGGCGCTGCGGGATAGCGGGCAGATCGAGCTGCTGTCCGACAAGCCCAGGCCGCCAGTGCTGACCAGCAACGGCAATATCTTATCCATCCCTTTTGAAAGTAAGCAGGCGATGGATCGCATCGTGGAAATCGGTCGCTTGTGCGGCTGTAGCTTGTTCACGACAACTTTTGCGACGTTGCTAGTTCTACTGCACCGCTATACAGGAGAAACCGACATCAGCGTTGGTACGCAGGTTGTCGGTTGGGATCAGGGTGACGTCAGGGACTTAATCGGCCCATTTTCCAACACGTTGGTGCTACGCAGCGACCTGTCCGGAGACCCGTCGTTCAGCGAAATCTTGAGACGAGTGCACAAAGCCGTCGGTGAATCCTTCGATCATCCCAATATGCCGTTGGAAAAGATTATCGGAATGCTGCGGCCGAAGCGGGATCGTAGCCGAAACCCTCTATGCTCGGTGAATTACACGGTGCAGGAGTCATTCACCGTTGGTGCCAGCCACGGCGGCTTGAGAATGTTGGATATCGAGCCGGTATCGGCGGGTGCGATATACGAGCTGAACGTAATGGTGACGAATCGGCGGGACGGCTGGCACCTGTCTTGCGAATACAACACCGATCTATTCGAATCCGAAACCATAACCCGGCTGCTTGGGCATTTTCGTAATTTGCTCCACGCTGTGGGTAACGACCCTGCCTGCAGGATATCCGAACTGCCGCTTCTTGATAATGATGAGCGCCGCACTATTCTGGAGGACTGGAACCGGACCGGCCTTAGCTTTCCGGAGCACCAGGGCGTATCGCAGTTATTCGGAGACCAAGCCAGGCGGACGCCGGATGCGATCGCCGTAATCTGCGGCGAGAAAGCGGTTACCTATCAGCAGATCGATCAAGCCTCTGACCGCTACTCGCAACTGTTGCATCAGCACGGATTCGAGCGAGGCCGCTGCGTCGGCGTATTGTTAAATCGCACCGTGGATCTCGTAGCGATTCTAATTGCCATACACAAGTCAGGCCTCGCCTACGTACCGCTAGATCCTCGACATCCGGCGGAGCGACTGAAACACATTATAGCGGATGCCGATCTCGCGGCCTTGATTACTGATCAAGATCATGTTCCGGAGCTGCCTCTTGCACAGATCGCAATTATCCGTCTGAATGACAACACCGCGGTAAACGGCGAAGTTCTACTTCACAGTCAGCCCGATGCCGCACGCCTGGATGATTTGGCCTACGTCATCTACACCTCCGGCTCCACGGGAAACCCAAAAGGCGTCGAGATAACCCAGCGCTCGCTGGTCAATCTGCTGAGTTCCATGGAGCTGCGTCCCGGTCTTGCGCATGATGACGTCTTGCTGGCAGTGACGACGATCTCGTTCGATATCGCCACACTGGAGCTGTTCCTGCCGCTGCTGGTGGGCGCCAGAATTGTGTTGGCTACGGAGGAAGACGTCACCGACGGAATCCACCTCAAGCGGCTGATTGAACGCCACGGCGTCACCGTAATGCAGGCGACGCCGGCGAGCTGGCGGCTCCTGCTCGACGCCGGGTTCCGCTCCCGTCCGGGTTTCAAGATGCTCATCGGCGGTGAAGGCGTGCCGCGCGATCTGGCCAATCGTCTGCTTGAAGGCGGCGGCGATCTCTGGAACATGTACGGACCAACCGAAACCACGATCTGGTCGTCCTGCGCAAAGATGGAGCGCGGCAATGGAATCGTCACCGTCGGCGGCCCGATTGCCAATACACAGTTTTATGTATTGGACGGAAACGAAGCGCCAGTCCCAGTCGGTGTACCAGGATCCCTTTATATCGGCGGCGTCGGGGTGGCACGTTGCTACCATAACAAGCCGCAACTCACCGCCGAACGGTTTGCTGCCAACCGCTTCGGTGGCGGTCGTATCTATCTGACTGGCGATCTGGCCCGCTGGCACCCACACGGCGGGATTCAGATTCTTGGGCGCATCGATCATCAAATCAAGCTGCGTGGCTTCCGCATAGAGCCGGGGGAAGTCGAGACTGTGTTGATCAGTCATCCCGATATTGCCGAAGCAGTAGTGATTCTGGGCGACGATGCTTACGGCGAGGGCGCGCTATGGGCCTACGTAGTAATGCGGAAGTCTTGCAAGCTGTCCTCTGCCGCCCTGATCGGCAGCCTGCGCATCAGTCTGGGTCAGGCTCTGCCGGAATATATGTGTCCTAGCTCGATCACTCTGCTCGATGCCATGCCGCTGACGCAGAGCGGAAAGATGGACCGTCGGGCGCTGCCCAGGCCGGTGTTGGTGAGCGCCGGAGTCAAGGAGGGCGCGCGGCCATTGAGCGATGTGGAGCGCCGCCTTGCGGAAATCTGGGGCACGGTTCTTGGCAGCAATATTGCCGACAAGCACGCCAATTTCTTCGAGTCGGGCGGTCATTCGCTCCTGGCAGTTAGATTACTGGCACGGATAGATGCTGAATTCGGGCGGCGCTTCAGCCTGGCCACGCTATTCCGGGCGCCCAGCCTCGCCGAGCAAGCCGAGTTGCTTGAGCATAGTGATGCACGCGACTTCGATTTCCGGCAGATTGTGCGGTTGCAGGCCAATGGCACAAAGCAGCCGCTGATCGCGATCAACAACACCGGCATCTACTACACCCTATCCAAGCGGCTGGGCCCGGACCGGCCATTTACGACGCTTCAGCTGTTCGATCCCTCATTGCCGCCGGAGGTTCTGCCTTCGAGTTTCGAGCAAATTGCCGCTGGGTACGTTCAGCTGATCCGAAGCGTGCAACGGGAGGGTCCATACGCCCTCTTGGGTTGGTGCGTCGCCGGTTCGCTGGCGTTCGAAATTGCGCAGCAATTGTTCCGGTCCGGACAGCAGGTGTCGCAGCTTGTGCTGGTGGATACTTACGTGCCCGGTTACCTGGCGCGGCTCGGTACGTTACGGCGGCTGCTCGCCGATTATTCCCATCGCTGGAAGCTGATTGCGCTTGACTGGTCCAGGGTGCGCTTGCGGCGGCAGAGTGTGGGTGCATTTGTGGGGAATCGGATATTCGTTAAAAAAATTCTGAGAGTTCTCGGACGCACCGCGGCGGAAGAGGCGCCGGTCAGGATTGTTCAGGGTAGAGCTCCTTCCCCGGAAATCTACGACCAGTGGCTGCTCAACTATCTACTTGAGGCGGCCGAACGCTATGTGCCGCGCTCCTATCCCGGAAAAATCACTCTATTTCGCAGTGCGGAAGAGCCCAGTGGACGCTTTCTCGATTTCAAGATGGGCTGGGGTGCATACGCAGCCGGCGGGACCGAGGTTATAGAGGTGGAAGGCGATCATTTCATCATGTTTCAGGATCCCAGCGTTACACAGATGGCCAATAGAATTTCGGATGCTTTGGATGGATGCGCCAGGCCCCGGGAGGAGTCGGTCACTGGCTAAGGCGATGGCTACCGGTAGTTCGCGCGTTTTCCCTGGAGCGCATTCCTTGCGCGGTTGGCAGGATTGGTCTTGCGATCCCAATATCTGAGATGGGACCACAGCAATGATTGTCCAGATAGGGTCCGCATTTCCGACCGACCGGGTTCTCTCGCGGAATCCGGCTTGTAGCTCTTCTGTGCTAACCGCGCTGTTCCCGATCGGCATTTGCGCGGCCGAATTGAGGACGCCCGGCGATCCGTCGTTGCTGTTTCCGGAGGAGGCCAGGTATCTAGGTGCTTCTGGGCGTAAACGCATCGGCGAATTCGCGGCAGGCAGGCTATGCGCCCGCCGCGCGCTGGCCGAAGGTGGCAGCACCGAGATCCCGCTGGAAGTGTGCAGCGACGGGCAGCCGCAATGGCCGCCGGAGTTCACCGGCAGCATCACGCACACCGAGGGATTTTGCGGCGCGGTTGTGGCGAAACGCGAGCGGATGCGCGCGCTGGGAGTAGATGCCGAAATCGTCGGGCAGGTATCGCCCGATATCTGGCCCGAAGTCCTGGCGCCCGTTGAGGCGTTATGGATACGGACTCTTCCCATAGCAGAACAACTCAGCGCCGCCGCGTTGATCTTTTCTGCCAAAGAGACCTTCTTCAAGTGCCAATTTGCCGTTACCGGACAATGGCTGGATTTTCATGAGGTAACCGTAAGCTTGTCGGGCCGCGGTTCTGGAGGGGGAAAGTTCTGTATCCAAACCCAAAAAAAAATAGCTCTGCATGACTATATTGCGGTGCCGCTGGATGGACGTTTCGGAATATCCGGAAAATTGGTTGTTACAGGAATGGCGCTGACCGTAGCGTAAGAAAGCGGGGGAGTGAATGATGAGAGCATTCAGCTAAGGTCTGGAGAGTTGTGCGGCCCTGGCATATGCCGTATCAGCTGCCGCAGGAGATGACCGCAGAAGTCCGGTAACAGCAGGGTAATCGCCGCAATGTAAAGTGCCGCACCAGAAACTATCAGAACTCCCAGAGCGACTGCATTGCCGAATAGCTGTTCGAGATGGGGTCCCAGCAGCCAAATCGCGATGCCCATCAATGCAGATGCAATTAGTGCCGGCGCCTGGGTGTGGAGAATCAGGCGAACCGGCAGTTTGCATAGTCGATGCATTAGAAGTACGGGAAGCGGAAACAGAACCAGGGGTCGCAAGGCAATGGCTGCGGCGGCTGCTATCAATCCCAGCGGAGCGAATAATAACGCCGCCAGCAAGGTGGCGGAAGTCTGCGTCGTGGAGATCGCTGCCTCCCATTTCTGCCGGTTCGTCGCAAGAAGAACCGCTGTTGAGCAATAAAGCGTTATGCATGGTAATCCCATCAGCATCAGCATCTGCGCAACCACAATCCCACCGAACCAGTGAGGATCGAGCCATGCATGGAATAGCGTGGGCACTACCGCGGCACCACCGATGCACAAGGGAAAGCAGAATACGCTCATTTGAAGAAATAGCTTTCGCATCGCTTGCTCAAGACCTTGCGGATCGCCGGCAAAGCGTCGCAGATCAACGCGTGCGACGGAAATCTTCGGCTCCAGGGCGACCTGAACCAGAATGTCACTAAGCCGGGCTGCCAGGCTGAACAAGCCCAATTCCGTAGCGCCAAGGTAGTAGCCGAGCACTAGGCGGGGCACCTGTCCGGAGGCCCAGTTCATTGTGCGGGAAAGCATAACCGGGGCGGCGAAACGCTGAAGCTCCGCGAAATGCCGCCTGGAAAAAGAAATATTCGGACGTAATGGAACCGCCGCCCACAGAATAATCGCACTGACCGTGCGCTGCACCATGGCTTGCACGACCAGTGCCCATACACCGGCTCCGAGCAAGGCCATGATCAGACCAACCGTGCTTCCGACGGTCAAGC
>Ga0302314_10023008_pt1 | contig 10196 bp, 8 predicted proteins | sample III_Palsa_N2_3_FD_200533 | JGI IMG/M metagenome (GOLD analysis project Ga0302314, IMG submission 200533) | Peat permafrost microbial communities from Stordalen Mire near Abisko, Sweden - III_Palsa_N2_3 | ecosystem: Environmental > Terrestrial > Soil > Palsa > Peat permafrost | place: Sweden... | reverse complement strand
CCGAGGACCTGCTCGTAGCGCTCTGCCGTGTTCGGCCCGAAATTGCGCAGACCGGCGCTCGGGACAGCCATCCAGGGATGGCGCAGGGTCATCGCCCGCAGGCCGTGGGCGAACGAGCGCAGATCCTCACGCCAGTCTCCGCGGATCTCGAACTTCAGATCGTTGCCCATCACCGCGTCGACCATCAGCTCGATCAGCTCGTCCTTGCGGGCGACGTACCGGTAGAGCGACGCCGCTCCAACGCCGAGCTCGAGCGCCAGGGTACGCATCGAGACCGCCTCGATTCCCTGCGCGTCGGCCAGCTTCACGGCGGCCGTGCAGATCGTCTCGCGCGACAGCGACGGGGCGGGACCGCGAGCGGCCCGCTCGGGACGCTCCCAGATGACCCCACGACGCGAACTCATTGCGAACAGTGTACTCAGTCTGCTACCGTCGCCAACGATTACTGCGAACGGCGTACTCAGTAAGGAGCCGCAATGGACATGGGTGCAGACGTGGGAACGATGGTCCGGGCCGAAGGGCCGGCGCAGCCCCCCGGCGCCGCCACGCAGCCGGCCGTCCGCAATCCGCTGCGCTGGTTCGTGTTCGCGGTCGTGCTCGCCGCCAACATCATGGATCTGATGGACGCGACGATCGTCAATGTCGCGGGTCCGTCGATCCGCTCCGCGCTCGGCGGAGGCGCCTCCACCCTGCAATGGCTGCCCGCCGGCTACACGCTCGCGTTCGCCGTGTTCCTGATCACCGGCGCCCGCCTCGGCGACATGTTCGGTCGCCGGCGCCTGTTCCTGATCGGGTCGGCCGGGTTCACCGTGATGTCCGCGGCCTGCTCGGCCGCGCCCTCAATGGCGGTGCTGATCGCCTTCCGGGTGCTGCAGGGCGCGTTCGGGGCGCTGATGATCCCGCAGGGGTTCGGGATGCTCAAAGAGGTCTTCGCCGAGGACGAGATGAGCAAGGTGTTCGGGGCCTTCGGCCCGATGATGGGTCTCTCGATCCTCGCGGCGCCGATCCTCGCCGGCGCACTGGTGCAGGCAAACCTGTGGGGCATCGGATGGCGCCTGGTGTTCCTGATCAACGTGCCGGTCGGGATCGCCGCGTTCGCCGGTGCGGTGCGGGTGCTGCCGCGGACCGTCGCGCATCCCGGGATCCGGCTCGACATCGGCGGGATGGTGCTGATCGGCGCGGCGCTGACCGCGATCATCTACCCGCTGATCCAGGGTCGCGCGGCCGGCTGGCCGGCATGGACGTTCGCCATGCTGGGGGCGGGGGCGCTGCTGCTCGCCGCGTTCGTCGTGTGGGAGCGACACCGCCACGGCGATCCGCTGATCGAGCCTGGGCTGCTGGCCAACCGCACCTACACGAGCGGGATCCTCGTCGCGCTCGCCTTCTTCGGCGCGTTCGGCGGACTGCTCCTGTGCGTGTCGCTGTTCGGCCAGCTCGGCGAGGGGTTCTCGCCGATCCACGCGGGGCTGACGTTGATGGCGATGGTCGTCGGGATGATCGCCGGGATGGGCGCCGGGTTCGCGCTGATCAGTCGCCTCGGCCGCCACCTGCTCCACCTCGGCGTCGCGATCGTCGCCGCGGGCGCGGTCGTGCTGGCGCTGACCGTGACCGGCGCCCGCACGGCCTCGACGCTGGACCTCGCTCCCGGGCTCTTTCTGATCGGCCTCGGCGCCGGGGCGAGCATCGGCCAGCTGTTCGACTTCATTCTCGCCGGCGTCTCGATGGACGAGGTCGGCTCCGCCTCCGGCGTGCTGGAGGCGGTGCAGCAGCTGTCCAGCGCAGTGGGCGTCGCCGCCCTGGGGACGATCTTCTTCTCGGCCTTCGCCGAGCATCTGCCAACGCACGCGCTGGCGATCACCACCTGGGCGTGCCTGACGCCGATCGCGGCCGCGTTCGCGCTCATCTTCCGGCTGCCGATGCAGGCCCGTGAGCCACAGATCTGACGGGCCGTAGGAAGGAGCCGCGCCGCCTTCGGCGCGTTCTCGATCCCGATTGCGCGGTAGCTGGTCCAAAATGCCGAAGCGAGTGAGGTTCAAGAACGCTGATCGTCGGCGGCAGGCAAAGCCCCTACGAATCGGCCGCACTGTTCCGCGAGCACGGAGCTGAGCGCATCGACGTCGTCCACCGCCACGACGTCCCCCGCTTTGACCGTGTGAGCTCGAAGTTCATCGACGAGCACGTCGAGAACACGATCAAGGTGCCCGGCTACTGGCGCAACCTCGCCAAAGCAGAGCAGGCCCTCGTCCGTGGCGAGCTCACGACAGTGACGGCGAGTCTCGTCACGACGTGGAGAACCGAATCAGAGTCAAGGCAAGCAGGGAGGCCTAACCCGCGGCGCCGAGGACCTTCTCGGCGCACGCAGTGCTGAACTTGGTGACCTGGTTCTGATGGCTCTCGGCCTCGCCATTGGTCTTGATCCCAGCCGCACTCATCTTGGCGATGATGCAATTGACGATCTTCTTCGCCTGCGGCGCCTTCACGCTCGCCGAGCTGGTGATCCCCTTCTCCAGCTTCGCCCGGATCGCCGACGAACCCACCGGCGCCCCGTTCGACGTCGGGTTGGAACGAGAACTCCCAGAACTCCCGCACGCCGAAACGACGAGCACGGCCAGCACCGCCGCAACCAGCAACGACACGCTCCGCGAACGCATCACACCCTCCTGTCGCATTCCTCGACCGCGCGCGCCACGCCGCTCGGCCCCCGGACGTGGAATGGTGGCGGGCGACTCGGAGATTGTCAACGCGAGCGCGCTCGGAGCCAAGCTGGCGCGGGATCCGCTCCGCGGGTGCTCCTCCGCTCGGGCCGCTGCTCGCGCTTGACGGCCCCAGCACCGAGTAAAGGGCCCGCGTGCGGCGCGGGCCGAACAGAGTGAACCGTCCTGTGTACGCCTCCTGGCTGGGCGTTGGGCTGCTCGCGGCGGCCTCGATCGCAGGTTGCGGCAACACAACGAGGGCCGCCACCCCACTTGGGTCAGGAACTCCAGCGCGGACACGGACGGTGGCGCGGGCGGCGGGACGGGGTGAGGCAACAACTTCGTCCTCGACAGCACCAGCTCAGAGTGGCGCGGATCTGGCGGTCTACACCGTGACGGGCGAATCGATGCAACCCACCCTGAACACCGGCGAACGCTTCTGGGTGAACCCAAACATGCGCACGCCCCAGGTCGGACAGATCATCGTGTTTCACCCCCCCAGCCGGCGATTACTTCGTACTTGGCGACAACCGCGGCGAGTCTGACGACAGCAGGTTATGGGGGCCGATCAGCCAGGCTTCGATTATCGGCACGATGGCCGGCTCAGCGGTAGGCCAGCCGGGTTCCCGAAGCGGCGGTACGCAAATCGGATCCCATTGGCCTCCACGAACTGGGTGGGCACGGTGTCGTGCGTGTACTCATTGACGGTGGCATCGGCTTCTCCATCGCGGTCTTGCGTTTGTGGCGTCGGGTCGCAGATCAAAGTACGGTTGCCCGTCGGAGACCTCTGACATGACCGGCACCCGCCACCGTCAATCCACCTTGTGTCGGTAGGAGCCAGATCTCCGGCGATGGCAGTTACGCTGGCTCGTCGCCGATCGCGTTGATCAGATATGCGGCGGCGGCATCAGCCAGCGTCTGCGCCGTCGCCATCGACTCCGCGGACAGGTCACCGGGGCAGTCGCGGTACAAGTCAAGCGCCCCGAACCTCAAGTGCTCGTGGTTGAGCGGAAACGTGAACACCGCCGCCAGCCCGGCTGCTAACGCTTGCGGTGTGAACCACCGGTAGCGACCGTCTCTGGTCAAATCCGGGACCGTGATTGTTTTACCCGAGTGATACGCCGCAAGACACGGCCCTTCGTTCAGCTCGGATTGCAGCTCCTCGTACCGCATCGCGGATGGGTCTGACGCGGCGACGTAGCGCGGCTCCAGGTCCAAGGAGATCACGGTAACGCCCGCGGCCGTCACCGGAATGATGTCAACGGTTCGCTTGACCAGTTGATCAAGGATCCCCTGGATCGGGAGGTCCGTCACCATCGTGCGAGCGAACTCGCCCAAGACATCCGACAGTTGCTCGGCAGCCATGGTCCGTCCGCCTACGCCGCCGCAGCTGCCCGCGTCATGGCCACCCGGGTCACCCAAGCCCACGGACCAGCGTGTGGCCATCGAGGCCTGTGCGCCACCCGCGATTTCACTGGATGGTTGGTGGCGCTCACGCGCCATGGGATCCACTGCTTGGACGTCAACTGGCTAACCGCTCCGCTTTTGGCAAGTCTCGCGAAGAGGGTGATCAGCGATCGAGGCGGTCCCGATGTTCCCGCCCGGATATCCAAGCCCCCGAAAGCAGCAACGCCACGTTCGCCGGGGCGCCCGCGGCAGGCCGCCTAACTTGGAAATATAGTGCAATGGTCAAGCTCTGCTCGAAATTGCACATCGCGGCAGCAGGAACCTAGAGAGATAACGGCAGCGATAGCCAAGTTCGCGTAGCTATCGAGATGCTTCGGGGCGGCGGTTGTGTCACATTCCCGGCAGCATGACGGTTGAGAAGGGGGCATCGACTCCCCGCGGGCGCGCGCGGTGATGCCGGCGGTCAACGCCGAACAGGTCGCGATCCGACGGCTGGTGCCGTTGTACCTCGTGGTGTTCGTCGGCTTTGTCGGCTACAGCCTGATGATCGCGATCTTCACGCCGCTGCTGTTACGAGCCGACGGCGGCATGCTCCCGCGCACCGACAGCCTCGCCGTCCGCACGATCCTGCTGGGCGTGGTGCTGGCCGTGTATCCGCTGGCGCAATTTCTCGCCGCGCCGGTGATCGGCGGCCTCTCAGATCGTTTCGGACGCCGACCGACGCTGCTGGTGTCGCTGGCGACGAGCAGCTGCTGCTACGCGCTGATCGCGGTCGCGGTGCAGACCCGGACCCTGGCGCTGCTGATCGTGGGATGCCTGCTCGCCGGCCTGTCTGAGGCCAACATCGCGGTCGCGCAGAGCGCAATCGCCGACCTCGCCCCCGCGTCGCAGCGCAGCCGACTGTTCGGCTACGTGTATCTCAGCTCGAGCCTGGCCTACGTCGTCGGGCCACTCGCCGGCGGTCGTCTCGCCGACCCGAACCTCGTGGGGTGGTTTGACTACGCCACCCCGTTCTGGGCGACGGTCGCGCTCCTGGCCTGCGTGTTCGGACTCACCGCAGCACTGTTCGTGGAGACCTCAACCCCACGCGACGATGCGGGGGTGCACCTCGGCCGCGCGCTTTCGAGCTTGGCTGACGCGTTCCGCGCCGGCCGGCTACGGCGGTTGTATCTGGCCAACTTCGTGCTGTACCTGTCGATCTTCGGCTTCTTTCGCGTGTATCCGATGTACCTGGTCGACCACTTTCATATGACCGTGTCACGCGAGTCGCTGTTCGTCGCCTGGGTCGCAGTCCCGATCGTCGCCGCCAACGCCGGCATCGTCTCCTGGCTGGCCAAACGCATGACACCACTGCAGACATTGACGATCGGCGCCGGGGTCCTGGCAGTCGTGATGGCCACGATTGTGATCCCCAACACCCAGGGGCCGCTGTGGGTGACACTCGGCGCGACCGCGCTCGTGCTCGCCGTCTGCCTCCCCGCCGCAGCCACGATCGTCTCCGAGGCGACAGAACCCGAGCAGCAGGGCCGCGCCCTGGGCTCCAACCAATCGCTCCAGGTCGGCGCCGAAGCGCTCTCTGGGCTCAGCGGCGGACTGCTGGCCGCGATCACCGACGTGCTGCCACTGAGCGCAATGGCCGCCCTGGCGGCCATAGCCTGCCTGTGCTTTCACCGCGCGCCAACCAACCCGTGAACGCAGTTCTGGAGCGTTACCAGCCGTTCACGTGCAGCGCCGCGTCGAGGTCGGCACGCGGACCGGGCTTGAATTCGGTGCCCTTGGAGTAGGCAACCGGCAGCAGCACACCCTGGCGGACACCCGCGGGGAGGCCGAGCACCTCAGCGACCTCACGCTCATACGTCAGGTGCAGCGTCGTCCAGGCCGTTCCGAGTCCTCGCGCGCGCAGCGCGAGCGCCAGGCTCCAAGCGGCGGGCAGAAGCGAACCCCACACTCCGGCCTGGTTGCCCTCCGGCAAACCCGCGGCACCGACCCTGATCGCGCCGATCACCAGCACCGGCACCTGGGCCATGACGTCACACAGATAGTCAGAGCTCGCCGCGAGCCTTTCCTGCGCCGCGGTGGCGGGCTTGGGCTTTACCTCCTTATAGGCAAGGTATGCCCGCTTGTAGAACTCAGCCACGCGGGTCTTGACGCCCGTGTCGGTCAGGACGATCCAATGCCAACCCTGCGAATTCGACCCAGACGGCGCCTGCAACGCCACCGCCAACGCCTCCCGTACGACCTCCAGCTCCACCGGTCTATCCAGGTCCAGTCGCTTCCGGACCGCGCGAGTGGTGCTCAACAGCTCGTCCGGGCTCAGCGCCAACAGATCCGTCATGTGGGGTCTCCGTTCGTTCGCTCGCTATCAACACACAGGGCTCCGACGGGGGGATCAGCGGGCCTCCCGAAGGATCGCGTGGCTCTCGCTCAGCAGCGCGGTGAGCGCCGTGCTGCGCTCCTCGCCGAGCAGCTCGCGCAGTCGCGCGGTGAGCTCGCGCTCGCGGGCGACGGCCACCTGCGCCATCTCCCGCCCGGCGTCGGTCACGTACAGGCCGACACCGCGCCCGGAGCCGAGCCGCCGCTCGATGAAGCCAAGCTTCTCCAGGCGGGCCACCACTTGCGAGATCGTCTGCTGGGCCTTGGGGATGCGGCGCGAGATCTCGGCCACGGTCATCCCCGGCTCTTCGAGCACGGAGATCAGCATGCTGCTTGAGGCCACCGTCAGGGGGGTGTCGGCGAGAGCCGCCTCGCCCATCAGGTGGGCATAGGCGGTTACCCGCCACAGCAGGTCATTGAGCGCGTCCGGGCCGACGAGACGCGCGCCGCCGCCCGGTGACGAGGGCGTCTGAGAGCGGGCCATGACCCAGAGCATATATCGCGGTTGCCCAGGATGGTGGCCTTACAGGCTGCTGTAAGTACAGGATCCTGTGTTAGTCTCGGAACATGCTTGCTGCTCCCTCCCACCCAAATAAGACACTCACCCTGATCGCGGTGTGCCTGGGCACGTTCATGCTGATCATCGACGTGTCGATCGTCGTCGTCGCGCTGCCCTCGATCCGCACCAGCCTGCACACGAGCTTCTCCAGCGTGCAGTGGACGATCGACGCCTACTCGCTGTCGCTCGCCGCGTTGCTGCTGCCGACCGGATCGCTTGCCGACATCCTCGGCCGCCGGCGGGTGTTCGCCGCCGGACTGATCCTGTTCACCGCCGGCTCGCTGCTCTGCGCTCTCGCCGGCTCGGGCCTGGAGCTGATCCTCTTCCGCGCGCTGCAGGGCATCGGCGGGGCCACCGTCTTCGCCACCTCACTGGCGCTGCTCGCCCAGACCTTCGACGGCGCCGAGCTGGGTTTCGCCCTCGGCATCTGGGGTGCCGTCGTCACCCTGGCCCTCGGCTGCGGACCGGTACTCGGCGGTCTGCTCACCGAGCTGTCGTGGCGCTGGATCTTCTACGTCAACATCCCGGTCGGCCTGGCCGCGATCGCCATCACGCTCGTCGGTGTGCAGGAGTTTCGTCCGCCCCACTCGCGTTGGATCGACCTGCCGGGCGGTGGTGCGTTCACCCTCGGGCTCGTCGCGCTCATCTACGGCCTGATCGAGTCCGAGAGCGCTGGCTGGGGCTCGGATCGGGTGATCGCCGCCCTCGCGGTTGCCGTCGCCGCGCTCACGAGCTTCCCGCTGATCGAGCGCACGCGGCGCCAGCCGATGTTCGACCTCTCCCTGCTGCGCAAGCCGACGTTCGTCGGCGGTCTCGCCGCCGCGTTCGGGATGAACGGCTCGCTGTACGCGACGTTCCTCTACCTCGTCCTGTACCTCCAGAACGGGCTGCACTACTCGGCGCTCGGCGCTGGGGTCCGGCTCGTCGTCATCACTGGTGGCGCGATGGCCACCTCGATCCCAGCCGGGCGCCTGTCCGAGCACGTACCGATCCGCTGGCTGATCGGCCCGGGGTTGCTGCTCGTCGGCCTTGGCCTGCTGCTCATGCGTGGCCTGCACGCCGATACCGGATGGACACACCTGATCCTCGGCTTCGCGATCGCCGGCGCGGGCAGCGGCCTGGTCAACCCGCCGCTGGCCTCGACCGCCGTGGGCGTGGTGGCGCCGCAGGACGCGGGCATGGCCTCCGGGATCAACTCGACGTTCCGTCAGATCGGGATCGCCACCTCGGTCGCGGCACTCGGCTCGATCTTCGCCTCCAGGCTGGGCGGGGGCACCGCAGCGACGCTCGCCGGCCACTACGCCTCGGCACTGAACGAGGTGCTGCTCATCGCCGCCTGCGTCGCCTTGGTCACCGGTGGCCTGGCGATCGGCCTGATCCGCCCCAAGGACTTCCAGGCCCCGGCCACCGTCCGCTGAGGAAGCGGTCGCGGCCTACCAAATCGAGGCACGGTTCGCCGCCATGCGGCGAACCTCGCCTGCGCCTCGCCCCTTCGCGCGGGGGCGCTTGGCGAATCGCACCGCGTATCGTCAACGGCGTCATCGGCAGCTTGCTCGCTCATTTTTCGGGGATGGATGTCGGGTCGTCGATTCGGCATGACTGATGTACGGGCCACCAGCTAGGACCCTGACGTGAGCAGCGGTCGGGGTCCGTATGAAGTCGCCTTTGTGCTCGGGGGCGGTGGTGTCTTGGGCGCGCACGAGGTCGGAATGTTGCGCGCGCTTGCTGAGAGCTCGGTCAAGCCTGACGTCATTCTGGGCACGTCGATCGGCGCGGTCAACGGCGCGATGTTCGCGGGCGACCCGACGGTTGACGGTGCCGCGCGCCTTGGCCGGTTGTGGGCCGACTCGAACGTCGCGGGGGTCTCTGCCGGGTCGCTGCTGCGGCGCGTCACCACGCTCGCTCGGACCGGTACCCATCTGCAGCCGCTTGAAGCGATTCGGCTGCGTCTCGCGGAGGCGCTGCCGGTCGGCCGTGTGGAGGAACTTGAGATTCCCTTCCAGTGTGTCGCCGCGTCGATTGAGCGGGCCGCGGAGCATTGGTTCACCGAGGGGATTTTGGCCGATGTTGTGCTGGCCTCATGTGCGGTGCCGGGGATCCTGCCGCCCGTTACGATCGGGGATGAGCACTTCATCGATGGCGGGCTCGTGAACTCCATTCCAGTGGCTCGGGCGGTGACCTTGGGCGCAAAGACGATCTATGTTCTGCAGGTCGGTCGGCTGGAGAGGCCTCTTCAGCCGCCGCGCTGGCCTTGGGAGGTCGGGTTGGTGGCTTTTGAAGTCGCGCGACGTCATCGGTTCGCCAGCGATCTGGTGTCGCTTCCTGACGGGGTGCGGCTACATGTCCTTCCGACCGGCGGTTCTGCGGCTCCCGCCTACAACGACCTCTCAGGACAGCTTCGTGTGAGGCGTATCGCTCGCGGGGTCCCGCAGCAGATCGAATCCTCCTATCAGGCCTCGCTGCGCTACTTGCAGGAGCTGTGATGCCGCCGGCGGCCGTCCGACGCCCCATCACGGTGACCGCGTGGTTGGTGATGTCGCTCGTGTGTCTGGCGGTGTCACCAGTGCTGCTGGCAGTTGCCGCGCTCGTGTCCGCGGTATCCGGGCATCCCCAGGCACTGATCTTCACACGCCTGCTCGTCGCCTATTTCGCCCTGGAGCTCGGGGCCTTGATCGCCTGCGGGGCGCTGTGGCTCGCCAGCGGCTGTGGCCGGTTGATCGGCAGCCAACTCTTTCAGCGGCTGCACTACCGACTGCTGCGCTGGTTTGTTCACGGCTTCGCCCAGCGTTGGCTGGCGTCGCTTGACATAAACGTCCCAGCGGAGGAGTCCACCGAAGCAACTCGCGCTCTTGAGCGCGACCGCCCGCTGCTGTTTTTCAGCCGACACGCGGGTCCAGGGGACACCATTCTGCTCATCGATCGTCTGCTCACTCGCTTTGATCGCTTGCCGAGCGTGGTGTTCAAACAGAGCGTGGCGATCGATCCGTGCATCGATCTCATCGGACATCGCCTCCCCCATGCGGTCCTGGACACCTCCCACAAAGAAGCGTGCGAAGCCCGCATCGAGCAGGTCGCGGCCGAACTCGGCAATCGCGGCGTGCTGCTGCTGTTCCCCGAGGGAGGCAACTTCACCACCGAACGTCGCCGTCGAGCGGTCCGCAAGC
>Ga0302314_10023005_pt1 | contig 10196 bp, 9 predicted proteins | sample III_Palsa_N2_3_FD_200533 | JGI IMG/M metagenome (GOLD analysis project Ga0302314, IMG submission 200533) | Peat permafrost microbial communities from Stordalen Mire near Abisko, Sweden - III_Palsa_N2_3 | ecosystem: Environmental > Terrestrial > Soil > Palsa > Peat permafrost | place: Sweden... | reverse complement strand
TGCAGGCGGCAAGCCCGGTGACCTACATCACCCCGGCCGCGCCACCGATGCTGATCATGCAAGGCGAAGCCGACCCATTGGTAGATCCGGCGCAAGCCGTGGAACTTTACCAGCGCCTGCGGGCGGTGGGCGCACCAGCTCAGCTGATCATGCTGCCCGGGCTGGGCCACGGCTTCACCGGCGCCTCGCCGGCGGAATTGCAGCATCTGCTCGATGTGACGTTCGACTATTTCGACCAGGTGGCAAAGTCGGGCCGTTAAGCGGGCAGAATCTGACACTGGTCAAAGCGAACGAAGAATCTTCTTTTTGTGAACAAAAAGAAGCAAAAAAACTTTTTCAATTTTGCTTTGGGGTGCAAGCTCTGCCGACTATGCAGACCAATCCTATGGTACAAAAGTTTTTGCTTCTTTTTTCAAAAAGAAGACTTTCTTCTTCACCTCAACTCACTGATTTCTCTTACCATCATTCCGGACAGCCTGAGTTTGGAGAAATGACCGATGCCCCTGGATGACACCAACCCGGCGATCGCATTGCACGCAGCCGCCGGGCGAGCACGGGCCGCATCACGCGTTTTGGCGCGGCTCACGGCCACCGAACGCAATGCCGGTCTGCTCGCGGCGGCGCGGGAGTTGCGCGCGGATTCCGCCAAGATTTTGGCCGCCAACGCGCTCGATCTGGCGGCAGGCACCGCCGGAGCGGCATTCCGAGATCGCCTGACCCTAACCCCCGCCCGCGTCGAAGCCATGGCGACCGGCATCGAGGAAGTGGCCGCCCTCCCCGATCCGGTCGGCCGCATCATGGCCGACTGGACCCGCCCCAACGGCCTGCGCATCCAACGGATCGCGGCACCGATCGGCGTGATCGGCATGATCTACGAATCCCGCCCCAACGTCGGCGCCGACGCCGGCTCGTTGTGTCTCAAATCCGGCAACGCGGTGATCCTGCGCGGCGGCTCCGAAAGCTTCCATTCCGCAGCAAGCATCCACGCCGCGATCACACGCGGCCTCGCCACCACCAAAGTGCCCGTGGACGCAATCCAAATCGCCACCACCACCGACCGCGCCTTCGTCGCCGCGATGCTGGCGGCAGCCGGCGAGATCGATCTGATCATCCCCCGCGGCGGCAAATCCCTGGTGCAGCGAGTGCAAGCCGAAGCGCGCGTGCCGGTACTCGCCCACGCCGAGGGCCTCTGCCATACCTATGTGCACGAGCGCGCCGATCCGGCCATGGCACGTCGCGTCCTCGCCAACGCCAAGATGCGCCGCACCGGCGTCTGCGGTGCCACCGAGACCCTGCTGATCGACGCCAAGATCGCTCGTAACCTGCTGCCAACCCTGGTCGGCGACCTCAGCGAGCTCGGGTGCGCATTCCGCGCCAACGACGCCGCCCGCGCGATCTGCCCCGAACTTCCGGCCGCGACCGACGCCGATTTCCACACCGAATGGCTGGACGCGATCCTCTCGATCCGGATCGTCCACGGCGTCGACGAAGCGCTCGCCCACATCGCGACCTACGGCAGCGAACACACCGACGCGATCATCACCGAGGACGAAGCCGTCGCCCGTCACTTCCTCGCCAACCTTGGCAGCGCGGTCGGGATGTGGAACGCTTCGACCCAATTCTGCGACGGCGGCGAGTTCGGCTTCGGCGCCGAAATCGGCATCGCCACCGGCCGCATCCACGCCCGCGGACCGGTCGGGCTCGAGCAACTCACCACCATGCGCTACCTCGTGCTCGGCCAGGGCCAGGTGCGTCCCTGAGACCCGATCCGATTCCGCGCTTCGGTGACGGCCGCCGCACCCGGATCGGCCTGCTCGGCGGCTCGTTCAACCCTGCCCATCGCGGTCACCGCATGATCGCCGAAGCGGCCCTGAAGCGACTCGGGCTCGACCAGGTCTGGCTGATGGTCTCGCCCGGCAATCCGCTCAAACCCCGCGCCGGCATGGCACCGCTGCCGCAGCGCCTGGCCTCGGCGCAAGCGATCACCCACAATCCCCGCATCATCGCCACCGCGATCGAGGCCAAACTCGGCACGATCTACACCCGCGACAGCCTGCGCCGGCTGCAGCAAGCCTTTCCGCGGGCGCACTTTGTTTGGCTCACCGGCGCCGATAATTTCATCCAGTTGCCGCGCTGGCACGCCTGGCGCGACATCGTCCGCCGGATCCCGATCGCGGTATTTCCCCGCCCCGGATCGAGCAACTTCCTAAGCCGATGCGAAGTCGCCCAAAGTTTCGCCGCCGCCCGCAAGCCGGCGCGCGCCGCCGTCGCCCTGGCGCGCGCCCGCCCCCCCGCGTGGCTGTTGTTGCCGGCGCGTGAAGATAGCGCCTCGTCTACGGCAATTCGCGCGCAAACCCCCTGGTGATCCATCCCGCGTCCAAGTAAAATCGTCGTAACGCCCGTCTGGCTATTACCAAGGACCAATCCCATCGCCCGGAAACCTCCGTCGGATCAGACCCCCTCCGCGTCGCGTGGAAAAGCCGCGAGCGCCAAGACCACCAACCGTCAGAGCGCCCCTTCCAAGCTGATCGCCACGCCCTTGCTGGCGGCGGCCCATTCGCCGGGCACGCCACGCAAGAAGGCCGCGATCGCCGGACCCAGCAAACGCCCAGTCATCCGCGAAACGCCGAGCGAACAGGAAAAACTCGACGCCTTGCAGGCCGTGATCGTAACCAGCCTGGAAGACGACAAGGCCGAAGACATCGTGGTGATCGACATGGTCGGCCGCGCCACCTTCACCGATCGCATGGTGATCGCCACCGGCCTCGCCGACCGCCAGATCGCCGCGATGGCCGCCCACCTCGACCAGAAACTGCACGATTTCGGCCACAAACGGCTCCAGATCGAAGGCAGCGGCTCGGAATGGGTCCTGATCGACGCCGGCGACGTCGTCGTCCACCTCTTCAAAGCCGAAGCCCGCGCGCTGTACGGGCTCGAGAAGATGTGGGGTCCGGAGCTGGATGAGGCCGGAGAGTAGAAAAGAAAGCCGGGGCTAGCCCCGGACCCCATTGGGGCCGAGAGGCCCCAAAACCAAAGTCCATGGAGTCTGGGGCCTCTCGGCCCCAGCGGGGTTCGGGGCTGGCCCCGCCTTGCTTCCTACCCTCCGTTCTGATCCTGCGTCGAGAACCCTATCCATCGCCCGAAGATGACGACGCCGATCCAGAGGGTGATCGACAGGAAGCCGGCGATGCGCACGCGGATTGGCGGGACCGGGTCGTTGTCCCATTCCGCGATGGTGGGGTGAACCAGCAGTTCGTAGACCAGCATATTGATCGCGGCCAGGCCCATGCAGGTGAATTTGCCGCGGGTTGCCCAGTCCGCATAATATTTGATCGGCGACGAAGTGAACAGCAGGCTGCCGGTGATGGCGGCGCAGAGGAAGCCCACCCAGGTCCAGGTGATCACGTCCTTGGTCACGTCGCTTACGCTGCGGCCTTTGAAACCGAGTCCGGTCAGCCGCAAGTCGAGCAGGATGATCGAGCCGAACGTGGCGGTGAGGAACACCACGTGCATCGATTCGAAGGTCGGGAACATCCAGTCCGACTCGCGCACCGCGGTTCCGACGTCGCTGTTCTGGATCCAGTTCAGGATATCATTGAGGCTCATCGCGCTCTGCTCCCCGCGGCACCATGTTGCAGAACCGCGAGCGCTGCCACGCTATGGCGCCGTTCTTATCGCTGAAATCTACGCCGCCGCTCCTATCCTGTCCACGCGACCCCTAGGGACGATAGACTCCACGTCCACGACGTGCGGCCGGCTCAGCAGCGCCGGCGTTCGATCGGCGCGGTAATTATTGCAGGTGGCATGGCGGCAATCGCGCCAAATCGCCCCAGTGTTGCGGGGATCAGGCGACAAAAAACCCGCTTCATCGCTGAAACGGGCTTCTGGCCCGCCATTCGCGTGCCGCAAATGGCCAGAACTTTATTTAGGGTTGGTTGGGATCGAGCGGAGTCTTCTTCAGCCTTGCTCCCAATGAACCGTCGTAGAGCGGGTCGGCACCCGGCAGGCGATCGCCTCGCGGACCAATATGCAGGCCGCCGACATTGCCGCCTTCGAACAAGCCATCTTCTCCGGTTGGTTGAAGGTGGATCGGACCGGGTTCGAACAGAGCAACCGGGTCCGCCTCGACTTCGTTGGCGGCGGCGATAGCTTCGGCTTCTTTAGACTTATCAGTTTCCATGTTTCAATCTCCTCTTCCCAAATACCAGGGTGCAAGGCCGACATGCCGCACGCGGGATAGTGGGAGCGTAGCGATTTCTTGAGACACCGGGGTTGAGGCAGATCAATCTTCGGTGCCCTGCACAATATACCGCTTTTCGAGCCGACAATGGAAGCGAGTTAACAGAACATCACCGACCCGCACAGCGGCGATGCACGTTGTGCTAATCAACGGTAACGTCGAGCTTCATGCTCGGGTGAATGTTACAACGCACCTTGTAGTGACCCTGCTGATCGAATTTATAGCTCAGGTCGACGCCGGGTTTTTGCATGCCGAGGTCGTTTTCGTCGCCGCTCGGGGTGGTGATCGCGATGTCATGGACCACGTCATCCATGTTGGCGAAGGTGAGCGTATCGCCGGCCTGGACTTCGACGTGGCGCACCGTGAACACCAGCCCGATCTGGTCGATGGTCTGGCTCGCCGCCAACGCCCCTCCCACGCCTGCCAGCACCGCACCGGCTCCGGCGGCCAACCATAGATGTTTCATCGCTCTGTGCCTTGCAGTTGGAAAGCTTGAGTAATTGGGGACGATCGGGGAGCTGCGGTGGTTAGGCATCAGAAGTGCGCCGCCCCCCAAATACTGAAATAGACATCGTTATTGTCCGAAGCGCGCACGCCGGTGCCATTGAATTGGAGATAGCCGATGTACTGGACCGCAAGCCGCAGATTGCCCCAGGAGAACGGCGAGTCCGGCTTGCCCCAGGGAACGTAGGCCAATTCGGCAATGTAGCCGGAGCTGTTGGGGCTGCCGTTCGGCGTGCCCCAGGCCACCGGGTCGGTATTGCCGCGCACCTGAAAATACTGGATCGTCGGCGTCCAGGTCGCGCCGATGCTGTAGGACGCGTCGGCGCGAAATTCTTCCACGTCGTGATCGGGATCCAGGCCCAGCAGATCCGCGCTGGCATCGAGCGAGCCCGATTCATGAATGTAGGTCGCGTGGGCCGATAGCATATCGCTGGTGACGCTGCGCGGGTTCACGATGAACTGGTAATTCGCGTCGGCCGCCAGATCGGTGTAATGGTCCAGTCGGCCGCCGGCAAAGCCGCCGCCGGGATCGATCGCGGCGTGCAGCCCATAACCTCCGAGTTCGAAATCGGACCTTCCCAACTGTTGCTCAAGCGCGATGCGCCCGTAGGGCACCTCGCCTTCGACCCGGTCAGTGCCGGTGATTGGCACCTGCCCGGTGGCGTTCAGCACATCGTAGCCCAAGCCGCGGTAGAGGTCGGTTTCGAGATAGACCAGATCGTTCCAATCGATGTAGGAGCCGAGACCGGCGACATGCTGCCCCAGCGCCCCATCGACCAGCGTACTGGCGGCAGGCCCCGGCGCCAGCGCCGAGCCATTATAGGGAAAGCCCCAGGCCGGCACCGAATTCCACACGTCGGTGACGGTCGGGCTGTTGTTGGCGTCGATGCCCCAGACCATGTCCTGATCGAACAACTCGCCGTCGCCGTTGGCGTAACGGATGTCGGTATTGTCGGACTGCAGCTGATCGGCAACCCCGTCGTAGGTGACCTGGATGAAAGCGCCGACGTTGCGGGTGATACGGCCGGCGTAATAGAGCGAGACCTGATCGAGGGCGATATTATCATTGGTCGCGAAATGCGGCGCGGCGGGCGCGGGTTGATTTTTGTCGGTGCGGGTGAGCGACATCCAGCCAGAAATCGCGATCGGCAGGCGGTAGCGGGAGCTGTCGCTCGCGAGGTAGCCGTTCATTTTGAAGTCGCGGCCGTAGGCTTTCAACTGCGGTCCGAACGCCCCGACATGGCAGGCGGCGCAAGGCTGCCCGGTTTGCATGGCAAAGGCCGGTACAGCCCGCGCCGGCGTCACCCGCGCCAGCAGGCATAGTCCGATCATGAACGAGCAAAGATACCGCGACACGCTGGGCCTCAGCACGAAATCTGGGCGCACTGAAGCAGTGGATCGGCTAATTTTGGGTTAAGGGCGAAGGGTAAGTGGAAGAGTCGTCTTTTTGTGAACAAAAAGCAGCAAAAAAACCGCGCAGCGTTGCGAGCCTCTTGGCGAAGCAATCCATCTTGTTGCTGCGAGAGCAAAGATGGATTGCCACGCTTCGCTCGCAACGCTGCGCGGTTTTTTGCTTTTTTTCAAAAAAGAAGATTCTTCCTTCCCTTAGGGAACCTGCGCCTTAAGTTCTTCCAGCCAGGTCCTCGCATTGCCATCCGACGGCGCCCGCCAATCGCCGCGCGGCGACAGCGATCCCCCTGCCGCCAGTTTCGGGCCGTTGGGCAATGCCGAGCGCTTGAACTGGCTGGTGCCGAAAAAGCGCGCGAGGAAGCCGGCGAGCCAGCGCTTGATGATCGGCAAATCATATTGATGGCGCAGCTCTTCCGGAAATCCGGGCGGCCAGGCGCCGAGCGCGCCGTCGTGCCAGGCGTGCCAGGCCAGAAAGGCGATCCGCGAGGGCGCGAACCCGTGGCGCAGCGTGTAGAACAGGAAGAAATCGAGCAGTTCGTAGGGTCCGATCACCGCTTCGGTGCTCTGCGGCGTGCCGCCCGCGGCCACCGGCACCAGTTCGGGCGAGATCTCCGACGCCAGAATACGCTGCAGCACCGCATGCGCGCCGGGACCCATGATATCCGCGCCGATCACAAATCGAATCAGATGCTGGATCAGCGTCTTGGGCACCCCCGCGTTCACGTTGTAGTGCGACATCTGATCGCCCACGCCGTAGGTGCACCAGCCGAGCGCGATCTCGGACAAATCGCCGGTGCCGACCACGATCGCGTTGTGAAAATTGGCGAGCCGGAACAGGTAGTCGGTGCGCAGCCCGGCCTGCACGTTTTCAAACGTAATGTCATAGACCGCCTCGCCACGGGCGAAGGGATGGCCGATCTGCTCCAGCATGACCTGGGCGGTAGGGCGGATGTCGAGCTCGCCCACGGTGATCCCGAGCGCCTGCATCAGCGCGTGCGCGTTGGCCTTGCTCTCGCCGCCGGTGCCGAAGCCCGGCATGGTGTAGCCAAGAATATTCGCGCGCGGCAGACCGAGATGGTCGAACGCCCGCGCGCACACCAGCAGCGCCTGGGTGCTGTCGAGCCCGCCCGAAATGCCGATCACCACCCGGTCGATCTTCGCCGCCCGGAGCCGCTGCGCCAGACCCGAGACCTGGATGTTGTAGCCCTCGTAGCAATCGAGCTGCAGCCGCGCCGCGTCGTCGGGGACGAACGGAAAGCGCGGCACCACCCGCCGCAGGCCAAGATCGCCGCATGGCGGATCGAGGGTGAACGTCACGGTGCGGAACACGCTGCCGGTAGCCTTGGCGTTATCGTCGAAAGTCCCCTGGCGCAGCCGCTCGAGCGCGAGCCGCTTCAGATCGATGTCGGCCACTGCGCGGGCCGCCTGCGCCGGAAACCGCTCAGTCTCGGCGAGCGCCGTGCCGTTTTCGAAGATCGACGCCTGCCCGTCCCACGCCAGATCGGTAGTGGATTCGCCCGTGCCGGAGGCGGCGTAGATATAAGCTGCCAGACAGCGCTGGGATTGCGCCGCGCACAGCATCCGGCGGGTTTCCGCCTTGCCGATGGTGATCGGGCTGCCCGACGGATTGGCGAGCACGGTCGCCCCCGCCAGCGCCGCCGGACCGGAAGGCGGACACGCCACCCACAGATCCTCGCAGATCTCGACCCCCACCACCAAACCGGGCGCGTCGCTCGCGCTCCACAGCAAATCGGTGCCGAACGGCGCCGCCTGGCCCGCGAGCGCGATTTCGGCACCCACCACGGTCACGCCAGAAGCGAAATGCCGGCGCTCGTAATATTCCCGGTAGTTGGGGAGATACGACTTCGGCACCACACCCAGCAGCTTGCCGCGATGGATCGCCAGCGCCACGTTGTAGACCCGGCCCCGCGCCCGCACCGGCGCGCCCACCAGCAGCAGCGGCAACTGCTCGCGGCTCGCGTCCAAAAGATCGCCGATCGCGCGCTCGACGCCCTCCAGCAGCGCATCCTGCAACAACAAATCATCGATCGCGTAGCCGGTCAGCGCCAGCTCGGGGAAAACCGCGAGCGCGACTCCATCCTCACTGCACTCGCGCGCAATGCGAATGATCTCGGCTGCATTCGCCGCGGGATCGGCGATCGCGGTGACCAGGGTACACGCCGCTACCCGGGCAAAACCTTGGGAATACAACGACCAAAACGGATGCTGGGCGGCGCTCATGACTAGCAAGGTTAAGCACTTCTTTTTTGAAAAAAAGAAGCAAAAAACCGCGCAGCGTTGCGAGCGAAGCGTGGCAATCCATCTTTTGGCACTTGAGCCATGCAAAACCGGACAGCACTATCACGCGGCGCAGAGGACACCACACTGACCAACCCACTCCCGCAACAATTACTCGACCTCAAGGCGGCCCAGCGCGCGGTGCGGCTGGAGCCTAAGAACGCCACACTGCGCCGCAACCTCGGCAACGCCTTGCTCGCGGCGAAACAACTCGAGCAGGCGGCGCAATGCTACCGCCTGGCCCGAACGCTCGATCCCACCGACATCTGGGCGCATCACAACCTTGGCCTCGCCTACGCCGGCCAACAAAACTGGCCCGAGGCGATCGCCGCATTCCGCGCCGCCCTCAAACTCGCGCCCGACCAACCCGACCTCCACCTCAGCCTCGGCACCGCCCTGGCCGCCACCGGCGACCTGCCGGCGGCAGCAGCGAACTATGCCGAAACCGTCCGCCGGCAACCCGGCAACGAAATCGCGATCAACCGCCTCGCCCGCACGCTCATCGACCTCAACCGGCTGGAGGAAGCCGAAACCATGCTGCGCGCCGTCCTGCCGCACCGGACCGACGTCGCCACCGCCTGGAACGACATCGGCAACGCGCTGATCTGCCAGGGAAGGCTGGAAGAAGCCGCCACCTGCATCGACCGCGCCCTGGAACGCGAGCCCGACCTCGCCGTCGCCCATTACAATCGCGCGGTGATCGCTTTTGGCACCGGCCGCTACGCCGAAGCCTGGCGGGAATGGGAATGGCGCTGGCGGCGGCCGGGAAAGTCTCATCCGCCACTCCCGGGCAAGGCTTGGACCGCCGAGCCGCTGGCTGGGCAGACCGTGCTGGTTCACGAAGAAGAGGGGCTGGGCGATTACATTCAGTTTTGTCGTTTCGTGCCGCTCGCGGCGGAGCGGTGCCAGCTGCATTTACGTGTGCCTGCCGCGCTCGAGCGCCTGATCGCAACGCTCAGCGGCGCGCAGAACATTTTCGTGCCGGAAACCATCCCAGACCCACCGTGCGACCTCCAGATTTCGCTGCTGAGTCTTCCCGCGGCGTTGGGGATCAATCTGGCAAACCTGCCCACCACGCCGTACCTGCATGCCGAGCCCGGTCTGGTCACGGCCTGGCGCGCCCGCCTCGCTCCCCTGCCCGGTCTTCGCGTCGGCCTGGCTTGGGCCGGCAATCCCGCCTATGTCGCCGATCGCCATCGCTCGCTGTCACCCGACCTGTTGGCCCCCTTGGCCGGGACTCCTGGCGTGTCGTTCGTCTCGCTGCAAATCGGTGGCGCGGACTGGACCAAGCCATCCCTCGCGCAGCTTGCCGCGCTGGACCTCTACGATCCGACCGCCGAACTCACCGATTTGGCTGACACTGCCGCCCTGATCGCCGCACTTGATCTGATAATTTCGGTCGACAGCGCGCTCGCCCATCTCGCCGGCGCGATCGGCCGCCCAGTTTGGTTGCTCAACCGTTTCAACACCGACTGGCGCTGGCTGCGCGGACGCGCGGATAGTCCTTGGTACCCAAGCTTACGGGTGTTCACGCAGCCGCGGCCAGGCGATTGGGAGCCAGTGATGGAGGAAGTGAGAAGTAGGATGGGTGAGCGAAGCGCTACCCATCAATTCTCGCGCGGAGAAAGCGATGGGTAGCGCTACGCTCACCCATCCTACTTTCTGGTTCTGGTATAGTCCGACAATTATCGGAGCGAAGTCCACGCAACGAATCGTGCAATGTTTGTTGAGTCCATTGCTCTTT
>Ga0302314_10023004_pt1 | contig 10196 bp, 9 predicted proteins | sample III_Palsa_N2_3_FD_200533 | JGI IMG/M metagenome (GOLD analysis project Ga0302314, IMG submission 200533) | Peat permafrost microbial communities from Stordalen Mire near Abisko, Sweden - III_Palsa_N2_3 | ecosystem: Environmental > Terrestrial > Soil > Palsa > Peat permafrost | place: Sweden... | reverse complement strand
CCACCCACCTGACGGCGAAGCAGAAAGAACTCATGCGCGAACTCGCCGGCCTCTGCGGCGAACGCCAACACCCCCAGACCACCGGCTTCATGGGCAAGGCCAAACGCTTCTGGGAAGACGTGACCGGGGCAGAAGGTAGGGCTTAGGCTCCCCTGTTCTGCGCCGTCCCTAATCCCTCACCCTCCCATTGCTACGCAATGGGCTCCTCCCTCTCCCTCCGGGAGAGGTGTGGGCGCGGAACACCTCTCCCGGAGGGAGAGGGAGGGGCCCGCGCCGTAGGCGTGGGAGGGTGAGGGGTTAGGAACGGTGCAGATTTAAGCCCCCGTCACCACCCCGATATCCGCCCACCGATACCCCACCGAGGGTACTGACCACCCTCCAACCCGCTCCATGCGCTCGCCGACAGCCACCCCGCCCATCGCTTCGTAAAAGCCCCGCGCCGGCAGGTTGTTGCGTAGCACCCAGATCACCAGGGACTCAGCGCCCTTGGCCGCCAGGGTCCGCGCCAGGCCGGTCATGAGCGCCCGGCCCAGACCCAGGCCTTGCGCGCGCCGCAGCACATAGAGGGTGGTGATCTCGCCATCGGCGCTCGCGCCGCCGCCCAGCTGCGGCACATCGCCGGAGGCGTAGCCCACCAGCCCCTCCGGTCCCTCGGCGGCCAGGGTAATTTCCTCGCCATGCTTCAGCCGCCAGGCCCAGCGCGCGCCATGCGCCTGCGCCGACATCCGGTCCAGAAACGGCTGCGGCAGCAGGCCCGGATAGGTCTCGCGCCAGGCGCGCACATGCACCTTCGCTAAATCCAGCGCGTCTCCCGGCCCGGCCGGCGTCACCATATAGGCGGCGGCTTTCTGCACAGGTTCAACTTCGGGTGTGGATGCGGCGCCTTCAAGACCCCTTCTGGGGCTGACGCGACTCATCTCAATCGTTAACGTCGACGCCGATGAACGCCCCCACGCCCCCTTCCGACCTGGACATCGCCAGCGCCACGCCGGTGATGCAGCAATTCTTCGAAGCCAAGGCGCGCCAGCCGGACGCCCTGGTCTTCTTCCGCATGGGCGACTTCTACGAGCTGTTCTTCGACGACGCCGCCAAGGCCGCCGCCGCCCTGGGCATCGCCCTGACCGCGCGGGGCAATCACGCTGGCGAGCCCATCCCCATGTGCGGCGTGCCGGTGCATGCGGCCGAGGCCTATCTGGCCAAGCTGATCCGCTCGGGCTTCAAGGTCGCCGTCTGCGAGCAGATGGAGGACCCGTCCGAGGCGCGCAAACGCGGCTCCAAATCTATCGTCCGGCGCGACGTCGTACGCATCGTCACCCCCGGAACCCTCACCGAAGATGGCCTGCTGGACGCGCGGGGCGCCAATCGCCTGGCCGCCATCGCCATCCGCGCCGGCCAGGCCGCGGTGGCCAGCGTCGAGCTCTCCACCGGCGAGGTCGAGGTGGTGATCACCACCAAGGACGGCGTCGCCGCCGTGCTGGCCGCCCTGCAACCCTCCGAGACCCTGGTCCCCGACCGCCTGTTCGCCGAGACGGACCTTGCCCAGGCGCTGAAGGGCGTCGGTGGTTTGATCCAGCCCATGGCCGGCGCCCTGTCCGAGCCGGCCGCCGCCGAGGCGCGGCTGAAGCGGCTCTATGGCGTCGGCACTCTGGACGGCTTTGGCGCCCTGTCCGGAGCGGAGGTTTCGGCGCTCGGCCTGATCGCGGCTCATTTGGAAACCACCCAGGCTGGACGGCTGCCGGCCCTGACCGCGCCGCGCCGCGGCGCCGAGGCCGACGCCATGGCCATCGACCCGGCCACGCGGACAAGCCTGGAGATCGACCGCAGCCAGAGTGGCGGCCGCGAAGGCTCGCTACTGGCGGCCATCGACCGGACGGTGAGCTCGGCCGGCGCCCGCCTGCTGGCCGCGCGGCTGAACCGGCCGCTGCTCGACCCCGCGCGGATCGACGCGCGCTTGGACGCGGTGACCTGGATGCTCGAGCGGCGCGACCTTCGCCGCAAGCTGCGCGAGACCCTGCGCGGCGCCGGCGACATCGCCCGGGCCCTGTCGCGGCTTGCCTTAGGTCGAGGCGGCCCGCGCGACCTGGGCTGCCTGCGCGACGGCCTCGCCGCTGGTGGCGCCCTGGCCAATCTGATCGCGGGGGACCGCGACCCCCTCGACGGCGCGCCGGAAGAGATTGCCGGCGCGGCCCATGCCCTGGCTCACGATCGCCAGCCGGATCTGGCCCTGCTGGTCGAGACCTTCACCACAGGCCTCGGCCCTGACCTGCCGGCCCAGGCCCGCGACGGCGGCTTTGTCGGCGCCGGCATCCGCGAGGAACTGGACCAGGCTCGGCTGCTGCGCGACGACAGCCGCCGGGTGATCGCGGCGCTGGAACAGCGCCTCCAGTCCGAGACCAATCTGCCGCTCAAGGTCCGCCACAACGCCGTGCTTGGCTATTTCGTCGAGATCAGCGCCGCCAAGGCCGAGCCGCTGTTGGCCGCGCCCTGGAACGCGACCTTCATCCACCGCCAGACCCTGGCCAACCAGACCCGTTTCACTACCGTCGAGCTGGCCGAGCTGGACGCCCGCATCGCCCAGGCGGCGGAACGGGCGCTGGCGATCGAGGTCGAGACCTTCGAAGCCTGGCGCGCCCTGGCGGTCAGCCATGCCGCCCAGCTGCAGGCGGCGGCCGAGGCCCTGGCCAAGCTGGATGTCGCCGCGGGCCTGGCCGAGTGGGCCGAAGACGCCCGCGCGGTGCGTCCCGACATCGACAAATCCCTGGCCTTCGACGCCGAGGCCGCCCGCCATCCCGTCGTGGAGGCCGCCACCAGCCGCGAAGGCAGGCCGTTCACCCCCAACGACTGCAGGCTGGACGGGGTCGGCGCCTCGGCGGCCCGCCTGGCCATCGTCACCGGCCCGAACATGGCCGGCAAGTCGACCTTCCTGCGCCAGAACGCCCTCTTGGCCATCCTGGCCCAGGCCGGCTCCTATGTGCCTGCAAAACGGCTGAAGCTGGGCGTGGTCGACCGGCTGTTCAGCCGCGTGGGCGCCGCCGACGACCTCTCCCGCGGCCGCTCGACCTTCATGGCCGAGATGGTGGAGACGGCGGCGATCCTCACCCAGGCGACCCCAAGGTCTTTTGTCATCCTGGACGAGATCGGCCGGGGCACGGCCACCTATGACGGCCTGGCCATCGCCTGGGCCTGCGCCGAGGCGCTGCACGACACAAACCGCTGCCGCGCCCTGTTCGCCACCCACTATCATGAGCTGGCGAGGCTGGAGGGGCGGATGGCCCATGTCACCAACCTCTCCATGCGCGCCAAGGAGTGGAACGGCGACCTGGTCTTCCTGCACGAAGCCGGCCCCGGCCCCGCCGACCGCTCCTACGGCGTCCAGGTCGCCAAACTGGCCGGCGTGCCCCCGGCGGTGGTCGCCCGCGCCCGCGAAGTGCTCGACCGGCTGGAGACCGAGACGGTTTCCGCCGCGCATCTGGATGATTTGCCGTTGTTCGCGGCGACGGCGCCTGTGGCGAGCGGGGTCGGTGAGCCGAGCGCGGTGGAATCTGCGCTGGACGACCTGGACCTCGACGGCATGAGCCCGAGGGAGGCTATGGACGCGCTTTATCGGCTGAAGGGGCTGTTGGGGTAGGCGACAGGTCTGACCACATTGCAGCCAATTGCTGCTCGGCTACGGTGGCTCCATGAGCGATGGTCAATCGACGAAGAGCGACGCGCTTTTGCGATACGCACGATGGCTCGGCTTGGCGGCGGCGTCTCTTGATGCAGTGGTCGCGCCGATCGCGCGCTTATCTCGGATTTTCAGTGACGACACCTTATCGGCAATAGCGTGGGCTTCAGCCGCCATATTGGCCATCCTGTTTCTCCGCCTACTGTTTGACCGGAACAGCCGCCAAGCCATCAGCTCGATCAATGCCGAAATGCAGGGTGGTGATCCCTTCAGGTGGCGTTGGATACCGCTCCGCGATCCAACCTGGGGCCTGTTCGGATCCCGTTTCGGTAACGGCTACCTCGTCAAATTGCGGGTCGTCCTACTGGTGGAATTCGTGCTCGCATTGATCGCGCAGGGCCGAGAGCGCCCCCAGCCGCTATTGATTGCAGCGGCGGCATTCGCAATCACCATCATGGTTACGCTTATCCAGCTAAAGGAGAGCCATCCGTCCACGTCCTCGGCGGCTAGCCCTTCAGCCCGTCGGCAGCTCTAGCCTTAAGGTCTTGATGGAATTGGAGCTTCGGCGCCCAGCTTGGTCAAGGACGACGTTTTGCGTCGCCGCGTCGCGGCCGCCGAAGGCGGTCCTTGAGCAAGCTGGGCGCCGAAGCAAAGATCGACTCCAAGACATCAAGGCTCACCCTCAAGGGCGACAGCGTGTTGGCGCTTGTCAGGCTTAGTTCAACCGCCAGATCGCGAAATTGAGCGCCGAGGCGAAGGCGACCCAGGCCGCATAGGGAACCAACATCACTCCGGCGAGGCGGTCTCGGCGCCAGAACACGGCGGTGGTCGCCAGGACGGCGATCAACAGCACAGCGATCTCGGCCAGGGCCAGGTCCGGCCGGCGCAGACCGAAGAAGATCAGCGACCATGCCAGGTTCAGCGCAAGCTGGACGGCGTAGAGGCCGATGGCCGCGCGGCGGCGCCCGCCCGCCGGGCCAGTGCGCCAGATGCGCCAGGCGGCCAGCGCCATCAGCACATAGAGGACGGTCCAGACCGGGCCGAACACGGCGTTGGGCGGGTTGAAGGCCGGCTTGTGCAGGCCCACGTACCAGGTGGTGACGCTGGACGCCGTGGCCAGCCCGCCGACGGCGGCGACGGCCAGGGCGATGACGATGGAGATGATCGCCGACGTCAGGCCGCCGGAGGTATTGGTCTTGATAGACTGGGTCGTCACCTGAAGAGCTCCTGCGACGCTTGCGCCGTATGCGTAAAGGCGCACCAAGCCAGTTCGATGCGCTGTGCCGCAAATCCCCTCTAATCCTGAGGCCTCGCGTCAGCACTCGACCATCTCGGACCGTCGCAGAATCCGCTTAACGGATTTTGGCCGGGACGAATGGGCACGAAAGGCCGATATGCGCATTGACTGAAACGCCCGGCCGGCAGAGTCCGAAGCGGATGTCCAAGGAAGGATCGACGATGAAGTTTGTACAGGCTGCAGCCCCTTGGGCGTTGATGGCGGCTCTGACGGCGACGGGCGCCTACGCCCAGGTCAACATCGGCAAGCGGGCGCCCGAGGCCAGCCTGCCCTTCACCCTGACCAAGGTGACCACCTTCAACCAGCCCTGGCGGATCGCCTTCCTGCCCGATGGCCGCATGCTGGTCACCGAAAAGCCCGGCGCCCTTTGGCTGGCGACCCAGGCCGGGGCGAAGATACAGGTGTCGAACGTCCCGGCGGTGCTGGCGCAAGGCCAGGGCGGCATGCTGGGCGTCTTCCTGTCGCCCCACTACGCCAGCGACCACCTGATCTATCTCACCTATGCCGAGCCGCACGAAGGCGGCTCCAGCCTGGCGCTGGCCCGCGCGCGGTTGCAGATCGGCGCCAGCGCGGCCAGCCTGGAAGACCTGCACGTGATCTGGCGGGACGGCGAGGGCGGCAAGGGCGGCCAGTTTGGCGCCGTGGTCGCTTTCTCGCCGGACGCCAAATACCTGTTCCTGACCGTGGGCGACCGCCAGCGGATGACCCCGGCCCAGGACCCCAACCAGCCGCTGGGCAAGATTCTGCGCCTGACGCTCGACGGCAAGCCGGCGGCGGGCAATCCGATGGCGGGTCTGGCCGGCGCCGCCACGGTTCCCGTCATCGATCCGCCGGCGGATACGGAAAAGGCCAAGACCGCGCCGGTGGTCAGGACCTACACCTTCCCGGGTCCCAACCTGACGCCCGCCGAAACCTGGACCTCCGGCCACCGCACGCCCTATGGCCTGGCGTTCGCCCCCGATGGCCGGCTGTGGGAGGTCGAACATGGCCCGCGCGGCGGTGATGAGCTGAACCTGATCGAGCCGGGCAAGAACTATGGCTGGCCGCTGGTCTCCTATGCGGTCAACTATGACGGCGTGCCGATCGCCAGCCCCGCCACGCGCCCGGACCTGGCCGAGCCGGTACTCTACTGGACCCCGGTGATCGCGCCCGGCAATCTCGCCTTCTATCACGGCGCCCTGTTCCCGCAGTGGAACGGCTCGGCCCTGGTCAGCGGCCTGGCCACCCAGTCGCTCAACCGCATTGTCATCAAGGGTGATACCGCGCAGTCGGCGGAACGCTGGTTTGTCGGCTTCCGGGTTCGTGACGTGGAAGTGGGACCGGACGGGGCGCTCTGGCTGCTCCAGGACGCCAACCCCGGCGGCCTGTACCGCGTCACGCCAAAGTAGGGCGGCCTGGCTAAGGGAGCGCCATGATGCTGAACCTGCTCATAGCGCTCCAGGCCATTCAGGTCGCCTTCCTATGGCTCCACGATTGGGCGCCGGTCCCGCCGCTCAATGACATCGCGGCCGTGCGCGCCGCGGACTCGACAGCGCGGCTGATCGTGGTGACGCTGATCCAGAGCGTTCCCTACACCATCGGGCTGGTCTTCAGCCTAGTGGACCGATCAGGCGGGTTTCCAGGCTGGCTGTGGACTTGGCTGTGGATCAGCTATGGCCTGCTGTTCGTGGGCGAGCTGCGGGCCTGGTGGCTACCCTACCTGATCAGCCCGGAGCCTGAGCGGGCGGCTCGCTATCGCGTCCTGTTCGGCGCCACCCACGCCTTTCTGCCGGAGCACAACGGCATCAGGCCCAATACGCTTCACGTGATCCTTCACGCCTGCACGGCCGCAACCCTGGTGGCGCTGGCGCTGCTGACGCTCTGACCGGCGCACAGGTTCGATCGATCCATCTTCAAATATGCATAGATCGGGACTATATCCCCGCCATGCTCCCCACCCTACGCCAACTGCAATATCTCAAACTCCTCGCCCAGCATGGCTCGTTCAGCCGGGCGGCCGAGGCCGCCCATGTGACCCAGCCGACCCTGTCGGCCGGCGTGCAGGAACTGGAGAAGATTCTCGGCGCGCCGGTGGTCGACCGCGCCCGGTCAGGCGTGATCCTGACGCCGGTGGGCGAGGAGGCCCTGCGGCGGGGCAGCGAAATCCTGGCCCAGGCCGAGGACCTGCTGCAGGCCGCCCGCAGCGCCGGCCAGCCGCTCACCGGGCGGTTTCGGCTGGGGGTCATCCCCACGGTGGCGCCCTTCCTGTTGCCCAAGGTGCTGCATGCGGTGCGCGCCCGCTATCCCAAGCTGAGGCTCTTCCTGCGCGAGGACCGCACCCAGGCGCTGATCGCGGCCCTGAAGACCGGCGCCCTGGACGCGGCCATCATCGCCCTGCCTTACGACACCACGGGGCTGGAGACCGAGAGCATCGGCGAGGATGAACTGCTGGCCGCCTTGCCCGCCAACCACGCCCTGGTCGGCGCCGGGCCGCTGGGCGACGACTGGCTGTCGGGCCAGGACCTGATCCTGCTGGAAGATGGCCACTGTCTGCGCGACCATGCCCTCGGCGCCTGCGGCCTGGAGGGTCCCAAGACCACCTTGGGCGATGACGTCTTCGCCGCGACCTCCCTGGCGACCCTGGTGCAGATGGTCGGCGCCGGCCTCGGCGTCACCTTCTTGCCAGCCATGGCCATCGAAGCCGGCCTGATCGACCAGGTTCCGATCTCGACAAGACAGCTGTCCGCGGAGAAGGCCAGCCGGGAGATCGTCATCGGCTGGCGGGCAGGGTCCAGCCGCGGCGCGGAGGCGAGGTTGCTGGCGGAGGTGTTCCGGGAGGCGTGAGTTTTCCGGAGAGCGCGTAACGGCGCAGGAAAAGGCGCCGTCTAAAATATATCGAACTTGCCCTTGCGAAGCCGATGCATCTTAGATATATCTGTCTTGTCGATATATCTAAGGAGTATCAAACTATGTTTCGATTCCACCAACACAGGCACGATCACCCCCACCACGGCCGCCATGGGTTCGGCTTCGAAGGCCATGGCCATATGCGCGACATGATGCGTCATGGCCGCGGCGGCCGTCGCTCGGAGCGCGTGTTCGAGCAGGGCGACCTTCGCCTCCTGCTGCTCAAGCTGATCGCCGACAAGCCGAGCCACGGCTACGAGCTGATCAAGGCGGTCGAGGAAAGCGTCGGCGGCGCCTACAGCCCCAGCCCCGGCGTGGTCTATCCGACCCTGACCCACCTGGAAGACCTCGGCTACACCAAGGTCCAGGAAGCCGAGGGCGGCAAGAAGCTGTTCGCCATCACCCCCGAAGGCGAGGCCTATCTGGCTGAGCAATCGGCGGTGATCGCCCAGCTCCAGGCCCGCGTCGACGAAATCGCCGTCGCCAATCGTGGCCGCAGCGCGCCGCAGGTCATGCGGGCGATGGAGAACCTGAAGATGGCCATGCGCATGCGGCTCTCTCGCGGTCCGGTCACCGAAGAGCAGATCGCCACCATCGCCGCGGCGCTGGACGAAGCAGCCCGCAAGGTCGAGGGGGTCTGATCCTTATCTTCCCCTGAGGGGGAAGGAGGGGCCCGCCCGCGCAGCGGGTGGGAGGATGAGGGGTTAGGGACGGTGCAGAGTGAGGCAGAGACCGCGATGCTTTCTTCGGAAGCCGCGTAACCCCTCACCCTCCCATCCTTCGGATGGGCCCATCCCTCTCCCTTCGGGAGAGGTGTGGGTGCTTTTCCCCCTCATCTCGCCTATATGCCTCGGCCATGAACCGCCCGTTTCTCAAGATGAACGGCCTCGGAAACGACTTCGTCGTGGTCGAGGCCCGGTCAGCCCCGTTTCATCCGGGGCCTGAAGCCGCGCGGGCCATCGCCGACCGGGCGACCGGCATCGGCTGCGATCAGATCATCGCCATCGAGCCCTCCACCCGCGCCGACGCCTTCATGCGGATCTGGAATGCGGACGGCAGCGAGGTGGACGCCTGCGGCAACGCCACCCGCTGCGTCGGTTGGCTCTTGCTGGAGGCGTCAGGCCGCGACACCGCGGTGATCGAGACAGGCGCGGGCCTGCTCGGCATCGCGCGGGGCGGCGAAAAGCGGATCACCGTCGACATGGGCAGACCCGGCCTGGACTGGGCCGCCATTCCGCTTGCGGAAGAAATGGACACGCGCGGCATCGAGCTGCAGGTCGGCCCCATCGACGATCCGGTGCTGCATACGCCCGGCTGCGTGAACATGGGCAATCCGCACGTGGTCTTCTTCGTGCCCGACGCGGCGTCCGCGCCCGTGCGCGAGGTGGGTCCGATGATCGAGCATCATCATCTGTTCCCGGAACGGACCAATGTGGAGTTCGCCCAGATCAAGGCGCCGGACCGGATCCGCCTGCGGGTCTGGGAGCGGGGCGTCGGCGAGACCGAGGCCTGCGGCACCGGGGCCTGCGCCACCCTGGTCGCGGCGGCCCGCCGTGGCCTGACGAACCGCAAGGCGACGCTTGAGATGAACGGCGGCGAGCTGATCATCGACTGGCGCGAGGCTGACGATCATGTGCTGATGACCGGGCCCATTGAGCTGGAATTCACCGGCGTCCTTCCCGGAAACCTCTAATGACCCATCCCGCCATCCAACCCGGCCGCACCGCTGTCATCACCGGCGGCTCCAGCGGCATCGGCTTCGCCGCCGCCAGGCGCTTCTTCGCGGCCGGCATGAATGTCGTCATCGCCGACAACAACATCCCGCAAGGCGAGGGCGCCATCTCCCAAGCCTGGGCCCCGATCCGCGAGGCCCATCCGAAGGACAAGGGCAGCTACGACGTGATCGGCTATCAACTCGACGTCGCCGATTTCGACGCCGTCGAGGCGATGAAGGCCTATGTCGACGAGACCTTCGGCGATGTCGCGGTGCTGATGAACAACGCCGGCGTCGGCGGGGGTGGCGGCGCCTATGAGAATCTGGATGGCTGGCGCCGCGTGATCGCCACCAATCTCATGGGGGTGCTGCACGGCGTGCAGGCCTTCGCGCCGGACATGATCGCCTCGGGCAAGCCGGGGCTGATCATCAACACCGGCTCCAAGCAGGGGATCACCACCCCGCCGGGCGACACCGCCTACAATGTCTCAAAGTCTGGCATCAAGACGCTGACCGAGGGGCTGCAGCACTCGCTGCGCAATGAGCCCAACGGCAAGGTCACCGCCCACCTCCTGGTGCCCGGCTTCACCTTCACCGGCATGACCAGCCGCGCCACGGAAAAGCCGCCCGGC
>Ga0302314_10023003_pt1 | contig 10196 bp, 10 predicted proteins | sample III_Palsa_N2_3_FD_200533 | JGI IMG/M metagenome (GOLD analysis project Ga0302314, IMG submission 200533) | Peat permafrost microbial communities from Stordalen Mire near Abisko, Sweden - III_Palsa_N2_3 | ecosystem: Environmental > Terrestrial > Soil > Palsa > Peat permafrost | place: Sweden... | reverse complement strand
ACGCCATGGCCACAATCTTGTCCCAGATCGGCTGGCGCACCAGCGTGCTCGGCGGCGGCTATCGCACCTATCGCCGGCGCGTGCAGGGCCGGCTCTACGACCAGCCGCTCGGCCTGGACCTGGTCCTGCTGGACGGCGGCACCGGCTCCGGCAAGACCGCCATACTGCACGCCCTGGCGGCGACCGGCGTGCAGGCCCTCGACCTCGAGGCCCTGGCCGCACACCGCGGCTCGCTGTTCGGCGGCTGGCCCGGCCAGGCCCAGCCGAGCCAGAAGATGTTCGAGTCCCGCCTGCTGACGGCGATCGAGGCGCTGGATCCGGCCCGGCCGGTGGTGGTCGAAGCGGAGTCGCACAAGGTCGGCGACCGCATGCTGCCGCCCGGCCTGTGGCAGGCCATGGCCGCCGCGCCGCGCATCGAGCTGCAGGCGCCGCGGGCCGCCCGCGCCGGCTACCTGGTCGGCGCCTACACCGACATCACTCGCGACCCCACCGCGCTCCGGGACGCCGTGGCGCGCCTGCCGATCCACATCGGCCGCAAGGACCGCGAGACCCTCGTCGCGATGATCGAGGGCGGCGACCACCTCGCCCTCGCCCACGCCCTGATGGCCCTCCACTACGACCCCGCCTATGCCCGCTCCAGCGGCAAGGACGAGCGGCGGCGATTGGGGCATGTGGAGGTGGAGACGCTGGATGCAGCGGCGATCGTGCGGGCGGCCGAGGCTGTGGCGGGCCTTGTGGGGAAGCGCGGCGCCCCATAGCGTCTTCGCGGCGCGCTGTGGCGGCGGTCCGAAAGGATGCAATCATGGACGACCTTCAGGCACGGCGGATCCAGGTGGTGCGCGACCACATGGCGCTGGAGGTGGTGCACGACTGGGACGCGGTGATCGCCACCTTCGAACACCCGCGCTACGAGATGCACGGCGGCGGCCAGGTATTCGACGGCGAGGCGGCCGTGCGCGGGTATTTCGCCGCCTCGCGCACCCCGTTTCCCGACCAGGGCAACGAGATCATCGCCATCGCCGCCGCCGGCGACACCGTGCTGGTGGAGTTCTGGCTGACCGGAACCCATCTCGGCCCGCTGAAGCTGCCCGGCCGCGAGGTCGTCCCCACCGGCAAGGCCTTCCGCGTGCGCATCGCCGCCAGCTTCGAGTTCAAGCCCGGCAGCGACCGCATCCTCTGCGAACGTCCCTACTTCGACCAGGGCGCGGTGCTGCGGGCGTTGGGGCTCACCGTTCCAGATGCTCCCCCATTGGGGGAGCTGTCACGAAGTGACTGAGGGGGTGGCGCTGAGGGCGGCGGATCTTCGACGCAGGCCCGAGTAGCGTTGTGGTTGGTATTAGAGCGTGTTCCGAACAGTGGGAACCGGTTTTCGGATCAAACGCGCGTCAAACCAAAAGCTTAGAGCGCCGATCTGATTCCATCAGATCGGAACACGCTCTAGCGTCGGCGCTACCCCCTCAGCCCGCTTCGCGGACAGCTCCCCCAAAGGGGGAGCATCTTGGTGTCGCCCATCCCCTGCCTTACCCCTGATAAACCCGGTTCAGCTTGCGCATGCCGCCGATCCAGCGGCCGTAGTCGGCGGTCTTGTGGCGCATGTAGTCCAGCACCTGCGGGTGCGGCAGGATCAGGAACTCTTCCACCTCGATCGACTTGACCACCACTTCGGCCAGGTCTTCGGGCTCCATCATGCCGTCGACGCTGGCGACGCCGTCTTCGTTGCCGGCGGTCATGGCCGTGCGCACCGCCTGCGGGCACAGCACCGAGACCTTGATGCCCTGATCGCCGTGGGTGATGGCCAGCCATTCGGCCAGGCCCACCGCGGCGTGCTTGGTCACCGCATAGGGCGCCGAGCCGATCTGCGACAGCAGGCCCGCGGCCGAGGCGGTGTTCAGCAGATAGCCGCCGCCCCGCGCCGCCATCAGCGGAACCAGGTGCCGGGCGGCCCAGACATGGGCCATGACGTTGATGTCCCAGATCCGCTGCCAGTCGGCGTTCGAGGCCTCCGCGCCGCCGCCGATGCCGATCCCGGCGTTGGAGCAGAACAGGTCGATCGGGCCGTGGTCGGCCTCCACGGTCCGGATCAGGTCCTCGATATCCGCCTCGACCGACACGTCGACCTTGAACGCCACGCCGCCGACCTCGGCCGCGGTGGCCTTCGCGCCCGCCTCGTCCCGGTCGGCGCAGACGATCAGCGCCGGCCCCTCGGCGGCGAAGCGCCGGGCCATGGCGCGGCCGATGCCGCTGGCGGCGCCGGTGATGACGATGATGCGATCCTTGAGGTTCATGGCCGTCCTGGTCCTGCTGCTGCGCCAGTTTCCTGACCCCTCGCGGGAGGTTTGGAAAGACGCCGCAGCTCGAAATTCGCGTGCCGCCCTAGCGCCGCGCCGCTGCGTCCCTAGCCCGGTGCAGCTCGACCCAGGCGGGGGCGAATTGCAGCGCTGCGTCGTACTTGGCCGACGCTTCCTTCCCGCGGCCCTGTCGCGCCAGCACGTCGCCCCAGGCCTTGAGCGGGTCGGCCCAGTGCGGGCCGCGCTGGCTGGCGGCCTGCAGCTTGGCGATCGCGCCGGCGAGATCTCCGTGGCGGGCCAGGGCCACGCCCCAGGCGTAATAGCCGGCCGGCAGGTCCGGGGCCATGGCGACGGCCTCGGCGTAAGCCTTCTGCGCCCCCGCCCAGTCGCCGCGCTGGTCCAGGATGTCGCCGCGGAACCGGGCGCAGTCGACGTAATGGCCGCCGGCCTTCAGCGCCGCGTCCGCCTTGTCCGCATGGCCGGCCAGCGCCTCCGCCGGCGCGACCCAGCAGAGGTAGCCGGGGAAATTGCTCGACACGACCGGGTCGGCGTAGGCGCCGCCGAAGGCCTCCATCTCGGCCGCCGCGCGCGCGCCGTCGCCGGCCCCGGTCGCGATAAGACCGTGGAGGAAGTGCGTGAGGGCGGCGATGGTCGGGTCCTTGGCGTCGCCCTGGGCGGTCTGCAACTGGAACTCGGCGGCGGCGAGATCGTGTAGCCGGACGTCCACGTCGGCGATGGTGGGGCCGTCCGCGGCCAGACCGGTGCCGACGCCCTGGTTCGCCGCCGCATTCGCCGCGACCGATGCGCGCCAGGCCTGCAGGTTCCAGGTCAGGGTGTCCCAGTTCTGGTAGTAGAGTTCCGACGCCCGCCCGGGACGCCCGCCTGCAGCCTGGCGCATGGCCTCGCCGGTGCGCCAAGCACCCTCCTCGTCGCCGAGCAGCCATTGGGCGTTCATCACATTGTTGTAGGCGATCCAGAAGTCGGGCTTCTGCTTAAGGGCCTCGCGATAGAGCGGCAGGGCGCTCTGCGGCGATGCGCCGGTGTTTTCGAGCGCATTGGCCCAGGCGTTCAGCAGATAGGGGCGGTCCTCGGCGCTGGTGGTCGCATAGCCGGCCTTGGCGAAGGCCGCCGCATCAGCATTGCGCCCAGCGTTGACCAGGTAGACCACGAACAACGCCGGCTGCGACTGGCCGTAGATGTATTCGGCGGCCTGGGTGATCAGCGTATCGAGATCGCCGGCGGCGCCGGTGAACGCCTTGGGCAGGACGCCGTCGCCCCGCACGGTCAGGGCCAGGCCGCCCGCGTCGGTCTGCACCAGGTCGCCGCCGATATGCAGGTCATGGCCGAACCTGGCCTTCAGCATGCGGTCGATCTCGCCGAGCGACATGCCTGTCTCGGGCACCTCCACCTTGATGTCGCCGGTCCAGGCGTTGGACAGATGCCGCTTGGTCACGTCCGAGCGGGTGGCCGCCTGCAGGCGGGTGAGCTGGTCCAGCAAGCCGCCGGCCACCACCTTGCCGGTGAGCCCGCGCGTCAGGAGCGCCGGCGGGGTGTCGAACGGCTCGACCACCACCGAGCGGGTGTTGAAGGCGTCGTAGACCAGGACGCACAGGCCGACGCCGACCAGGGTGAAGACCAGGGCGGTGAACACCTGCATGCCGTTGCGCAGGCGCTGGCCGAACCGGCGCAGCTTGCCCTCGCGCGACTGGTTCTTCAGGTGACTGAGGCGCAGCGCCCGCTGCTCCTCGATCTCGGCGGTCTGGGACTTCAGCAGGGTGGACTGGTCGCGCAGGAACTGGGCCGCGGCGCCCGCGACCTCGGGATCATGCCTGGCGTGCTCCTCGGCCAGGGCGGCGGCGAACGCCTCGGCGCTGATCCGGCCCTCGCCGGACTCCGCTTCAGGCGTCTCGTCTTCGCCGCCGAGCAGCCCCCCAAGCCAACCTTCCGCCACCGCACGCCCCCAGCACTGGTACAGCCTTGACGATTACCCCGTCCGCGCCGTTCGGCAAGCCTGTGATGAGGATCTGGGAGGTTAGCGCCCCTACAGCCGCCGCGGCGGCAGGCGGCGGCGCCAGGCCTCCACTTCGGCGGCGAGCGGCCCGGCTGGAGCCTCGCCGCGCATCACCGGCAGGGCGACCTCCTGGCGGGGGAAGTGCAGCCACATGCGGTCGCCGCTGCCGACCCAGACCGGCAGGTCGTAGCGGCGCATCGCCGCCAGCAGGTCATCCGCCGCCGCGCTCTTCTCGATCGGCTTGCTGTCGAGCCATTGGACGACGAGGTAGAGCCGCTGCAGCGGGTTTTCGGCGGCGTAGTTCTCCACCAGGCTGGCCAGGAGGCCACAATGGTCGGGCCGCAGGGCATCGGGCAGGTCGGCGATCCGCCGCCAGGCGCAGAACCAGGTCCGGCAATCCTCGGGCCGGGTCGGATAGATCGAGCAGCCCTCGGCCACGCAATGGGCGCAGGCCTGGCGCGGCGGCTTGTGCATCCGCGGATCGTCGATGGTGAGCTCGAAACAGCAGGCCGTGCAGCCGCCGCACGCGCGGCCCGGCACCAGCACGCCGAACAGCTTGTCCTCGAACGAAGCATCCGTGGTGGTCATGCCGACCGACTAGCAGGCGGCCCGCCGATGTCCAGGCGCCCTTGATAGGAACACGTCGTGCGCCCTACTCTCCTGGTCAGGAGCACATCCCTCCCCTGGAGCCACGACCATGCGCCTCGCGAACGCCACGCCGCCCGTCCCGTTCGCAACCGAGGCTTTGTCGCTCCATGCCTGCTCTCGTCACCTTCGACTCCGTCGCCGTCCGCACGCCTGACGGCCGGATCCTCCTCGAAAACCTGACCTTCGCCCTCGGCCGCGAACGCGTCGGCCTGGTCGGGCGCAACGGGGTCGGCAAGACCACCCTGTTGCGGCTGATTCTCGGCGAGATCCCGCCCGCGCAAGGATCGGTGCAAACCTCCGGCCGCGTGGCGATCCTGCGCCAGATGCCGGCGATGTCCCCGGACGCCACGGTCGCCGACCTGATCGGCGCGGCCGAGGCTTTGGCGCGGCTGGAGCGGATCGAGCGCGGCGAAGCGCTGGAGGGCGATTTCGAGGCGGCCGACTGGCTCTTGCCCCAGCGTCTGGACGCCGCCCTGGCCGAGGTTGGGCTCGCCGGCCTGTCGCCGGACCGCCCGGCCGCGACCCTCAGCGGCGGCCAGATCACCCGCGCAGCCCTGGCCGGCCTCCTGGTCGCCGAACCGGACCTGATCCTGCTCGACGAGCCCACCAACAATCTCGACGGCGAAGCGCGAGCCGCCGTGGCCGCGGTGCTGGACGGCTGGAGCGGCGGCGCCCTGGTGGTCAGCCACGACCGCGGCCTGCTCGGCCACATGGACCGGATCCTGGAGCTGTCGAGCCTGGGCGCCCGGCTCTATGGCGGGAACTGGGAGGTTTACCAGGCGCGCCGCGCCGCCGAGGCGCTGGCCGCCGAGCGCGGGCTGCAGGCGGCGGAGCGGGAGGCGGAACGTATCGATCGAACCCTCCAGCAGACCCGCGAGCGCAAGGCGCGCAGCGACGCCGCCGGCCGCCGTGCCCGCGCCCGGGGCGACGCGCCCAAGATCCTGCTCGATGCGCGCGCTGAACGGGCCGAGGCCACCGGCGGGCGCCAGGCCCACCTCGCGGAGCGCCAGCGCGAGGCCGCCGCCCAGGATCTGGACGCGGCGCGCGCCCGGGTCGAACGCGTCCGCACGCTGGCCCTGTCGTTGCCGCCGTCGGGGCTGCCGGCCGGCAAGCTGGTGCTGGCGTTCGAGGGCGTGGACTTCGCCTGGCCGGGCGGCGCTCCCGTGCTGGCCGGTGTCGACCTGCGCCTGACCGGCCCCGAGCGGGTCGCGGTCGTCGGCCCGAACGGCGCCGGCAAGACCACCCTGATCCGGCTGGCCACCGGCGAACTGCAGCCGACGCACGGTCTGATCCGGCGCGGGGTGCGCACGGCGTTGCTCGACCAGCATGCCGCCCTGCTGAACGACCAGGAGACCCTGGTGCACAACTTCCGCCGGTTGAACCCCACGGCGGACGACAACGCCGCCCACGCCGCCCTGGCCCGTTTCCTGTTCCGCAACACTGCTGCGCTGAAGCCGGCCGGCGCCCTGTCCGGCGGCGAACGCCTACGCGCGGCCCTGGCCTGCGCAGTGATGAGCCCCGAACCGCCGCAGTTCCTGATCCTCGACGAGCCCACCAACCACCTCGACCTCGACGCCATCGAAGCGGTCGAAGACGCGCTCGCCGCCTACGACGGCGCCCTGCTCGTGGTCAGTCACGACGCGGCGTTTCTCGACGCCGTAGGCGTGGAGCGGCGGGTCAGATTGGGCGACTGAGGTCTATTCCCCCGCCCTTCTGGGAGGGTTTTCTAAGACTCGACCTCAGCCGGCACGTAGGACGCGGTGCACAGGGTGCGGAGCTGTTTCAGCAGGGTGGGGCCGGTGAGCTGCTGCAGGGAATAGCCCTCGGCCGCCAGCTTTTCGCGGACCTGGCTGATGCTGGCGCAGTCGCCCGAACGGGCCAGTTCGAAGGCGCGCTCGAGGGTGGTGATGCGATCGGTCATCCCCACTAGATAGACCCGGGCGGAGGCCCGCGCCATGCTTTGGGTCAAGCTGGGCTAAATCGCGGTCGCTCTCAGCCGGGCCGTCCACAGCGCCGCGCGCTTCTTCAACTCATCGGCGCGCAGGATGTCCGAGACGTCCTCGGGCAATCGGTCCAGCGCCTCGAAGCGGAATTCGGCCTCGCCGTGCACATTCCAGGCGGCCTGCAGGGCGGCGTGCCGGCAATTGCCCTGCTTCAGCGTGAACCAGAGGCCGTTCTGCTGGGTGTCCACATGCCGGCTCTGGCCGACCCAGGTCTCGCCGGTGGCGGTGCAGATCACCGCGAACACGCCGGCGGCGGTCTTGTGCTCCTTGTAGGCCAGGATGGCGGCCTTGCGTGCGCGGGGATCCATGACAGCACCTTTTTATCCGGGTAATATCAATCTTTATTATTACCCGGGTATATATGCAAGATGAAGCACCAACCACAGCCTGAGCGCTTCGTGGCGTTCGCGGGCGCACACCGCATCGCCAGCGGCGCCCTGGCCGAGACCGCTCTCGCGGTCAAGCAGGCGCTGGCTCGTGACCCGGCGGCGCTCCTGCTGGTGTTCGACGGCGAAACCGGGCACGTGACCGACCTCGACCTGCGCGGCGACGAGGCCGTCGTCCGGGCCCGCTACAGCGCGCCGGCCGCGCCACCGGCGGGCCGTGGGCGGCCGAAGCTCGGCGTGGTCGCACGGGAAGTGACCCTGTTGCCCCGCCAGTGGGACTGGCTCGCCAGCCAGCCGGGCGGCGCATCGGTCACCCTGCGCCGGCTGGTCGACGAGGCGCGCAAGGCTGGGGCCGAGGGCGAGCGCGCGCTGGCGCGCCGCGACGCCGCCTACCGGTTCATGGCGGCGATGACGGGAGATTTGCCGGGTTTCGAAGAGGCGTCGCGCGCCCTGTTCGGCGGCGACCGGGAGCGGCTCTCAAGCCTGATATCGACTTGGCCGCCCGACGTGGCGGGTCAGGTGCTCGAAATGCTTGGTGACGCGGTTCAAGCGTAGCCGGCCGAAGGCTCCGGCGCACGGGCGGCGCCGGAGCTGGCCCGGATCAGTGGGCCTGCACGGTCTGCCTGGCCATGGCCAGGCCGCCCGAGACGTTGGCGATCTTGGCGAAGGCGACGTTCTCGGTCGCCGACACGCATTCGTCCATCGAGCCGTAGAGGTCGTGGAAGTCGGTCGCCAGCGCCTGTTCGCAGACGGACCGGGCCGCCTGGATCACTTCGCCGCGCACCGCGTCGCGGCTCTTGCCGACGATTGAGATCTTCACGCCTTCGGCCTGCGCGGCGCCGGCCAGGGCCAGCATCGCCGTCAGGGCGAGAGTCGAGATTTTGAGGGTATTGGTCATCTAAGGAGCTCCTGTTGAGTTGGAACTCCTCCCTGCAGATCGGCCTCTGTTCATGAGCCTCTGCGGCGGCTTATGCGCCGACGCGCACCGCGTGGAAAGACGCCGGCCGCTGGAATCCACGGAAAATGATGCGGCGCCGCAAATCTGACCGTTGCGCGTTCGCACATGCACACGGATCGAACACGGCCTCCGCGGTCACCCACTAATCTGTAAGGAGATTTTCGCCGGTAAAGAATTCCAGAATTTCCCATTGACGCTATTGCAGCGCAGCATTATCTCACGCCTGCCCCTTTTGGGGCGTTTCCTCCCTGAACTTGGCCACGCCCTCGGGCGTGGCCGCTTTTTTATCCGGCCGCCGCTCTCAGGGCTTGGCGGTCTTGTCGGCCATGCGCGCCGCCCGCAGGATCGACGGTAGGGAATAGTTTCCCTCGTGGCAGGCATACTCAAAAATCGCGCCCTTGGCCGGACGCAGGGTCATCTCGCCCCGCCACGGCCGGGTGAACAGGCTTGGGTCTTCGACGGTGAACTCGTAGAACAGGTCTCCGGAATCGATGCGGCGTAGACGCTCGACAACCCGAGTGTCGCCCGAGACCCAGAAAACCCGTGAGGTGAACCCGGGCCGAAAGCCGGCGGTCTCGATCACCAGGGTGTCGCCTTCCCAGCGTCCGACCGATTCGCCGAGCCAGGATCGGACCGGCGCCGCCGGCACGCCCATGCGGACGAGCCGCACGTCGTGATATTTCTCGGTCAGGATGGCGATCACGGTCGGCGTCTGCACGATCTGCAACAGGTTGGTGTCCGGGGCTCCGATCATCGGCGCACCCGCCGCGGTATTGCCCATGCAACGTGTGGTCCCGTTGAGGTCCTCCGGATTGTCGATCGGCCGCCCCGCCTCGGGCTTGTCGATCCCTAGCCTCGCCTTGGCCTCAGCCGTATAAGGGATGTGTCCATCCGGCGGATCGATGATCCAGGACGAGCGGATCTCGCCTCTGACCCGCGCGAGGCCGTCGCCGCGCTCGTTGAATTCCGACTCCTGCTGCCCCAGTTCGCCGGGCTTCGAGGCCGGCACGCCATGCAGCGCCCGCCGTGGCGCCTCATAGGCCTCCGCTTCCGCCGGGGTCAGCACCAGGGCCTTGAGCTCCTTCGGGCGCTCGAGGTTGGTATAGCTCCCCAGCGTCCAGACCCCTTGCAGGTCGCGGCCGACGCCGGGGCGCCCGACCGGGGCTCCGGCGGCGCGTCCCGCCGTCGCCAGCCCGTCTCCCGCAAGGATGCTCGCCGCGGCCAGCAACCGGCGCCTGTCGATCATCAGTCCACCCCGCCCCTCGCCCGCCGCGCATAGAGCCCACGCCTTCGGAACAGGCAAAGGGTGCGCAAACGCGGCGCCAGAATATCTGACGCCAACGATAGCACTGCGACGCTAGACAGCGAGACCCGATCAATTTCATTTGCAGCAGAGGGCCGATGCTGGGCGGGAGCTGGGCATGGACGAACGGACATTCAGGCTGGAGTGGTTCAAGACCACCATCCTTCCGCACGAGGGCTACGTCCGCGCGCGCCTGCGCCGGCTGTGCCCATCCGGCTTCGACGTCGAGAACCTGGTGGCCGAGAGCCTGGCGCGAGCTTACGCCGCCAAGGATATCGCGCGCATCAAGGCCGGCCGCAGCTACCTCTTCACCATCGCCCGCAACCTGCTGCTCGACGCCGCGCGGCGGGACACCATCGTCTCCCTCGACTTCGTCGCCGACCTCGACACGCTGAGGAGCACCGACTCCCTCGAGGCGGCGCTGACCGCCCGCGACGAGCTCCGCCGGCTGCACGCCATCGTCGAAACCCTGCCCGAACAACCGAGGCGAGTGTTCCTGTTGCGGCGCGTCTATGATTATTCGCCGGGCGAGATAGCGGTGGAACTCGCCTTATCGGTTTCTACGGTTGAGAAGCATCTTGCCAAAGCGATTCAGCTTG
>Ga0302314_10023002_pt1 | contig 10197 bp, 10 predicted proteins | sample III_Palsa_N2_3_FD_200533 | JGI IMG/M metagenome (GOLD analysis project Ga0302314, IMG submission 200533) | Peat permafrost microbial communities from Stordalen Mire near Abisko, Sweden - III_Palsa_N2_3 | ecosystem: Environmental > Terrestrial > Soil > Palsa > Peat permafrost | place: Sweden... | reverse complement strand
TCTGGCACGAACGACGACTGCTCAACCACCTGACCTGGCTGCTCGTCGCCGGAACATTGCCCGGCGTGATCGCCGGCGCGATCATCCGCGTCGAGCTGCTCGCAGGCGCCCGCGCGTTCGAACTGATCGCCTCCGGCGTGCTGCTCCCCCTCGGGCTCTGGCTCGCGCTCGGCAGCCAACGCCTCCCGCGCACCCGACCAGCACCCACCCGCAACGGACGCTACGGGATCTGGGCGATGTCACTGCTGGTCGGGACCGTCGGCGGGATCTACGGGATCGGCGGCGGGTCGATCCTCGCTCCGATCCTGCTCGCCTTGGGCTACTCCGCCTACGAGGTCGCACCCGCCACGCTCGCCGCCACCTTCCTGACCTCGATCGGCGGGATCGTCACCTACCAGGTCCTGCAAGCGACCCACGGCGGCGCGATCGCCCCGGACTGGGCGCTCGGCGCTTTCCTCGGCGCCGGCGGGTTCACCGGCAGCTACCTCGGCGCCCGCCTCCAGCGCCATCTCCCGGAACGATCCCTCAGGCGGCTGCTCGGTGTGATCGCCTGCCTCGTCGCCGCCCGCTACATCCAAACCAGCATCCAGCAACCACCCGCGACCCGGCCCGCCCACGCCACCACGCACTGACCGCATAGGTCGGCTGCCAGCCCTCCTCATTGCCGGCTGTAGGTGTGGATGACCACACCGGTGTCGAACCGCTGGGCGTCAATCAGATGCAGGCGCTGTGGCTCGTTGAACAGCGGTTTCCCGTCAGTGAGGACAACGGGATCGACGGGCAACCGGAACTCGTCGATGAGGCCTGCCTCGATCACGGCTTGGGCCGCCGGTGATACCGATGCTCTGGCCGGGCCGCTGCTTGAGGCGAGGACTACCTTTCTCATCTCGCCTTTCCCTTCAGTTGTGGGGGTTGAGTACGTTCGGCTCCCGGCGCGGCTCGAACCGACCTGAGCGACTGAATGCTCCGCGCCGCGCCGACGCCCGTGATTGCGCGCCCCTATTGCAAGGCCAGCGCGACCTGCTCGAGGAGGTCAAGCGACTCGTTCGTGCCGGCTTCCATCCCGGAGTTGAGGTGACCGTCGCGGTTCTCCCGGCTGGTGTGTCGCACCAGGATCGCGAGTGTCGTGCGCCCGGCCGCCTCGCTGAACGTCGTGATGGCGAGGGCCGGGGCGTCGGGCTCGGCCTCATAGACCTGGGTTGAGACGATCCGCTCGTTGGCAACGATCTCGCGGTACTCGCCATGGAAAGCGACCTCGAACCGACCGTGGGCGAACATCACGTAGCGCCACCGGCCGCCGACGCGCAGATCGATCTCGCACTCGGTCAGCTCGCCGCGCTGTCCGGCCCACCACCGTCTGACCAGCTCAGGCGTCGTGTAGGCGGTGTAGACCAAATGCGCAGGCGCATCGAACTCCCGCTCGATCAAGATCTCCTCATCGCTCGGGAGCGTCACCTTCACCGTCCTCTTACTCGTCGCTGCCGCCATCACCATGCTCCTTCTGTTTTAGGTCTTCCAACACGACATCCAGCGCCTCGAACCGATCGGTCCAGGCGCGCTCGTAGCGCATGACCCAGTCATGGATCGGTTTCAGCGCCGGCCCGTTCAGTCGATAGAACCGCTCTCGCCCGTCCGGACGGACGTCGACCACACCGACCTCTCGGAGCACCCGCAGGTGCTTTGAGACCTGCGGCTGACCGAGCCCTAGCAGCTCGACGAGTTCGCCGACCGACCGCTCGCCGTCGATCAGGAGATCGAGAATCTCCCGTCGGCGAGGTTCGGCGATCGCGTTGAACGCGTCGGTTGTAGTCGCTGCCCGTGCCATCTCCGATCAGCATATACCGATATGGGTATATGTCAAGAGATCGGACTCTGCCCGCAGCAGGCCCCGTTGTGCGAACCGGACCGGCCACCTCACCCTTGAGGGCCTTGACCGTAAGCCACCGACTTTAGATGACGCGCAAGTTCACATAGAAGTCGTTGTCTGAACCTTCAGATAAATGCTTGACGGATTGACGCTCCTCTCTTCGGTAGGCGGCTTCCGGCCTTGACCGGTGCGAAGCGAGGCTATACAGTGCCGCCGCACGGTAGGGCGGGCACAGGCGGTCCAGATGACCAGGGCGCAGCGATGAGGCGACAGTTTCATGGCGTGATTGTCGGTCGGCATCTGGCGTGTCGGCGCGTGGCGAGCGCTCTCGTCGCCGGAGCTTTCCTGACCTTCTGCGGTACGGCCGTGGCAAACAGCGTGTACGGCGTGGCGACGGCGTCGGGCTATGGGGGTTCAGCAGCGTTTGGGTCATGTACGACTGGCGTAATACCCTGCCCAACCGGCGAGCTTACCGGGTACGCGCTCGCGAGCTCTAACACGGCGGCGTCAAACGCCTTCGAGCCATTGCTGGCCAATATGGGGGGTGCTGGTCACATGCACTGGGCGAGGTTCTCGATCCCGTACGACGCATTGGAGATCGAGAATTCCAGCGACACCGGGTGTGTGCAGTCCCCTGGTTACACCAATGGCGGTAGCACGGCCTTCCAGAAGTTGGTCTGGGACATTCAGGCAGCGGATCAGGACCTCCTGACGCCGGAGGTGACGCTTGGGACGGGCACTGGAGACGGAGCCCCGAGTACCCCGGACCCGGGATTCGGCCGTGGCACGAGACCGTTCGTCGCCATGACTCAGGCGGGCGACGACTATCGCTGCGGCGTAACCGCGATCATGACCGCACTAGCCCCCGGAAACAGCGGCGGGCTGCCCGCTGTTGTCAACTGGGAAGCTTGGAACGAGCCGAACGGGGGGTCCGCGTACAACGGCGCGCTACCAGGCGAGTGCACGACGCCGAGCTCCACCAACCCCTGTGCCGCCGACCAAACGCCTAGCGGCACGCCGTACGGGTCCGGCACGTCACTATGCAACTCCAGCGGGTCATCCCCGTCGAGCGGCGACTGCGGGCCCATTGAAGCCTCCGAACTGTGGGAGCTGGCGAACGTCGCCGCCACACAGATCACGGCGATTACCGGGACCTCCGTGCACGTCGCGGCGCTCACGCTGGCCATGAGCTCGTCGGCGAGCAGCAACACCGCCTGGGACAACGCGTACGCAGCAGGGATCGAAGGATCCACAGCCGGAGAATTTGGATTCATGGCAGGCGACGGATCACCATCGATCTGGGCGGTGCATGACTACGCCGACGTGCTCAGCTGGCCTAGCATCCCCGTGATCTCCTCATTCACGAGCTGGCTCGATTCGACGTTTGGTTCCGGTTTGACTGTCTGGATTACAGAGGCGGCAGTTGATCTACGCCCATCCTGCAGCGGGGCACCGTGCAATCCGACAAGCGCGGACGGCTCCCCTTCGACGCAGACGCAGGATGCGCAGAACTTCTTGAAGCTGCAGAACAATGGAGATAAAGAGACGATCGCCGACGTCAACTGGTTCGAGTTCGAGCCCGCAAATCGGAGCAGCGGATGGGATTCCGGCATGCTTTCCGCGGGACCGGGCCCCGAGCTGCCACCCGATGGTCTGACCTCGCAGAAGCGATCCAGCTACTGTGTTCTCACGGGCCAGTCCGACTGCGGCACGTCGGCCTTTGACGCTAGCGACTGGAGCACCAGCTGGGACGCCGCGAGCGCGCCCATCGGTGCTGTTGCCGTGAGCGGCACCAGCACCGCCACTCAGGTCCAGGTCCAGTGGCAGCCGGGAGCCACGGCGCCAGCTGGCACGACCTACGCCATCTTCGCCAGCGGCAGCTCGACCCCGGCGATCACGAACGCACCGTGTACCCAGCAGACGAACGGATACTGCAGCCCGCAGACACTTACCGCACTTCCGCCAAACACCAGCATCGGGTTCTCGGTCTCCGCAATTGTCGCGGGCATCGCTTCGCCAGGGTCCGTATCGTCTGTGGTTACACTCGCCTCTACCCCTACTGGGCTCGCCGCCGGCACCCCGACGGCCACGAACGTCCCGTTGACGTGGACGGAACCGGCCGGGGGCAATCCGCCCAGGAGCTACCAGATCCTCGAATGCCAGGGCACGCCAGGCGCGTGTGGTAGCAGCTCTTATGTGAACGTCCAGAGCATCTCAGGACAGTCTGTGACGTTCAGCGGCAGGGCGGCGACCGTGAGTGCGCTGACGCCTGACACTGCTTACTCATTCGAGATTGAAGCGATCAACTCGGTTGGTGCTATCTCTGCACCGTCGAGCCAGGTTGCTGCTGAAACGCAGGGAGCAGGCCCGTCGATCTCGTATGGCCCGGTGAGCGGGTTGCCTGAGATCGCGGTGCAGGGCCCGAACAACGAGCGGTGGAGCTACTACCAAAGCGCAATCGGCGCGTTCAGCCCAGTGGAAATCGGTGGGAACGGGCCGGCGCTCTAATCGCTTCGCGCGCATTCACTCGCACCATATGCGGGGCGGAATCGCCACGACCGGGTGACTCAATGAGGTTTTCTCAGGAGGCGGCCGCGGGCACGCTCGTTGGGCGACTTGTGGAGAGCAGTGACAGCTGTCAACGGTGGGTGGCGATGCTGTAGCCGAGGCCGGGCGCGGTCTGAATGGGTTGGGGGTCACCGAGCTTCCTCTTGAGTCGTGCGATGGTGACGTAGACGGTGCGGGTGAAGGGGTCAATGTTCTCGTCCCATGCTTGGAGAAGTAGTTGCTCGGCGGTGAGCGCGCCGGGGCTGGCTTGGAGCAGCGCGCTGAGGACCGCGAACTCCTTTGCGCTGAGGTCGAGCGGCCGGCCGTCGCGGGTCGCGGTGCGCCGGGCGGGGTCGAGCTCGATCCCGGCGGCGCGGAAGATGCGGTTGCTGGCGGCTGGCTTGCGGCGGGCGAGGGCGTGGATGCGCAGGACGAACTCGGGGAAGTGAAACGGCTTGGCGAGGTAGTCGTCGGCGCCGAGTTGCAGGCCGGCAACGCGCTCGCCGGGGGAACCAGCGGCGGTCAGCATCAGGATCATCGCGGGGTTGTCAGTGTCAGCGACGAGCCGGCAGATCGAGTCGCCATGCAAGCCGGGGAGGTCGCGGTCGAGCACGATCACGTCGTAGGGGTATAGGTTGATTTTGCTGGCGGCGTCGAGGCCGTCGTAGGCGACGTCGACGGCGAGGCCATGGTCGCGTAGGCCTTCGGTGATGTCGTCGGCCAGCCCCTGCTCGTCCTCGACCACCAGCACTCTCACCGCCCCGCCCCAGTGCCATTGATCGAGCCGTGGTGCGGGATGTCGATCGCGACGCGCAGCCCTCCCTGCTCGCGTGCGTCCAGCTTCAGGGTCCCCGTGTGCGCGGCCACGATTGCGGCCACGATCGACAGCCCGAGCCCGGCGCCACGGTCTGAGCCGGTGCGCTCAGCGCCGAGGCGCCGGAACGGCTGCGCCAGCTCCCGCACCTGACATGGATCGAGCGTCGGTCCGCCGCTTTCGACCGTTAGCCGGGCACGGTCGGGTTGGTCTCGGAGTTCGATCCGAAGCCAGCCATCGGTGACGTTGTGGCGCACGCCATTGTCGATCACGTTGTCGACCATTCGGCTCAGCAGCGTCGGACTGCCAGAGACGGTTGTGGCGTTCAGCCGCTGGTCGATCGTGATCCGCTTGGCGGCGAGTTCGGGCTCGCGCTCGGCGAGCACGGCGGCGATCATCTGATCCAGCGCGACCGCCGCGCGGTCGGGCAACTCGCCATGCTCGGCCTGCCCGAGCTCCAGGAACCCGTCCACAAGCTGGTCGGCGCGGTCCAGCCCCTGGCGGACCTTGCGATCGAGCGCCACGACCTGCGGCGACACCGAGCCGGGCTTACCGACCGCGACGTCCAGCGCGGTGCGGATCCGGGCCAGCGGGGTGCGCAGCTCGTGCGCAGCGTTGGCCACGAACCGACGCTGGGACACGAAGGCCGCCTCCAGCCGGGTGAGTAGGCCGTCGATCGTGTCGCCCAGCTCCCGCAGCTCGTCGCGGGGACCGGGCAGCTCGAGTCGCTGGTGGAGGTTGTCCTGCGAGATCCGCCGGGTTGTGGCGGTCATCGTCCGCAACGGCGCCAGCACCCGGCCGGCGACCAGCCAGCCGACCGCGATCGAGGCTGCGGTCATCACCGCGAGCGCGACCAGCGACCACACCAGCAGCTGGTGCAGATCGCTGTTGTGTTGGTTGACCAGCGCGGCCTGCGCGCGGGCCTGCAGCCGGGCGAGCGAGGGCAACGGCGGTAGGCGCGCGCTCGGCCCGCCGCCTGCGCGCCTGGAGCTGAGCGGGCCGTGGTGCGCGAGCTGCTGTACGTGCGCGGAGAAGTGCCGGACGAGCAGATAGGTGATCGCCAAGAGCCCCGCGCCGCACGAGCAGAACAAGCCGCCGTAGAGGACCGTCAGCCGCAGTCTGACCGTTCGCCGCAGTCGCACACAACCAGCATCGCGCATCGCCGGTTACAGCGAGTTAACGGCTCCCGTGCAACAGGTGTGAACAGCCGCCCCGTACAACCAGCCACACCAGCCGACGGACGATCACAGGGAGGCCATCACCATGAAGATCAGGCTCGCATCGGCGCTCGCCGCGACAGGTTCCGCGATCTTGCTGGGCGCCTGCGGAGGATCGGCAGGCTCACACCCGGCGAGCTCGTCCAACCACACCCAAGCGCCGACCGGATCGGGCGTCTCGCCGCCCCAGCAGTACGCCGACTGCATGCGCGCGCACGGCATCCACGAATTCCCGAACCCCGTCGACGGGCACATCACGCTGACCCCATCAAGCGGCGTCAACCCAAGCTCATCCCGGTTCCAGGCCGCCTCGAAGGCGTGTGCGAAGTACGGTCCCTCCGCCGGCGGGCCGCCCGGCAGCCCCGCCGGGGACACCACCACGACACGCGGGAGCGGCATCCCAGTCGCCGCCACGACGGCCAGCTGGCGTGGCTACGGCGCGTGGCTTGCGCACCGCGCCGCCGCCGGGCAGTTCTCCGGCGCGGTGCTCGTCGCCGACTCTCACCGGCGACTGCTCGACGGTGGGTACGGCTTGGCTGACCGCGCCACCCGGACCGGCAACACGCCGCAGACCCGGTTCTGCATCGCCTCGATCGGCAAGCTATTCACCGCGGTCGCGATCGCCCAACTCGTCCAGCAGCACAAGCTCTCATTCCACGCCCCGGTCGGCGAATACCTCACGGGCCTTCCGCCGGCGATCGGCGAACACGTCACGATCGCGAACCTGCTCGAGATGTCCTCCGGGCTCGACAACACGGTCCTCGGCCGCCGCAACCCACCGCGCACCCTCGCCGGAATGACGGCGCTGATCGCGCGGGAGCGACCGCAGTTCACGCCCGGCGCCCGGTTCCTCTACAGCAACGATGGCTACATCCTGCTCGGCGTAGTGATCCAGGACGTAAGCGGCGAGACCTACGCCAGCTACATCCGCCAGCACGTCTTCCAGCCAGCCGGTATGACCCACACGGGCTACCGCGTTTACTCCCCCGCCCACGTCCCCGGGATGGCCCACGGCTACAGGCTCATCGGATCATCCCTCCAAGACATCAGCGACATGCCGCAGATCGCCAACCCCTCTGGCGGCGAATACTCGACCACCGGCGACCTGCTCAACTTCGCCCGCGCGCTGCTCGACCACCGGATGCTGAGTGCGGCGATGACTCGCACGATCCTCGCCCCGCGAATCAACTCACCCCAGCCCGGCGGGCCGCCGGTCGACGAATACACCTTCGGGTTCTCCTACCAAAGGCTCGGTGGCGTCACCTTCATCGGCCACAACGGCGGCACCCCAGGCTACGAGGGCCAAATCGATATCTACCCCCACACCGGCGTCGTCGTCGTCGTCCTCACCAACCAGGACCAAACGATGATTCCCGCGATCCAGGGATCCGAGGCGATCCTCACCGGAGCGTGACAGGCCAGGCATCGACCCGCAGGGCGACACCGCGCTCGCCGCCGGGCGCCGAAGCTCGGCCCGCGTTTCAGTTCGGCACCTGCTCGGACCTGTCCGAGCAGGCCGAGACGGTCAGCAAGGACGTCGTAGTGGACGATCCGCCCGTCGCGGACTGTAATCAAGCTGATGCTCATGACGTCGATCGGTTGGCCGGTGGCGGGCACGCCGAGTAGCCCTCCGGTTTTGGTTCGTTAGATCTCTCGGGGCCGCGGGTCCGGCTGGTTGCGGGCTGCCCTACGTAGACGCGGTGGGCGATCCGAACCAGGTGGTCAGCGCTTCAGGAAGCCCCAGCTGGGTGCCCTCTCCTACCCAGGCAACGTAGCCGTCGGGCCGGATCAACACGGCGGTGGGAGCGGGCACCGCGCCAAGTACCGGAAGCTCCCACACGCCGGCATAGTCAGCGTCGATCAGCTGGACCCGGTCAGCCCGTGGGGTGAGGTTCAAGCCGCCGGGCTCACCGAGGTTGAGCAGCACCGGCTTGGCGTCGTGCAGAAGTCCGTAGACTCGGAGCGGGCCCTCGGCGGTCATGAGGTCCAGATCGGGCATGCGACGGCCGAGCAGCGGATGCCCCTCGCCGAGGTCGTAATGGATGTCCAGCCCGGAGATGAGCCCGGCGATCCGCTTGCGAGGCTCGTCCATCGCCACCAGCTCCGACACCACATCGACCAAGGGCTTGTTGCGCTCGTCCCGGCGCTGGAGCGCCCCCTGAGCCATCGTATGCTGCAACGCCCGTGCGCCGACCGGGTGGCGCTCGGCATGGTAGGTGTCAAGAAGGCTCTCCGGGGATGTCCCCTTGACCACCTGAGCCAGCTTCCATCCCAGATTCACCGCGTCCTGCACACCGAGGCTGAGGCCCTGTCCACCCGCCGGGTAGTGCACGTGCGCTGCGTCGCCGGCCAGCAACACACGTCCGGCGCGGTAGGCGACGGCCTGACGTGTCATGTCGGTGAACCTGGAGATCCATGTCGGGCTGTGGATCCCGAAGTCGGTGCCGTACACGGTGATGAGCGCTCGCTTCAGATCGCGCAGGGTGGGTTCGCTGCTCGGCCCGAGCTGCTGCTCGGTCACGATCACGCGCACCGTCCTTCCGTCCTCCATCGTGTGCAGGCCGTGGACGCCGATGGCGTCGTGGCGGATGCCCCGCGGCGGTTCCTCGGTCACCTCGACCTCGGCGATCAGGTTGCTCTTCGTCGCATCCCACCCCGGGAACTCGATCCCGGCTGCTTTACGGATCAGACTGCGTCCTCCATCGCACCCGACGAGATACCGGGCCCGCAGCGACTCGCCGTCGGACAGATCGACGTCGACGCCGTTGTCGTCCTGCGCGAAGCCCGTCACCTCACGTCCGTAATGGATCCGCACCGGCAGCTCGGCGATCCAGGCGGCCATGATCCGCTCGATCTGGTTCTGCCAGATCCCGAGCGCATACGGATGACGCGTCGGGAAGTCGCTCATGTCCAACACGGTCGTGGCGAACATCGCGGCCTGAGCCACCTGACCCTCCGCGAGGAACCGATCAGCCACCCCACGCTGATCCAGCACCTCGATCGTACGCGCGTGAAAACCGCCGGCCCGTGAGCCGACGAGCACGTGATTGGGACGCCGCTCCACGACCGCGACATCGACCTTCGCCAACGCCAACTCAGCCGCCAGCATCATCCCTGCCGGCCCGCCTCCGGCGATCACCACCGCATGCTCGGTCACAGCCGCCCTTCCGTCGGATGCGTCGAGAGAGACACGCGCATTTCGCTGCTCCATTTCCGTAGGTTCTGACTTGCGGCGGGCGATTATGCGGCACGACCCGGGGCTTCATGAAGGCCCCGGGTGCGGTATAAATTGGAGGTGGAGAGGAGCGGGTGAGCGCCTTCCCCGGCGGCCCTGCTCAGATGACGGCGCCGGCGGCGCGCTGGATGTCGCGGTGCACCTGTCGCGTCGAGGGGCTCTCGAACATCCGCTGGGTGAGCACGATCACGGCGACAGGAGGCCCTCTCCGGCGAGCGCCAGCGTCGCCGCGGCCGTGATCGGCTTGGTCGTCGATGAGATCCGGAACAGCGAATCGCGCTGAACCGGACGTCCGGGCTCGACGTCGAGGTTGCCGAGGGCAACGACGCTCTCGCTGTCCCCCGCGAGCACCAGGGCGGCCAGGCCAGGCACTCGATCCGGCCCGAGATTGGGCTCGGCGGCAGCGTGGATTGCGTCGGTGACGTTCGTGCTCATGCTCTACAGACCGGCGCCAGCCGCTGAAATCATCGCGCGCGCGGCTCACGCCCGACTTGGGCGGGAAACGTGCCCTGCACGG
>Ga0302314_10022999_pt1 | contig 10198 bp, 7 predicted proteins | sample III_Palsa_N2_3_FD_200533 | JGI IMG/M metagenome (GOLD analysis project Ga0302314, IMG submission 200533) | Peat permafrost microbial communities from Stordalen Mire near Abisko, Sweden - III_Palsa_N2_3 | ecosystem: Environmental > Terrestrial > Soil > Palsa > Peat permafrost | place: Sweden... | reverse complement strand
TGGAAACGCTCTACACCAACGGACCGGCCGGCGGTGGTGGCGTGACCAAGAGCACACGCGAAGTAGTCGCCGTGCAATCGGTCTTGCTGCCGCGCGATCTCGTGCAGCCGACGTTCACGATCGTGGAGGTTTGATATGAAACTGCGAGAACTTGCGCATTCGCGTACCGGCGACAAGGGCAACACGCTGAACGTATCCGTGATCTGTTATGACGTGCGCGACTATAGACATCTGCTTCAGCACGTGACGCCAGAACGGGTGAAGGCACATCTGAGCGACGTGGTGCGCGGTGAGGTGACCCGTTATGAACTGCCGCTGATCGGGGCGATGAACTTTGTGCTGAAGGAAGCGCTTGGCGGCGGCGTGACGCGTTCGCTCGCGCTTGATGCGCATGGGAAGTCGCTTAGTTCGGCGTTGATGGATCTGGAGGTGCCTGTGCCGGATGAGGTGCAGCAGCCGTAGACGTGGCGTACGCCGCACCGAATGCTTAACGAAGGCAGATAACGCGGAGGAGACAGGATGGTGAACCATAGCGGTCAGGCGGTTGAGATTTCTGCACGATGGAGGAAACGGTCCTTGCAAGTTGCCAGCATGCTTGCGGCGGCGATGGTGTATTTTTCAACCTCGGGCTTGCATGCAGCGCATGCCGACGAATCGCAGCAAGCCTCAAACTGTAGTGCGCTCCAGCAGACGAACATCAAGGACACGCTAATCAAGTCCGCGCAAGTCCTCCCGGCTGGCAGCGTCTTCAAGGATCCTGACGGCAAGCCCGTGACGACATCGGTGAAGGTTTGCCGCGTCGTCGCCACAGTAAGCACCGAACCGGCCGAACAGGTGGGGATCGAAGTGTGGCTGCCGCTCGATGGCTGGAACGGACGTCTGCTCGGCGTGGGCTCGGCGTGGGCTCGGGCGGCTTTGGTGGCTCGATCGTCTACAGCGAACTGGCGCCCGCCGTCGCGCGTGGCTTTGTCGCGGCCAATACCGATATCCGCAGGAGGTGGCGCGAGCGCTGACTGCGCTTTGTACGAACCGGGTTCCGAGTGCTCGTTTGCTCGCTCCGGATGTGCGGGGCAAGATGGAGTGGCTGGAGCGGCAGCGGCATCGGACGCGGCATCTGCCACAAGGAGCGCCCACGTCACCGGCGCTGGCCAATCTCTGTGCCTTTCGGCTCGACCTCCGGCTTGCGGGTCTTGCTCGTGCGCTCGGGGCCACCTATACACGGTATGCGGATGATCTGGCGTTCTCAGGTGGCGAAGATCTGGCGCGGGTGATTGAGCGGCTTTCCGTTCGGGTCACGGCGATTGCGCTGGAGGAGGGATTCTCGATTCAGTTGCGCAAGACACGCGTGATGCGACGCGGCGCGAGGCAGCATCTGGCAGGGGTCGTGGTGAATCAGCATCCGAACCTGGCGCGGTCCGAATTCGATACGCGCAAGGCGATTCTGACGAATTGTGTGCGGCATGGGCCCGCTTCGCCGAACCGTGAGGGGCATGTGGATTTTCGTGCGCATTTGCAGGGACGGGTGGCGCAGGCGGTTATGTTGAATGCGCAGCGTGGGGCGAAGTTGAAGGGGATTTTCGAGCGGATTGGGTGGGACGAAGAGCTGAGAGGGGTAAGGAATGAGAGGTGATCTATCATCTCTCATGCGAATCCCGAAGCATGGGTGTCTTTAGTTTCAAATCGTCTCGCTCCCTGTCGGACCTTCCCACCATGAACTTCGACTATTTCACGCTCGATCTGTTGCGTCAGAACCATCCCGCGTGGCGGCTGCTACGTTCAGATCACGCACCACTCGTCGCGAGTTTTCTGCAGCGGACATTCACTGCGCCCAACGTCCGCGTGATGCCGCAAGCGGATCTTGCCGAGGCGCTGGAGGACGAACTCTTCGCCCTGCGCGAGCAACTGGGCTCATCGGCCTTTCCCAAGCGGGCCGCGGATTATCTGAACGACTGGGCCGCCAATGACAAAGGCTGGCTGCGCAAATTCTACCGTCAGGATTCCGATGAGCCGCATTTCGACCTGACACCTGCGACGGAAAAGGCGATTGCATGGCTCGGCACGCTCACCGAGCGTAGCTTCATTGGCACGGAATCCCGGTTGCTTACGCTGTTTGCCTTGCTCAAGCAGATGAGCGAAGGCAGCGAGAGCGATCCGCAGGCGCGCCTTGCTGACCTATATAAACGCCGCGACGAACTCAACGCTGAGATCTCCCGCGCCTTGGACGGCGACATTGCGTTGCTGGACGACACCGCGCTCAAAGACCGGTTTCAGCAATTCACGACACTCGCGCGCGAACTGCTAACTGACTTTCGCGAAGTCGAGCACAATTTCCGCGGACTCGACCGGCGCGTGCGCGAACGCATCGCACTCTGGGACGGTGCCAAAGGAGAGTTGCTGGAAGAAATCATGGGCGAACGCGACGCCATTGCCGACTCTGACCAGGGCCGCAGTTTCCGGGCGTTCTGGGACTTTCTGATGTCCAGCAGCCGGCAAGAAGAATTGACGAGGCTGCTCGAACGCGTACTCGCGTTGCCACCCGTCGTGGAACTCAAGCCGGATGCCAGGACTCGCCGGGTTCACTACGACTGGCTCGAAGCCGGCGAGCACACACAACGCACGGTGGCCTATCTGTCGCAGCAACTGCGGCGCTTTCTCGACGATCAGGCCTGGCTGGAAAACCGCCGTATCATGGACATTCTGCGCGGCATCGAAGCCAAGGCGCTGGCGGTACGCGACTCCCCGCCCACCGGCGAGGCAATGACCATCGCAGACACCGCCGCCGATATCGAGTTACCGATGGAACGTCCACTTTATACGCCGGCACTCAAGCCTCGCATCGCGGCGATCGCTCTGGAATCAGGTGACGCCGACATCGACGCCACCGCGCTTTACTCGCAGATTGTCGTGGACCAGGCAAGATTGCTCCGGCATGTGCGCCACATCCTGCAAGATCGTTCGCAGGTCACGCTATGCGAGTTGTGCGACATCCAGCCGATACAACAGGGCCTCGCTGAACTGGTAGCCTACCTGCAGCTCGCCGGCGACACCTTCAGTACCGTGGTGGACGAAGCGGTAAGCGAAACGATTGTCTGGCGCAGCAAGACGGCGGATGGCGAGGAACATACGAAACAGGCCACCTTGCCGCGCGTCATTTTCGTGAGATGAAAATGCAGGAAGAACAACCCGAAGCAATTGTAGCCACGCACGATCTGTCGAGCCTTGCCATCCCTTTGCTCAAAGGCGTCCTCTACCGGGACGGCGATGCGGGTCTCTGGAATGCGCTACTCGACCTGCAAGCGCGTGTGCGAGACTACGTCGCGGTGCTGAACCTCGAACTTGTACTGGACGAAGCGGAGGGCTATGCGTTCTTGCGCTCGCGTCCGACCGGCGACGACGACGACACTGCATCCCCCCTGCCCCGTCTCGTCCCGCGGCGTCCGCTGTCTTTTCCGGTCAGCTTGCTGCTGGCGCTGCTGCGCAAGAAGCTCGCCGAGTCGGACGCCGGCGGAGGCGACACGCGGCTCATTCTTAGCCGTGAACAGATCGTCGAGTTGATCCGGGTGTTCCTGCCTGCGGGCAGCAACGAAACAAAGCTGATCGACCAGATCGAAACCCACGTGAACAAGATCGTCGAACTGGGCTTTTTGCGCCGATTGAAGCCGGCGGCGGGCAAACGCGAAGGACAAGCCGCGGCGTTCGAGGTCCAGCGGATTCTCAAGGCGTTCGTCGACGCGCAGTGGCTGGCCGATTTCGATGCACAGCTCGCCGCCTATCAGGCGCAACTGGGCCTGGCGGCTGAAGGGAACGCAGATGACTGACATGCAACTACCCGGGCTGGATTTCGTGGCGGACGATGCACTATCCGGTTTCCGTCTGCATCAACTGGAAGTCTTCAACTGGGGCACCTTCGACACTCGTGTGTGGACGTTGAACCCGGGAGGCATGAACGCCTTGCTGACAGGCGATATCGGCTCGGGCAAATCGACCCTGGTGGATGCCGTCACGACGCTGCTGGTACCCGCGCACCGTATTGCCTATAACAAGGCCGCCGGCGCCGATGTAAAGGAACGCACGCTACGCTCCTATGTGCTCGGCCATTACAAGTCCGAGCGCAACGAGACAAGCGGCGCGGCAAAGCCCGTCGCACTGCGCGACCACAACAGCTACTCGGTGATCCTGGGCCGGTTTCACAATGCCGGCTACGACCAGACCGTGACCCTCGCGCAGGTGTTCTGGATGAAGGACGCGCACGGCCAGCCCGCGCGTCTGTTCGTCGGCGCGGAGCGCGCACTGTCGATTGCGGCCGATTTCGCCAATTTCGGTCCGGACATCGCGAGCTTGCGCAAAAAATTGCGTAGCCTGGGCGCCGAAGTGTTCGACAGCTTTCCGCCATACGGCGCTTGGTTCCGGCGGCGCTTCGGCATCGAGAACGAGCAGGCGCTCGAACTGTTTCATCAAACGGTATCGATGAAATCGGTCGGCAATCTCACCGACTTCGTGCGCAGCCACATGCTCGAACCCTTCGATGTCGCGCCGCGCCTCGCTGCCTTGATCGGGCACTTCGACGATCTTAACCGCGCCCACGAGGCGGTCCTCAAGGCCAAGCGGCAAATGGACCGTCTGACACCGCTGGTCGACGATTGCGAGCGGCATACGTCGCTGGTACAGCAGGTCGACGCGCTGCGTGCGTGCCGGGAAGCACTCAAATACTATGCGGCAAACCTGAAACACGGCATGCTTGAGAAGCGCATTGCGGGCCTTGCTGCGGAGTGGGAGCGGCAGGACGCTCATGTGAGACGTCATGAAGCCGAGCGCGATGCCCAACGTGTTCAGGAAAGCGAACTCAGGCGCAATATTGCCGAGAACGGCGGCGATCGTATCGAACGGCTCGACGCGGAGATCAAAAAGGCGGATCACGATTGCGAAATCCGCAAACGTAAGGCACAGCGCTATGCCGAACTCGTTCAAGAGGTTGGCGAGGGTCCCGCAGCCATCGACGAAGCCGCTTTCCTCGCGCAGCGGCGACGTCTTGCCGTACTCGGCGAGGCCGCCTATACGGACGATGCCCGTTTGCAGAACGATCTCACCGAAAACGGCGTAAATCTGCGGCAAGGCAAGCAGGTGCACGACACGCTGACGGCCGAGATCGACAGTCTAAAAACCCGTCGCAACAACATTCCCGCAGAACAGATCGCGATGCGCACAGCGCTGTGCGATGCCCTCGGCCTGCGTGAGGCGGACCTATGCTTTGCCGGCGAACTGATACAGGTGCGCGATGACGAACGCGACTGGGAAGGCGCAGCGGAGCGGCTATTGCGCAATTTCGGCCTGTCGCTGCTGGTTTCCGACGAGCATTACGCTGCAGTCACGGAGTGGGTCGACAAGACGCATCTGAAAGGACGACTGGTTTATTTCCGGGTGCGGCCGGGTAGCCGGCGGGAGCGTCCGGAACTGCATCGGGATTCGCTCGCCCGAAAGCTGTCTGTGAAACCGGATTCACCGTTCTATGACTGGCTCGAACTCGAATTGGCGAATCGCTTTAACGTGGTCTGCTGCGTCACGCAAGAGCAGTTTCGTCGCGAGACGCGTGCCGTCACACGCGCCGGCCAGGTCAAGGCGCCGGGCGAGCGCCATGAGAAGGACGATCGTCATCGGCTCGACGACCGCAGTCGCTACGTGCTGGGCTGGACCAACACGGCGAAGATTCAGGCGCTTGAAGCGCAGGCGAAGTTACTCGCCAACCGCCTGGGGGAGTTGGGCGCATCGATCGGCAAGATCCAGTCCGAGCAAAGCCGCCTCAAAGCTCGCCTGAGCGCGCTGTCGAAACTCGACGAGCATGTCGATTTCTCTGAACTCGACTGGCATTCGTTGGCCGTGGCCGTGGCAAAACTGCGTGACGAGAAGCAACTGTTGGAATCCGCCTCCGACTTGCTGCATCAATTGACGGAGCGCCTCAACGCGGTCAGAGCGTCACTGGCCGGCACAGAAACGCAACTGGACGAACATAAGGCCGAGCGCACGCGGACTGAGGAGCGGCAAACGATTGCCGAAAGTTTGCGTCTGCAAACCCAGTCGATACTGGATGACGCGCAATACACGAGTCACGCGCCCTACTACGAACGACTCGCTGCGATGTGGTCTGAGGTGCTGGGCAAACATCAGCTCACGGTCGAATCTTGCGACAACCGCGAGAGCGACATGCGCAAATGGCTGCAGGACAACATCGACGCGGAAGACAAGAAGGTTTCACGCCAGCGCGACAAGATCATCGATGCGATGCGGGCCTATTGCACCACCTTCCCGTTGGAAACGCAGGAAGTGGACGTCGCTATCGAGGCGGCCAACGAATACCGCGCGATGCTCGACACGCTAAAGGCTGATGACTTGCCACGCTTCGAAGCACGCTTCAAGGAGTTGCTCAACGAAAACACCATCCGCGAAGTGGCGAACTTTCAGTCGCAACTGGCGCGCGAGCGGGAGACGATCAAGGAGCGCATCGAGCGCATCAACGAGTCGCTCACGCAGATCGACTACAACGCGGGACGCTACATCGTGCTGGAAGCGCAGCCGAGCCCGGACGCCGAGATCCGCGATTTCCAGGCGGATTTACGCTCATGTACTGAAGGCGCGTTGACCGGTTCAGAAGACGTCCAATATTCGGAAGCCAAGTTTCTGCAGGTCAAGCAGATCATCGAGCGCTTTCGTGGCCGCGAAGGTTTGACCGAGCAGGACCGCCGCTGGTCCACCAAGGTCACGGACGTGCGTAACTGGTTCGGGTTTGCAGCCAGCGAACGCTGGCGAGAAGACGATAGCGAACACGAACACTATTCCGATTCCGGCGGCAAATCGGGCGGTCAAAAGGAGAAGCTAGCTTACACGATATTGGCCGCAAGTCTGGCCTATCAGTTCGGCCTCGAATGGGGGGCAGTCAGGTCGCGCTCGTTCCGCTTCGTCGTGATCGACGAAGCCTTCGGCCGCGGTTCCGACGAGTCCGCACAATACGGCCTGCGGCTGTTTGCTCAACTCAACTTGCAACTGCTGATCGTGACGCCTTTGCAGAAGATCCACATCATCGAGCCGTTTGTTTCGAGCGTCGGGTTCGTGGATAACAAGGAAGGACGGGACTCCAGGCTGCGTAACCTTTCGATTGAAGAGTATCGCGAGGAAAAGGGAAGGACTGCACCATGAGTTGGACCACGCCGGCGGATCTGCGTGCGCAGGTGAGCAAGCTTTGGGAGCGCGGCGATGTGCTGGCCAGTCTGGCTACCGGCGAAGCGCTGTTCCCCAAACGCCTTGTACTTAGGGGTCCGACCTCGGCGGAAATTGCCGGGCGCTTTGAGGACATCCGCCGATGGAACAGCGAGCTTCGTGCGATGACTCACTGCCGCGTGGAGATGCGGGAGTTCAGGCATCGGGTATTTGGTGCCAATGCATTGCCCGAGGCGGTCTGGATTGACACGGTCCAGAACGCTGTGGCTTTTGTCGGCAAGCAGCGAGATGCGACCCGCTTCGCTGCGTTGCTGGAGACGACGCGCAAACGGGATGCACGGCTCGTGGTGTGGCTCGCCAAACGGCCATTGCGCGCACTCGAGCTTGCCGACGTTTGGGGCAGGCTGCTGGACGTGTGCGCCTGGTTTGAGGCTCATCCGCGTCCCAATGTGTATCTTAGACAGGTCGACATCACGGACGTGCATAGCAAGTTCATCGAAGGCTATCGCGGCGTTCTATCGGAGTTGCTGGATTGTGTTCTGCCGCCGGAGGCGATCGATCTCTCATGTTCCGGCGTGAGTCAATTTGCTGCCCGTTATGGGCTTCGCGACAAGCCATTGCGAATCCGATTTCGCATGCTCGACCCCGATAAGACGTTGTTCATGCCGGGCAGCACGGAGCAGGACGTCACGCTCGATGCGGCGAGCTTCGCGCGGCTCGATCCAGACGTTCAGCGGATTTTTGTCACTGAGAACGAGATCAATTTTCTGGCCTTTCCGCCCGTCAAGGACAGCATGGTTGTCTTCGGCGCGGGATACGGCTTCGAGATGCTGGTCAATGCGAGTTGGCTCTCGCGTAGGCGGATTCATTACTGGGGTGATATTGATACCCACGGCTTTGCGATCCTCGATCAACTGCGCAGCCAGTTCGAACATGTGGAGTCGTTTCTGATGAATCGCGAGACCTTGCTGGCATTCGCGTCGCAATGGGATTGGGAGGAGAAGCAGACCGTGCGGGATCTGCCGAGGCTCAAACGGGAAGAGCAGGCGCTTTACGATGACCTGCGGGATAACCGGTTGCGCAAGAACTTGCGCCTTGAGCAGGAGAAGGTTGGGTTTTGGTGGGTGGAGGCGGCGTTGGGTGGGCTGGGGTAAGGTCCGCGCGGCGGGTGCGCAAGCATCGCCCCGGACCACAAGGCCAGTCCGCCGAAAGGCACTGTCACGTTGTCCGATCTGTCGCTTAAGATGATGCGATGAAGAAATCGAAATCGTTCTATCACGGTCATCGCTTTCCGGCCGCCGTTATCAGCTGCGCCGTGCGCTGGTATTTTCGCTTCCAATTGAGTCTTCGCGACGTCGAAGAGTTGCTGTTCGAGCGCGGCGTTGTCGTGAGCTATGAAACGATCCGGCGCTGGTGCGACAAATTTGGAGCGGGCTTCGCGCGCCGAGTGAAAGTGGCGCGTCCCAAGCCTGGCACGACATGGCACCTCGACGAGGTATTCGTGACGCTGCGCGGCGAGCCATACCTGCTATGGCGAGCAGTCGATGAGCATGGCACTGAGCTTGATATTCTGCTGCAGAAGCGTCGCGACAAGGCTGCGGCGAAGCGGTTTTTCAAGCGCGTGCTGACCTCGTGTCCCGAAGTGCCTCGCAAGATCGTGACCGACCAACTCCGTAGCTATCCGGCGGCAAAGGCCGAGATCCCCGAACTGGCCAACGTCAAGCATGTCTTCGTAAAAGCGAGTGCACGACTAAACAATCGGGCCGAAAATAGCCATCAGCCCACGCGCGAACGCGAGCGTCGCATGCGTGGCTTCCGAGTTCCGGAACGCACGCAGGCTTTCCTGTCGAGCTTCGGTCTAATTCGGCAGCACTTCGCGCTCAAGCGACATCTACTACGCGCATCGCTTTACCGCAAGCAACTCGGCGACCGCTTTGCCTCTTGGCATTGTTTGACTGAGCTCACCCAAGGTCCGTCTGCGTTCTGAGCAACAGTGCGTTCTATAGGCTTTTGCGGCTTCAACTATTCAACGTGACAAAGCCGTCGCAACCAATGCCACAGCAATAGCCATGGTGAAGAATGCGATCGTCGCGGTAAGTCGAGGGTGAACGTTTGTTTGCCGAGATGACATGGTCGGACGGTCGTTGTCGATTTGCGAAAGGGCGGGGCGTACGAGACCCCATTTGATCGATATCGGCATATTCGCCCCGAACCTTGAAAAAGGGACAACGTATTGTCGGCCAGATCGCGATTTCGCTGCTTACGCGACCAGACGACTCGGGACGCTCAGATAAGCCGCATCGGAGAATAGGAACAGTTCACTTCAGATTTGAGAACGCCCTCCGAAAGGTTCACATTGCTTCGTTTGCCAACGTGTGTTGAAATTACTGACGCAAAGCTGCGTCGGCACTGAGACAATATCTCATCGCTATCGAATACACACACCAGCGGACCTTCCGCTTATTCCCCTCTCGTCAAGCGGCGGGCGCCTCCACCGGCACCGCCGATACCGCGCGGCGTGCTCGTCCAAGCCTTGCACCGAGTCTCCCCGCCCCCGACCAACAAACCCTCTCGTCAATGCCCGTCACCGCCCTGCCGACACCCGCCGAACTCGCACGAACGCTCCCGTTCGTTGGTGGCGCGCGTCCGTGTCGGCTGGTGCGTTACGCCTGTGTCGACTGGCTCGGCATTCTCGCCTGCTGGCTCGTGATGGCGTCGACGCCGAATCTGCTGGTCCACGCAGCCGGCATCGTGCTGATTGCCGGGCGGCTGCAGGCGCTGGGCGTAATCCTGCACGACGCCTGCCATCTGCCGATGCGCCGCATGACGCCGCCGCTCGCGCTTGTCGACGCGCTGGCCGGCTGGCCGATCGGCTCGTCGATCGCGGCGATGCGTTATCACCACCTGCGCCATCACCGCGCGGTCGGCACGGCGCAAGACCCCTACCTGCACCGGCTCGCCGCGCGCGGCGGCTGGACTCGCCATGCGA
>Ga0302314_10022998_pt1 | contig 10198 bp, 7 predicted proteins | sample III_Palsa_N2_3_FD_200533 | JGI IMG/M metagenome (GOLD analysis project Ga0302314, IMG submission 200533) | Peat permafrost microbial communities from Stordalen Mire near Abisko, Sweden - III_Palsa_N2_3 | ecosystem: Environmental > Terrestrial > Soil > Palsa > Peat permafrost | place: Sweden... | reverse complement strand
CCTCGGATTCTCGTATTAGAGCAGAAACGTTAGGCGTTCGACAAAGCAAATGACGATGCGCGCGGGTACGCGCGGTGTGGCGACGAGGGCGCTAAAGTACCTCGCCAACAGAGGCGCGGGTGTTCGAGAACAGTACAGTCTTCAGAGAGAGCGGAGTCAAGCGGGGGAGGACTGCGAGCTGGCTTCGAGGGCGAAGGCGGAGTGCACGACGCGGAGGAGCTCCTCGCCGTCGAAGGGCTTGGCGAGGAAGGCGAAGGGCTCGAGGTCGCTCGGGGTGGGGTGGGTGTCGTGGTGTGCGGAGATGACGATGATGGGGAGCTGCGGGTAGGCGGCGGAGGTGAGGCGCTGGAGCTCCCAGCCGTCGATGCCGGGCATGTGAAGGTCGGTGAGGAGACAGGAGACGTCGTCGCGCTTGAAGGACTCAAGGGCTTCTTCGGAGGTGGCAAAGATGCGGGATTCGATAGCGGCGGAGTCGAAGAGGCCCTGGAGCGCCTCGCGGATGCGCGGGTCGTCATCGACGGCGACGACTAAGCGCTGGGAGGACTCCTGACTCATCTTTGGATGGTAGCGAGGGCGGGAAGGGGGGGCCATTATCTCTTTGTATGACGGGATTTCGTTATTAGGTGATTCGATAGTTCGCTTTAATACCGATGTTCTGCCGTACGGGCACCCTACGCGGGCAGCGGTCACTTCGTGACGGGGATACCCGCTTCGCGTCGCTTCTCCCGTTGGTCGATACCAGCTGTTAGTGGCGGTTGTAGGGGGTTTCGGGGAGGGCGATCTCGAGGCGGGAGGCGATGCGAACGAGATCGGCGAGGGATTCGGCCTGCATCTTGCGCATGATCTGGCCACGGTGGATGCGGATGGTGATCTCGCTGGTGCCGAGCTCGGAGGCGGTCTGTTTGTTGAGCAGGCCGGAGACGACGTAGGGGAAGACCTCGCGCTCGCGGGGGGTGAGTTGGGCGTAGCGGTGCTGGAACTCGAGGAGATCCTCGTTCTTGAGGCGGGCTGCTTTGTCGGCGGCGATGGCGCTGTCGATGGCCTTGATGAGGTCGTCGGGATCGAAGGGCTTGGAGAGGAACTCGGTTGCGCCGGCCTTCATGGCTTTGACGGTGGAGGGGATGTCGCCGTGGCCGGTGAGGAAGATGAGGGGGGGGCCGAGCGAGCCGGAGAGCCGGCGCTGCAGCTCGAGGCCGGTCATGCCGGGCAGTTCGAGGTCGAGGATGAGGCAGCCGGGGACGTTGGCGCGGGGATGGGCGAGGTACTGCTCGGCGTCGGCGAAGAGGTGGACGCGGTAGCCCATGGAGGTGAGCATGGCTTCGAGGGCTTCGCGGATGCGGCGGTCGTCGTCGAGGACGTAGACGATGGGTTGGGTGGTGGTCTCGGCGGCTGCGGATGGGGCTATGGATGTGGCTGGGGGGGAGCTCGGCGCTTTGCTGAGGCGAGAGGTCATGCGGGGCTCCCTTCCAGCAGTGGAATGGTGAAGGAGAAGACGCTGCCGCCGGTAGGTGCGGGTTCGCCCCAGAGCTTGCCGTCGTGCGCCTCGACGATGGAGCGGCAGATGGCGAGGCCCATGCCCATGCCCTTCTCCTTGGTGGTGAAGAAGGGTTCGAAGAGGGTGTCGAAGGTGGCGCCGGTGGACTGGATGCCGGGGCCGTGGTCTTCGATGGAGGTGAGGACGTGGGTGTGCTGCTGGATCATACGGATGGTGAGGCGCTGTGCGCCCGGCTCAGTCTGGGTGCTGGATTCGGATTGGTGCATCGATTCGATGCCATTGGAGATGAGATTCATCAGCACCTGCTGTAGTTGAATTTTATCTCCAAGGATGTGCGGGAGGCGGTCGGGAAGCTCGGCTTCGACGGTGATATTGGCCTGCTCGGCCTTGGTGCGGAGGAGCGAGAGGACCTCGGCGACGATCTGGGTGAGGTCAAGCTCGATGCGGTCGAGGGGGGCGTGGCGGAAGAGAGAGCGAAGGCCCTTGATGATCTCGGCGGCGTCGCGGCCGTCGCGGACGATGCGGTCGACGGCGGCGCGGCCATCGGTGAGGTTGGGCGGGGAGGCGGCGAGCCAGCGGAGGGCGGTGTGACCGTTGGCGACCATGGCGCTGAGGGGCTGGCTGATCTCGTGGACGATGGCGGCGGCGAGCTCCGAGGCGGTGGCGAGCTGGGTAGCGTGGGCGAGGCGGGCTTGCGTGGTGCGGAGGGACTCCTCCATCTGGAGGCGGTCTTCGATGTCGGTGAGGACGCCGTACCAGCGGATGACCTCGCCGTACTGATTGCGGAGGGGGCGGACGCTGGCGTTGAACCAGCGATAGACGCCGTCGTGGCGGCGGCGGCGGTAGTCGACGGAGTAGGGGCGTCCGAGGGCCATCTCATTGGCGATGGTTTTGACGGCGGCTTCCTTGTCGTCGGGGTGGAGGTCGTCGAGCCAGCCGTGGCCGAGGAAGTGTTCGAGATCGCGGCCGAGGTAGGCGATGAGGGTCTGGTTGGCGTACTCGATCTGCCCGTCGGGGGAGCGGGCGAAGACGAGGCCCGGGATGGTCTCGAGGATGAGGCGGAGGTTGAACTCGCTCTCCTCGAGCTGCTTCTGGGCGCGCTTGCGATCGCCGATGTCGCGAAGGATGAGGATGGTCCGGTCGCCGAGGGGCGCGCAGGTGAGGTCGATCTCGAGCGGCTGGCCGTTCTTGTGGGTGAGGGTGAACTCGCCGGAGGGCAGGTCGCCGGGCTTGAGAGTGGGCAAGAGGAGCGACGCGGGCTGGCCGAGGAGTTCGGCCTGGGTGTAGCCGAAGATGGTCTCGAGGGCGGGGTTGGCGTCGAGGACGAGCTGGCTGGCGTCGAGGAAGAGGATGCAGTCGGGGCGGGTCTGGGCGAGGGCGAGGAAGTCTTTGCCGAGCTGAATGCGGCCGAGCTCGGAGCGCTTGCGGGCTTCGATCAACGCGATGGCGAGAAGCTGGGCGGAGACGAAGAGGGCAAAGCGGACGAAGGCGGCGGGCGGGTGCAGGAGGTGGTTCGCGGGTGGGAGGAAGTGGTACTCGAAGGCTCCTGCGGCGAGAGCGACGGCGAGGAAGGCGGGGCCGCGACCGGCGAAGAGGGCGGTCGCCATGACGGCGAGCATGAAGCAGGAGGAGGGTGCGTCAAGCGGGTAGGCCACGCTGAAGGCCGCGGCGCAGAAGAGCACAGCGAGCGTGTAGGCGAGTGGGCGCGTGGGCTGCTTGGTCATCGTCAGAGGCCAAAGATACAGGATACCGCGCTGTCCTGCCGGGCACTTCGTGCCGTCTACCGCTTCGCGTGGTGCTCCCGTTGATCGCAACGGAAGGTCGTGGCCAGCGACGGAGCGCTGTGCGGGTTACGCCCAACCCATGGCCAGAAGCACGCCCTGGGTGGGGAACCCAAGGATGGGGAATCCGAGCGGTTTCTGGAGTCTGCTGGTATTCGTTAGGAGCGCTGCATGGGGATCGACGGGGTGCGCGGGGCTTCGAGGTCCAGTTCAGGCTCGTCGAGGTAGCAGAGGGCACAGTTCTTGCCCGATCGCTTGGCCTGGTACATGGCCTCGTCGGCGTGGGCGAGGACGAGCTCCCAGGTGGAGGTGATGTCACAGGCTCCGGCAGCTCCCATGCTGAGGGTAAGCGGGGTGGGGCCGGCGTCTTCGTGGCGAAGCCTCTGCTGGATGCGGACGGCGAGCTCCATCGCGCCTTCGAGGTTGGTGTTGGGGAGAAGGATGCCGAACTCCTCGCCGCCAAGGCGCGCGGCGATGTCCGTGTTGCGGATGCAGCTCTGAAGGACTTTGCCGATGATCTTGAGGGCTTGGTCTCCGGCGGCGTGGCCTAAGGTATCGTTGCGGCGCTTGAAGTCGTCTACGTCAATGGTGAGGATCGAGAGCGGCTGGCCGTAGCGCTTCCAGGAGGCGAACTCCGCCTCCGCGCGGGCGCTGAAGACGCGGCGGAGGAGCAGGCCGGTGAGGGAGTCGGTGGTGGCGAGAAGCTCGAGCTTGGCGTGGGCCTCGGCGAGTGCTTCGGCCTGACGAACCTCATCGGTGATATCGCGGGAGATGCGGGCGAGCATGGTGCGGCCAGCGATGTCCTTGTAGGCGAACTTGACGGTGCGGAAGTGGTGTCTCTGCCCATTGGGGCCAGGCATCTCGTCGAAGAAGATCAGGCTGCCGCCGCCCGCAGCGAGCACCTGGGCGTCCTGCTCGAGGTAGTTCTCGGCGTCTGCCCTGGGCAGGGCGTCGTAGATGGATTTGCCGAGCCAGTCCGTCTCGCCGATGCCGAAGAAGCGTTCGACGGCATGGTTGTAGTAGACGAAGTGGCCCTGGTCGTCCTTGACCCAGGCGAGGTTGGGGAGGTTCTCCATGAAGCTGCGGAACATGTGTCGGCTGGCTTCGAGCTGGCTGGCGAGACAGCTTTTTTCGCGGAGCGCGCTCTCGAGCTCGGCCTCGCGGATGACCTCGCGGGTGACGTCGATGGAGATGCCTGCGAGGGCGAGTTCGCCGTTGGCGGCGACGCAGGGGAATTTGATGGACTTCCAGAAGACGCGGCTCCCGTCGGCGCGGGGCGAGACGTCTTCCTTCTCGACGGGGACGTTTCCGTCGAGGCAGGCGAGGTCGTCGGCGCGGAACTTGTCGGCCATCTCAACGGGCCAGATCTCGTGATCCTTGCGACCGAGCCACTCGTGCTCGGAGACGCCGGAGGTCTCGGCGAGGTACTTGTTGTAGAAGAGCATGCTGCCGTCGGCGGCCTTGATGTAGCTGGCAAAGGGGCCGTGGCTCATGAAGGAGACAAAGAGGTCGTTGGTGGACTTGAGGCTGTCGCAGAGCTTGCGGTTCTCGACGTACGAGTGCATAAGGGCTTTGCGTTTAAGGCGGAGGTCCATGCGGGCCTGAACCTGCGCGCCGAGGATGGTGAGGGCTTCGCGCTGGCCTTCGGTGAGGCGGCGTGGAGTGGTGTCGATGACGCAGAGGGTGCCGATGGGCGCGCCGCCGGGAGCCTGGAGTGGGACACCGGCGTAGAAGCGAAGATGCATCTCTCCGGTGACGAGGCCGTTGGCGACGAAGCGAGGATCCTTGGTGGCGTCTTCGATCTCGAAGATCTCAGTCTGACGGATAGCGTGGGCGCAGAAGGAGAGATCGCGGTGGGTCTCCTTGACGTCGAGGCCGACGGTAGCCTTGAACCATTGGCGATCTTCGCCGACAAGCGAGACGAGGGAGATACTGGTGCCGCAGATGGCGGAGGCGAGACGAACGAGGTCGTCGTACTCCTTCTCCGGGGGGGTGTCCAGGATGTCGAGCTCTTCGAGGGCTGCCAGGCGTTCGCGTTCGATCATGATTCGGGAGGGTCCTTCCGCGCAGTCCGTCGTGTGATTTATCGGCCGGAACCATGAAGCTCAGTAGAACAACCGCGTCGTCCGTGCGATCTCCCCGGGGTACAGGTGCGATTTTAGATGGACGGAGGTTACGGGCTAATTCGACTTTTGGGTAATTCCGGAGATGGATTCCGTCATGATGAACAGATTCGGAGGTAGAGACGTTGTGGGACTGCTAAGAGCTTGAACAGGCGCGGTGCAAGCGTGAATGTTGACTGAGAGAGCGAAGACGACTAGCTTGAAGAGGTGAGCCGTTTCGTCCAGACCGAGTGTTGCCGCTGTCTTCCGCAGCCGTGCGACCTCGTGACTTCGAGCCTCTAACCCCTTCGAACCGAGCGATTGAGCACAGCCTGCGAGGGATCTCCTCCGCGGGCTTTTTTGCGTGGAGTGCTTCCCTGCTCAGGGCCACTTAGAACAAATACACACACGAGGAATGCGATGAAGAGTTCAAGCAAGATTTCAAGAATGGCTTTCGCGGTGGTTGCAGTTGCGGGGATCGGCTTGTCTGCGCGATTGATTGCGCAGGAGAAGACGCATTGGACGGGCGCTGCGACGGTGCATGGGCAGCAGGTTCCGGTGAGCCTGGAGCTGGGCGCGGCGAAGGATGGGCATGTGACGGGGAGCTTTCTGAATGGCGGCGAGGTTTCGACGTCGAGCAGCGGAGAGCTGCAGGATAGCCACCTGGTGCTGAAGTTCGACTACTTTGCGCGGAAGCTTGAGGGTACGGTGACGGGTGATGCGTTTTCGGGGACGTTCGGCGGGGCGACCGGCACGCCGGTGCCGGTGGAGCTGCATCGCGGGGCGGATGTTGCCGGTGGGAGCGGAGGCGCGAAGATCGATGGGGACTGGGAGATCGCGGTGAAGTCGCCGAAGGGGGAGTCGGCGTGGACGCTGCGGGTGACTCCGCGTAGCAGTGGGCAGGTGAAGGCGGTGATCCTGCGGATCGATGGCGATACGGGTGGGCTGTATGGCGGGTTCGATGCGCGTGCGGGAGAGTATCGCGTGGGGCACTTTGGGGCGGCGGGGGCGGCGCTGTATTCGCTGAAGCCCGCTGGCGATGGGACGTTGGTGGTGACGAATCTGTTGAAGGACGCGCAGCAGTGGACGGCTCGGCGACCGGCAGAGGCGCGGAAGGAGAACCTCGCTGGGCCGACGAAGGCGACCGAGCAGACGGGCGTGGTGGATCCGGCGAAGCCGCTGGGCTTCTCGGCTACGGACCTGCATGGCGCTCCTGTGACGAATGCGGATGCGCGGTTCAAGGGCAAGGTGGTGATTGTGGCGATCGGCGGAAGCTGGTGCCCGAACTGCCATGATGAGGCGCCATTTCTAGTGGAGCTGTACAAGCGGTATCACGCGCGTGGACTGGAGATCGTGGACCTGTCGTTCGAGGAGGACGATCAGTTGAAGAATCCGGAGCGGCTGCGGGCGTTTGTGGCGCGGTACCAGATTCCGTACACGGTGCTGCTGGGTGGGACGCCGGATCAGTTGAATGCGAAGCTGCCGCAGGGAAAGAATCTGAACTGCTGGCCTACGGCGTTCTTTGTCGGGCGGGATGGCTTGGTGAAGGAGACGCATGCCGGGTTCTCTGGGCCTGCGACGGGTCAGGCGTATGTGGAGTTGAAGGCGGAGACGTCGGCGCTGGTGGAGAGGCTGCTGGCGGCGAATGCGGTGGCACAGCGATAGACCGTTTGCTGGATTGATTGCTCTGTAAGTTCGTACGCGATTGTTGTGGATTTCGCGTTGGGACTCGGTGCGGCTAGAGGGAGAGAGGCGAAGTACGGGTCCGCTTTAGTCGGCTTGCAGGACGAAGTTCTGGGTGTCGGCGTAGCGGGCGCCGGTCTGGACGAGGGCTTCGATGCTCTCGACGCTGTGGATGCCTCCGCGTGCGCCGACCGCGGTGCAGTTGAGGGCGGCGGCGGCGCAGGCGAAGTCGAGGCGGCGCTGGATGGGCCAGCCTTGCGAGAGTCCAAAGATGTAGCCCGCGTGGAAGATGTCGCCCGCGCCGGTGGTGTCGACGACGGCGACCTCGTAGGCGGTGGCGCGGTAGAACTGGTGGCCGTCCCACGCGAGGACGCCCTCTTCGCCGAGGGTGGCGGCGGTGAGCTGGCAGCCGAAGCGGCGGTGCATCTGGCGAAGGGCGGTTTCGAGGCTGGCCTCGCCCATGAGGCTGCAGGGGAAGTCGCGGCTGACGATGAGGTGGTCGATGTTCTCGATGAGCTCTTCGACGCCGGGGTACTGGTCGTCGAGGTCGGCGATGACGGGGACGCCTGCCTCGCGGGCCCAGCGGGCGGAGCGGGTGGCGGCGGCGGTGTCGTGGCCGTCGACGAGGAGCAGGCGGGCGGAGGAGATCCAGTCGCGGGCGAGCTCTTCGGGCTGGAGGACGAGGCGTTCGTCGCGGCGGCAGAGGACGGTGCGCTCGCCACCGGCGTCGACGAGGATGAGGGACTGCGGGCTGACGCCGCCGGGGACGGTGATGAGGCGGGTCTCGACACCGGCGGCGGCGAAGGCCTCGCGGTGGAGTGCGCCTGCGGCATCGTCGCCGAGCTTGCCGACGTAGCGGGTGCGCATGCCCCAGCGCTGGCAGGCGACGACGGCGGAGGCGACCTGGCCGCCGGGAAGGATGCTGGCGTGGCGATACTCGGTCTTGGACCCTCGGGCGGGAAACTGCGCGAGCGGGATGACCGTGTCGGTGGCGTTGAGGCCTACGCCGACAAGATCGACCTTGGATGATTGCGTCATCTATTTATCGTAAATGGTGAATGCGATAAAAGCGCCCTGCGCGGGCGGCTCTTGGGCTTCGCGAGGTCCTCCCGTTGTTCGGCACAGGATCCCGAGCAGACCAACGGGAGGGCGACGTGAAGCGGATATACATGTCACGATGGGACCGCCCCGCGTGGAGCGGGCCCGTCCGGCAGGACAGTCTCTCAGTGGACTTGGTAGTATTCGCGGGTCGAACGAACGCGATCCGAGGAGTGTTCATGACTGAGATGCCCAGCAGACGTAGTTTTCTTGTGGCGAGCGGATTGACTGCGCTTGCCTCCACGCGTGCCTTTGGCGCGAATGACCGGCTGCGGATTGGGGTGATCGGCGCAGGTGGGCGCATGGGCGGGTTGTTGAACTCGGCAGAGAGCTCGGGTGTGCCGTTTGAGATTGTGGCGGTGAACGATGTGTATACGCCGCATCGCGAGGAGGTGAAGACGCGGGCGAGCGCGGCTGCGGCTACGCTGCATGGAGACTATCGCGAGGTGCTTGACGATAAGAGCGTCGACGCGGTGTTTGTCGCGACCCCGGATCACTGGCATGTGCCGATCGCGGTGGCGGCGGTGGGTGCGGGCAAGGATGTGTATCTGGAGAAGCCGGTGACGCATACGCTCGAAGAAGGCGCGGTGCTGGTGAAGGCGGTGCGGGGGAGCAGGCAGATACTGCAGTGCGGGATGCAGCAGCGGAGCTGGAGCCACTTTCGCAATGCGGTGGATCTGATCCAGGGTGGCGCGCTGGGACGCGTGACGCAGGTGCGGACGTACTGGTGGCAGAACTACGACTTGAACTGGGTGCCGAAGCCGGTGGATCTGGCGCAGCTCGACTGGAAGCAGTGGCTGGGCGGCGCACCGGATCAGCCGTTTACGCTCGAAAAGTACAGCCGGTGGCGGTGGTTCTGGAACTTCGGCGGTGGCGCGATGACGGATCTGTTTACCCATTGGATCGATGTCGCGCAGTGGGCGATGAAGGCCGACGAGCCGAAGATGGCGATGATGCTGGGGGACAACTACATCTTCAAGGAGTGGGAGTGTCCGGATACGATTCAGGCGGCGTTCCGGTATCCGGGGTTCGATGTGGTGTACGAGGGGATGATGAGCTCATCGATCGACGATGGTGGCCTGGAGTTTCGTGGTACGTCAGCCACGTTGAAGATCACGCGTGGCGGGATGACGGTATGGCATGAGAACGCGAAGGGCGATCGGAATCCGGTGCTGAAGGAGACGAGCTTTGAGGATGGGACGAACACGCATGTGCGGAACTTCTTCGACTGCGTGAAGTCACGCAAGGAGCCGAACGCTCCGGTGGAGGCGGGCGTTGCGGCGGCACGGGCGGGACATATCGGGAACCTCGCGTTTCATAAAGGCGGACAGACCGCCTGGCCGGTGCGCTAAGGCTTGTTCTGCCGGACGGGGCGCTTCGTACCGTATACCGCTTCGCGTGACGCTCGCTCGGGCTCGCGAAGAGGTTTGTGCCAGCCAGCGGGAGGGCCACACGAGGTCCAATACGAACCAGGAAGTGGTCACCCCCCACGTAGGGCGCTTCGGTTTTACTTGAGGTCGCGGACCCAGATGTTGCGGAAGCTGATGGGCTCGCTGTGGTCGCCGTGGGCCTGGAGCTTGATCGGCGCGGTGTCGTACGCCTTGTAGAAGGGCTTGCCGATGTAGAGGGTCTGGCCCTGGAGTTGGAAGTGATTCTGCACGAGGACGCCGTTGAAGAAGACGGTGGCGAAGGCTGGGGACTTTAAGGTGCCGTCGGTGCTGAAGGTGGGGGCGGTCCAGACGACGTCGTAGGTTTGCCATTCGCCGGGCTTGCGGGCGGGGTTGGCGAGCGGGATGCCCTGCTTGTAGATGCTGGCGGCCTGGCCGTTAACGTAGGTCTTGTTGTTGAAGGAGTCGAGGATCTGAAGCTCGTAGCCGGCGTCACCAGGGCCGGTGGAGGTGAGGAAGACGCCACTGTTGCCGCGCGCCTGATCCGAGCCGGTGATGTTCGAGGGGATGCGCCACTCGATGTGGAGCTGATAGTCCTTGAAGGTGCGTTTGGTCTCGATGTTGCCGACGCCGGGGGCTTTGCTTACAGTG
>Ga0302314_10022996_pt1 | contig 10198 bp, 13 predicted proteins | sample III_Palsa_N2_3_FD_200533 | JGI IMG/M metagenome (GOLD analysis project Ga0302314, IMG submission 200533) | Peat permafrost microbial communities from Stordalen Mire near Abisko, Sweden - III_Palsa_N2_3 | ecosystem: Environmental > Terrestrial > Soil > Palsa > Peat permafrost | place: Sweden... | reverse complement strand
GCTGACCAGCTCGCGGATCCCAGCCGGCACGATTTGCCAGCAGAGGCCGAACTTATCCTTCAGCCAGCCGCAAGCAATTTCGGCGCCGCCGTCAGTGAGTACCGCCCAGTAACGGTCGATCTCCGCCTGCGTTTGACACAACACCGAGAAGGAGAAAGCATCGGTGAGCGGGTGGCCGGGCCCCCCGTTGAGGAAAGTAACCTGCTGGCCTTCGATCTCGATGTCGATGACGAGCAGGCACCCTGCCGGGCCGGGACCGGCCTCCGTAGTGCGTAGTTCGCCAAGCTTGCGGCTGTTGGGGAAAACCGAGAAGTAGAAGTTGGCGGCGTCTTCCGCGTTGGCGTCGAACCAGAGGAATGGCGTGATCTTGTTCATGGTGGTCCTCGCAAGTGGGATTTTATGATCAGTCCACGTCGACCAATGTAGGGCGGTAAAGCCCTTGCGTCACCCGTCTCTTTTTTTCTTACACCTCCCGTTATCACGAGCCCGGCACTAAGCGCGAAACCCAATCGGACACGGGGTCACCGCTGCTTATGTCAGGCTGCACCAGGCCATCGATCATAAATGTCGGCGACCCGTGAATTCCGTTTTGGCGCGCATATTTGGAATGCCACTTCACTTCCCGATCAAGGTCCGGGATCGCAAAAGCGTCGGCCAGCTTCAGCCCGGTATAGGCCTCAATCCGGGCGATGATATTATTCGGCGAGGCATCCATGTTGGGACCGCCGCTGTGGCGCGTGAACTCAAATTCCTCGCGGTGCGCCGCGACCGCCGCCATGACCGACTTGGCCGCCTCTTTTCCCCCGGGCAACGTCGAAGCTGCCAGAATGCAGCGCACCACCACACCCGAGTACATATGCCACGGTTGCGATTGCAGGCGGATCTTTAGGGTAATCCGGTCCTCACCTGCTAAGCGAAGCGTTTCGTCGAGTTTACCGAACGCTTTGACAGAAAAAGGGCAGGTCGGCTCGAGAAATACTTCGAATAGGCGCGGCCCATGCCCCCAACTTAAGGGATCCGCGTGCCAAGCAGTGGTTTTCTCGTTCATATGATTGTTCTCTCCGAAAAAATCCTGGCGCAGTCACCAGGGAACGGTACGGCCAAGATAGTCGACATATTGCAAACCCGGAGTTCCCTGCTTGGAAAGTAGAACATTCACCACATTCGGGATGCTCTCCTCGATGCTCAGCAGTCCATTCGGACCGCCCAGATCGGTGCGGACCCATCCGGGAGCCATGATCACCATGGAGCGCGACGTGCCTGCGTTGCGGGCCGCGAAACTCCGCATGAACATGTTCAGGGCCGCTTTGCTGCCGCGGTATAACTCGCGCCCGCCGGTCACGTTGTTGCTGATGCTACCTTGCCCGGATGACATCACCCCGATCGTGCCGGTCTCGGCGACGTAGTGTTCCAGTTTCTCGATAACACGCATTGGGCTCAACGAATTGGTAATCATAAGTTGTACGAATTCGTCGGTCGACACTTCGCCGATCGTTTGCATCGGATCTCGGTTGGCTGTCCCGGCATTGACGAATAGCATATCGAAAATTCTGCCCGACAAGCGGTCGTGCAGCGCTGCAAGCTGATCCGCTTCGCGAATGTCCAGGATTTCGATCTCGACCCGGCCTTTGTGCTCGTCCGCCAGGTCATGGAGCAGGGTAGGGTTTCCGCCTCCTCGTACCGTGCCGACGACATTCCATCCTTTCTTCAGGAACTCTGCGGCCATCGCATGGCCGAGACCGCGAGACGCGCCGATGAGAAGGATCGTACCTGCGGGGTCGCTCAAAACGGCATTGGGCACGAGTCAAACATCCTTCGTTGGCTAGGTTCACAGAAAATATACGCTCCGAATCTCTCAAAGCGGCTTCGCCACGCTGCGTGGCTCGGATCAGCACATCTGGTGAAATCCCGAGCTTGTCGTGCAGCCGGCGGATACCGATCCTGACGTCATGGGACAATTTCGCCCTCCCAAAGTGACTCGATCGCAGGTCTGGGGCGGATCAAATGGACCTGGCCGGCGTCTATCAGCACTTCCGCCGCCCGTGGCCGGGCGTTATAATTCGAGCTCATCGCCGCCCCATAAGCCCCTGCGTCGAGCAGCACGACTCGTGCGCCGGGAGCAAGCGAGGGGAGTAGGCGATCGCGCGCGAAGATATCGCCACTTTCGCAGATCGGGCCGACAACATCGGCGGGTGTCGCCGGCGCGTGCAAGCTCTGCGGCGCTACCGGAAGAATACCGTGCCAAGCTTCGTAGAGCGTAGGACGCAGCAAATCGTTCATCGCCGCATCGAGAATTACAAAACGCCTCGTGCCGGTATGCTTTTCTAAAATCACAGACGCCAGCAGCAGTCCTGCCGGACCGACAAGAAAGCGGCCTGGCTCGATCATCAGTTTTATGCCAAGGTTATGCAGATGTGCGTGCATCGCGGCAGCGAACGCGGCCGTCGAGGCCTCGGTCTGGCCGCGGTAGTCGATGCCCAATCCACCGCCGCAGTCAACGACTTCAATGTTTTGACGCAGGTCGCGCAATTGGTGTACCAACTGTGCCGCGGCGGAAAATGCGGCGCGGTACGGCGCCATATCGAGGATCTGGCTCCCGATATGCATTGCGATGCCGATGGGCCGAATGCCGGGAAGTCTCGCGGCGTGGACATAGAGCGATGCGACCTCGGCGAATGGAATGCCGAATTTATCCGCCGCGCGTCCGGTGCTGATCTTATGGTGGCCGCCGGCATCGACGTCGGGGTTCACGCGTAGTGCAACACGTATGGTTTGGCTCAACGCCGCCGCCCGGGCCGAAATCATCGCGAGTTCTTCAGCACTTTCGACGTTGATCTGGCCAATTTGTTCGACGAGTGCGCGATCGATCTCGGAAGTGGTTTTGCCCACGCCAGAGAAAACGATATTGTCAGCTGCGATACCTACTTGTCGAGCGCGGGCAAGTTCGCCGGCGGACACCACGTCAGCGCCGGCGCCCAGGCTACGCAGCAGCTTCAGGATTGCCAGATGATCGTTAGCTTTGACGGCGTAATGGATTTTGACGTCAAGTCCAGCATTCTCTAGTGCAGAACTCAGTTTTTGGAAGCGTGTGCGAATGGTGTCTGCGCCATAGACGTAAGTAGGTGTGCCTATTCGATCCGCAACAAGGTTGAGTGGCACGTTTTCGAAGCACAAGCCGCTCATTGCGTCCGCGGAGAGTTGTGAGCGCGCTGCGAGCATTTCCAAGAGCGAAGGTTCAGATTCGTGGTCCATCTAATTTCCAAAAGTTTTTTGGTTCTTTTTTTCAAAAAAGAACACTTACTAACTTACTGCGAGGGATAAGCATGCGGCCACGTTATCGCGCTCGGTGGTCCCGGCGGGTCGGGTTCTCCAACCTTCCCGCATGAGCCAAGGAGGAGCAGGAGAAGCAGAGCACCAGCACGTATCATGACAGTACCTCGATCCAGGCTTTTGCGGCGTCGCGGACATTATCAGGTGCGGTGCCTCCCTCGCTTGTGCGGGAGGCGATTGATGCGTCCACCGTCAAATATGAAAAAACGTCCTCAGAAATAGCGGCGTATTCCTGTTGCATTTCCGCAAGCGAAAGGTCCGCCAGACCCACCTGGCGTGCTTCGGCTTTCGCTACCAGGCGGCCGGTGATATGATGGGCGGAGCGGAACGGCAGCTTCAGTTCCCTCACGAGCCAATCAGCGAGGTCGGTCGCGGTGGAGAATCCCCCGCCAGCGAGTTCCCGCATTCGTGCCAGGTTCGGTGTCAGGTCGCGCACCATGCCCTCCATCGCCGCTAAGGATAATGTCAGCGCCTCGACCGCATCGAATACCGGCTCCTTATCTTCTTGTGTATCCTTCGCGTACGCCAACGGCAAACCCTTCATTACCGTGAGCAGGCCTACGAAGCTGCCCAGTATGCGCCCGATTTTGGCGCGCACCAGCTCCGCCGCGTCGGGGTTACGTTTTTGCGGCATGATCGAACTACCGGTAGTGAACTTATCCGAAAGCTCCACCAACCGGTAAGGAGCACTGCACCATATTACCAACTCCTCGGCGAAGCGCGACAGATGCATCGCGCAGAGGCTGGCTGCCGACAGGAACTCCAGCGCGAAATCGCGGTCAGATACCGCGTCGAGCGAATTTCCGGTCGGCCGATCGAATCCCAATGTCGTGGCCGTCATCCTTCGATCAATCGGAAACGGCGTGCCGGCCAGCGCCGCCGAACCTAGTGGGCATTCGTTCAATCTTTTGCGGGCATCGGCAAATCTGCCACGATCGCGTGCCAGCATTTCCACATAAGCTAGCAAATGGTGGCCGAATGTGACCGGTTGTGCGGTCTGCAAATGGGTAAACCCCGGCATCGGATCGGCAGCAAAGGTCACCGCTCGCGTGGCCAGAGCGCGCATCAGCTCCGTTATTTGTTCGACGAGTCCATCAATCGCGTCGCGCACGTAGAGCCGGAAGTCGGTCGCGACCTGATCGTTGCGGCTGCGCGCGGTGTGGAGGCGTTTGCCGGCCTCGCCGATCCGCTCGATCAGGCGCGCTTCGACGTTCATGTGGATATCTTCGAGTGCCTCGTCGAACACGAAATCGCCGGCGGCGATCTCGGCTTGGATTTGGGCCAGACCGGCTTTGATCGCGGCTGCGTCCTCGGCTGAGATGATGCCTTGTGCTGCCAGCATGGCGGCGTGGGCCATAGACCCCGCGATATCTTGACGCCAGAGCTTGCGGTCGAACCCGATCGAGGCGTTAATCTCACGCATGATCGCGCTGGGGCCCGCGGCAAAACGACCGCCCCACGCGCGATTGGTCTCGGGTTCGTCGTTCAAGGGAAGTCCACCATGATCAAGATCGGAAGGCGCCAACTGGTTGCGAGGACCCTAATCGCGGGCGCGCTGTTAGGCAAATTCCAAGGCGCCGCACGGGCCGGCGATCTGCTGGATATATCCCAATTGCAAGTGAGCAAGCAGGTTACACCGGCGCCGGATGTCGCATTCCTCCGCGCCGACGGCAGCCAAGTAAAGCTTAGCTCATACATGGGCAAGCCGGTGGTATTGAATTTTTGGGCGACATGGTGCGTCCCCTGCGTCGCCGAGTTGCCGTCGCTGGACCGTCTGGCGGGCACGCTTGCCGGCAGCAATATCGAGGTGCTGGCGGTCTCCGAAGATCTGGGGGCGAAGGCCGCACAAGTGGTCCAGGCATATTATGTTGCGCACGGGATCACCCGGCTGCCGGTGCTGATCGATCATTATGGCAAGGCATCGGATGGATTTGATAACCAGGGCGTGCCTACTACACTGCTGATCGATGCCACAGGACACGTCAAGGCCCGGTTCGAGGGGGGAACGGATTGGAGTAATGCTACGGCGCAAACGAGAATAAGACAGTTGATAGGGTAAGGAAGAGTCTTCTTTTTGGGAACAAAAAGAAGCAAAAAAACTTTGTCACTTTAGGGGTGCCACCCATCTATCGGTGGCGCGCTCCATTGGCAAAAGTTTTTTGCTTCTTTTTTTCAAAAAAGACGCTTCCTTCCTACTTACACGTCGAACTGGCGTCCATTTCCAGCCAGCGCTTGCCGTTTGGATACTCTCCACCGTCGTTGTGCGAGACAAAAAGTCCGGAAGCACGATCGAACGTGACGAAATAGTGCTGGCCGGACTTGGCACCCCAAATCTGGCCCAAAAAATAGTTGAAAGTGATCGTCTCGGGGTCGATCGATGCCGGAATAGCGGTGAACCGTCCCACAGTCACGATGCTGGTGTCGTAATCGACCACAAATGGGAACGTGCCGGCGCCGTCTGCCCGCGTGCACATCAGGTTGGCCGTATTTGCCCAGGCGTTGCAGGCGCCCGTGAGTGAACCCAACACACACAAACCTAGTACCGCGAAACCCCGCATGCTTGTCCCCATATCGCCGATGAAGGCCACCTGATACCACGGCGATGGCCACATCTACGATAGAGGAGAGCTCCCCATTCGCAAAAAAAGGCAGCAGATTCAGTTTGGACTCAACGGCGGCGTGCCTTCGTGGGCGACCAGAAGATCATGCATGTCGTTGGCATGCTCTTCTTCGTTGACCAGAATCCCTTCCAGCATCACCCTGGTGGCGGGGTCGTTGTCGCCGAAATACCGGATCAACTCCCGGTAGTGGTCGACGGCGATCCGCTCGGCGACGAAGTTTTCGCGGATCATCCCGACCAGGTTGTCACCCTCCGCATATTGGGAAACCGAGCGCGAGAGCAATCCGTCGGGGTCGAAATTCGGCGTGCCACCAAGCTGATTGATGCGCTCTGCAACAGCGATCATGTGACCCTGTTCTTCCTTGGCGTGCTCCGCGAATTCGGCCTTGACCGCCTCGCTCGAGATGCCAGTGGCGGCGACGGAGTGCATGGTGTAGCGCAGGACACAGACGATCTCGGTGGCCAGCACGGATTGCAGGATCTCGATCGCCTGCTTCGCGTCGCCTTTGTAGGTCGAGGTGATGTTGCCGGTCTCAAGATGAGCACGAGCGCGATCGCGGAGAGTCTTCACGTCGGTCAGGAATGGCTTGCTGGTGGCTTCGGTGTGCTCGATTTTACTCATGATTTTGATACCTCTTTGCTTGGAGGAACGCCGCAGCGAGCCTCGGGGGAGTACGGTCCTAACGCCGACGCCTGAAGGCTCTCGCCCCGACCCGAACGACGACCACATCGGCCTGGGTGGGGTAACCATGCCAAAGGCCAATTGGCAAAGGTAGTCTCGGAAACTACCTACACTTCAAGCTACTAATTTATCCGAGACAACCGTTCCACGGACGGCGACTTTGGGCGATCCATAAGCGGACGCGAGAACGACAATGAGTGAAATCAGTAGGTTGAGACACAGGAGGGAAGCATCTTTTTTTTGAAAAAAAGAAGCAAAAAACTTTTGGTCAATTGGAGCGGAGCCCATCGGCTTTGGGTCCATGCATGTTCCTAGTTGATAAAGTTTTGCTTCGTTTTGCTTGCAAAAAGAAGATTCTTGCGGCACATCAACTTAGCCGATGCTAATCGCAGCCCAGGAAGCTCCGACCCGCACTCGGCCGCAAATTCCAGCCTTCGGCTAGCTGATCGAACATAAGATAGACCAAACTGATTGCTCGTTCGGCAGCGCTTTGGTCCCCATTCGCCATGGCGACATCGGCCAAAGCTAGCAAGTTCTGAACTGCCTCGCGCTTCGAGATACGGATTGTGCACATGTTGGTAAACCTAAAAATGTCAATAAGTTGCGTCGGCGTGGATTGAGATGTTCCGGTTCCTCCGCCATTACGGATGCAAGGATATGGCAAGGAACTTATTCGGAGATTAATTTCTATGAGTTATCGAAATGTATCTGGTATTTTCACGAGTCGCAGTCTGAAGGGGAGGCGATTTCCGCCATGCCCAGACACTATTCCAGCGCTCAGAACGAATCAAGAACATTCTTTAACCGGAATTGTAACGTACGAGTCGTGCGTTAAGAACTTCCCCACAGCCACGCCGCGCCCCGCACGCCAGAACTATCGCCGTGACGTGCCCGCCTGATCTCAGGCGAGCATAGATCGCTGAACACGAACGGTTTGATCAAATCCGACAATACGTCAGGCAGGTGCGGCATGTTCGATACGCCACCGCCCAGCACGATGACGTCGGGATCGAGCAAATTTACCACTTGCGCCAAACTTCGCGCCAGGCGCGACGCGTGCCGGCTGAGCGCCGCCTGCGCCCGCAGATCGCCGCCAGCCGCGAGAGCAGGTAACGCCGCGGCATCGGCAACTCCGGCGTCGCAGCCGAGCGCCGGGCCGGATATGAACGCCTCGACGCAGCCCCTCCGTCCACACCAACAGGCCGGACCGGGATGTTCGAACGGCTCCGCCCACGGCAACGGATTGTGGCCCCACTCGCCGGCGACGCGGTGCTTACCTGTTACCAGCTTGCCGCCGACCACGATCCCGGCGCCGACACCAGTGCCCAAAATCACGCCGAAAACCACGCCGGCGCCCTCGCCCGCTCCGTCGGCGGCTTCGGATAACGCGAAACAATTCGCATCATTCTCAATCCTCACCTCGCGGGTGAGGGCCGCGGATAGATCGCGGTCGAAGGGATGACCGTTCAACGCTACCGAATTGGCGTTTTTCACCAGCCCCGTAGCGGGGCTGATGATGCCGGGAATTCCTACTCCCACAGTACCACTGGCACCAAGCTCGGATTCGGCGGCGGCCACCAGACCGGCGATCGCACGGATGGTGGCTTGGTATTGGGCGACGCCGCCAACATTGGGAGTGGCGGCGCGGCGGCGCAGAATCTGCGCCCCGCCTTCGCCGAGAGCCAGAATTTCGATCTTGGTGCCGCCCAGATCGATGCCAAATCGAATGCTTGCCATACGGGTGACTATCGAGCCCCGGAGGGTATTGCTCAAGAGGGGCAAATGGGCGGAGGATGACAGGATGAGCGAAACGGTCCTCGATGTGAAAGGCATGACTTGTCCACTGCCGGTGCTGCGGGCCAATCGTGCGCTACGGGAACTGGCCGCGGGCGAACGGCTGCGAGTGCTCGCTACGGATCGTGCTTCGGTGGTGGATTTCCAGATCTATTGCCGCGAATCCGGCCACGCGCTGCTATCTTGGAGCGAGGATACCGGAGTGTTCCATTTTGTGATCCGTAAACGGGTGGAAGCCCAAGGGGAAAAAGCGGGGGCGGCGTGAGCGTTGCGTTGTTTACCCATAAGGCTTGCCTGGCGCACGATATGGGCGAGGGACACCCCGAATGCCCGGATCGTCTGCGCGTGGTGCTGCGGGCGCTGGAACATCCCGATTTCGTACCCCTGCTGCGTGAGGAAGCTCCGCGAATCGCGCGCGAGGACCTCCTGCGCGCCCATCCGGCTTCGTACATCGATCATATTTTGGGGCTTAAGCCCGGTCCGGGCGAACTGATTGCGCTGGATGGCGACACGTTGGTGGGACCTGGCTCGATCGAGGCGGCGCTGCGGGCAGCCGGGGGTGCGGTGGCGGCGGTCGAGGCGGTGATGGCGGGTTGGGCGCGCGCCGCGTTCGTGGCCACGCGTCCGCCGGGGCATCATGCGGAAGCCGACCGGTCGATGGGGTTTTGCATCTTCGCCAATGCGGCGATCGCGGCTCTGGTGGCGCGCGACCGGCTGGGCGTGGAGCGGGTTGCGGTAGTCGACTTCGACGTGCATCATGGCAACGGGACGGCGGCGATTTTAGCCGGTGAGCGGGGGATGTTCTATGCGTCTTCGCATCAATTCCCGTGTTATCCCGGCACCGCGGGCGAGCTTTCGGTGCGTGCCGACGGAGTCGATCTTCCGCTCGAGCCCGGCACCAAGAGTGACGGATTTCGAGCCGCCTACCGCGAGGTATTGCTACCGGCACTCGATCGTTTCGCGCCGCAGGTGCTGATCGTTTCGGCAGGTTTCGACGCTCACAAGGCTGATCCGCTGGCACAATTGCGGCTGGAAACCACCGATTTTGCGTGGGTGACCGAGGAGCTGGTGGCGATCGCCGAGCGTCATTCCGCGGGCCGAATCGTGTCAGTATTGGAGGGCGGCTATGATTTGTCGGCTTTAGCCGCATCCGCCGCGGCGCACGTCCGGGTGTTGTTACGCATAGACAATTGACAAAAGTTTTTTGCTTCTTTTTTACAAAAAAGAAGAACTTTCTTACTGATTTTTTTAGATTAAAATTCTTAAGAAACTTTTGTAAATTTTTCTTGGTGTGCGCACAACGCGCTTGGCTGTTGCAGTTTGGCCACAGGGGGCTTGCACGATCGTCACAAATCGTTAGCAATTCCATCCTCGATGGAGGTTTCCCATGGCCGAAGATCTATCCCTCCTGTCGTTTGAGGATGCGCTGGCGGAGTTGGAGCGCATCGTTCGTGGTTTGGAGGGCGGTCAGCAGAAATTGGAGGAGGCGATTGGCGCGTATGAGCGTGGGGCGCGGTTGCGTCGGCACTGCGAAGCCAAGCTTGCCGAGGTGGAAAATCGTGTGCAGGCGATTGTCGAGACAGCCGGTGGCGGGATTACCACCGAAAAATTGGTCTGATCCGGTATGAAGCCCGCAACCCCCTTGCTCGATCGGGTGCATTACCCCGCCGATCTGCGCAATTTCTCGCTCGATCAGCTTCGCCAGGTGGCGGATGAGTTGCGCGCCGAGACGATTGATGCGGTCTCCGGCATCGGTGGCCATCTCGGCGCCT
>Ga0302314_10022995_pt1 | contig 10198 bp, 9 predicted proteins | sample III_Palsa_N2_3_FD_200533 | JGI IMG/M metagenome (GOLD analysis project Ga0302314, IMG submission 200533) | Peat permafrost microbial communities from Stordalen Mire near Abisko, Sweden - III_Palsa_N2_3 | ecosystem: Environmental > Terrestrial > Soil > Palsa > Peat permafrost | place: Sweden... | reverse complement strand
AAGAAAGCGCTTCTTTTTGAAAAAAGAAGCAAAAACTTTTGCTCATTGGGGCACGCGTTGAACGCAAAGCGCACCTAATAATCAAAAGTTTTTTGGTTCTTTTTTTCAAAAAAGAACTGCTTGCCTTGACCTTGCGTGAGTCAGGCTCAATGCCAATTGGTATTAAGTGTGGAAAAAGGCCCCCCTTCCGGCGACTTGGCTTGCTGCCGCTCGGGCAGTCTTCGCACTGGCGGAAATCAACGGTGCTAGTGGAATCCGGCCTTTTCTTTCACCAGCAAGAAATCTTCGCGACAATCGATCGAACTGTGCCCTCACCGACGTCGACCAGCGACACCCCGAGTGATGATTGCGGCCGGTCAAAAGTGCCTGACGGGTGGGTGAGCAGAGCGGGGTCGTGTGAAACCGGGTGTAGCTGAGGCCGTTGGCCGCGAGCTTTTCGCAGTTCGGCGTTTGGCACGGACCACCAAAGGCGCTGGACCCGCCGGAACCCACGTCGTCTAGGAGCACGACCAACACATTTGGCGCGCCCGCGGGCGGTCGCAACTGCAAAATCGGGGGATATGTCGTGTCTGGGTCTTTGGCGTCGTATGTCGTCTGGTCAACGTAAGCCTGGTGGGGGATGGGCAGGACGGTTCGGTGAATATTGTCGCGCGCAGACATTGGATCGCCTCTCCCCGCGTGGATCGGTTGATTGCGCGGGTCCTGGGAACCGTTCAGCCGCCGGAAGTACAAAGTCCCAACGCGCCTTTCAGCCGAGGCCAGCCAGGGCGCTATGCATTTTCGGCTCTACGACATGCGCCGCAATCAAGACCTGGACCGTGTCGGCCCTCGACTTTTTATCAGGTACCCGAACCGGCCAGCGTGAGTTCAACGCGCCGGTTCTGCGCTTGGCCGGCTGCAGTATCGTTCGGCGCCACCGGGTCCGCCTCACCCAGGCCCTGCGCCGTCAGCAGCGCTGGTTTAACACCCTGGGAAATCAGGAATTGCACCACATTCTGCGCGCGCCGCAGCGAAAGGATCTGGTTCGTCGTGACGCCCTGGCGGGCCAGTTCGGGTCCGATCGGAACGTTGTCCGTGTAGCCCTTTACGATGATCTGCGTTTGCACGAAGGGCGCCAAGGTCGGCGCCATCTTAGCGATCGTCGCCTGCGCCCCGGCCGGCATCTCCCAGCCGCCTGACGGGAATAACAACTGGCTGTCCACCGCTATCTTGATGGCGCCCTGCAACCTGGTGATGTGCACCCGCTGCTGGCCGATTTCGCCGGAGAGTTGCTGATTCAGCGCGTTGTAGTCATTCTCCAGTGCATCGTATTTTTGCTGCGACACGCAGGCCGCCAGCAGGCCGGCCAGGAGCAGCGACGCTGCAGCGTGAGGGAGTTTGGGTTGTGATACCATGAGAAGGCCTCCGTTGGTGCGACTATGACCCCGCCACGGAATCGTGCGCGGCCCGGTTGGCCGCCCGCTATGCGATTTCGGCAATAACGCGGAACTAACAAAAACTCGCCGAGTTTGCATGGCGGCACAGGCATAAATTCGCAAAGATCAACCACAGCGCCCATATCAAGGGAGAAGTGAAGGCGGTGTTCAGGAACTGCGTTCGGTAACCTGCGGCCGCGCCTGCATACGCTGCAGGATGTCGGCGCCTTCTTGAAGCTCCGCACCAGAACGGCGCGCCGGATGGTCGAACGCGAGGAACTAAAAGCTCTGTATCTGCTCCGCGCGACCGATTAAATCAGAATGTCTTATACCAAGTCTCGGAAGTTGTGACTTGGCGTGGGATTCCCCAAGCGGTTGGGATCTGATTCAGCATGGCAAACGAGGAGGTTTGCCATGCCCATCCCGCTTCGGTCCGCCTTTGATGCGCCTCGGTTGAGGGCAATCGCGAAGAAAACAAAGGATGCGGCACAGGCCCGGCGCCTTTTGGCGCTTGCGGCGATATGCGAAGGTGCAAGTCGGACGCGAGCAACAACGGGCTGCCCAACGGTCAACACGACCCCAGAAGTCAGGCTAGTTCAGATGCCCCCTAAGGCGCCCAGCGGTGACGGCAGCACGATTGCCGGCTATGTAACGCTGTCGTAATGCGCCCTTGCTGCATCGAGATGACGATGAAAAGCGGCAAGAACACCAATGGAAGCGGCGCAGTCGGCCCATTTGAAAGGCAGGTTGATCGTGCCGTTATCCCAGAACCCGAACGGCCTCCCGTAGCCGGCTGCGATTATGGCGCCATGTAGCGAGGTCGAAAAAACGAATTCGGCACTACGACGCTATCAATGAAGTGGCGCACGGCATACGCGTCGGCCGGAATCTGCGGTCGAAGCAGTGCCGCACAGCCACTGATCGCGAGTAGCTCGGCGTCAGTCCGGTCATCAAGGAAGTGCGGAATGCAAATCGTCCTGCCGGCAAGTTCCGGCATCAGCTGCGATTCGTAACCGCCGCTCGCGCAGGGCCAGAAAGGCGGCGAGGCCGAAGGCGTAACTGGTGAGCGCGCTCATTGGAAAATAAAGCCAGCCGCCTCTCATGCCGGCGCGGCGCGCCTCTACGATTGTCCAGACGGGAAAGATCAGCGCGTTGGCGATGATCAGGTCCTGGCCACCTGAAGCCGAGGCGGGGTTGACGAATAGCAGTCCGATCCAGTGTGCCCAGCCGGCCTTGGCGCCGTATTGGGCAATGTATTGCAGGTTGAAATACCAGCCGATGCTCAGTCCCGCCACCGCGGTCAGCCAGTATAACCCTTCCAGCAGGCTGAAGCCTCCACGTGTTAGGATGTTGCGGTTCAGTATCGCCATGACCATCACTAGAGCGATGCCCATCAACATGTAGACTAGCGATGCTGTGGGCATGGGCGCCTCCCGATTGGCTGCGAGCCTGCCAGTGGCCTGTGGCGCGCAACGTATGCGCAATACGCATATCCGTGCGGCCAAGCACACGCAATCGCCGCGTGTCGCTTCCAGCCGTCGCGTGTGCCCATCGCCTGCTCTCGCTCAGTTACCACGGTGTCGCGAGGCAGGTGAGGCGACGGAACCTATCAGTCCATCGCGTTAGTCTGCTAGGATTGAGCGCAGTTTGCGCTGAATGACGACCCATGGATCTGAGACAACTCGAGTATTTTGTCACCGTCGCGGCCGAGCAGAATTTCACGCGCGCGGCCGGCCGTCTGCATATGGTCCAGTCGGGCCTCTCCGCCTCGATCCGGGCGCTGGAGGAGGAACTCGGCGCCGCCCTGTTCCTTCGCACGACGCGGCGCGTGGAGGTAACGCCAACGGGCCGAGCATTCCTGGGCGAGGCGAAGCGCGTGCTGGCGGCGGCCGCAGCGGCGCGCCAGGTCGTCGACGATATGCAGGGCCTGCACCGCGGCACGCTGTCGATCGGCCTGATCCAGGGGCTGGCCCCGTTGCTGGACATTGCCGACTTGCTTGGCCGGTTCCGTGCCACCTGTCCGCATGTCGAAATCCGCCTGATGTCCGGGGGCTCCCTGCCGTTGATCGAGGGCGTCCGCGCTGGCGAGCTCGATCTTGCGTTCACGCAGTTCGTAGGCGCGGCACCGCCTGGCGTGAGCGCCTGGATGCTCGCATGCGAGCCGCTGGTGGCGGTGTGTGCGCCGGAGCACTGGCTCGCAGGCCGGCGGAACGTGGCACTTCAGGACTTGGTGGACGAGACATTCGTCGATCTGCACCCAGACTGGGGCACGCGCCAATTGATAGATCAGAGTTTTGACGCGAGCCGGCTTACCCGCCGCACTGGTTTCGAGGTGAACGATTTGCCGACTCAACTGGATCTCGTGGCCCATGGTTTGGGCATTGCTTTGGTACCGCAGGCCGTCATCGCCCGTTACGCCAAGGCGAATGTCGAAAAGCCGGTGAGCGTGGTTGATTTGGATGAACCGGAAATCTGCTGGGAGTTGGCCGTCGTCTTTGCTCACAATGGGAAGCGCGAGCCTAGCAACGCCGTTACCGAGGTATTGCTTAACCTGTTGCAGAATACGGTAACGATCCTGGAAAAATCGGCTGAATAGTTGCGCCACGGGGGCCGCGATGGCGCCGGCCACGCAAACCCCTACCAGCCTTACGTGTTCAAAATGGGCCACAAGGCCGCCGACGATAAAGGTGGTGACGGCCACGCCGATCGTTGGCAGTGCCGCGGCAGGCCAGAAAATACGGCGCAAGCCGGCCAGGGGCGTTTTCAATCCGCCTGCAAATAGAATAACCGCGAGCGCCGCACTGCCCATCAGGTAGGCCGCGCTGTAGTCATCGAAGGCCACGCCCAGCACGCCATCTTTGCCGGCCAGCATGCCAATAGCCAGGAACACGAGCAGCATCGGTGCACCAATGCGGCGTGAGAGCAGCCCCGCAAGAACGCCGAGAACACCCGGCAGGCCGCCGAGCAGGATCAATTCATGTGCATCGCGCAAGGTAACGAGCAGGACGGCGGGATTTATGGCGAAGCCCCGTTTGGCAATAGGTGCAGTGCACCGCAGCATGGTTTGGCAAACGAAAGGCCGTCGCGGGGCCGGAAAAGTACTTGATTGAGATGGACTGGGCCGTCAATGTGACAAGAATGCCGGGGTGCGGCGCCCGGGAGGGCCGATGCGCAGTTTTATTCGGCCGATCGTTTATACGGCAGCTTTTCTTGCGCTAGCGGGCCTGGGTCCGGCCGAGGCCGCCATACCCGCGCCAGTGCAACAGAGCCAGGGGGCGGCGGACCAACTCTGGCCACGCACTTTGAGCAAGAACGGCGCCACTGTCACGGTGTATCAGCCGCAAGCGATCTCCTGGCCAGACCGCGAGAAGCTTACCGCCAGGGCGGCGGTGGAGATCCTGCCCAAAGGGCAGGCCAAGCCGTGGCTGGGCACGGTGGAACTGTCCATGGACACCAACTCGCAAGCGGGCATCGTTCACCTGTCCAATGCAGAATTGCTCTCCACGCATTTCCCGGCCTTGGATACCCAGCAGGCCACCACGCTGGAGGCCAAGCTGCGCGCCGCCCTACCGCAGATCGATCTGCGGCCGGTGCCGCTTGCGGCCATATTGCTAAGTTTGGAGCAATCCCCGTTGGCGCCCGTAGCGGTGAAAAACGATCCGCCAACCATCCATTATGCCAGCGGCCCGGCAAGCCTGGTGGTGTTCGACGGCGATCCGGTGCTGGCGCCCGCCGGCAAAGGTGGCCTGAGTTTCGCGGTAAACACCAACTGGAATGTTTTCGCCTTTCAAAGCACTTGGTATTTGCTGAATGGCGGCCAATGGTTTTCGGCGGCGGCCGCCACCGGTCCCTATGCCCTTATCGCCCGGCTGCCCGACATATTCAAATCTCTTCCGGACAATGCCAGTTTCACGGATGTGCACAAGGCCATGCCAGCGCGGCCGCCCCCGCCCGGCTACTCGGCGCCAACCATTGTAGTCAGCACTCATCCAGCCGAAATGATCGTGACGAACGGAAAACCCGAGCTTCAGCCAGTGCAGGGCACTCAACTACAGCGCGTGATCAATACCGGAAGCGCGTTGTTTTTCTATCCCCCGCAGCAACGTTTTTTCGTCCTGATATCGGGCCGCTGGTTTTCCGCCAGCGACCTGGCGGGTGCTTGGCGTTATGCCACCGACAGCCTGCCGCCCGATTTTTCCCAGATCCCACCCGATAGCCCGGTTGCGGCAGTGTTGGCCGCCGTGCCCGGCACGCCGCAGGCGCAGGACGCGGTGTTGAAGGCGCAAATACCCATCACGGCCACGCTGAAGCGCAATGCCGCGAGGATAACCGTGGTGTACGCCGGACCGCCGAAATTCGAGCCGGTGACGGGGACGCCGATTTTGCGGGCGGTGAATACCTCGACGGTGGTGTTGAAGATCGAAGGCAGGTATTTCGCCTGTGAAAATGGCGCCTGGTTCGTCGCGGCCGCCCCAATGGGGCCATGGTTGCTGGCCGACACCATTCCAAAAATCATCAAGAAGATACCGCCGGCAAGCCCGGTCTATCCGGTGACATATGTGGATATTTATGCGGCGACGCCGGCCACCGTGACGTTCGGCTACACCGCGGGCTACCTGATGGGCTATGTCAGCGCAGGCGTGCTGGTTTATGGCACGGGCTACTACTACCCACCTTACCTGGTGCCCGGACCGGTGCCCATCTACTACCCTTACCCGTACAGCTATGCCGGCCACGTCTACTACAATGCGTCCACCGGGGCATGGGCGCGGGGCGGCACGATCTATGGTCCGTACGCCACCGCTTCCGGCGGTCGCGTCTACAACCCCAGCACCGGTGCCTGGGCCCAGGGGGGTGCGATTTACGGGCCGTATGGGGGCGCCGGCGCGTTTTCCGCCTACAATCCCAGCACAGGTTCCTATGCCCATGGCAGCGCCAGCTGGAGCAATGGCTACGGCACCGCTAATGCCAGCGGCTACAGCGCCCGCACCGGGGTTTCCGCCTCCACGACCCAGAATTGGAATCCCTACGGCCGCTGGGGGTCGAGTACCATCAGCGGGCCCAACCAGACGGTCAATACGCAAAGCCGCAGTAACGCCAATGGATCGGCGGGGTCGTTCAATTCCTCTACGGGCGCCAAGGGTGCGGGCTACCATAACAGCGTGACGGGCAGTAACGGCGGTGCGGTGAAGACCGCGAACGGCGACGTGTATGCAGGCCGCGACGGCAATGTTTACAAACACACCGATAATGGCTGGTCGAAATACGATAACGGCAGCTGGAATGCGGTACAGCGGCCCAACAACAGCAGCGGTAGCGGTGCACGGTTGGGGAGCAGCACCGCCTCCAGCGCCGGTGGCCGGTTTGGCACCACGGATCGCGGCAATTATCAGCAGCTGGAACAGGATCGGGTGGGCCGCCAATCCGGCTGGGGCCAGGGTAGCGGTGGCTGGCGTGGCGCCAGTGGTGGCTATGGCGGGCGCGGGCGGTCCCGCCGGTAACGCAGGACAGCCTGATTGCTGGCCGGTGCTGCTTGCACGGGCGACGCCGGCATCGATGCGGGCATAGACACCAGCAGGCGGACGCCTGCGCCGTTCTTACGTGCAGTTTTGCAACGAGGGAATTCGGATGAGCCATTTTTTTCAGGGGGTCGCCGTCGTCGCGGTTATGGCGTTGCCGCTGCGGGCCGCGGCACAGCAACCAACACAGGCGCAAGCGGGTGCGATACGATCGGCCTGCCGCGCCGACTACCCGACATATTGCGCTAGTGTTCCAACCGGCGGCATGGCCGCGTTGCAGTGCCTGCAGCAGCATGCATCCTCGGTATCGGCACCCTGCCAGCAGGCTCTCTCCGCTGTGGGGGGAGTGGGCGGCACCAGTGATGCAGGTGCGCCGCCGCAGCCCGGCGCGGGCCAGCCGATGGGTGCTCCTCCCGAGGGGGCAGCAACGCCATCGCCCGCCATCTCGCCACGGCAGGAGATGGCGTTGTTGCGCGGCAGTTGCGGATTTGATTTTCGCCGTTTCTGCCGCGGCGTGCAGCTGGGCGGGGGCCGCGGCCTGGCGTGCCTGAAGGCTTACGGGCCATCGCTGCTGCCGCAATGCCAATCCGCCCTGTTATCCTTGCGGCGTCCGCAATGACTCCGATGGGAGACCTAAACATGAAACGGCTGCTCGTGTTGGTATGCCTTGGCCTTGCCGGATGTTCGAAAGGTCACGTACAAACCACCGGGATGGCGCCTTCCGGCCCGTTGCCGCCGCCGGCCCATGTGGTCATCACTGATTTCGCCATCACACCGGACCAGGTACACCTTGATACCGGCATTGGCGCGCAATTGCGGCGTGAGGCGAGTGGGGAACAGGCTGCGGCCGCGGTCACCGAAGCCGCCCAGGAAACCCAGGCGGCGCTTACCGACACGCTGGTGAAAAAACTCTCCGCCTATGGCTTGCCTGCGGAACGGCGTTCCGCAATCACCGTGCCGCCGCCGGGATCGCTGCTAGTGCAGGGCCAGATTGTATCGGTGAACCAGGGGAACCGCACGCGCCGCACATTGATTGGCCTCGGAGCGGGCAAAAGCAGCGTCACCGCCAACGCCCAGCTCTATTATCTGGGCGATCCGTCAGCGCCGCAATTCCTGCAATCTTTCGCCGGTTCAGCCGATAGCGGCCGGATGCCCGGTGCTGCGGAAACGATGGGGGCGGGGGCAGCGGCCCAGCGGGTTGCCACGTCCACGGCTGTCAGTGCCGCAGCCCATGCCGGTGACGAAATATATCGCACGGGTGATGCCGCCAATGCCGCCAAGCTGGCCGGTGAGCTGGCGCGCCAGATCGGCGAGTACGCGGTGCAGCAGGGCTGGATTCCGCCGAACGCGGTACAGTGAGACAGGAGCGATGGCGGCTTTTCAGGATGGCGTGACTTCGGCATAGACAGCAGTCTGCGGGGTGCGGGCGCAACGCGGATCGTGCCGGCCAGGGCACTGCATCGCCGCCAAATCGCTACGCTTCAGGATGCTGAACCATATGCTGCCTCTACGCGATGCATGTTTCTGCAAGCAGCCTGTAAGCCCGGCAGTGGTTTCCTCGCGCCGCACGTTCCACCGAACGCAGCGGAGCCGGCAAATTCGGAGAGTCCGAAATTCGGGCCTGCAATGACGGCGGTACTTGCCGGCCCCGGTGATGGCGGGATCGTTGCTGCGACGCAGCCATGCCGTTGTCACCATCCCCGCGCCACACTCGCCGCAACCATCCTCGGCTCCAGCGTTGCATTTATCGATGGATCTGTCGTCAACGTTGCTCTGCCAACGCTGCAGCACGATCTTGGCGCCAGCGCTGCAGGCCTTTCCTGGACCATAAACGCGTATCTGCTTCCACTGGGTGCCCTCATCCTGATCGGCGGCGGCCTGGGTGATCATTTCGGGCGGCGCAGGTTATTCCTGATCGGCCTCAGCACATTCACCCTGGCCTCGCTCGCCTGCGCGGTGGCCCCGAGCCTGGTCTGGCTGCTGGGCGGCCGCGGTCTGCAGGGGTTGGGGGCTGCTTTGCTGATGCCGAATAGCCTCGCCATCCTCGGTGCGGCGTTCACGGGGGAAAGGCGGGGCAGGGCGGTCGGAACCTGGGCAGCGATGGGCGCCCTGGCCGGTGCGATCGGACCGGTGCTCGGTGGCTGGCTAGTGGACACGGTGGGATGGCGGATGATTTTTCTCATCAACCTGCCGATCGCCAGCGCCGCCGGATGTTTGGCCTGGGCCTACGTGGCAGAAAGCCGCGACACCCGGCAGGCGGCACCGCTGGACTGGCGGGGTGCGGTGCTGGCGACGGCGGGCCTGGCATTGCTGACCTGGGCACTGACGGCGGCCGCCAGTGCGAATGCCGGTGCAACAATGATTTGGCCCGCCGCCCTTTTGGGCTGCGCGCTGCTCCTGTCATTTGTCATGGTCGAGGCACGGCAGGGCGAGCGGGCGATCATGCCGCTGTCAATGTTCGCGACATCCGCGTTTGTGGGCCTGACCCTCCTCACATTCCTGGTTTACGGAAGCCTCACCGGTCTGCTTGTGCTGCTACCATTCCTGCTGATCAAGGTGGCGGGCATGACCGCGATCGCGTCTGGCGCGACGGTTCTGCCGGTACCGGTACTTGTAGGCCTTGGTTCGCCGCTCATGGGCAGTGTCACCGGACGCTACGGTGGCCGCTGGCCGCTCGCGCTTGGCGCCAGCGTCGTCGCCGCCGGGCTGGCGATGTATGCCCGCGTCGGGCTGGAGGACATTCACTATTTTACGGTCATTCTGCCAGCAACGGTTTTGGTCGGGCTCGGCATGGCGGTTGTGGTGGCGCCGCTGACCACGTCAGTTATGGCCTCCGTTGCGGCCGATCAGATCGGCACTGCGTCGGGGTTCAACAGTGCGGTGGCGCGTGTCGCCGGCTTGGTCGCCACAGGTTTGGTCGGTTTTGTGTTCGCAATGCACGGTTCGGCCGGCGGACTGGTCGGTGCATTTCGGCTGGCGGCTCTGGTCGGCGCTGCGGCCACGGCGGCGGGTGCGGCGTGCGCCGTCATCCTGATCCCTCACTCGCCTAAGGCTGCGACCTAATACCAGGCGGCGTCGAGGTTGACCTTTAGCAAGCAAGACAGCGCTTCTTTTTGAAAAAAGAAGCAAAAACTTTTGCAAATTGGGGCGTGCGTTCGATCCAACGCACACCTCAATGAGCAAAAGTTTTTCCCGCTTATCAACCAATCAACACGGGCTTGTACGCCGCTTGGTTATGGCTCATGATTCGCTGAGCGATGGAGG
>Ga0302314_10022994_pt1 | contig 10198 bp, 12 predicted proteins | sample III_Palsa_N2_3_FD_200533 | JGI IMG/M metagenome (GOLD analysis project Ga0302314, IMG submission 200533) | Peat permafrost microbial communities from Stordalen Mire near Abisko, Sweden - III_Palsa_N2_3 | ecosystem: Environmental > Terrestrial > Soil > Palsa > Peat permafrost | place: Sweden... | reverse complement strand
TTAGCGGTTAAGTCTTCAGAGGCCCCGCTAAGCCCCCACCCGCAGCATCACCACCCCATGCGCCGGCACGGCGACCTTGTACTCAGCCATCGCCCCCAGATCCTTGCCCGCCCACAGGTCCCGCGCCTTCACCGGCCCCGCGAACCCCAACTCCGAGAACTTGACCTCCAGATAGGCCGGTTGGTCGGACAGGTTGAACAGGCCCACCGCCTTGGCGCCGCCGGCCAGGGGCTTGGCCCAGATCTCCAGCCCGCCCTCGGCCTTGACCCGGTCCCCCTGCGCCCCGGCCGCATCCTGGTCGATGGCGATGACCTCCCGGTTGGTCAGGATCGAAAGCGTCTCCGGCGTCATCGTGCTCAGGTCGTTTCCCGCCAGCAGCGGCGCGGCCAGCAGGGCCCACAGGCTCATGTGGGTGCGGTACTCGATCGCCGACATCCCGCCATTGCCCACCTCCAGCATGTCCGGGTCGTTCCAATGCCCAGGTCCCGCGAACTTCGACAGCCCCGCCTGGCTCAGCCCGATCTGCAGCATGCGCGGGAAGCTGTCCGAGATGTCCCCGGTGGTGCGCCAGCTGTTGCCGCCCACCGACGGCGCCCAGCGCCACGGCTGGAAGAAGCCGTACTGGCAAAGGCTGTAGACCATCGGCCGCCTCGTGGCCTTCAGCGCCGCGTCCATCTTGCGATAGGCGGCCAGCTGGATGTCCTGCGCCTTGTCCAGCGACCCCGCCGCCAGCATCGACGGCGCCAGGCCGCACAGGTCGTACTTCAGATAGTCGATCCCCCAGGCGGCATAGGTCTTCGCGTCCTGCTCTTCATGCCCATAGCTGCCCTCAAACCCGGCGCAGGTCTTCGGCCCCGGCGAGGAATAGATCCCCAGTTTCAGCCCCTTGGCATGGACGTAGTCCGCCAGGGCCTTCATGTCCGGGAACTTGGAATTGGGATGGATCACCCCGCCGGCGTCCCGGGCGCCTTCCCAGGTGTCGTCGATGTTGATGTAGCGATAGCCGGCGTCCCGCATGCCGCTCTTGACCATGGCGTCCGCCTGCGCCCGGACCGTGGCGTCATCGATCTTGGCCGCGAAATGGTTCCAGCTGTTCCAGCCCATGGGCGGGGTGGCGGCGACATCCGCCGGCGCGGCGTGGGCGGCGCTTGAGGCGAGCATGGCGAAGGCGGCAAGCGAGGCGCATCGGCGAACTATGGTCATGGTGGTCCCTCCCCGTCGGCCGCGTTCGCGCGGCTGTTGTGGCTGACCTTAGCTGAACCGCGCGGCAGGGGCAGGAGCGAAAATTAGCGAACGCCACAGTAGCGGCCAGGGCTCTCAGTCACCCCTGCGGGACCGAGGGGGCCTGGCCGCTACGCTGGCATCCGACAAGCCACGATTAGAGATAGTTGACTCCATCAACTTTCTGCCCAATCCTCACACCCATGGAAGACGCGATCACCGCCGTCCGGGCCTTCAACCGGTTCTACACCCGCCTGATCGGGGTGCTGGACGATCACTTCCTCGGCGCGGACCTGACCCTGCCCGAGGCGCGGCTGCTGTTCGAGATCATCCAGGCCGACCGTCCGGTCGCCGCCGAGCTGCAGGTCAGCCTGGGGATGGACGCCGGCTTCATGAGCCGGCTGCTGCGCCGGTTCGAGACCCGCGGCTGGATCGTGCGCGAGCGCGGCCGCGCCGACGCCCGGCGTCGGCCCATCGTGCCAACGGGCGCCGGCCGGGCCATGTTCGACCTGATCAACCAGCGCCAGCGGGCCGAGGTCACCGCCATGCTGGAGCGGCTGGCGCCGCAACAGCAGCGCGACCTGATCGCCGCCCTGGGCATGACCACCGCCATGCTGTCGCCCGCCCCGCGCCAGGGGTTCGCCTTGCGCACCTTCCGCATCGGCGACCTGGCCATGCTCGCCGCCCGCCAGTCCATCCTCTACGACGAGATGCACGGCTGGGGCCGGGGCCTGGAGCTGGTGGAGAGCGAATACACCACCAAATTCCTGCGCGACTTCAAGCCCGGCCGCGAACAGTGCTGGATCGCCGAGGCCGAGGGCGCCATGGCCGGCTCGGTCATGCTCACCGATGAGGGCGACGACCTGGGCCGCCTGCGGCTGATGTATGTCGAACCCTTCGCCCGCGGCCGCGGCATCGGCGACGCCCTGGTAGGGACCTGCGTCGCCTTCGCCCGCGAGGCCGGCTACGACGCCGTCACCCTGTGGACCCACGCCGTCCTCACCAGCGCCCGCAAAATCTACGCCGGCCACGGGTTCGAGATCGTGTCGACCGAGATGCACGAGGAATTCGGCAAGCCGGAACTGGGGGAGACGTGGCGGCTGGAGCTGAAGGGGTAGAGTCTAGGCTTATGGAACCCTCGCCCCCTCACTCCGCCCCCTTCAACCCATCCGCAAACCGCCGGCTGAGCCCCGCCAGCGCCGCGACCTCCGCCTCGGTCCAGTCGGCCAGCACCTTGGCCAGCAGCCGGCGCCGGGCCTCTGTGATCGCCCTGACCACGTCCGCACCCTCATCCGTTACCCGCGCCACGCGCACCCGGCGATCGCCGCCGCCCAAAGGCCGCGACACCAGCCCCAGGCTCTCCAGCTTGGCCAGCTGGCGGCTCACCGTCGTGTGGTCCCGCCCCACCTGATCAGCCAGCACCGCCACCCCCAGCGGTCCCTGCATTCCCAGCCGGACCAGCAGCGGAAACAGCGCCCGATCCAGACTGACGCCGGCCTCCCGCAACAGCACGTCGTCCCGCTGCGGGCTGTTCAGAAAACCCACCAGATCGATCAGCGACCTGGCCAGCTCGTCCATAACCCGTGTATTATACACCTTTACATCGCCTCGCACCGAGTCCATATTAGGTGCATGATACACGCATCAAAGATTCTGGTCATCATCGGCAGCACCCGCGCCAAACGCATCTGTCCGCAGATCGCGGCCTGGGTCGCCCAGGTCGGCCGCGAAACCCTCGGCGGCGACATCGAGCTGGTGGACCTGAAGGACTGGCCCCTGCCCATGGACGATGAGCCCGGCATCCCCGCCGCCCACGCTTACGTCAACCAACACACCCAGGCCTGGAGCCGGAAAATCTCGGAGGGCGACGCCATCGTCTTCGTCAGCCCGCAGTATAATTGGGGCTATCCCGCGCCCCTGAAAAACGCCCTGGATCATCTGTACAAGGAATGGTCGGACAAGCCGGCGATGATCGTCACCTATGGCGGCCACGGCGGCGGTCGCTGCGCGGCCCAGCTGCGCCAGGTTCTGGAGGGCCTGCACATGAAGCCGGTGGACGCCATGCCGGGCCTGACCCTCTCCCGCGCCCACATCGAAGCCAATGCCGGCGTCATCGATGCAGCGGCCGAGTTCGGCGAACACCTGCCCGTCCTGCGACAAGCGTTCGGCGAGCTGGCGACGATGCTAGCGGGCTGATCCGCCAGCCCTTCAAACCACCCCGTTCCCCAGGCCTTGTGCCTGGAGAACGGCGACACCAGACCCTCACCCGAAAAACACCGTCCACATCAGCCGCCCCGGCACGAAGGTGAAGGCGCCGGCGACGATCAGGCCGAACAGGAAGTTGCCGGTCATCATCCGGCGATGGGCGCGGATGTTGTGGCGGCGGGCGAAGGCGACGCCCATGGGCACGCCGATGGCCACATAGGCGCTCAGGGCGTGGATTGGGCTGAAGCCGCCGGGGTTGATGGTGTGGATGAAGAAGGACGAGATCGCCACCGTCATCATGGCGATCACCCAGGTCCAGCCAAACGCCCGGTGGATGGTCGTCCCTTTCGGCCCCCACATCAGCCCGACGCCGATCAGCAGCGCGGTGGTCGCGGCCGTAACATGCAGCCGCACCACCAGCGGCGCGCGGGCCAGCAGTCCCAGGTTCGGCCAATGCAGCCGGGCGTGGCCGCCCAGATAGACAATCAGCCCCAGCGCCACCAACAGCAGGGTCCCGACCACCAGGATCCGAGCCCGCGCCTCGGCCGGGCTCGACCGGAATGGATTGTCCAGCGCCGGCGCGGCGGACTGCTCAATTGACAGGGCGTTGGCGGACGGCTTCATCTGGCGGCTCCGGTTTGGCGGACTTGTGGTCGGGAGGACCCCATCGGCGCTCCCTCGATCCCGACCCCAGGCCTAGCCCCCCTCGCCGGCCTCCGCCTCCGCCGATGCGCCAACCGCCACGCGGCCTTCGTGAACGGCGCCCACCAGCCATTGGCGCTTCGCCAATGACCGGCGCCGTCGGCCGCATCCGCACCGCCCTGGGAGAATCGGACCTGTTGCGGCGCCTGGGGATCGCCGCCGGCGCGGGGGTGTTCCTGGCCTTCATCGGCCCCTTCGGCACCGGAGACGCGCCCCTGTGGCAGCGATGCGCCTACTGGGTCGGCCTGTGCGCCGGCGGCACCGGCCTGGCGATCGGCATTGGCGCCGCCATGCATCTGCTGTTCGACCCAAGGGACCGCCGGCCGCTGATCCTGGCCCTGGCCACGGCCCTGCTCATGACCCCGCCCAGCACCCTGGTGGTCTATTGGGTCACCGAGGATCTGTTCGGCTGGCGGGTCATGAACGGCTCGCTGCTGGAATTTGCCGGCCCGGTGCTGCTGATCTGCCTGGCCATGAACGGCGTCAACGCCCTGGCCCACCGCGCCCCGCCGCAAACTCACGCCAGCCCCACCGAAAACGCCGCCCCGCCCCGCTTCCTGGAACGGCTGCCGCCCAAGCTGCGCGGCGGCGTGCTCTATGCGGTGTCAGCCGAGGACCACTACCTGCGCCTGCACACCTCCAAGGGCGCCGACCTGATCCTCATGCGCCTCACCGACGCCATCACCGAACTGCAAGGCCTCGAAGGCGCCCAGACCCACCGCTCCTGGTGGGTCGCCCGGTCCGCCGTCAAAGGCGCCCGCGCCAGCGACGGCCGCGCCGTCCTGGACCTGGAAGGCGGCGTCCAGGCCCCGGTGAGCCGGGGGTATGCGAGGGCGCTGAAGGCGGAAGGGTGGTTCTGATCTCCTTATCCCTCTTGCGGGAGAAGACCATCCCCCGAAGGGGCCGGATGAGGGGTCGCGCCGGCCTCTCGCGTTTCCTGCAAACAGCCTGACGGATAAGCCGGCGCGACCCCTCATCCGTCAGGCTTCGCCTGACACCTTCTCCCCCAAGAGGAAGAAGGAAACGCACTGCAGCCCCAGCCTTAAGCCCTTGGTGGAACGATCGCTTCGGCCTCCGGCTTGGTCAAGGCCGGGGCGTCGCCCCGACGCTCCTCGGCCGCCGAAGGCGGGCCTTGAGCAAGCCGGACCCCGAAGCAAAAATGGCTTCCAAGGCCGTAAGGCGGAGTGTCTTGAGGGGAAGCGGGGAGGCCACCGTGAACAGTTTAGCGATGATGCATCAGCACCCCGACCAACCCAAACGCCAGGGCTGGAACGAGCGTCAAAGCCACTGATCCCGCCAACCCGACATAGAAGGTTCGGCGTCTATAGCCGGCGGTCTTTGAAGTAGCGCCCCCCGACCAGAGCAACTCCGACACCCAGCCAAGGGTGTAAAAGGCGTTGGCGGCGATCGCGTAAGCCACCACCCCAACGACCAGCAGGGCCGGCGCGACAAGCTTCCCCACAAGAAGCGAGCCCGCGGCGGAAAACGAAACCACGCTCACCATGCCGACAACCAGGAGCGCGAGGTTGAAGGGTATCCGGCGCAACTCCCACCAAAACACGGCGTCCCAAGGCTCCTTCATCTCCCCTATCTCACCACCCGAACCCCCATCGCCTCGTACCCCTTCACGAAGCTGTTGTTCATCCGCACCGGCTCGCCCACCACCTCGATCCGGCTGAACCGTTTCAGCATCTCCTCCCACATCACCTTCAGCTGCATCTCGGCCAGGCGGTTGCCCACGCAGCGGTGGATGCCGAAGCCGAAGGCGACGTGCTGGCGGGGTCTGAGGCGGTCGATGCGGAAGACGCCGGCGTCCTCGATCGCCGTCTCGTCGCGGTTGCCGGAGACGTACCACATCACCACCCGGTCGCCCTTTTTGACCTGCCGCCCGCCCAGTTCCACATCCTCCAGCGCGGTGCGGCGCATATAGGCGACGGGGCTCTGCCAGCGGATGATCTCGGGGACCATGGTCTCGATCAGGCCGGGGTCGGCGCGCAGCTTGGCGTATTCGTCCGGGTGCTGATTAAGCGCCAGCAGGCCGCCGGTGATCGAATGGCGCGTGGTGTCGGAGCCGGCGACGATCAACAGGATGATGTTGCCGAAATAGGTCTCCGGCGTCGGCTTGGCGGTGGCGTCGCAGTGGGCCAGCATGGAGATCAGGTCGTGCCTGGGCGGCGCGGCCTTCCGTTCCTCCCACATGCCAACAAACGGGCCGACCAGCGCCAGCATCTCCGCCTGCCGCGCCATTTCCTGCGCTAGCGTGGCGTTCGGCTGCGGCCCCGCCAGGATCATGTCCGAAACCCGAGGCAGCGACCGCCGCTGCTCGAAGGGAAAGTCGAACAGGGTCGCCAACATCTGGCTGGTCAGCTCCACCGCCACCCGATCGACGAAGTCAAAGGTCTCGCCCACCGGCAGCTCGTCCAGGATCGCCCCGGCCCGTTCGCGGATCAGCGGCTCCAGCTGGGCCATGCTCTCGCTGGAGAACATCGGCATCACCGCCCGGCGCTGGGCGTCATGCATCGGCGGGTCCATGGCGATAAAGCTGGCGGAATCGCTGGGCTCGAACGCGTCGTCCAGGGTCACGCCCCCCAACCTGCCCGACGACGAATAGACCCCGTGATGACTGTCCACCGCAACGATGTCGGCATGCCGCGTCACCGACCAGTAGCGGCCCTGCGGCCCATCCTCGGTCAGATGCACCGGGTCCTCCGCCCGCAACCGCTCGAACCAGGGCCACAGGGTGTCGGAACGGAACAGCTCCGGATCGGCGACCTGGAAGTCTTTCAGCGGTGTGGAATAGGCCGCGTCGCGCGCCGCCTCGGCCCGTGATCCGTCAGGAAGCGATCCATCCACCATGGCGTCCTCCGCGCGGCGGGCGCCCACTCGCGGCGCCCCTGCCGATCGGCGGCCATTAAGACGCCGGCCGGCGGGCGCTGGCAAGGCGGGGACGCGCTAGCCCAACGGGAACGCCCGCAGCAGCCTGATCTCGCCGCCATCGACGGACATCAGCTGCAGCGCCCGCAGCCGCCCCTCGATCTCGAACCGGCCCATGGCCGCACGGACCGCTTCCGCATCCGCCAACTCATCGAACGCGCCCACGGTGACGTGAGGCGCATAAGGGATGTCGGCCCTCAGGCTGGCGGCCAGCCCGCCCTGATAGAGGCCGTCGTGCAGGGCGCGGATGGCGGCCTCGCCCTGGTCCGGCATGAGGAACAGGTGGGTGCGCGGGCTGAAGGCGTCGGCGACCGCTCGCGCGGCGTTCAGCCGAAAGCCGATCGCCGGGGTTGTCGCCGCCGCGGCCAGAGCTCGCTCCACCATGACCGCCTCGGTCAGACCCTGAACCGGAAACACCAGGGTGAAATGCGCCTCAACCCGCCCATGCTGCGGATCATGCCGCCCCCGAACCCCCTCGATCCACCGCCGGTCGGCGGGCGAGATATCCAGCGGACAGATGAGGGCCAGGGCCTGCATGGGACCAGACTAGGCGCCGGGTGGGGGATGGTGGTCAAGGCGTGGAAAGCCCGCACAACACAAGCCTTCTCCCTCTTGTGGGAGAAGGGAGCCTTGTCGGAAACGCGCTTTAGAGCCCGGCGCTATCCGCCTTCCAGAACCGGTCCTCCGGCACAACGCCCTCGCGCCAGGCCAGGATGATCTCGACCTGCTCCAGAAACCTGGGCAGGTTCACATCCTCCGGCCGATGGCGGATCATCGGCAGCAGGGTCCGGTCGCGAAAGTCGTTCCAGCGCGCGGTGGCGCTCAGTTTCGACGGCGGATGGACCAGATAGGGCAGACAGCCCACCAGCTCAGGCGTCTCGTCGGGATGTTGCAGACAAAGGTCGGCCTTCCTTCTAGCCGCCGCTCGCTGCGCCTCATCCATCGTCTGGGTCACCGCGGTATCTCCAAGGATCAACGGAGATCGTCGCACAGTCCGCGACTCGCGAAAAGTCAGCGCCGTTGTCGCCCGGCTTGAGCCGGCGCGCCGTATTGCATCTTCAGCAACCCGCTCTATTTTGCACCGGTCATTCAACAACGAGTGTCTCCCCATGGCGCGCCCCAGAGAATTCGACCGTGAGCGCGCCCTGGCCGGCGCGGTTGAGACCTTTTGGGCCAGGGGATTCGAGGGCGCCGGCATGGAGGCGCTCATGGCGGCCATGGGCATTGGCCGCCAGAGCATCTATGGGGCGTTCGGCAACAAGAAGGCCCTCTACCTCGAAGCGCTCCAAGCCTACAACGCCGGCAACATCGCCGCCTTGGTCACCGCGCTTCGCAAGGCGAAATCGCCCCTCCTCGGCCTTAAGGCCGTTCTCCTGTCGCCTGTAGATCTGAGCGCGACAGAGAGGGCCAAGGGGTGTTTCGGCATCAACGCCGCCTGCGAATTCGGCCAAACCGACGCGGAGGTCCTGGCGGCCATATCGGCGCCGGGGCGCATGCTTCAGATGGCGCTTGTCGACCTTGTGCGTGAGGCCCAGCTGAAGGGCGAGATCGGCCCAGGCGTCGATCCGCAGGTCGCCGCCGGTCTTGTGCAGACCCTGCTCGCGGGCGTGAAGATCGCCGCGCGCTCCGGCGCTGACCCCGACGCCATGAGAAAGATCGTCGACCTCGCCCTCGGCGCCCTGGCCCCTTAGCCGCGGCAATCAGGCTTGCGCTGATAGCGCGTCATGTTATTGACCAATCGATCCATAATTATCGATGGGAAGACGCACGATGGGCAAGACCGTTCTGATTACCGGCGCCTCCAGCGGCATTGGCGAGGCGACCGCGCGCCTGTTCGGCCGCCACGGCTGGAACGTGGTCGCGAGCGCCCGCTCCGTCGAGGGCCTGGGCGCCTGGGCCAATCAGCCCAACGTCGCCAAGCTGACGATGGACGTGACGGATGAGGCGAACGTGCGCGAGGCGGTCGCGGACGCCGCTGTCCGGTTCGGCGGCCTGGACGCCCTGGTCAACAACGCCGGCGCCGGCCTGGCCGGTGCGTTCGAGGCCATTCCCGACGCTGACCTGCGCGCGGTGTTCGACGTCAATCTCTTCGGCGCCGCCAACACCATCCGGGCGGTGATCCCGCATATGCGCGCGCGAAAGACCGGGGTGATCGTCAATGTCACCTCGATCACCGGACGGGTCGGACTGCCGTTCATGGCCCCGTATGATGCGACCAAATTCGCCCTGGAAGGCCTGAGCGAGTCGTTGAGCTATGAGCTGGGCGCCGTGGGCATCCGGGTTAAGCTGGTCGAACCGGGGGGCGTCCGCACCAGATTCACCCACAAATGGTTCCGCCACGACGCCTATAGCCCCGTTCTCGACGGTCTGATCGACAAGATGACCGCCGGCGCCGCCACGGCCAAGGGACCTGAAGGCGTGGCGCAGGCCATCTATCGGGCCGCCACGGAATCGTCCGACCGCCTGCGATACACCGCGAATGGCAGCGGGCCGCTGATCGCGCTTAATCGGGTCCTGCCGGCCAGCGTCTGGCGGCGGCTGATCAAATCCAACTTCATGAAGCCCCCGAGCTGATCCAACAGCCCAGCCCGGATCGAGGCGGCGCCCGCTACGAAATCCCCGTATCAATCGCCAGCCTCACCAGATCCGCCGTCCGCGCCACGCCCAGCTTGGACTTGATCAGGGTCATGCTGTTGGCGACGGTCTTGTAGCCGACCCCAAGCGCCGCCGCGATTTCGGCCAGGCTGGCGCCACGGACCAGCAGGCGCATCATCTCCAGCTCGCGGGGGTTGAGGGCGTCCAGAGCCTCGACCCCGCCGCCCAGGGCCAAGGCCTGGGCGATCTCGGCTTCGACGTAGCGGCCGCCGGTGGTGACGCGGCGGATGGCGGCGATCAGCTCGTCCGGGCTGGCGTTCTTGCTGACATAGCCCGCCGCCCCGGCGTCCAGGGCCCGGCGCGCATAGAGGGGCTCGGCGTGCATGGACAGGATCAGCACCTTGCCCGCATCCATCTGCACCAGCCGCCGCAGCAGCTCCAACCCACCCATGCCGGGCAGGTTCAGGTCCAGGATGATCAGGTCCGGGTGGGTGGTGCGGGTCAGGTCCAGCGCCTCGCGCCCGGTCGCCGCCTGGCTGAC
>Ga0302314_10022993_pt1 | contig 10199 bp, 8 predicted proteins | sample III_Palsa_N2_3_FD_200533 | JGI IMG/M metagenome (GOLD analysis project Ga0302314, IMG submission 200533) | Peat permafrost microbial communities from Stordalen Mire near Abisko, Sweden - III_Palsa_N2_3 | ecosystem: Environmental > Terrestrial > Soil > Palsa > Peat permafrost | place: Sweden... | reverse complement strand
TCCGGAATAGTTCCTCAAGCGCGTTGCATGCTGAGCGGACGCCGTCTTCGCGCTCCAGGCGGCGCGCCACCAACTCTGCACGGCGTGCGAACTTGGGTTCTTCGAGCATGGACCGCAACTTGCGGGCAACGCGAACGGGTGTGTAGTACACCCGCTGAATGACGCGCGCCACCTTGAGACGCCGCATGCGCCGGGCGTTGTCGGGCTGGTCGTGCGAGTAGGGCATGATGAGCATGGGCTTGCCGGCGCGCAGGCATTGCGCGGTGGTTCCCACGCCACCCTGATGCACCACCATGGCGGCGCGCTTGAATAGCGCGGAGTAGGGCGCGTACTCGGCTACGCAGATTGATTCGGGAAGAGCCTGGCGCGGGCGGTTGCGCGAGTCGGAGCCGATGAGCAGGACGGCGCGTATCCCCAACTTGATGGCGGCTCGCGCAGAGAACTCGTAGAACCGGCCCGCGGCCAAGACTGCCGCGGAACCGAGCGTGAAGACGACCGGCGGAGGGCCTTGGGCTAAGAACTCTTCCAGATGAGCGGGTAGCGCGGCGTTCCCGGCATCTGCGTCGTAAAAACAAAAGCCGGTGATCTTCGTGTGCTCTGGCCAATCCTTCTGCTCGGCGCCCAACACGCGGGAAAACAGGGCGAGCACCAGGTAGGGCGAGTGCTTGGCGTCAAAAAGAGGATTGCGGCCGCGCGGCAGGCCAAGCTCGCGGCGCAGGTCGTAGATGGGCTGGGGCCAGTTGCGGCTCACAAAGCGCGCCAAGCGCCTTATTGCGCGGCCCATCCCTGGGACGGTCCGGTCGGCCTGCGCCAGGCGCGGGTACATGGGCAGGACGGGAGGATCGAATGCGGAAAAAAAGCTGAGCGGCGCCAGCACGTAGCTGGCCCAGGGAATGCCCGTGATTTCGGCCACCAAAGGGCCGGCATAGTTCAACTCACCGAGGAGCAAAAGATCGGCGCGCACGGGCTGGGTCGCGGCGTCGAGAAGGTCCTGATAGGTCAAATGCAATGCGGGGAAGAGAAACTCGCGCAGGCCGCGTTCGGTGCCCTTCTTTACGTCGTAAATCATTTCTATCAAGATGGTGTTTTCTGGATCAATATCGGGGCGAACAGCGCGGAACTCAATCCCCAACGGGCGAATTTTCCTCTCGAACACGGCCGGTACGGCCATGACTGGTGTGTGCCCGCGGCGCTTCAATTCGAGGGCAATCGCAATGAGCGGATTGATATCGCCGAAGGTCCCGATATTGGAGAGAATGACGCGCAAATGGATCGACCCCGAAGCCTTGAGAAAGGCACCTTTGAGGGTAACAAATGCGGGGCGGGATTCCGGCGGCGCTTCAGCGCACCTTAACCAACTTTGCGTCATACTGAGCCTGTCTGGGTCATACTGGCCCTGGAGATACCTGGATTTATGCGCGTTCTGCTGGTCGAAGACGAGGTCCGCCTGGCCGAGAACCTGACGGCCGCCCTGCGTGATGGCCCGGGGTTCGCCGTGGATTGGGCAGAGGATGGGCTGGCGGGAGACCAATTCGCGTGCAATCCCTGCTACGACCTGATCGTCCTCGACCTGATGCTGCCCAAACTCGACGGCCTCAGCCTGCTCAAGCGGCTGCGCGCGCGCCGCGACTCGACGCCGGTGTTGATCCTGACAGCCAAAGAGGGTGCTGAATCGGTCATTCAACTTCTCAATGCCGGGGCGGACGACTACCTGGCCAAGCCGTTTGACCTGGGCGAGCTGATTGCGCGCGCCAAGGCCCTCATTCGACGCGGCAAGGGAGCGTCGCACCCGACGCTCAGCGCACTCGGCCTGAAGGTCAACACGCTCGAACAGTCGGTGTACCGCGACGGGGTCCTCATCGACTTGTCCCCGACGGAGTACCGCATCCTTGAGTACCTCATCCACCGGCCGCGCGTCATCGTGAGCAAGCGCGAGCTGCTCGAACACCTTTACGACTTCAACTGGGAGCACCACTCGAACGTCATTGAGGCCCATGTTTCCAACCTGCGCAGGAAGCTGGATTACGCTTCTCCGGAATCGGAGCCGGTGATTGAAACCATGCGCGGACGCGGCTACCGGCTCGCTCCGGACGGCCCCATTCCTGGCGGAAACCTTGTGGCCGGACCCGGCTCGGGCGGACCGCCAGCAAGCGAGCCCTCAGCGCGGGAGCCGGGCTCCGAATCCCGCTCCATGGCGCGGCCGGGCCGAGAGCCGCATCGGGTGCAGGATCAGGAACCTGATAGATGACCTTCTCCATCCATCCGCGCTCCATCGCCTTCCGTCTCATTATGGCGGTGCTGGCTGTCGAGCTAGTCTCCTCGATCCTGGTAGTGGTCATTTCCTTCGGCTATGAGCGTCACATCCACTTTCGCTCCTTCGACGTGATGCTGCGCGGGCGGGCCGACTCGGTTCTCGGGGCGGTGCAGGACGCGGACGATTCCGGTGACAACGTCATACTGGACAAGGCCGATCTGCACATTCCCGCGGAAGATGTCTTCGAGGTTTGGGACGGATCGGGGCATTTGCTTGGCCGGTCTTCTAATTGGCAGGGGCTTGGGAACTGGCCGGGGCCCGACATCGCGCAGAATACGGGTCCGAGTCCGCAGGCGCAAATGGGAGGCTCGCTGGCGCAGCAGCCGGAAGACTTTTCGATTTCCGTCGTAAACGGCCATCATTACCGCATGCTGCGCGTCCAGGGTGCGCGTACCGTCGACCCCCTAGAGCCCGGCGGCGGCAAGGTGCACCAGGTGGTCGTCGTGTACGGCTCGCCGGTTTCTCATGTCTGGCGCGCCATCCGCGGTGCGGTCGAATTCTACGCCGCGGGCAGCGTTCTGCTGCTGCTGGTGACCGGGCCGCTGATCGCGTGGCTTCTGCATCGGGGCTTGCTGCCGCTGCGCCAATTGGCTTCGCTTGCCTCGCAAGTCTCCGTCGACGCGTGGCATTTCTCTCCGCCGGCCAGTGCCTACTCGACGCCTGAGCTGGCTCCGCTGACGCGCGCTCTCGAGAGCGCCTTGCACAGGCTGGAGCGCTCATTCCTGCAGCAGCGAGCCTTTGTGAGCGATGCCGCGCACGAACTTAAAACCGCGGTTGCGGTGGCCAAGTCCTCCATCCAGTTGCTCACCATCAAACGCCGCACTCCCGAGGAGTATGAGGCCGGCCTGGAGCGATGCCTCGTCGATTCCCATCGTCTGGAGAACCTGGTGGTCGAAATGCTGACCCTGGCGCGAGCCGAAAGCGCGGCGCCCGAGGCAAGTGGCGAACCCACCGCCGATCTCGTGGCGTGTATGCGGGTGGCCGTCATGAAGCTGGAAACCATCTCCGCCTTGCGCGACGTGCATGTCTCTCTCATCGACCTGGCCGCGGAGGCATCGCCATCCCAAATAAAAGTCCGCGCCGCGGAGGACGATTGCAAGATGCTGGTCTCCAACCTGTTGCTCAATGCCCTGCAGCACAGCCCTTCGGCTTCTACGGTGGATTTGAAGCTCACTTGCGAGGCTGGGGAGGGCGCGTCTTCGGCCGTGTCCTCGGCCGTGTTTGTGGTTCGGGATCGAGGAAGCGGCATTGCTCCAGAGGCCTTGCCGCACGTCTTCGACCGCTTCTATCGTGGCGATCCATCGCGTACGCGCAACACCGGCGGCACCGGTCTCGGCCTGGCCATCTCGAAGGCCATCGTGCAAAAGGCGGGCGGGTCGATCACCATTACCAGCCAGGCCGACCCCAAACTTCCCCACCAGGGAACCACCGTAACGGTTCGCCTTCCCATGATCGAGTAGGCAATCAAAAAGCGCGTCTTCAGCCGACCTTAATCTGCATATGAAAAACTCTCTCATTGTTTGATTCGAGCAGATCGAGACTATTTCAATCATCACCAGGAGACCCATGAAGTTCCGCAGATTCTCTTTTCGTGCGCTTACCCCGATTGTTCTCGCTGCCCTCTGCGGCATGGTTGCCTCGTCCAACCTCGTCCTGGCGCAGCAGCCATACAAGATTCTCGACAAATGGAAGATCGGTGGAGATGGGGGCTGGGATTATTTGCTCGCCGACCCTTCAGCCCATCGCATCTACATCACCCACGGCGCTCGCGTGGATGTGGTCGACTCGGCGACGGGGAAGGTAGCTGGGGCCATCTCCGGCCTGCACGGCACGCATGGCATCGCACTCGATAACGCCGGCAAGTTCGGCTATATCTCCGACGGCGGTGGGAACGCGGTAGTGGTGTTCGACCGGACAACGCTCGAGACCGTGGCCACCATTCCGACAGGCGGTCAGAACCCGGACGGCATTGTCTTCGAGCCGGCCACGCAAACGGTCTGGGCGTTCGATGGGCGCAGCAAAGATGCCGCCGTGATTGACACAGCGACACGCAAAGTGGTGGCTAACATTCCCCTGCCCGGGAAGCCGGAGTTTCCCGCCGTCGATGGTAAGGGTTTGGTCTACGACAATATCGAAGACAAGAATGAGATTGTGCGGCTGGACGCGCACACGAACAAGTTGACCGCGGAGTGGCCTATAACCGGATGCGACAGCCCCAGCGGCCTGGCCTTCGACGTTGCCGGATCGCGCCTCTTTCCGGTGTGTGACGGAAAGGAGATGGGCGTTGTGGACGCGAAGACGGGGAAGGTTCTTGCCACTCCCACAATTGGGGATGGCCCCGATGCCGCCGGCTGGGATGCGGCTCACAAGCTGGCCTTCGCTTCATGCGGGGAGGGAGTGCTGGCGATTGTCGACGCGTCCACGCCTGCCTACACAACCATCCAGACGCTTCCCACGCAACGCGGCGCGCGCACGATGGCCTATGATTCGGCCACTGACCGCGTCTACCTCGTGACCGCTGAGATGGGGCCGCGGCCCGAACCCACCGCGGACAATCCGCGTCCGCGGCCGGCGATTGTGCCGGGGAGCTTTACGGTGATTGTGGTGGGGCGATAGCCTGGTAAATCGATGGAATGAGTTCGTCACTCGGTGAAGGCTGGCAGCTCTTGAAGATCCTCTTCGGCATTGCGCTCGCGATTCTGGTTGCGGGGTCGGTTGTTGCCGACTACAAATGGAGAAGATGGATCGAGAAGCGGCGCCGAGATCGCCAGTAGCGCGGCCGGCCCGGTGTTCTCCCGTTACAATGCCGATAGGGAGTCGCCTCACCGCCATGCCTGGAATCGTTATGCCCCGATCCACTTGCCTCGTTCGTTCTGTCCTCGCGGGTCTCAGCATCGGCCCGGCACCGCTTTCGATCGCTGCGGTGGCCCTGCTGCTTTTCAGTTCAGCTACTGGATTCGCACAGTTTGCCCCTCCGCCGAAGGGCACGCCGGTGCATGATCCGGCTGCGCTGCGTCCGCCGGCGGGCGCGCGCGTTGCCATTGTCGAATTCGAAGACCTGGAATGCCCGGACTGCGCGCGCGCCAACCCGCTGCTCAAAGAGGCTGCGGGCAAATACAAGATTCCCTGGGTGCGACACGATTTCCCGCTACCCTTTCATGCCTGGAGCTTTAATGCAGCCGTGAATGCACGCTGGTTCGATGTGAAGAGCAAAGCCATCGGCGACGAGTATCGCGACGCCGTGTTTGCCAACCAGCCGCAGATTACGAGCCCCGAAGTTCTGCACGACTTTACGGACAAATTTGCCCAGAGCAAGGGCGTCGCCTTGCCCTTCGCGGTTGACCCGCAGGGCAAGCTTGCTGCCGACGTGAAGGCCGATTATGCGCTTGGCCAGCGCATCGGCATCGAACATACGCCGACCATCTGGGTGGTGACGGCGAGCAGCAAGGGCGCTCCGTTTGTGGAGGTTGTGGATCGCACCAAGTTGTACCAACTCATCGATCAGGCCATCGCGGATACGCGTTCGCGGTGAGGGACCAGCGGTCCGTTACAATCAGCCTGAGTGATTCGTCAAACAAGCATGCTTCGGATTCCGCGTTCCAATCGTCTTCTCCGCCGCCTTTTCCTTCATGCCGCTGCGCTTGGGCTTGTGAGTCTGGCGATGGCGCCCCTGACGGCGCATGCGCAGGCGACGCCGATCAACGTGCTCGACAACTCAGCACTGCATCCTCCGCCGGGCGCGCGCGTGGCGATTGTTGAATTCGACGACCTGCAATGCCCCTCGTGCGCCGCGGCCAATCCCGCGCTGAAGGCTGCTGCGGCGCAGTACAAAATTCCGTGGGTGCGCCACGACTTTCTGATCCCGTATCACAATTGGAGCCGCAATGCGGCCATCGATGCGCGCTGGTTCGATGAGAAGAGCAAGGGCCTCGGCGATGAATATCGCGACCAGATATTCGCCAATCAGAGCTCGATTTATAACCCCGATTCGCTCTTCCAATTCACGCAGAAGTTTGCCCAGAGCCACGGCATTGCGTTGCCTTTCGCCATGGATCCGCAAGGCAAGCTGGCCCAGGCAGTCGACGCCGACAACGCGCTTGGACGCCGTACCGGGATCAGCAGCACGCCGACAATTTTTATTGTGACGGCGGGCGGAAATGGGCCGACTTACAAGCAGGTGCTCGATCCGAGCAAGCAGTTGTTTACGGACATCGATCAGGCCATGGCCAGCATGCCGCCGGCCAGCAAAGGGGTCGTGGCAAAGAAAGCCGGGAGCAAGTAGCTAGGACTCACTTAATTGAGGGCCTACATGCTCGTTGCCTGGGAGGCATGCATGGCTATTGTGCCGCGGGACCGGTCATCAGGCCTACGAACATTTTCTGGAAGCGCGGCAGGTCGAGGTCGACCTGCGCATGGACGAGCCGCACACCCGTCGCCGGCTTGAACTTTTCCGTCCAGGTGAGAGTGTCGCCATAGCTGGGGCCATGGCTCAGGTCCACATCCATGTACAAGAGCTTCTCCTGGGTGATGAGCGTAGGGTCGAGCCAGGCGCAGGCGGTGAGCTCGTCCCAGAGATAGTAGCGGTCCTGGCTCCATGCGGCGATGTACTTCGCGGTGGGGGTCTGCGATTTCGAAATCTCGTCCAGCATTTTTTGGGTGAAGGGCGCCTTGATGGAGACGTCCACCGTGGTCACGTCGATGCGCGGCCAGTCGGCATGCAGAACGATGTGCGTGGCCTCGGGATCGAACCAGAAGTTGAACTCGTGGCGCGGGCTGGTGGCGAACTCCGGATCGTCGGTCTGCGGATTGAGGCTGCCACCCATGAGCACGATTCCCTTGGTGAGGGCGGCGAATTCGGGATCGATGCTGATGGCGAGAGCAATGTTGGTGAATGGGCCGGCGGCGTAGATGGTTACTTGGTGCGGGTGCGCGCGCACCTGGCGGATGAGGAAGTGGGCCGCGTCTTCGTCGATGGGCTTGAGCGCGGGCATGCCTTCGGGCATGGGGCCGATGTCGTAGGGGCCGTGTTTATCGAGATGATCGGGCGTGAAGGGCGTGACGCCGTGCGGCGTTTCGAGGAGCGTGGTGGGTCCCTGGCCCCAGGCGCCGAGCCAGGCGACCTTGCCGTAGACGGCTTGTTCCAGCAAGGTTTCTTGTTCATTGCGGACGAGCGGGAAGACTGCGCCTTTGGCGACCGGAACGTTGGTGTGGCCGGTTAGCTCAAGCATGCGCAGGGTGTGCAGCGTCTCCTCGTCACGCCAGGCGTTTCCGGTGACCATGGTGATCCCGAGCACTTCGACCTGCGGAGATTGGAGCAGGGTGAGCATGGCCATCTGGTTCGAGCCGCCGGGGCCGGAGCCATCCTGATCGATGAGGACGAGGCGCTTTTGGGGCTGGGAAACAGCCGCGAAGGCAACCAACATCACGGGCACAAGAAGTTTTCTCATTGCTGGGTATTGTGGCATACATGGAGCTGGCTCGAGCCTGAAGTCGTCTCAGATCGCAGGCCATTCGCGTAAATTGCGGCCGGGTCGGTGTCTGGGCTCACCCCGCCTCCTACGGGCCGGGACGTCTCAGACTGAATTGCATTCCCAGAGTTCCGGACGCTCCGGCGTCCTCCACTCTGGGCTACTCTCGACCCATCCCTCCGGGATGTACTGCGCGCGAAGATGGGTTTGATGGCGAGAGAGGACAAATGACGGCTCCACGGAGCTCTCATGCAATTGGGCAAACGCAATGAGCCCAAGCGCAATGAGCTGGTTGGCTGGTCATTTGAAGGCCGGGATGCAGAGCTTTCTACCGTCTCCGCTCGAAGCCGCGCGGTTTTGCCTGGGGCGCGACGGGCAGGTGCGTTTTGCCGGCGGGGAAGACGGCTAGAAAGCGGTCCGGGCCTTCGCCGGAGCTGGCTGTCTCTACGCCTTCGATCTCTTTGAAGGCGAGATGCAGCAGGCGGCGCTCGCGGCTGTTCATGGGCGGAAAGGCGTAGGGGATGCCGGAGCGGATGACTTTGTCGGCGGCGGTTTCGGCTTGCAGCTTGAGCTCTTGCGCGCGGAGGGCCTTGAAGTTGGCGGCGTCAAAGCTCACCAGGTCGTGCTCGCGCTGGTCGAGGCGCAGCATCTGGCCGGCGATGGTTTCGAGGGCCCGCAGCAGCTCGCCGTTATGCTGCGTGACCAGGGGAACGTCGGGTCCGGCAAGCTCGACGTAGATCTGGCGGGCTTCGATGCCTTGTGGGTCGCGCGCGCCGTCGCCGGCAGTGATGCGGTACTTGAGGCGTAATCCGCCCAGCTTGTTGAGGGAGGCCAGGAATGCTGCAATCTTTTGCGCCGCTTGCTGCAAGTCGTCGATGGGCATAACCCATTAGTATCGCAGAGCGGGGCGGGGTGCGGGATGCACAATCTGGTGAATCCTACCGGCTTTCTGGCGCGCCGGCGCGGCTCCATTCCGGGGCTGTTGATCCGAGTACTTCAGGCGACGCGCGACAAGAATCGCGTCAGGGCTCGCCTTGTGACAGGCCTTAAGCATCCCTTCACCTGTGCGGTGATAATTTCTACCATTGGCGATTTTGGTTTGCGGCTTCCTATTTCAACTATGAGTCTTTTTCGTTTGATAGCCAGACATCTTTACCTTTTTCTTCTGCTGGCCGCGGTTGCCGCGGCGTCACGCCTGCTGGGGCAGGGTGGGCCTCCGTTCATTACCGACGACCCCGGAACTCCCGGGAACAAGCATTGGGAGATCAACTTTGGCTGGATTGCCGACCGTAACCCGGCCAATGCGTCCTACCAGACGCCGGATATCGATATGAATTATGGCTGGGGCGACCGGATTCAGCTCAAATACGAGTTGCCCATGGCGGTGTACACAGACCCCGACAATACCACGCGGGCCGGGCTGGGGGAGAGCTTGCTGGGCGTTAAATGGCGGCCTTATGAGCACCACACCGCGGGGGAGGAGAAGTCCGACGAGAACATGGATTTTTCTATCGGCACGTATCCGCAGGCCTCCATCAATAACCCCACCAGCGCGGTGCGCCGCGGAATCGTCGAAAATGGGCCGCAGTATTACCTGCCCATGGAGGTGACGGCCAAGGTCGGCCCAGTGAACTTCAACGGCGAAGTCGGCCATTGGTTCGGCAACCAGCTTACGCCTAGCCGCTGGGGACGCGGGCTGATTGCGGGGCACGAGTTCAACGATCGGTTGGAGCTCTATTCAGAGCTTTATGACTTGCAGGATGCGAACCGTATCGGCGACCTTCCCAAGCAACGCGAGTTGACGCTGGATGTGGGCGGACGGCAAAGCCTAGACAAGAAGAACCACCTGCGCCTGCTGTTTATGGCGGGCCGCGCCATCCAGGCGGTGACGCGGCAAAACTCGGAGCCGAGTTGGATTGCGTATCTAGGGGTTCAGTTCCTGCTCGGACCCGGAGAGAAGGAGACGCCGGGGCAGAATCCGTGAGGTTGGAGGGGTTGGCTGGTTGAGAGCCGAGGTCTCCCACCCATTTCGGTCGCCGCGGCGACAACGCGAAATGGATGGGGCACCGGGCACCCGGCGGCACCCGGCTGAAGGAACGAGACGCAGGTCCTTCGACTCCCGTCGTCCGCCGCGGCGGACTTTGGTCGCTCAGGATGACAGAAGAGAAGGGCGCGAGAGTTTGGGGGTTGCGACGCGCATTGACGGAACCGGCGCGCCGAGGCAATCTGGAAAGAAGCCTATGCCTGTCTCGCAGCCCATCGTCCTCAGCCCGGCCCAGGCACGCGTGCTGGGCGCACTGATTGAAAAGGAAGTCACCACTCCGGACTACTATCCCCTCTCGCTCAATGCTTTGATCAATGCGTGTAACCAGCTCAGCAATCGGGAGCCGGTGATGCGCCTGGATGAAGATGAAGCG
>Ga0302314_10022991_pt1 | contig 10199 bp, 12 predicted proteins | sample III_Palsa_N2_3_FD_200533 | JGI IMG/M metagenome (GOLD analysis project Ga0302314, IMG submission 200533) | Peat permafrost microbial communities from Stordalen Mire near Abisko, Sweden - III_Palsa_N2_3 | ecosystem: Environmental > Terrestrial > Soil > Palsa > Peat permafrost | place: Sweden... | reverse complement strand
ACATCTCAGCGACTTCAGGGACCCCGGAAATGAGGTGGAGATGACTGCCAGCGTGAATGTCGGCCAAGGAGAAGGCATCGCCGGCGATGTAGTGGTTCTGCTCAAGGATGCCGGCCAGGGTCTCGACGCAGTGGCGCGTCTGCGGAATGGCCGCGATTGCAGCGGCCTCGTCGACCGGGAAGCCGAGCTTGGGCCCGACGACGCGGTTGAAACCCAGAGTCGCGGCGGAGCCGGCGGTGAAGAAGTACCAGTCGATCACCCCGATCACCTGGTTCATCCGCGCTTCGAGCTTCGGGTCCTTAGGCGTCAGCGCGCGGGGGGCGCCATAGACGGCGTCGATGTACCGGGCGATGGCCTGGGTCTCGTAGAGCCGGAACTCGCCGTCCTCGATCGCGGGGACACGGGCGAACGGATGCAACGCCAGATGCGGCGGCTGCCGGTGCGCGCCGGGCGTGACCGGCTTCAGCCGATAGGGCGCACCCTTTTCGACGCAGGTCGCCAGAACGATACGGCCATAGGGACTGCCGGGAATGCTGTGAACGGTGATCATGACTGTGCTCTCTGTCTTTGCCGGTCAGGACGCCTTGGCCGCTTCGGCGGCGAACATCCGCAGCAAGCCACTCCAGCCGCCCTCGCTGTCGAACGAGGCGCGGGCGCTTTCGGCGGCGTCGCCCATCCGCTCGAGGTGGCGATGCTCGAAGTCGACGCGGGTCCCCTGCCCTTCGGCGGTGAAGCGCACCTCGACTTCGGTGAGCAGGTCAGGGTCGAACGTCCAGTCGGCGCCGATGCGCCAAGCCAGCACGACGCGGTGCGGCGGCTCCCAGTCCAGCACGTCGCCCCAGAGATTCTCCGTCCCATCCTCGAGCAAGCCGTACCAGCGCCCGCCGACGCCCGGCTCGATCACCGCGAGCTTCAGCGGCGACTCGCCGATCGAGTGACTGGCCGGCCACCAGCGGCCAAAACCAGCGGTGAACACCTCGAACGCCCGTTCCGGCGTCGCGGCGACGGTCAACGTCTTCTTCACTGGCGCGGGCCTGATGCCGAGGCTCATGGGGCGTCTCCCTTCTCGTCGTTGGCGACGCGCTCGACTTCGGCCTTGAAGGCGTCGAGCGCGACATCCCAGAACTGGTCGAGCCAGGCGCGCACGGCGCCCAGGCCCTTCGGATCGATGGTGTAGATGCGCCGAGCGCCTTCCTGGCGATCACTCACCAGGCCCGCGTCCTTGAGCACCTTCAGGTGCTGCGAGACCGCAGGGCGGCTGACCGGCACCCCCTCCGCGATCTCGCCGACCGCGCGCGGCCCAGCCGCCAAACGCTCCAGCACCATCCGGCGGGTCGGATCGGAGAGCGCGGCGAAGGCGGCATTTCCGTAAGCCATGACTTACCGTAAGCGAATGCTTACGATGCCGTCAATGGGAGTTGGGTAAGCGCGCGCGAGAGTCGCGCCAAGGCGGCAGTCTCAGCGGTTCAGCTGGCGAGGCGGTGTGGCTGCGTCGCGTCGTTGAAAGCCAGGCTCTCTTCGAAGTCGACCAGAATGTCGATCAACTCGGGCCCGGTGACAGCCGGCAGCTTGCCCTGCGGAAAGCGGAAATTCCAGAAGCTGACGATGTGGTTCACCGCCCCTAGTCGCTCGCCTAGGTCGCAGAACATTGCTGGCGCGCTGAGTAGGAATTCACGGAACGCCTGCGGGCGGCCACTGATCAGGCCGTCGAAAGCAGCGTCGTAGTAACGTAGCGACTTGCGAGCCGCCTCAAGCGCGCCGAGGATCGAGGCGCGTAGCGAGGTTCGGGTCTTGTCGATATGCGCGAGCGTCTCGGCGTCCGTGCCGCCTCGCGGCCGCATCGTCGCGATCGCCTCGGCTACGCGAGTTACGTCAGGCAAAGCTTCGCTGAGGGTCCATTTGTAGTAGAGGAAGCCCTTCCAGCAGAACACGCCTTCCTGGTAGTCGCGCTTCTCGAGCCGCAGCGTCAGCCGCAGAGGCTCGGTCTCGGCATCAACCGCGGCCGAGAGGATCTTCTGCACCAGCCTGTGGCCCCGGCGCTCGTCCGCCTCGCTGCGAACCACCGGGGCGCCGCCCTGGTAGCAGAGATTGATCAGCTTCTGCACCTCGCGCTCGACGAAGCCGAACATTCGGGCCATGTCGGCGTCGGAGATCTCGAAGTAGCAACGTGCGGGATCGCGCCCATGGCGTTTCAACTGCTCGCGCAGCAGGAAGGGGTCGAGCGATGGCAGGCCATCGATGATGGAAAGCAGATCGTAGTCAGCGCGGTTGGAGGACCAACTGTCGCCGAGGAAATCCGACATCATGCTGTCGAAATTGATCTGGTTCACGAACACGAAGCGACCACCCAGCTTCAACTCGCCGCCGTCGATGGGAATGATAATCTTGGTGGCGGTCTTTCGCGCATCGAAGAACAGATCGTGTTCGTTGCGACGCAACCGATGCTTGAGGATGATCGAGCGGTTGAGCGTTGAGTTCTGGAATAGCGGCTTCTCGGTGTACGCTGGGTCGTTCTTGCGGCGGCGATAGACGCGCAGCAGATTCAGCACCCGCGCGGTCGAGGCGCTCTCTTCCAGGTGCGCAAGGTTGCGAACCGTACGATCGTTCAACGCGCCGCTCCTGACGTTAGGGCGCTGAGCGAGTGTCCCCCTGCCCGCGCTCGCCGCGACAATGCAACGCAGCGCTTAGCGACTGCTTAACTACCCGAGCGCTCCCGCTGATTTAACCGCGGCCCCACGAAGACCTCACTCTACTAAACCTTCGGCCAAGTCGGGGTGGCGCCGCAGCCAGGCGACGGCATAGCTGCAGATTGGCACGAGCGTGGCGCCTTCGGTGCGGACGGCGGCGACCAGACCCTCCATGAAGCGGCCCGCCGCGCCCGTTCCCCTTAAGCTTACCGGCGCCTCGACGTGGTCGATTATCAGACGACGACCATCGCGCCGATAGTCGGCGAAGACCGTCTGACCTTGCTCGACCATCTCGAAGCGGTGAGCGGCAGGGTTGTCGTGTACTTCAGTCATGAAATCTCTTCCGCCTCGCGCCGGGCGCTGATCGCGACTATCGTTGAACTTGAAGATAGCGGATCGAGGAGCGGGCCGCCATGCGCGTAGCGAACGGGATTGCGGCGTTGGCCTGTGTCGCCGCGCTGTACGCCTGCCACAAGACCGCCCCGGGGGCGACGGCCGGCGGGGAGACGATCTCCGTCTCGGGCGGGCCGCAGCAGGCGCCCGGCCTATGGTCGCAAAGCGTCTCGGACCGTCACGGCGTAAGTACGTTGCGCTACTGCCTGGACAAGGCGGCGGGCGGCGCCCTGGCCTCGTTCGACCGCCAGCTCAACGGCCGCTGCAGCCGACACGACATCGCGCGGGCCGCCGACGGGACCTGGCACTTCTCCACCAGCTGCGACATGGGCGCCTCCGGCAAGGTGGCGACGGAAGGGGTGATGCGGGGCGACTTCCGCGCGCACTACTTCGTCGAAGCCGAGAGTCAGACCATCGGGGCCGCCGACAGCGCAGCCAATGGGCCGAGCCGCATGCTGGCCGACATCCAGCACGTTGGCGATTGTCCGAAGGACATGAAGCCTGGCGATGTCATCCTGCCGAACGGCGCCCACTCGCGGCTGGATACGTTGGCGGCAAGCACCTATCGGGCCGCATATTTCAAAACGTGAATTTGGAGCAGACTTGATGAAGAAGGTGATCGCGGTGGGTCTGATCGCGGTGTCGCTCGGCGGGTGCGACAAGCTTCCGTTTCTGGGTGCGGCGGCATCGCCACACCGCAAGGCTGGGCTCTGGGAACAAACCATCCAAACCGATCGCAGCCCGACCCCGATCGTCACCAAGGCGTGCTTCGACGCGGCGTCCGACCTCCGGATGCCGGTGCTACCCCGCCAGTCGCGTCGCGCCGGCGCCTGCGCCAAATTTGCGGTGTCGCGAGATGGCGACAGCTACGTCGTCGACTCCGACTGCAGCTTCGGCCCCGCCGGCGGCCCGAGGATCACCAACCATGCGGTGATCAGCGGCGACTACTCGGCGCGCTACACGATCAGCAGCAGCATCAACGTGCAAAACGCTTCGGACGCAGCGCGCAATGGCCAGCACAAGTCCACCCTGACCGCGGTCTATCAAGGCGCCTGCCCGGCCGAAATCCAACCCGGCCAAGTCCAACTGCCGAACGGTGATGTCGTCGATATGGCGCAGCTTCGGCGTGGCTTCGGCGGGGGTGGTGGAGGTGGTGGCAGAGGCGGCGCCGGTGGCGCTGGGGCTGCTGGCGGTGGTGCTCCGGGTGGGGGTGCTCCGGGCGGAGGCGCTCCGGGCGGGGGCGCTCCGGGCGGGGGCGGCGGCGGCGCTGCTCCTGGCGGCGGTGGCGGTCCGCCCTAACCCGACAAACCAGCACTGATGACCAAGGGAGTCCGGCCCGCAAGCCGGGCTTCGCCTGGCTAAAGCCGTTCGACCGCCATCGCGACGGCTTCGCCGCCGCCGATGCACAGCGACGCAAGCCCGCGCTTCTCGCCCCGCGCTTCCAGCACCGCCAGCAAGGTTGCCAGGATGCGCGCGCCGGACGCGCCGATCGGGTGCCCCAATGCGCAGGCCCCGCCGTTGACGTTCAGCCGTCCGTGATCGATCCCCAGTTCGCGCTGGGCGATCATGGCCACCACGGCGAACGCCTCGTTGACCTCGAACAGGTCGATGTCGCCGATGCTCCATCCCGCCCTGGCCAGCGCCTTCCGCATCGCCGGAACCGGCGCCGTGGTGAAGAGGCCAGGTTCGTGAGCGTGGGCGCCATGCCCGGCGATCCGCGCCACCGGCGACAGGCCGAGCGCCTCGGCGGTGGAAGCCCGCATCAGCACCAGCGCCGCCGCGCCGTCCGAGATCGAAGAGGCGTTGGCGGCCGTGATCGCGCCGTCTTTGGCGAAAGCTGGTTTCAGCGAAGGAATGCGCGATGGGTCCGCTTTCAGCGGCTGCTCGTCCTCGCTGACCGTGGTGACGCCGCCGCGCGCCGCAATCTCGACCGGGGTGATCTCGCGCCGGAACGCACCGCTCTCCACTGCCCGTTTGGCGCGGGCCAAGCTCTCGATCGCGTAGGCGTCCATCTCCGCGCGGCCGATCTGGTAGACCGCGGCCGTCTCCTCGGCGAAGGCGCCCATCAGCTTGCCGCTGTCGTAGGCATCCTCGAGGCCGTCGAGGTACATCGAATCCAGCACCCGGTCGTGGCCGATGCGCGCGCCGCCACGGTGTTTAGCCAGCAGGTAGGGCGCGTTGGTCATGCTCTCCATGCCGCCGGCGATGACGATCTCAGCCGTGCCCGCCGCGAGCATGTCGTGGGCCAGGATCGCCGCTTGCATGCCGGACCCGCACATCTTGTTGACGGTGGTCGCCTCAACGGACTTCGGCAGGCCCGCCTTGAGCGCCGCCTGGCGGGCCGGCGCCTGGCCAAGGCCGGCCGGCAGCACGCAGCCCATCAGAATTTGCTCGATGCTTTCCGGCGCAACCCCGGACCGCTCGACCGCGGCCTTGACCGCCGCCGCGCCCAGTTCGGTGGCCGACGCGCCGGAAAGCGCGCCTTGGAACCCGCCCATGGGCGTGCGGGCGTAGTCGACGATGACGATCGGATCGGCGGGCATGGGATGTCCTTCGGCAATGCGGCGCGTGCACGGGATAGATAGGATGGCGCGGGCGGGAGCGTCAGTCTCGATCTCCGCAGGGAGTTCTGAAACGCAACGCTTGCGCAACGCGGCGCCCCATCGCAACTTCGGCGCATGGGACGCACCGCCAACTACTCCAAGCAACGCTGCTCGGTCGCCGCAACGCTTTCCGTGGTGGGCGACCCATGGACGTTGCTGATCTTGCGCGACGCCTTTTATGGTGTACGGCGGTTCGACGACTGGCGGGCCCGGTTAGGCGTCGCCCGCAATGTGCTGGCGGCGCGGTTGAAGACCCTGGTTGAGCACGGCGTGCTTGAGGCGCAGCTCTACAGCGACCACCCGCCCCGCAAGGACTATGTGCTCACGGCCAAAGGTCGCGACCTGCAGCCGGTGCTGCTGATGCTGAAGGCCTGGGGCGATCGCCATGTCTATGGCGAGGAGGCGAGTCCGCTCGATATCACGCATACCTGCGGGGCGTCGTTAAAGGCGCGGCTGGTCTGCGAGGCGTGCGGTAAGCCGGTGCAGGGCCGCGATCTGAGAAGCCATCGGCGGCCCGCGCCCAGCGTCGGCGAGGCGCTGGTCCTCGCCCACGCGGAAGAGCCGGTATGACGCGGACTGGATTCCGCGCGCTTTCGCGACCGGTTAACGATTGGCGCCTAGCCTGACGGGCATGGGCCAGGCCGCGTTCCGCACCGATTCCCCCAGCGACCGGCGTAATGCCGAGCGCCTCGCCACCTCGCTTCGCGGCAAGGTGTTTCCCGGTCAGATCGACTGCGTCGTCGCCGACTTCAGCAAGGTGGGCGCAAGATTGAAGTTCAGCGACCCGCCACCGGCGGACGGGCAATTGATCATGGTGGTCTGGTCGAGCGGCGTCGCCTTCGATGCACAGGTGCGCTGGCGCCGTGGCCTGGAGATCGGCGTTCAGTTTCGATCCAGCCGCGACCTGCGCCGTCCGGCGCCACCGCACTTGGTCGAGATCCAGGCGCTCTGGACCAAGCGGCGACCGCGAGTCGGCCGTCGGCAGCTCATCGCCAGCCCGGTCATCCTGCAAAAACGTCCGCGTGCGCCGCGACACCCGCAGCCCTATCGCTGAGCGCCTAGCCGCGACGCCTAAGCCTGCCAGTGGGCGTCGATCCAACGTGCGGGACGAAAGGTCTGGATCAAGCCGGGCCGTCCGACCAACGCCTCCGGCGGTTTAGGCTCACCGTGGAAGACAAGAATACGGCAATCGTCCGGCTCATGCGGCGTGCGCCAGGCGCGCACTGGCCAAGGCGCCAAGCAACTCACACGGAAACTCTGGCACCACTCTTTCGGCCAGAAGCTGAGCTCGCCGCGTTCCTGCAGATATTCGCCGAGGTATTCCTGCTCGTTGCGGATGCGGGCGACGATGGCGTCCGTGTCGCCACAGAAGGCGTCGAACAGCGCATACCGCTCGGCGGGTCTGTAACGATAGACCGAGGAGTTCCCGACGAGGCGCACCGGATGATACCAGTCGCGGATCATCGGAAACGCGCCGGGATGGTCGAAAAAGGGATCGAGCGGCCCCATCACCACCACGTCGAGGTCGAGATAAAGCACCGTCTCGCCCAAGAGCTCTCCCAGCTCCGGCGAGAATGACGCGAGCTTGAACCAGCCGCGCTCCTTGGGCTGGGAAACGGGCGGCAGCTTGGGAATTGGCGCGCAGGTCACCTCGGGGCGGATGCCCTTTGCATCATCGGTCAGGCAAACGAGCCGGAATGGCCGAGTCAGGTTTCGCGCCACCATGCCGTAGAGCCGGTCCACATAATCCGCGCCGTACTTCGAGCCCCACTTCATGCACAGCACGGTGACGGGCGCCGTCGCGGCGGCCGGGGATTGCGCCGCGCTCACGCCCTGGCGCTGGCGATGAAGCCGCCGCCCAGGACGCGGCTCGGTTGCGTGGGGTCGTAGAGAACGCACGCCTGGCCGGGGGCGACGCCTTCCTCGGGTCGATCAAGCGCGACGCCTGGGGCGTCTTGCGTCATCGTCAGCCGGCCCGGCACGGGCTCGCGGGTCGAGCGGACGCGCGCCAGCACCGGCGCTCCGGCGCTTGCCGCCGCTTCCAGCGACGGCGCATCGCCCAGCCAGTTGGCCTCCTTGAGCGTCAGCGCCGTCATCAGCAGCGCTTCGCGCGGTCCAACGACCACCTCGCGACGCTCGGCGTCGACACGAACGACAAACAGCGGCTCGCCGACAGCAATGTTGAGCCCGCGCCTTTGGCCAACGGTATAGCGGGTGACGCCTTCGTGCCGACCGAGCACCCGCCCGTCGAGGTGCACGATATCGCCAGCCAGCGCGCCGTGCGGTCGCAGGCGATCGACGATCGTGGTGTAGCGGCCTTCCGGCACGAAGCAGATGTCCTGGCTGTCAGGCTTATCGGCGGCGGCGAGGCCGAGACTGGCGGCCAAGCGGCGCACGGCCGGCTTTTCCAGACCACCGAGCGGGAAACGCAGGAATTCGAGCTGCTCGCGCGTCGTGGCGAACAGGAAATAGCTCTGGTCGCGCGCCGGATCGACCGCGCGGTGAAGTTGGGGACCGCCGGCCTCAGCGATGCGTTGTACGTAATGTCCGGTCGCCAGCGCCGCGGCGCCGAGGTCGCGCGCCACCTCGACCAGATCGCGGAACTTCACCGTCTGATTACAGCGGATGCAGGGCACCGGGGTCTCGCCGCGCAGGTAGGCGTCGGCGAATTCCTCCATCACCGCCTCGCGGAAGCGGCTCTCGTAGTCGAGCACGTAGTGCGGGATGCCAAGTGCTTCGGCGGCGGTGCGCGCGTCGTGGATATCCTGCCCGGCGCAGCAGGCGCCTTTGCGGGAAACGGCCGCGCCGTGGTCGTAGAGCTGCAAGGTGACGCCGACCACGTCGTAGCCGGCGCGCGCCAATAGCGCGGCCGTGACCGTGGAATCGACACCGCCGGACATCGCCGCGAGCACGCGCGATCCGATCGGCAGAGCCACCGCCTCGCGGGCGGCGTGCTCGGCGGCGCCGAGATCGTCGAGGGTTGCTGAGATAGCCATTGCGGGCGGCATGTAGCGCCCCGTCGCCACAAATGCGAGGCGCCTAGATCGCGCCGCTGGAACTCAGGGTGTTGAGCAAGGACGAGGAGTTCAGAGCCTGGAATACCTGGCCGGCCGCCTGGATCGAGAGCTGGGCCTGCTGAAGATTCGTGGCGGCCTGGGCGAGGTCGGCCTGCGTGGTATCGCCGATCAATCCCTGCACCATGGTTTGTTGCTGGGTGAGCGACGCCTGGACGGTGGTGACCTGGCTCTGCGCCAGACCGTTGGTGGCGACCACATTGTTGAGATTGGTGGACACGGTATTCAGCGTGGAGAGCTGCTGGGTCAGGAAGTCCTGCTGCGTCTGGGTAAGGGTGGCGCCGAGCGGTCCGTTCGGACCCTGGTTGTAGGCTTCGATCGCCTGGAACGCAGTAAACAGCGGCGTCCCGACCTGGTCGGCCAGGACCCCCGTATTGACGGCGGTGTTCGCGTCGACCTGGGTGGTGATCTGGCGCTGGTCGTTGTGGAACAGGCTGGAGATCGAGGGCGCGGAGGTGAGGTCGGAGAGCTGGGTGGCGCTGACCGGCTGGGTCCCCACCTGTCCGCCAGCGAATAGGTACTCACCGTTATAGGTGGTGTTCAATCCCTGCGTAGCGTCGTTAAACGCCGTGCCGAGCTGCTGCATCATGGTGACGCCGTTGCCGGTGGCGATCGCATTGGTGATCGCGGAAATCGAGTCGGTCGCCGCGCCGGCGACCTGGCTCAGGGCGCTGTCCTGCACGCTCAATTTGGCGGCGACGAGCTGGCTGTTGTTGAGATAGCCGGTGACCTGGGTGTTGGTGGCCTGCATGGCCGTCAACGACTCCGCGGCGGTGCCGTAGCCCTTGAGGTCGCTGGCCTTGTCGGTCGAAGAGATCTGATTGCCCGCCGTGGTCTGCGCGATCTCGGCGTTCATCAGGTTGGCCAGCATCGAGCTGTAGGCCGTGTTGGTGGCGATCCGGTCCATCAGGGCACGATGTCGAGAAGGGTGTTGATCATGTCTTTGCTCGCCTGAACCAGCCTCGCGGAGGCGTTGTAGGCCTGCTGGAAGGTGGTGAGGTTCACCAGCTCTTCGTCCAGGTTGACGCCCTCGACCGACTGCAGCCGCGTCGTCGCCTCGGTCTGCACCGATTGCGCGGCGGTGCTGGCCGAATCGGCGGCGCTGGCCTTCTGGCCCAGGTCGCCGCCAAGGTTGGCCGCGTACTGGGAAACACTGGTTGTCATGGCCGGCATGTCGCCCGCCGCGGCGAAGCTCGCCGACGCACTGGCGACCTGCGACAGCGCCGTCGCCCCCGATCCGTCGCCCACCGCCACCACCGACTGACCGGTCGTCGCCGGCAGATCGAGTTTCGCCAGCGCCATATTCATCGGATTGGCGGCGATGTCGGAACGGATTTGGAATGTCGTGGCTCGGCTGGCCTGCTGGGTCACGCCAAGGCCGAACAGCTGGCTCATGGAGGGACCGTTGGTTCCCCGCTGGGTGGTGTCGGCGGTGACAGCCA
>Ga0302314_10022990_pt1 | contig 10199 bp, 10 predicted proteins | sample III_Palsa_N2_3_FD_200533 | JGI IMG/M metagenome (GOLD analysis project Ga0302314, IMG submission 200533) | Peat permafrost microbial communities from Stordalen Mire near Abisko, Sweden - III_Palsa_N2_3 | ecosystem: Environmental > Terrestrial > Soil > Palsa > Peat permafrost | place: Sweden... | reverse complement strand
GTACTCGGCGACCTTGGCGTAGGACAGGGTCGCGTGGTGGCGCAGGGCGCGCTGCGTCAGACCGGCCGCATGCGCGATCTCGCGGCGCAGATGGCCGGTGAAGCGTGCCCACAGAGCGGGGGCGTGGGCATTCCACAGCACCGCGCCGGTGTAGTCGTACCGCTGCGGGTTCAGCGGGGTGCCGAGGAGCGGGTCGCTGTCGCCGTGCCGGGTGCCGCAGGTGCAGGGGGCGGTACCGGGTTGGTTGTGGACGGGGCCGAAGCCGGGGGCGGTGAGGGTGGCGAACACGCGGGGGTGGGTGGAGATGCTGGTGGGGACGGTCTTGCCGCCGCGCAGTCCGGCGGCGATGAGCTGGTAGGTGTCGTAGCGGTAGAGGGTGGAGCAGGCGGGGCAGCGGGTGGCGCGGCGGTTGCCGCACCGCAGCAGGAGTTCGCCGGCCGGGAGGTGGCGGGTGTCGAGGTGGTCGAGGATCTGGCCGGTGGCGGCGTCCAGGCGAGTACGTCGTCCGGTCATCCGGATCGGGCGGGCGCAGCCGCCCAGGGAGCCGACCTGTCGGGCCAGGGGTGCGAGGTGTCCGGCGGCGGCGAGCTTGGCCAGCCTGGCCGTCAGCCGCGCACGGCGTTCCAGGACGGAGTTCCTGTTTGCGGATGCGTCGGCCGTCCCGCTGTGCGGAGGTGTGGCGAACGTTGCGTTTGTGGGAGCGGAGGTGGTTGCGGGGGATGGGAGTTGGAGCTGTGCGGGCATGGGGACAGACCTCCGGCAGGAGTCGGGAGAGGGGGAGAGGCGACTGGTGGGCGACCCGAGTGGTCGACGCGTGAGGGAATGGCGGGCGCGGGTGGTGGGCCGGGGCGTCTGGCCTGGTCAGCGGTGGTGTTCACCGGCGGTGCGTGAAGGTAGCATCGCTTGAAGCGCGCATTCAAGTGCATCCCTCCTCATCTGTTTCGGTGGCCGGTGGGGACGCGAGTACTGTGGCCCCGGTCTTCCGTTTTGGACGGGCCGGATTTCGGTGATATAGGCGAGGAGAGGGCAGGTGACCAGCGGTGACAGTCGGGCGACGGGGACGTAGGCCGACGGGTGGCATGGTGCTGCTGACGTTCGAGGTCATCGCGGAGGCCCTGCGGGAGCGGATCCGTTCCGGCGGGCTGATGCCGGGGGACGCGCTGCCGACGCAGGCGGTGCTGATGGGGGAGTTCGGGGCTTCCAGCCTTTCGGTGCAGAAGGCCATGGCCCTGCTGAAGCAGGACGGCTACGCGATCTCCCGTCCCGGCAAGGGCGCCTTCGTCGCCCAGCCCGACGTCGACACCGACGAGGACCCCGACAGCCCGGAGGCGGGGAACCCGCCCGTCGGCCGGATGGCCGCCCGCGTCGATGTGCTGGAGCTGGCACTCGCCCAGACGCTCGACCAGCTCACCGCTCTGCAGGCCCGTGTCGATGCGCTGGAAGCGGGCAACGTCGGGCCTACCCAGTGACCTTCACCCTTGGCGGCCCAGAGGGTCGGGGCGGGGGCGTGCGTCCAGATTTTCTCTACGAGGTTCAAGCGGCCCCGGCCCGCTGGAGGTGGCCCGACGTCGCCGACTGACCCAGGGAGGTGGAAGTACCCGAGGCTTCCACCGGCGTCGGCGGTCAGCCGTTCGTCAGGTTCAGTACGGGCTGCGACTGCTACCCGTCGTGAGCAAGTTGTCGGGTAAGCGGTGCTTACCCTTGCGCCGACCAGGGCCGGAGCAAGTTGTGGGGTATGGACTCCCTTGCTCCTGACGGAGCAAGTTGTCGCCAGCGACCGTCCTACGGCCGGATCGCAGGCACAGGGTCGGCCAGGGGTCCGACCCTTCGCTCCCACCGCCGGGCCCGCCGGGGTGGTAGCCGATGTCGTTTTCGACGCGGAGCGTACGCTTCCCGCCGACCCGCCGACCCGCCGACCCGCCGACCCGCCGACCCGCCGACCCGCCGACCCGCCGACCCGCCGACCCGCCGACCCGCCGACCCGCCGACCCGCCGACCCGCCGACCCGCCGACCCGCCGAGGCTATGCGCGAGCGTGCCAGAGGCAGCCTTGGTGGCCCCGGAGAACTCCGACGCGGCACGAGGGACTCACCCCGCTTTGGCCCGAAGCCTGTCGAGGGCACCGGACCCGGGCCGTTTCGGCTGGCTCTGTGCCGGGGGGCGTTGTGGTGGTTCACCGTCTGGGGTGGGTAACTGTCAAGAGCGCCCCGTGGGTTCGCCGGTGCGGCGTACCGTGGCGTTGGAGGTGGTGCACAGATGACGACGGAGCTGGCGGACAATGTCCGCAAGTACCGGCGCAGGGCCGGGCTGAGCCAGGAGGAACTGGCCTACGCCGCAGGCGTGTCGCCGGGTACGGTGCGCAAGGTCGAGCAGGGCGGGGCGGTCCGCATGGAGACGCTTCACGCCCTGGCCCGCGCCCTGGGTGTGACCACGGCGACGCTGCTGGCACCGGACGCCCCGGAGCCCGTGGGGCGTGCCGAGGAGCCGAACCGGGTCAATCTGATCCGGCTTCGTGCCGCCCTCACTCCGCCGGTGGGCCTCGTCGACCTGGAAACGGATGCCGCCGGGGAGGAGCCGAACCTGCGCGGCTTTAGGCGGGCGGTCCAGGATGGCGTGGTGCTGTACCACTCGGACAGCTACAAGAGCGTCGCGTCCCAGCTGCCGGGGCTGCTGCGGGACGCCAACAGCGCGGTCGCGTACTTCGACGGCGGCGAGGAGCATCGCCAGGCGCTGCTGGCCCGCGCGGAGACGTTGCAGTTGGCCGGGCGGTATCTGACGCAGGTGCGTCAGTACGATCTCGCGTACACGGCGCTGGCCGGCGCGATCACGGACGCGCGCACGGTGGATGACCGGCTCACCGGGGCGTCCGGGGTGATCGGGATGTGCTGGCTGCTGCTGCGGCAGGGCCGGTTGGACGAGGCTGAGCAACTCGCTTCCAGGACAGCTGATGCCATCGAGCCAAGGCTGTCACGGGCGACGCCGGACGAGTGTGCGGCGTGGGGATGGCTGGCACTGCGCGCGGCAGCGGCAGCGGGTCGCAACAACCGTCCCCAGGAGGCGCGGCACTACCACCGGGTGGCGAGCACGGCGGCGTCGGCCGTCGGCCGGGAGTACACCGGGTCGTTCTTCCGGCACTGGACCACTTTCGGGCCGCTGACCGTCGGCATGAAGGGTGTGGAGGACGCGATGGTGCTGGGAGACGCTCGCACAGTCGTGCGCAAGTCCGGCGAGGATGCCATGTCGCCGAAGGCGTGGACGAGCACTGGACGGCCCAGCGACGACAACTGGAACCGTCACCGACTCGATGTCGCACGAGCCTACGCACGGACAAGCGATCTGACAGCGGCGATGGACGAGCTGACGGGAGTGCGACGTGCCTCCCCGCAGTGGTTGCGGCACCAGCGGATGGCAGCCGAGACCATGCAGGAGATCCTGAAGAAGCGCAAGCGCACTCTGACCGCCGAGATGCGTGAGATGGCGGCCTACCTGGGCGTAGTCGGATAGCCGCCACGCAGCGTGGCAGTTCGCAGACCCTGCGTCGTGAACTGCCACGCCTGCGACCTGGGGTGCCGATCACTCGGCAGCTACGGTCGCCGTGTCCGTATCCAGCGACCGAGCCGGGGGCACAAGGTGAGCAACCTCAGAAGCAACGCGGACCGCCTACGCTGCAGGGAGCTGTACGACGCCGCATCCGGCATCGACGGCCCCCGACTGCTGCCCTGGACCACCCCCGACGGGAACCCCTGCTACCTCAGCACCGACGGCCGGGGCTACCTCGCCACACTCGCCGACGGCATCGAGGAGGTCCAACTCACCATGGGTCGGGAGCTACTGGACCATGCACGCAGCGTCCTGGCACCTGGAGCACGGGCGCTGACGGATGTCGAGTACCGGTGGCTGGCCTGTCGGCTGACCGAGGCCCTGTCGGACGCGCTAAGGGTCGCGGACTCACGCGGGCAGCGAATCCCCGACCCGCCGGACATGGCCGAAGCCGACGGCACTGAAGGCGAGGGAGAGCGCTGATGGGCACGACCACGCGCTACCGGTTCCGCGAGTACACCGTCACCACCGTCCCGGATCCCATGTCACTGCCGACCTTCGAGGCGGTCTGCGTCACCGGAGAGGAGCAGGACTGCGGGGCCGCATCCGGCCAGATGCACACCTCCGAGGAACTGACCCGCTGGATCGCCGCGCACTGCGCGCAGACCGGTCACGCAACCTACGAGCGGACGGTACGCGCCAATCTGCGTGCCGAGCCCGGAGAGTGGAAGTGAGGTGCCCGAACGCCAGCCTCGGCGAGGGCGGTCGTGGCGACGTCGTTTGGGATCAAGTGGTCTATACCTTTGACGGCAGTAGTGACGGCAACAACCACGCACACCAGCGGACAACCACAGACCCCGACAGACCATCAAAACGACGCTGACCTGCGAAGAAGCAGGTAGAGCCGGGCACCGTGCCACACGTACTATGTACTGGCAGGGGCCACGCCGATCTTGGTCCACAATTGCAATGGTGCCCAGACTGCAGTCTCGGACCTGCGCGCTTCGGGGCAGGTCGGCGGCAAGCGGAACATTGCTGCAGCGGAGGTTGCGATAGATGGTCAGGATTCTTATGTGCTTAGCTCGGTGAGCGGTGATGCCGAGCGTGCCGGGACCGTTCCTACCGTCGGCTCTGAAGGGAATCCGCAGCGCTTCATTCCCCAAGCGACGGGAAGTAATACGCGGTTCTCTGATACTGAATTCAAGCTGTTGAACAGCATCGCGAACCGACTTGGACCCTCCTCGGACTCGATCACTGGGACGATCAACCTTCACTCAGAGCTACCCATGTGTGATTCCTGTAGCTCGGTAGTCTCGCAGTTCAGAGACATGTTCCCAGGTATCGACTTGAACGTGACGACCGGATAGGTAGCGCACAGTGACGGACATGACGCCAGCCCACCAAGCTGTTGAGATGGAAGACCTTGAAGCTCTCCGCACTCTTCTCGATCGAGGGGCTGATATCAATGAGGAGCATCAAGGTCTAACTCTCCTGCACCACGCCATCGACATCGAGATCGACGGTCACACTCAGACTGGTGACCCTCTCCATGTAGATGTAACTGCCTATCTCCTCGCCCGAGGTGCTGACCCGCAGCGCCGGTCTGGCGGGGGGAGCGGAATTACGGCCGAGCATATGGCGCTTACGCGTGGTCATTGGCTGGCGTCTTGCCTAATCGAGGAGTGGATCCGTACACATCCTGATGGCGCTTCGCGCGTTTGACGGCAGCGCTGACGGCAACGGCGGTGGACGGAAGGAGCCCCGCACCGTGGTAGCGGTGCGGGGCTCCTTGGCACTCTGGCTTGTTGGGTCAGCGAAGGTGGGTGGCGGCGAGGGGTGGGTCGTCGGGGTCGTCGGCGTCGGCGAGTGCCTGGCCGAGGGCTTCGATGGCCTGATGCTGGAGGCGGAGCCGGACGTGTAATGGTGACGTCGGGTATTGGAACCGTCCGAATGCCTCAGCCGGTGCGGACCCAGGCGGTGAAGTCGTCGGCGAGTCCCGGCGGGTTGGCCAGTTCGGTTCGGCGTGCGATCCCCTCGTAGTACTCCAGCTCGTGGACGATCACGGGCACGGGTCTGCCCAGGGACCTCTCGACGACGCCGGTCTCGTGGAGGGTTCGGGCGAGCTGCCAGCAGGCTTGGTTGAAGTGGGCCTCGATTTGTGCAGCAAGCGGCCCGACTGTCGTGATCCAGTCTGCGGGGGCTGCTGGTTCGTCGTACCAAAGTCCGAGTTCGCTGATCCAGTCCTGGCGAGCCGTGGCTCCTGCGGGGTCGCTGGTGAGGTCACCGACTACGACCAGTTGGTTCTGGATCCAGAAGGCGTAGTTCCAGCGGGCTTCTGCCTGGTCGGAAGCGTCCTGGATGCTGCGTCGTGCCTGCGCTTCGGTGTTGTAGCCGATCGTCAGGGTCGGTTGGCGTGGGTCGTCGTCCTCGTTGTCGATGAGGAACGAGATGGCGTAGATGTCCTCCGCTTCGGAGGTGGGGATCGATGTGATCGCTTGCGTGGCCAGGTTCTGGAGCCGGTCTTGGAAGGTCATGGTTGGGCAGGAGCCTTTCGAGTGCGCTGGCTGACTTCGGCGGCGTAGTTGGCCCAGTCGCCTGCGGAGAGGCGTTGCCAGGCGACGGCGACGTCGGTGTGGATGCCCAGGGTGCGGGCGAGGATCGCGGCGGGGATCTCGGCGGCGAGTTGGAAGAGTGCGGTGCTGCGGGCCTGGTTGGGGCGGATCCCGAGTTGGGTGAGCCGCTTGGTCAGTTGTGTGGTGCTGATCGGCCGTCCGGGCTGGCCGCCGGGGAAGAGCCAGGGAGAGGGGGTCAGGGCCCCGATGGTTGCGTGTCCCTTGCGGTTCGCGGCGACGGTGCGGGCCAGTGCGGCGACGGGCTCGGGCAACTGGACGGGGGCCTCACCGAGGCGGAGGCGCACTGTCTCGATGCTGACGTCGACGTCCTGGACGGTCAGGCGGCTGATCGCTGCGGTTCCCTGGGCGTAGAGGAGGAGAAGCAGGCCGGCCAAGCGGTCTTCGGGCTTGAGGGTGTCGTTGTGCAGGAGTCGGCGCGCGATGTCCCACCGGCGCTCGTCGTCGAGGGGTTGGGTGGGGCCGGTCCAGCGGTGGGCGGGGACGTGGACGGTGGTCAGCTTGTTGGTGTGGGCCCAGCGGATGAAGTGCCCGGCGGTCTTGCGGTAGGTGGCCGAGGGGTCGGTGAGCCAGTGGTCGAGGTCGGCCTGTCGGCAGGCGTCCAGGGTGAGGTCGTGGGCGGTGAGCCAGTTCAGGAAGGAGACAGCGGCGTGGGTGCGATGGCGGACGGAGTCGAACTGCTGCGGGGTGGCGGGGCGGCCGTTGTTGCGTCGGCGAAGGCGTCTGACCAGGTGCCAGGTCGTGTAGCGGTGGAGAACCTGCCGCTGGTCGGGGTCGTGCTGGGAAGCGAGAAGACCGGCGAGGAAGCGTTCAACTCGGGTCATGTGCTCATCGCGTTCGGGCAGTGCGCCGACGCCGACGAGTACTTGGCGTAGGTGGGCCAGGGGCGGGCTGTCGGGTAGTGCGTCCAGGGCCTGGTGCGTCAGTGCCAGGCGGCCGGTGGCGAGGTCGGACAGCACGGGGGCGATGGAAGGTTTGTTCAGCCAGCGCCGGGCGGTGGTGGGGTGCTCGGTGGTGGCGATGTTGTGCCGCAGGGCTTCGAGACCGGGGTGGAGAGAACTGGACGCGGGGCCCAGCAAGTCGTTGAGGCGCTGGTTGATGAGGCATCGGACGCACTGGCCCGGGTGCGGGTAGTCAGGGTCGGTGCAGGTGGGACAGGTGTGCCAGACCTCGGGGGCAGTGCAGTCGGCGCAGAGGGGCCTGCTGACGGTGCCGGAGGCGATCGCCGTGAGGCGGCCGCAGGCTGAGCAGGGGGCCGAGCGGCGCTGGCAGTCCGGGCAGCACGGTCGGCCCGTGATGCGGGAGGTCCCGCAGGGCTTGTCCTCGGTGCAGATGCTGCAGGTCGACAGCGGCAGAGGCGGGCAGCTCGGGCAGAGCGGTCCGTCCGGCGTGCGGGTGTTCACGAGTCGGCGGCGGCCGCAGTTGATGCAGATTTCCAGGTTCGCCGGGTCGGTGATCAGGCAGTTCGGACACAGCGGCTTGCCCTGGTCATCGCGTGTGGCCGGTTCTCGTCTGGCTCCGCAGCGTGAGCACTCTTCGAGACGGGTGTAGGAGATGCAGGTTCGGCAGACCCGTTGCCCGTTGAGGGGCTTGTCGATGGTCACGACTCTGTGGCAGCCGGGACAGGCAGGCCTGACGATCCCGGCGATGCCGGCGGTGTGCAGCAGGTCGATCAGCCGCAGGATCGCGCGCAGGGGTGCGAGGTGGCCGTCCCCGGTCAGCAGGCCGGGCTGGGACTCCAGGGCCCAGGCGATTCTCTGCTGGTAGTAGGGGCGGGGCGCCGACCGGCGGACCGCGTCAGCGATCACCTCCTGCCTGGCGTATGGGTCCAGTTCGGCGACCATGGTGTGGATCACCGCGATCGGGTCACGTCCGTCGCTGTCCGGGCACTTGCCGCAGCGCGGTCCTCCGGCACGGTCGCGCGAGGCGACCCGGCGGTCGTGTCCGCAGGCGGCGCAGGGCTCGGGCTGTGGGCCGCAGACCGCGCAGTACCAGTCCTGGCCGCGGCGCTGGAGGGTTCGCAGGTGCCTGCCGCATTCGGCGCAACATGGTGGGGAGACCTTCTGGGCACCGGCCTCGCGCAGGGCGATCAGCAGGTCGCCGACGGCCCGGGGTGCGGGAGAGCGGCCGTCGGTCAGCACGCCGGGATGCTCGGCCAGGTGCGAGGCGAGGCGGCGTGACTTTGCGCGGCCGCCTGCGACGCTGCTGACCACGGCGTGGATCCGGGTCGTCCCCAGGCGGGGCTCGACGGCTGCGATCAGATCGACGATCACCCCGACCGGGTCGGCCAAGACCCGGTCCGGGTGTCCCGGTGCGGTCACAGCCGCTCGGCACCGCGGATGCGGGCCCGCTTGGGCCGCAGAGCGCCGACCCCGGACTCATCGCCAACTGCCTTCTTAGTCCTGGTAGTTGTTGTGGCTCCGATCGCTGCCGCGGGTTCGATGAGGTCGTCGATGGAGCAGTCGAGGATGTCGAGCAGGGCCATGAGGATCTTCAGGCTGAGTCGCTCGGGGCGCTCGACGACGAGGCGGTAGACCTGGCTGGAGGACAGGGTGATGCCGCGTTCGTCCAGCAGCGGGATGAGGTCGGTGGTGGAGAACAGTCCGCGGTCGGCCATGACCTTGCGCAGGTGCCAGTGGTAGTCGAGCTTGGCGGCCATCAGCGGTCCTTGTCTGCGAAGGAGGTCGGGGCGAGTGCCGGCGCGAGCGCCTTGTGGAGCATGGTGTTCATGAAGTCGTTGCTGACGTGGGTGTAGATGGCGGTGGAGCTGTCGTTCTCGTGGCCGACCTGCTGCTGGATGAACCGTCGGTCGACCCCGTCCTCGGTGAGGTGGGTGACGTAGGCGTGGCGAGCGGAGTGGACGACCAGCGCTTTCGGGAGCTTCAGCGCGTCTCGGTAGGCGACGAACCGGGCGTTGATCTCCGCCGGCTTGATCCGGCCGCCGCGCTCGGTCACCCACAGCGCCGGGTGGTCCTCGCAGCCGAACCGCGGCCGGACGTTCTCCACGTAGTCGGCGACCGCCTCCACCGCCCAGTCCATCACCGACAGCACGTTGCGGCGTCGGGGCGGCTGGCCCTTCTTCGCTTTGCCGTAGCGGACGTTGAGCGTGCCGAAGCGGCCGAACTGCGGGGCCGCCGCGTTGCGGCCGAAGTCCACCAGGTCGAGTTTGGCCGCCTCGGTTCGACGCAGGCCCCACCCGTAGATGACCTTGAAGAGGGTGGCGTCCCGGTAGGCGGCCAGTGCGCCCTTGCGTTTGGCTCGCACCGCGCGGTCGACCTGGTCGTCGGCGTAGTCGAGGAATCGCTGGATCTCCTCGCGGGTGAACGGCCTCGCCTCGGGGCTGCCCTCGTAGTCGTTGAGGTGGGCGATGGTGTTCCACTCGTGGCAGATCGCCACCGGGTGGGTGCCGAAGGCGTCCTGGCAGGCCACCGCCCAGCCGTAGCGGCCGTCGATCAGGAACTCGCTGAACAGGCGCAGGCTGCCCTGGTAGCTGCGGATCGTGGACGGCGCCAGGTGCTTCTCGCTGGTCAGCCACATCGACCACTCGTCCACATGACCCGGCGTCCAGGCCCAAGGGTACTCGTTGGTGTACTCCAGAAACCGGCGCACAAGCCGTTCCCGAGGAGCAACCGTGTCCTCGCGCAGCCCGCGGGCAACCTGCTGAGCCCGCCAACCCCGCAACATCGCCTCGACCATCGCGTCCTGCGGACGCAACTGGACCACACCGGAGACCAGCTCCAGATGGGCCGCCCCCGCCAGGTCGGCACGCCGCTCAAGACCCACTTCTGCCCTCCCCTTCAGAGGGAAAATCCTGCATCAGACGGGATAGGATCGCCAAACTCCCAGCTCAGGATGCCAAGATGTAGCGCGAGGGAGCCCCGATCGGGAGTCGCTCTGACCTCGCGGCCTGCAGTTTCACGCCCATCAGATGCAATTCCCGAGAGTTGGCGTAGACGGTGGCGGTCACGCCGATGTGGGCATGGCCCAGGAGCTCCTTGATGACGACGAGCTCGACACCCTGTTCCAGGAG
>Ga0302314_10022989_pt1 | contig 10200 bp, 8 predicted proteins | sample III_Palsa_N2_3_FD_200533 | JGI IMG/M metagenome (GOLD analysis project Ga0302314, IMG submission 200533) | Peat permafrost microbial communities from Stordalen Mire near Abisko, Sweden - III_Palsa_N2_3 | ecosystem: Environmental > Terrestrial > Soil > Palsa > Peat permafrost | place: Sweden... | reverse complement strand
TATCGCCGGCGATCCGGCGGCCCCTGCGCCCAACCGCATCGAATGGAATTTCGAAGTGCTGCCTTACGCCGGCGGTGAAGTGCGCCGCTTCTTTCCCATGGCGGAAGCCCGGGGCGATATGGACGTGCACCTCCAGGGCCGGCATCACCTGATCTCGGCCGAGGCCCGGCTCTTTCTGAATGGCGAATATCAGACCGTAACCCTGGCCCAGGACCAGGTCAGAGGAGGCGCCGGCGATCCGGACCTGAGAGATTTCATCATCACCACCACCCAGATGCTGGACAATGCCTGGCACGCCATCGACCTGACGCCACCCGAACACCATCAGGCCAGGCCCTGAGATGCGCTGGCTGGGGGGCTTCATCCTTGTTCTGTTGACCCTGCGCGCAAACGCGCAGGTGCTGAACTATGACGACATCTTCAAAAACCCCAACCTGACCGGCAGCTGGGGCGGTGAGCGCATCAAGCTGGAAGACGAAGGACTTCAGCTGGGTGGCGATGAAATCTTCGAGACCCTGGGCAATCTGGACGGCGGCATGCGTCAGGGCGCGATCGGTGAAGGACGCGTGGAACTGTTCGCCAATGTGGACATGGCCAAGGCCTTCGGCCTTTCCGGCCTGATCTTCCATGCCAATGCCTATCAGATCCATGGCGAGGGCCTGACCGGCCATTATCTGGGTAACCTGATCACCGTCAGCAATATCGAGGCCCCGCCTTCGACCCGGCTGTTCGATCTCTGGCTGCAACAGTCGCTGTTCAACGATGCGGTGTCGCTGCGCCTGGGCCAGATCGCGGCCGACGACGAATTCTTTGTCAGCCAGTATGCACCGCTCTTCATCAGTTCGACCTTCGGCTGGCCGGCCATCATGGGCATCAACCTGCCCGGCGGCGGGCCCGCCTATCCCGTGGCGCGGCCCGGCGCGCGGGTGCGCGTGGCACTGTCGCCAGATTTCAGCCTGCAGGCGGGCCTGTTCAGCGGCGACCCGGAAGTGGACCCTACCGGCTTTGACTCTGAAACCAATGGCGACCTGTTCGCCGTCAGCGAGCTGGCTTACGCGACCAAGCTGTTCGACCTGCCCGCCAGCCTGAAGCTGGGCGGCTGGATTCACACCGGCCCGTTCGCCGACCAGCGCTTCGACAATCTGAGGCTCTCCCTCGCCAACCCGGCTTCCAGTGGAACTGCGGCCGCGCATCGCGGCGACTATGGCGGCTATTTCATCCTGGACCAGCTGTTGTGGCGCAAGGACGGCGCCAGCGATAGCGGCCTGGGCGGCTTCTTCCGGATCGGCGGCAATCCTTCAGACCGCAATCTGATCGAGCTGCACATGGACGGCGGCCTGAGCTATGCCGGGCCCTTCGGGCGCGACAACGACACCGTCGGTATCGGGCTCAGCTATGAGCAGGTCAGCGCCGCCCAGCGCGATCTATCGGCGGATTTCGGCATCTTGAATGGTTTTGTGCCGCCGCAGCCGGATTTCGAATCCGTGCTGGAGCTTTCCTATCAGGCGCAGGTCGCCAGCTGGTGGATCGTCCAGCCCGATGTGCAATGGGTCATCCATCCGGGAGGGCGGGTGCTGAACCTGTCCGATCCCAGGGCAAATCTGGGCGCGGGCGCGGTCGTGCTGGGGCTGCGCACCGCCGTCTCGCTCTAGTGTCGCGGTTTCGAAGTTCGCCACCCATTAATATCGAGCTTTCCAAGCGAACTTCGAAACCAAAGCGACACTAGGAATCAATAATTGCTAGTGTCCCTCGATTCCAAAATTCGCCTCGAACTCGATATAAAGATCAAGCGAATTTTGGAATCGGGACACTAGCTAAGAAAAAACGACCGTCTTCCTGCCATTGAGCAGGATGCGATGCTCGCAATGCCATTTGACCGCGCGCGCCATGGTGCGGCTTTCGATGTCGCGGCCGACCGAGACATAGTCGCTTGGCGCCAGCGCATGGGTGACGCGCTCCACCGACTGTTCGATGATCGGGCCTTCATCCAGGTCACCGGTGGCATAATGGGCCGTGGCCCCAATCAGCTTGACGCCGCGCTCATGGGCCTGGGTATAGGGATTGGCGCCCTTGAAGCTGGGCAGGAAGCTGTGGTGGATGTTGATGATCCGGCCCTCCCGTTCCTTGCAGAAATCCCCCGACAGGATCTGCATGTAGCGCGCCAGCACCACCAGGTCGATGCGATGTTCCTCGACAAGCGCGGCGAGCCGGACTTCCTGTTCCGTCTTATTGTCTTTCGTCATTGGCAGATGCACGAAAGGAATATTGTTCGTCACCGCAACGTCTTCATAATCGCGATGATTGGAGACGATCAGCGGCACCTCCAGGGCGATGGCGCCGATCCGGACCCGATAGAGCAGGTCCACCAGGACATGGCCGAACTTGGACACCATGATCAGGCCACGCGTCTTGCGGGCATTGTCGAAGAATTGCGCCTGCATGGCGAATTTTTCCGCCAGCGGCCGGAACTCCTTTTCCAGCCAGGGGATGCCGATGCCGCCTTCCGACAGGCAGTGTACGCGCAGGAAGAAGCGGCCATTGCCGCGGTCGCCGAACTGCTGGCTGTCCAAGATGTTGCAGTTGCGCTCGAACAGGAAACGCGTGACCTCGGCCACGATGCCGCGGCGGTCGGGGCAGGAAATGGACAGGATGAAATCGGGCTGATTCATTACACCCAAAGATACGGCGGATGCGGCGCATGGCAAACCCACGTGGCCGAAAAGGTTGCGCCCGCCCTGCCGATGGTCTGAAATCGGCGCAAACGCCCCAGCAGGGGGCATTCGGAGGACGTCATGAAGATCGGTGTATTCACGCCATTGCTGTCGGCTTTGTCCTTGGACGATGTGCTCAAGAAACTCAGCGGCATGGGCATCGAGATGGTGGAATTCGGCACCGGCAACTATCCCGGCGACGCCCATCTCCATCTGTCGCTGCTGGACAAGCCCGATGAGCTCAAGACCTTCAAAAGCAAGGTCGCCGATGCCGGGCTGACCATTTCGGCGCTGTCATCCCATGGCAATCCGCTGCATCCCAACAAGGAGATCGCCACCAAGCACAGCGAGACCAGCAGAAAGACCATTCTTCTGGCCGAGAAACTGGGCGTCAGCACGGTGGTGGATTTTTCGGGCTGCCCCGGCGACAGTCTTGAGGCCAAATCGCCCAACTGGGTCACCTGCCCCTGGCCGCCGGATTATCTGGAGGTGCTGAACTGGCAATGGGACGAAGTGGTGACGCCCTATTGGAAGGCGCATGGCAAGTTCGCCGCCGATCATGGCGTGAAGGTCGCCATCGAGATGCATCCCGGTTTCGTCGTCTATAATCCCGAAACCCTGCTGCGTCTGCGCGCCATCACGGGACCGTCGGTGGGCGCCAATCTCGATCCCAGCCATCTGTTCTGGCAGGGCATAGACCCGATTGGCGCCATTCGCGTGCTGGGCGACGCCATTCATTATGTCCATGCCAAGGACACCCAGCTTTATCCCGCCAACATGCCCCGGACCGGGGTGCTGGACACCAAGCCCTATACCAAGGAGCGTGACCGCTCCTGGATATTCCGCACCGTGGGCTATGGCCATAGCGCGGAATGGTGGAGCGAGTTCATCTCGACCTTGCGCATGTACGGCTATGACTATGTGCTCTCCATCGAGCATGAGGACAGCCTGATGTCGCCGGAGGAAGGCCTGACCAAGGCGGCGGCGCTGCTGTCCCAGGTGGTGATCAAGGAAAAGCCCGCCGCGGCCTGGTGGGTTTGATGGACCGCATCCGCACCGCGGTGATCGGTACCGGCTTCATGGGCCGCACCCATCTGGAAGCCCTGCGCCGGGTGGAGCATGTGGATGTGGTGGAAGTGACCGCCACCTCGCCGGACAAGGCGCGCACGGCTGCCGCCGGATACAATGTTCTCAACGCCACCGGCGACTGGCATGACGTGATCGCCGATCCCTCGATTGACGCAGTGCATATCACCACGCCGAACGATTCGCATTTCGCCATCGCCAAAGCGGCGTTCCAGGCCGGCAAGCACGTGCTGTGCGAAAAGCCGCTGGCGATGAGCGTGGCGGAGGCCCGCGAGCTGGTGGAACTGCAGGCCGCCAAAAATCTGCGCGGCGCGGTGAACCACAATCTGCGCTGTTATCCGATGGTGCAGCAGATGCGGAGCATGCGCGAGGCCGGCGAGTTCGGCGACATCCTGGTGGTCCAGGGCACCTATTCCCAGGACTGGATGCTGTATGAAACCGACTGGAATTGGCGGGTGGATCCCAAAGCCGGCGGCGTATCGCGGGTGATGGCCGACATCGGCTCGCATTTTTTCGACATGGCCGAGCATGTCACCGGGCTGAAAGTGTCGGCGGTATGCAGCGATCTCGCCACCTTCTGGCCGACCCGCAAGCAACCGAAAGCCAACGGCGAAAGCTTTTCCGGCAAGCTGGACGCTGCGGGCGAGACGGTGGATGTGGCCGTCACGACCGAGGATTTCGGCGCCACTCTGTTTCGTATGGCCAAGAACGGAGTGGAACGCGCGCGGGGCGCGATGACGGCAAGCCAGGTCTCAGCCGGGCGCAAGAACGGCCTGGTGCTGGAAATCTATGGCACCAAGGGCGGCGCCAGTTGGCGCCAGGAATCGCCGAATGAATTATGGCTGGGCCATCGCGACGATCCCAACCAGCTGCTGCTGAAGGACCCCGCACTGCTGACCGAAAAGGCGCGCAGCTTTGCCGATTATCCCGGCGGCCATGCCGAAGGCTATCCCGATACCCAGAAACAGTTGTTCCGCCGCTTTTATGCTTCCATCGCCGATGCCACGTTGACACCCGACTATCCGCAGATGGCCGATGGCCTCAGGCAGCTGACCATCCTGGACGCGGAACTGGCCAGCCACAAGGCGCGGGCCTGGGTGGATGTGTGAGGAGCGTTTCGCTTTGCGAACGAAATGGTCCGTCGTTAGCGACAGCGTAGTGCGACGACCATTTCGAGCGACGAACGCCGCGAGCAAACGCGAGCGGCCGGGCAGCCAGGCAACTTACTGACCTACCGAAATCACCACTCCAGTTGCATCAGGGAAATGGAATGAGCCGGCATCACGGTATCGACCGTGACCGCGCCATCCTGCGCCGTCAGCCAGCGCGGCGCGTCCAGAAGCTGCAAGCCTTCCTTGTCTTTCAGTTCGGCGATCTGATCGGCGCTGGGATTTTGCGGCGAGCCCATCGCTTTCCACACCGTATAGGCATTGGAATGGCTGTCATCGATCCGGTAATGCGTCAGCCGCACACGTGAGGCGCCCTTGGGCAACCCGCGCACGGTGATCGCCGCCGGCGCGGCATCGCCGGCCTTTTCCGCATCATGGTAATTCCACACCATGACCGCGGCCTGGTGCGCGTCCGCCGTGGCGAAAGCGTCCACATCTTCGGACCCGCGCACCCCACCAGCAATGATGTCATCCAGCCTCACCTGCCCGCTGCTCGAAACCCCGACCCGCACGCCCTTCATCAGAGCGGCCATGCGGAAGAAATTCAGCACCGGCTTATCGATGCCATTGGTGGAGAGCGACCGGAAGCCCTCGAAATAATCCTTGTTCTCGAACTCGAACGACCAGCTCAGCATCGAGATCAAATTGACCTTGTGCCGGTCGGCCAGCTCGAACAGACCCTTGTAGGCGGCGGCGGTATAGGAGGGATACAGCGTGCCGTTGCGATAGGCATTGGCCGGATTGACCTTCATCGAACAGGCCGCGCAGCCTTCCGGATCGGCCTCGCTCAGGATGATGGGCAACTTGTTCATCTTGTGGTGGGCGATGATCTCAAAGCCCTTGTCGGCATCGTTCATCTCCTTGGAAAGCCCCATCACAACCGCGTCATCCGTCACGCGCGGCTGACCCTTGATGTGGAAGGAGATGAAATCCAGCGGCACATGTTTGGCCGCGACATGGGTCAGAAAGCCATCCAGAAATTTATAGGCATGATCGGCGCCCGGTCCGGTGGAAGCCGGCCCGCCGACCAGCGCGCCAGGCAGCGCGGCACGCACGCCGGCGGCGGCGCGGTCGTAAAGCTCCCAATATTGCTCCGGCGTGCCATGCCAGTAATCAATGTCGGGCTCGTTCCACACTTCGAAATACCACTGCCGCACCGTGTCCGCGCCATAACGCTGCGCCAGATGCGCTACCACCACCCGCACCAGTTCCTGCCATTTGGCATAATCCCTTGGCGGGGCCTGCACGGTTCCGGATGTGGTACGGCCGGGATAATGCACTTGGTAATCGCCCTGCCCGCTGGTCAGGTCCTTGGGCATAAAGCCCAGCTCGACCATCGGCACCACGCCGCCGGCTTTGTATTCATCGAAGATGCCATCCAGGATGGTGAAGTCATAGACGGCGCGGCCAGCAGCATCTTCGCGATAGACGTTGGTCGAGCTCCATTTCAGTTCCGGCGTCCCGTCGCCGGACGTCAACAGATGATGAGCGCGGATATGCACCGGCACCGGCGCCAGGTCGTGCAGCTCGCGCAGCAGCTTCTTGCCGTCGCGGCCGGTGGTGAAGTTGGCTTCGTCATAGCCGAACCAGGCATAGATCGGTTTGTAGGGGCCAAGCTTTTTGCTCAGGTCCACTGAGATGGTCGCGGGCGTCTGCGCCAGCGCCGGCCCGGCGCACAGCATCGCCAGCATGGCCGCCTTTATGGTTCGCATTGTCCCCTCCCGCGTGCCTCTGTCGTGCCGCTCCGGAGCCATGCTAGCGTGGCGTCGGGGAAGAATCGCCATGAAAAAGCTGATTTTCTTGCTGTTTTTGGCATGCGCACCGGGCGAGGCAGAAGCGGCCGCTTCCTATCCGGCCCCTTCCTATCCAGACTGGGCCTATGCCGTGCCCACAGCGCAAAATGAGGCGCGCGCACCCAAGGATGACGGCACGCTTTTCACCCTGCCCGGTTCGAACGGCCATTTCACCCGCAGCCAGATCAGCGGCGCGAACCACACCCCGCCCGCCGACTGGTATCCGCGCGATCACCCCACGATGCCGCTGCTGGTCGCCACCGGCGATGCATCGCGCGGCATCACCGCCTGCACCGCCTGCCATTACCCCAATGGCAAGGGTCGGCCGCAGAACGCCAATATCGCGGGGCTGAACGCCGACTATCTCACCCGCCAGCTGCGCGACATGAGGAATGGAACCCGCAAAAGTGCGGAGCCGCGCAAGACCAATGCCTTTCAGATGGTGGGCTTTGCCAAGGCGATGACGGCGGCGGAGATGGCCCAGGCCGCAGCCTATTATGCCGCCCTGCCGCCGACGGTGCCGATCAAGGTGGTGGAAACCGCGACCGTCCCCCGGATGCGCAGCCAGGAAGGCTTGTGGTTACCGGATGGGAGCAGCGCACGCGAGCCCATCGGCACCCGGCTGATCGAGACGCCGGTGGATGTGGACCGCGAGCAGTTGCGCGATCCCCATGCCGGTTTCATCGTCTATGTGCCGCTTGGCGCGGTGGCGAAAGGCCGGCGCCTTGCTGCGCGTCTCAACTGCGCGCAATGTCATGGCGAAAAGCTGACGGGATCGGACAGCACCGCGCCCGGCATCGCCGGCCGCTCGCCGAGCTATCTGGCGCGACAATTGTACGACTTCCAGCAGGGCACGCGGCATGGCGAACTGGCCGCCCCGATGCAGCAGCTTGCAGCCAGGCTCACCGCCGCCGACATCGTCAACCTGACGGCCTATCTGGCCTCTCTTCCGGTGAAGCAATGAACAAACCTGTCGTAGCCGTGACCTTCGGCGACGCCTCCGGCATCGGTCCCGAACTGGTGGCCAAACTGCTGATGCGCCCGGAAGCTTTGGCGGCAGCAAAAATCATTCTGGTGGGCGATGCCTGGGTGTGGGCCGAAGGCCAGCGCATTGCCGGCGCGAACACCGAAGTCCGGACCATCCGGGACTGGCGCGAAGCCCGCGATCACACGGATGGCATCCTGTTTCTGGAGATGGAGACGGTGGCGAAATCCGACATTGTCCCCGCCCAGGTCACTGCTGCGGCGGGGCGCGGCGCCCGGCTGGCGCTGACCGCGGCGCTGGATGCGGCCCGGCGTGGCGATGTCGATGCCATCTGCTTTGCGCCGCTCAACAAGCTGGCGATGAAAAAGGGCGGAATGGCTTTCGAAGACGAGCTGCACTTCTTCGCCGACTATCTGGGCGTGACGGACTATTTCTGCGAGTTCAACACCCTCGGCACGCTATGGACCTCGCGCATCTCCAGCCATATCCCGCTGGCCGACATTCCCAAATACATCACCGGCGACCGCATCAAGGCCGCGGTGCGCCTGACCTACAAAACCTTGAAACGCGCAGGATTCGCCGAGCCGCGGGTCGCGGTGGCGGCGCTCAATCCCCATGGCGGAGAAGGCGGCACCTGCGGCCGCGAGGAGATCGAGATCATCGAACCGGCGGTACAGGAGCTGAATGAAGAAGGATTGCCGATCCTGGGACCATTTCCCGCCGACACCATCTTCCTGAAAGCCCGCGCCGGGGCGCTGGACAGCATCGTCACCATGTATCACGACCAGGGCCAGGTGGCGGTCAAACTGCTGGGTTTCGAGCGCGGCGTCACGGTACAGGGCGGCCTGCCGATTCCTATCACCACCCCGGCGCATGGCACCGCGTTCGACATCACCGGCCAGGGCAAGGCCAATGCAGAGGCGATGACCCAGGCCTTCCTGCTGGCGGCAAAAATGGCCGCGGCTTAGGCGGCTACTGCTTCGGTCCCGGCAGCGGCCGGTACGCCGCGCGGTCCATCTGGAACGAGCTCAGCCACAGGGTTTTTCCGATCACCAGCGCCGTGGCGATGCCGCCGAAATCGGGATTGGGCTCGCCATAGGCCAGGATCTTCCAGGTCATCGCCCTGGGATCGAGCTCGGACGCCACCCAGCCGCGATGGCAGTTCATGTTGCCGTGCGCGTCCTGGATCTGTTTGCGCGTGCCGCCGCAGGCCGGCTCGTCGAACATCATGCCGGCCGCGATCAGCCGGTCACCGCTCCAGTGAATATTGTCCAGATTGTACCAGGGCGTCTTGATCGTGCGGGCCGGTTTGGCGGTATTTGCCAGATCATAGATCGCCACCGTCTGGGTACCTGACACGGCGATATAGATTTCCTTTTCGTCCCTGGAAATCTCGATGCCGTTGTTGCCGGGCAGTTCGGTACCCTTCAGCAGATGCAGCGACTTGTCCTTCGGGCTCCATTGCCACACTCCGCCGGTGACATTGCCGCTGATGAAATCGGTGGCATGACCGTGCATCTGCACGTCATCCAGGATGGTGCCATCGGACAAAGCGGTCACGGCATTGGACTTGAAATCCGCCGGCAGCTTGACGCAACCGGTCCAGCTGATCGTAGGCATCGCGCCCCGCCCGTCCACGGCAAAAACCTGAATGCTCTCGAACGGCACATGGGTGATGGAATAAAGCGTGTAGGTGCCCGCCACTTTCGCCGGCCGCAGCGCAATGCCATGGGCGTTGAAACCGGCCGGTGGGCTGGCGCAATCGGGATACATCTTCAGATCGGGCTTCGAGGCGCCGGTGAAAAAGCGCCGGGCGGACTTGGCCTCGGCATCAATCAGGAAGATTCCGCCATGTTCGCCCATGCCGCTGGCAATCACCCATTTGCTGTTTGCCACCTGCAGCAGGTCTTCCGGCTCATCCAGGCCGCAAACATAGTGCAGACCCATGGAGGGCGCGCAGGAGGCCGGATGCTCGGTGTCGGGATGCGGCACACCCGCCGGCTGTTGCGCGGACGCCGCCAACGGCAGCGCCGCCAACAGACCGATGGCAAACAGGATTCTCATGGACCCTCCTCTTTGGCGTGTCATCCGCCTGAGCGCAGATTAGCTGTGGCGAAAGCCGCGCGCCAGCGCCCGCGGGAAACAGAGCTAGTAGCTGTAGCGCAGGCCGACGAAATAATTCGTGCCCGTATAGTGGTTGTAATAGAGGCGCTGGCCGATCGAATCCGCCAGCTGGGTGCTGGGCTGGTTGGTCAGGTTGATGCCGTCGAAGGTCATGGTGAGATTGTCGTTGATCTTGTACATCGCCGAGGCGTCAATATTCAGCGTCGCGCTGTTGATCAGGAAGTCGTTTAGGTTGCCCGGATTGATGCCGCCATTGGGAATGTATTTGCTGCGGAACGAAGCGGTGCCGCGCACTTCCAGCACGCTATCGTCATAGTAAAGTGTGGTGCTGT
>Ga0302314_10022988_pt1 | contig 10200 bp, 6 predicted proteins | sample III_Palsa_N2_3_FD_200533 | JGI IMG/M metagenome (GOLD analysis project Ga0302314, IMG submission 200533) | Peat permafrost microbial communities from Stordalen Mire near Abisko, Sweden - III_Palsa_N2_3 | ecosystem: Environmental > Terrestrial > Soil > Palsa > Peat permafrost | place: Sweden... | reverse complement strand
CGATATGCCGGATCACGCCTTCCTCGCGCAGCGCGGCCAGGGTGGCGACCTGCTCCTCGAACGGCGCGTCCGTGGCCCGGCCGCTGTGCAGGTAGTACAGGTCGATCCGCTCGACGCCGAGGCGGCGGGCGCTGGTGTGGGCGGCCTGGCGCAGATAGTTCGGGTTGCCGACGGCGCCGAGGGTGGAGTAGTCGAATCCGCCGCGGACGAAACCGCCCTTGGTCGCGATGACCAGGTGCTCCGGGTAGGGGTGCAGAGCCTCGCGGATGAGGGTTTCGTTGGTGTGCGGGCCGTAGACGTCCGCGGTGTCGATGAAGGTGACCCCCGCGTCCACCGCGGTGCGCAGCAGGTTGATCGCGGCCGGCCGGTCGGGGTACTCGCCCCACACTTGCTTGCCGGTCAGCTGCATCGCGCCGAAGCCGATCCGGCCGACGCTCAGGTCGCCGCCGATGGTGATGGTCTGCGGAGCGGAGCCTCCGGTGGTGTCGGTGTGATCGTCGTGATTCGTCGTCATGGCTGCAGCCGCCTTTCGATGCTAAAGTGAGAGAGGAACTCTTAGTTTACCGGAGGGGTCCTCTCACTTTCAACCTGGAGCGGAGGAACGACCCGTGGCACCGGCCGACCTGATCGCCTCGCGGCGCCCGCACCGCGCGGATGCCCGGCGCAACTTCGACGCCGTGCTCGCCGCCGCCGCCGAGGCCTTCACCGACCTCGGCGGCGAGGCCTCCCTGGGTGAGATCGCGCGCCGGGCCGGGGTCGGCATCGCCACTCTCTATCGTCACTTCCCCTCCCGTGACGATCTGATCGAGTGCGTCTACACCACCTCGGTCGACGACCTTGTGCGCTACGGCCAGAGCCTCGACCAGGCCGATCCCGCCTCGCTGGAGGACTGGCTGCGGCGGTTCACCACCCACCTGGCGACCAAACACGCCCTCGCCGCGATGCTCACCCGCGAATCAGAGGCCTACCTGGTCAGCCGCGAGGCGATCTACGGCTTCGCCGAGCCCCTCTTCGCCCGGGCCCGAGAGGCCGGCGCCGTGCGCGGTGACGTCGACGCCGACGACGTCTTGCGCCTGGTCTTCGCCGTCACCGGCGGCACATACACCGACGACGCCCAACGCGACCGCGCCGTCCGGATCGTGCTCGACGGAATCCGCCCGCAACCTTGAGTGCTCCGCCCGGTGTGGGCGGAGCAGGAAACCCTCCAGGTCACGAAGCGACCGTCACATAGCCGCCCTCGATCTTCTTCGAGCCGTCGCTGACGCTCACCCAGACGTCGACGGCATATTTCCCGGCGACCGAGAAGGAGTGCGAGACGCCGCATACCCCTGCCGTTGCAGGAACTGTGACGCTGGGAGTGCCGTCGCCGAAGTCATAGTTGCACTCGGTTATCGTATTCCCCCAGCTGTCCGTGATCGTCATGCTGAGTGTGCCGGTGACGCCTACTGTCCATGTGGACAGCCAGCTTGGGCTGTTGTGCGCATTGAGTGGATCGGTTGCGGCGAGCGCGCCTCGGCTGTAATAGGGGTAGGGGCCCGCGCCGGTGACGGTTTCGTCCAGGCCCTGGATCCAGGGATAGCTGTAGACGTCGCTCGGCAGTTCTCCCGGGGCGGCCGAGTTCGCCGAATCGTTCGTGACGCTCGAATCGTGTGCGGCCTGACCCGTCGCCGTCTGGAACGCCGCAGCGGAGGCGTAGGGCACTCCTGCCCACGTGTAGAGCGTGGGCGTGGCAGTCCAATCAGTGGACACGTAGTTGTAGTCGGCGACCGTTCCGCTGGTCGAGGAGCTGTCCACGAGCAGGGCGGTCGCGTCAGAGTCCGGCACATTGCAGCCCTCGGAGTCATCGCTGAGACCTCCGATGATGTTGTTCTCTATCGACGCCGCCGTGGATCCCCCGGTGAGACTGACGTCCGCTCCGCAGCCGCTGTTGATGGTGTTGCTGGTTATCGCGGCGGAGGTCGTGCCCTCCAAGACGAATCCAGGCCCTTGCTGTGAACCGCTGACCGCATTGGTGGTCAACGTCTCATGGGAACCGCCTTGGATGAGCACGGTCGGCACGGTGGCGAAGGCGGAGATCTGCGTCCGGCTGATCGTGACGTACGAAGAGTCCGAGGTGACCGAGACCGACGGAGCGGTCGACGGACCGGAGTCGGCGCGGGCCAGGTAATTGCTGTTGAAGGTGATGTGGCTCGATCCGGAGATCGCGATCTGGCTCGCGCCGATGTTCTGGAGCAGCCGGAATCCCGTGACGAGAACGTTGGACTGCCCGCTCACAGCCACCGCCGGCGTGCTGGAACCGGCCGGAATGGTGATCGTCGCGATGGGGGTGACGATGCCGCCGGGCATGCGCTCCTCCGCCCCGCTCGTAGCCGTGGTCTCGATGGTGATCGGCGCGGTGGCGGTACCTGAGTGGGTCACCGCGAACGGCGCATACGTGCCCCGCTCGACGAGCACTGTGTCCCCGGGCGTGGACGCCGCGTCGACCGCGGCCTGAATGGTGCAGTACGGCGTGACCGTGCTGTTCGTCGTCGAATCCGAGCACGACACGCTCGCGGCGTTGTTGACGTAGAAGGTCGCCGGTCCCGTCTGTGCGTCGGCCGGCGTTGGTGAGGACATGACGCTGGTGGCCAAGAGCACTGCAACGGCCCCGACGGCCCCCAGTGCTCTGCGATGCATACGCATGGCTTTCCTGCTCCCTTGTGATTTCGGATACCGGCAACCAGTCTGCGTACGGTGCGGGACATTGGCGGGGCATCTGTGGGGCATCATCTGTACTATGACTTGTGCGACGGCCGAAGTCGGGCGCTGCCATGAACTCCGCGTCAGTCGCGGCTTGGGGTGGGTATGCAATTCGCGCTATTGGGATCGTTGACAGTCATCGACGATGACGGTGATCGGGTGGCCCCCGCAGGGCCGCGCCTGCGCGTACTGCTCGCTGCGTTGCTGCTGCACGCGAACACGCCGGTATCGGCCGACGCATTGGCCGAGATAGTGTGGGACGGTTCGCCTCCGCCCGCCGCTGTGGACACGCTGCGCAGCTACGTCAAGCGGCTGCGCCGGACGTTGGGGGCAGCGGGTGGGGCCCGGATCGAGACCCATGATCCGGGCTACGTGCTCCGCCTCGGCGGGGAGGAGCTCGATGTTCTGCTGTTCGAGACGTACTGCCGGGATGCGGGCACTGCGATACGCGCGGCCACGTGGGCCGAGGCCTCAGCGGCAGCGGCGCGCGCTTTGGATTTGTGGCGCGGAGAGCCTTTGCTCGACGTGCCCTCACAGTTGCTTCGCAGCGAATTCTCGCCCCGGCTCGAACAATGGATGACGCAGGCCCATGAGGACTGCATCGAGGCGGAGTTGCAGTTGGGACTGCACGATCGGCTGGTACCGCAACTGCGCGATCTGACGGCGCGGTATCCGTTCAGGGAAAGGTTCCACGCGCAGCTGGTGCTCGCATTGGCCCGGTCCGGCCGGAGAGCGGAAGCGCTTGAGGCCTACCAGCAGGCCCGGCGGGTCCTGGTCGAACACCTCGGCATTGAACCGGGCTCGGAACTGCGCGACCTGCACGGACGCGTCCTCGCTGGCGAGCTGGGTTCGGTCGCCGTGCCGGTCGCGCAGGTAGAACTCCGCCAATTGCCCGCAGCAGTGCGGCATTTCACCGGCCGGCAGACCGAGCTCGACTTTCTCACCGGCCTGCCGACGGCAACCGGCGGGTCCGGCGGCGCGGTGGTGATCGCAGTTGTCGACGGGATGGCCGGGGTCGGCAAGACCGCTCTTGCGGTGCATGCGGCGCACCGGCTGGCCGGGCAGTTTCCGGACGGCCAGCTGTTTATCGACCTGCACGGCTACAGTGCGGACCGGCCACCGCGTAGTTCCGCCGACGTGCTGGGCACCTTGCTCGGGGCTTTGGGAGTGCCATCGCGACAGATTCCGCGGGATCCGGATCTGCGTGTCGGCCTCTACCGTCAACGACTGGCCGGCACCAGGACGCTGATCGTGCTGGACAACGCGGCCGACGAGGCGCAGGTACGCCCGCTGCTGCCGGGTGACGCCGGATGCATGGCGTTGGTGACCAGCCGCCGACGGCTCAAAGGGCTCGACGATGCCCATGTCCTGGCGCTCGACGTGTTGTCCGAGCCGGAGGCGTGCTCGCTGCTGGGCGCCGTGGCCGGTCCCGGCCGGGCGGCGACCGGGGATCCAGGGTCGGCGGAGGTCGTCGCGCTGTGCGGGCGACTGCCCCTGGCTCTGCGCATCGCTGCCACGATCCTTCGCCACCGTCCGGCTTGGAGCATCGAGTATCTCGGCGGTCTATTACGGGATGGCCACGACCGGATTGGTGCTCTGTCAGACGGCGAGCGGGAGCTCGGTGCCGTTCTGCGCCTGTCCTACGCCGGTCTCGGCGAAGCCCAACAGCAACTGTTCCGGCGGCTCGGCCTGATGCCCGGCCCCGATACCGATGACTATGCGGCCGCCGCGTTGATCGACAGCCTCCGTGCCACAGCGGCCCGCCTCCTCGAAGAACTCGTCGACCACAACCTGCTCGTCCAGCAGACGGCGGGTCGTTATCAGATGCATGATCTGGTTCGCTTGTATGCGAGGGAGTTGGCAGACGGCGAGTCGTCGCGTGACAGAGAGCACGCGCTTGGTCGGCTGATCGACTACTACGTGTACTGCGCTAACAGGGCCGAGGCGCTCATCACTCTCTATCCGCTTGCTCAGATGGCCGCAACGGCCCCGGCCGACGTTCACGTGCCGGCCGATTCGGAAGCAGCGTGGGCATGGCTGCGCGCGGAGCGCCCCAACCTGGTGGCCGCCCTGCACCGCATAGCTGATAATGACTCCGAACAACGTCGTTCGGTTGGGTTGTCCACCGGTTTATCCACTCTGCTTCGCGTCGACGGCCCGTGGTCGACGGCCATCGACGTGCACACTGCGGCTGCGGCGGCCGCGCGTGACCTGGGCGACGACGTGAGCCGCGCCCACACCTTGCTGAATCTCGCGGACGCCAGGGCCGGTGTCTACGATTACCCGGGTGCCGAGCACGATTTAGCGGAGGCTGTGAAGCTCTACCGGGTTCTGGACGAGCGGCGGGGTTTGGCGACGGCTCTTGCTCTGTCGGGGGAGGTGCGGCGGATGTCGGGTGATTGTGTGGGTGCTGCGGAGGATTTAGAAGAGGCTGCGAAGCTTTACCGGGATCTCGGTGAGCGGCGGGGTTTGGCGACGGCTCTTGCTCTTTCAGGTGAGGTACGGCGGATGTCCGGCGACAGCGTGGGTGCCGCGCACGATTTGGAGGAATCCGTGGAGCTCTATCGGGCTCTCGGCGAGCGGCGCGGGGAGGCCGGCGCGCTGAACTGGCTCGGAGCCATGCAAGCCTTGGCCGGCGACCATGAGAGCGCTGTCGGGCACCTCCAAGAGGCACTGCGTCTCTACCAGGCTCTGGGGGAGCGGCGCGGCCAAGCCAATGCTCTCACTCAGCTGGGCGCGGCGTGGCTGTTGGCGGGCGAGAAGTCTTCTGTTGAGCGAGTTCTGTCGGATGCGTTGCGGATCTACCGGGACATGGGGGACCGGCGTGGCCAGTCCAACGCGCTCGTCCTGCTGGGAGAGGCGCAGCGGCTGGGCGCCGGTCATCCGATTGCCGGGTCCGACAACAGGCCCCGTCTCCCCGCGCTCTACCCCGAGGGGCTGCACATGACCCGAGAGACCCGGCGCGCACGAAGGGCCGCCGCCGCAACGGTCGCCGCCCCGGATCAGCCGAATCGTACAGAAGAACTTCTCCGGCGCCACCTCGCGACGTCCGCCGCCGACCGTACCTTCACCCGGCTGATATTCACCGAGTCCTGAGACGCCCTTGATCGGAGGTTCGACGATGACCGCCGCCACCACCACATCGCATGAGGCGCTGCAGCGCCTCGCCGCGCAGGAGAATCTCGGGGCCCCACTGGGCGACTTCCAGCCGGCTCGGCGTTACCTGGCGCTCAGCGGATGGTTGCTGCTCGGCCTGTTTCCCTGCATATTCCTTGCCGGAGAAACGCCTCTGGCCTCGCTTGTCCCAGGCGTTGTCGAGTGGCCCGTGGCCATCTACGGCCTGCTGCACAACCCCCTTGCCGTCAGGAAGCTGACCAGGCGTCGCATCCATCTCTATGAGCAGGGCTTCGTGTACGAAGACGTGGCGGGTGAACTGGAGGTCTTCCGTTGGGATCGGATCACGCTGTTCCAGCGCGTCCGAAACCAGCGGGCCATGGTGCGACATCCGATGAGGTATCGGTTGGTGGTCGTCCGCGACGATCGCAGGCAGCTCGTCATCACCAATGCATGGGCTGAGATAGGGCGACTCGCGAAGGAAGTGGCCAGGCGTACGCTGCTGACGCAGCTTCCGGTTGCGCGTGCTGCTCTCCGGGAGGGGCGCAGCGTGAGCTTCGGCGGGCTCACCGTCGACGCGAGCGGGGTGACCGGCCGGCGCCGCTCGGCGCCGTGGTCCGCGGTGGACATCGTGATGCCGCGGTTGGCCAAGGTGACAGTCCTGGCCGCAGATGAGTTCCTTCCTCTTTACAGCGAGCGCAGGGGGAGAATTCCCAATATCCAACTGCTGTTTCAGCTTTACCGCGACCATCGGAGGAAGGACGGCTGAGTCACCGGGCGTTCTGCTCGCTCCCGCCGCTCAGAACTGCACGAAGCGGGGCGCAGTCCGGCTCCGGGCCGAGCAGCACGGCGATCGCCGCGTCCAGCGCCTCAGGCAGTCCTGGCGGAGCTTGCAGGACGGTGGGGCCCGACCAGGAATGGATCCAGCGCACCTGTCCGCGCTCGGCGAACCGCACCAGGATCCAAGCACGCAACAGGGGCGCCAGGACGGACGCGGCGTCCCGGGATCTCGCCCCGGAGGGGGCGAGCCGGTCGAGGATTTCGGTGAGCCGTCCCGCGTCCACGGCGTCGACCAGGGCTTCCGGAGTGGGGGTCGCCATGCCGGTGACCGCGGCCGCCGCGTTGATCAGCGGCGCGGCGGCCTGGTCCGTGCGGTGGAACATGGCCGTGTCGACGAGGCTGTCCCAGTCGACCGGCGCCTTGCCCGCCGCCGTGGATCCGAGCAACTCCTTGCCGACCGCCACCAGCAGGGACTGCTGGTGGCGCAGGATCCCCGCAGCTCGCTGACCGGCCGGATCGTCGGACGTGAGGCCGTCATCGGGCAGCGTGCGAAGGACCGCCAGACGATCGGTGAGCGGTGGATGGGAGTCGAAGCGGCTCGTCTTCCCGGTGTCCGCCGGATCGCGCCGAAACCGGTCGAGCCAGTCCGCGCGCTGCGGATCGTTCATGAGGGAACTGAATCCACCGATCACCTGCGCGGGCTCGGGCACGAGGCCCACCGGCAGGCCCAAGTAGGCGTAGCCGTCCAAGTAGAACCGGTATGCCATGGCGATGACCGGTAGCTCGGCGAGAGCCGAGACGGCGTTGTCCCGGCCGAATGCCAGGGCACTGGCCCGGTCCGCGGCGTACTCCTGCGCGCGGCTGGTCGCCTGGGTCAAGGAGAAGAACAGGTGCGCGTAGAAGCGCAGGGTCAGCACGAAGTACCACCAACCGCGCGGCTCGGTCCGCTTCGGCGTAACCGGGCCCACACCGATGACCAGCACGTTCTTCTCCGCGGCGCGCAGGGCCGTGAGAATGCCGGCGCGGCCGCGATTGACCACCGGGCCGAGGCGGGTGTCGTAGTTCCCGTAGTGGCCGAGCTCATGCGCGATCACCGCGTCCATCTGTGCGGGAGACAGGGCGAGCAGCAAGGGAAGGCCGAGGATCAGGTAGCGCCTGCCGGGGAACAGGCCGAGCAGGTGACTGCTTTCCCAGACGGCCGCGTCCACCTCCGGGCTGATCAGGATCCGCCGAGGACCGCGCGTGCCCATCGTCGCAGCCAGTGCCTGCACTCGCGCCCACAACTCCGGCTCGGCCTCCGGTGTTACCGCAACGCCCCGCATGTCTGCCCCGTCCAGCCGCGCCGTGGCGCCCACGCCGCGCGCCACCGTGACGCAGGCGAGAACCGTCGCGGGCACGAAGAACAGCAGCATCGCAATACTGCCGCTGCCGAGAGCGTTGAAGAACCTGACCGCGACGATGTCCAGCACCAGCAATACGATGATGGTGCCGATACCCAGCACGTAGAACCCGAGTAGGAGCGCTACGGCCTGCGCGGCGCGCACCGAAGCGCGCAATCGAATCACCCCTCCCGTCTCGGTGCCGAACACTTCTGACTGGCTGAGGATATCTCCCGTTTGCCGCACCGCGTAGTGGCCCTTTCCTCGTAGACTGACATGGTGGCGCGAGATGAGCACGGAGAGACGGCAGCCGCGTGGGAGGCGGCGTGGACCGGTGGCGGGCGTGCGGTGCATCTGGGCAACGTCGCGGACTTCAATGCCCAGTTCATGGCCGGGCGGCTGAACAGCCGGCGGCAGCTGGATTGGCGGCGCCTGGGGCATCACTACGCCAGCCTCGCAGTGTTCTACAGTCCGCATCCGGCCGTGGTGGTGCTGCCCCGCGTGCTCGACGACGCGTGGCTGGGCCTCGTCTCCCGCCAGTTGGAGTGGGGCGAGGTCGAGTTGTACAGCGGCATCGCCGAGGACGGCGGGTTCGGCGAGGCGCTCGAAGCCCGGCCTGCTCTTCTCGGCCGGCTCCGGGGGATGAGCCTGCCATTGCTGCCTTGGGGCCGTACTCCGGAGTTCGAGCGGTTGGCGGGTCTCCCGGACGACGGCGTCCTGGCCGCGGTCATGCGCTTCGAGTCGAAGGAGTCCTCGCTCACCCTGTTCCGTGAGGTGGCCCGGAACCACCCGGGAATCGCCGTGCGCGACCAGCAGCGGGTCGACTCCGTTCGCCGGCTCGCGCGGTTGGTCGCCGACCAGTCCTGCGCGGGCTGGACGGTCGTGCTGAAGTCCGAGTACGGCGTGGGAGGCAACGGCACGGCGATCGTGACGCCCAGTCAGGTCAGGGCGGCCGGGGGTGCCCGCGCCCTGCTCAGGCGGCTCTTCGCCGACGAGGATCTGCTGCCGGGCCACGACGTCCTGGTGGAGCCCTACGTCTGGCCGTCCGGACCCCTGCGGGACCCCACCTTCAATGCCGTCGTCGCCCAGGACGGCAGCGTCCACCCGGTTGGCATGGCGGTGATGAGCGTCGAGGGGACGAGGTACCGGGGCGCCACCGTCGGACCGGGCCTGATGCCGACCGAGCTCGCCGACCGGGCCACCCGATTCGGGACCGACGTCGGGCGGGCGCTGGCCGAGCAGGGCTATCGGGGCTGGTTCGACATCGACTTCATCGCCGCGCAGTCGGGGGTGCTCGCCCCGGCCGAGACCAATCTCCGGCTGACCGGACCGGCCGTCGCCTTCATGATCAAGGCCAGGCTGGACCGGGTTCGCGGCCCCGGCCACCTGGTTCGCACGTTCGATGAGCTGCCGCTCGGCGCACGGATGCCCGAGGAGCTTTTGTTCCAGCACGTCCAGCGGCTGGGGCGGCTGTGCTCGCCGCTCGGCGCTACTGTGCTGCCGATCCTGCCCAGCACCGGCTTCGAGCCGTTCCCGACGCTCGGCGTGGCGATCGCTGCGCGCTCGGCCGAGGTGCTTGACGCCGCCGAGGTAATCATCCGAGACGCGAACGCCGCGCTCGGCGGGATGCGCGGAGCGTCTGTCGGCAGCTGAACGGTCAGAGTGTGATCGCCAGCAACAAAGCCAGGACGATGGCCACTGTGAGGATGATGAGCATCCACAGGCACCCGTCAGATGCATCGGGATCAATCCTCGTCGGGCCGCCTTTCAGTGACCTGCCTTTCAGTGATCCGCCTTTCAGCGACCGGGATGGCCCGGCAGACGAGTCGGCAGTGGTGCCGTCAAGCGCGATCGGTACAGGCAGGTGCGCCCGGTCGAGTTTCCCTGCACGGGTGCGCGGCAACGATGGCAGCGTCACGACCGCGGCGGGCGGCGCGAAGGCCGGCGGCATCGCGGCGATTGCCACGCGCACTGCCTCGGTATCGAGCGGAACCGACTCGTCGGCCGCCACGACATAGACGACCCGTTCACGCCCACCGGACGGCGTCTTGATCTCGGCGACCAGGCATTCGCCGACCTGCGGCAGCTCGCGTATCAGACCTTCGAGACGGGCCAGTTCGAGTACTCCCGCCGGGGTCTCGGCCGCCTCGTCGCGCCCGACGTATTCCACGTTCCCGTCCGGCCGCAG
>Ga0302314_10022987_pt1 | contig 10200 bp, 10 predicted proteins | sample III_Palsa_N2_3_FD_200533 | JGI IMG/M metagenome (GOLD analysis project Ga0302314, IMG submission 200533) | Peat permafrost microbial communities from Stordalen Mire near Abisko, Sweden - III_Palsa_N2_3 | ecosystem: Environmental > Terrestrial > Soil > Palsa > Peat permafrost | place: Sweden... | reverse complement strand
TGCTGCAGGCCCAAGTCAATGAGGTGCAGGCGCATCACGACGAGATCGTCGCCGCCTATCAGCTCCTCAATGCAACGGGACAATTGACGGCCCAATACCTCGCCTTGCCGGTCGAACTTTACGATCCCACGACTCACTACGAAGAGGTGCGGGACAGCTGGGTCGGGTTCGGCGACCGGCCGGACCTGATCGAGCATCCGGATCAGGGACGCCAGTAAAGCAGCCGTCTGATCGCGCGCGCGACCCGGGGCCGGGGCGGCGGGCGGATCGCGACCGCGATCGGACGGGGCATCGGCGGGGGGGCGTAATAGATCATCGGAGGCGGCGCCGACGGTGGCGCGTAATAGACGGGCCGGGGGGCCGGAGCTGACGCCGGTGCGTAATAGACCGGCCGTGGAGCGGGCGCCGGCGGCGGAACCGGCACCAGAGCCGCCGAGGCCGGAACGTAATAGACCTGCGCTACCGGCCGCGGGGCGGGCGGCGCGGCCTGGGCCGTCTGCACTTGCGGCGGCGGCGCGAAGCCGTTGGGCGGCAAGGGCGAAGCGGTTACTTGCGGCGCCGGCGGTTGCTGCGATTGCCGCATCTGATCCTGCAGGCTGGCGATGGTGGTCTGCTGCGCGGCCACCTGCTTGCGCAAGCCCTCGGCGTCGGCGATCTCTTGCATCTTGGCCGAGACCGTCGCGGGGTCGTAACCGATCCGCACCGTGCAGGTTTCGGTGGCGCGGCCCTCCGGGTCGATATCCACCCGGTCGCCCACCATTTCCGACGAGACCACGCCGGCGAAATAGGAGCGCATCTTGAGCTGGGCCTCGTCCTGGCCAGATTCGCTACGCTCGTTCCTCAAATCAGCTTCGAACACCGAGCCGGCGCGGTCGAGCGCGGTGTGCTTGGCCGCCTCGACGCAATGCTGGCGGCCGGCGTTGCGCGATTCCTCGTCCGACATCGGATAGCTGGCGCTTTCCGTGACCGACATCGTTTCGCCCCTGGCCGGGAAGGCCACGAGTATGGTGGCCGCCCTGGCCAGCCCGGCCAGGGCGAGGATCAGGAGCGGCCAGCGCGTCACAGCGTGTTGCCCTCGATGGCGGGAGTCGGCGCGGGGGCGGGCGGTGGCGGTGCGGCGGCCTTGCTGGCGGCGACGTCGCCTTGCAACTCGCGCTGGGCGGCCTCGGCCTGTTTCTGCAAGAGGGCGGGCGGCGGCGGCGCGGCCAGGGCTTGTTGGGGTGCCGGCACGCCGGGGGTGGGGGCGACGAATTGCAGCAGCACATAGGAGCGGAACTGGGTGTCGACCGGAACCACCTTGCGCTGGACCACCTGATAGGCGGGCAGGGCGATATCGGCCACCATATTGCTGGTGGCGCGTTCAGCAGTTCCGGCGGCGCCGCCGCCAGTGGACTCGGTCACGAAGTCCTTCTGCTTGCCCGACACCTTGCCGGCAATCTGGTCGGCGAGCTGGTATTTGGCGTTCAGCACCGCCTTGTCCACCGCGAATTGCAGGTCGGTGGAGGTCGCGGTTCCGGTGGCGTAGAGGAAGCCTTCGCCCTTGGGCGGATTCATGTACCAATCGGGCGCCTGATCGGCCGCCGCCTTGGTCTTTTCGACTTGGAATTCATGCTGTTGCAGCGCATATTCCGGCGTGCCCGGCTTGGGCGGGCCGCTGCAGGCCGCAAGAACAAAGAGCAGGGAAACGGACGCGGCTACTTTGAGCATGATGCGACCCCCTCTCGACAATCAACTGATCGCCAAGTTAGTTAAACTAAGCTGATATTTAGCCTCGCCCCTTCAGGACGGCCCTCTTCTTATGAAATACCAAATTACGCGCTCAATTTCCATTGATGAGCGTCACATCGTCTTGGAATTCGTGCGGGCCGAGGGGCCGGGCGGGCAGAATGTCAACAAGGTGTCGAGCGCCGTCGATCTGCGGTTCGACCTGGCGGGCGCCCACGCCGGCGGCGATATCCCCGACGAGGTAACGGACCGCTTCGTCACGCTGGCCGGGCGCCGCCTCAATAATGACGGGGTGATGATCATCAAGGCGCAGCGCTTCCGCTCGCAGGAGCGCAATCGCGACGACGCGCTGGAGCGCCTGTTCGAGCTGCTCCGCCAGGCCGCGATCGCGCCGGTTAAACGTAAGGCGACAAAGCCGAGCTATGGCTCGAAGATGCGCCGGCTCGATGAGAAGAAGGCGAACAAGGAAACCAAGAGCGGTCGCGGTCGGATCCGGCACGACGATTAGGCACCGCGCCGAACAGCGCTGAAGCGGCATTCCGCCGAAGAAGTGCGGACAAGACTCATGTAGCCGCAGACGCGGCTTGCGGCGAGGGGACTCCCCCTCGCACTCCCTGTTGCGCCCCGGGTGAAATCGAATTGCGTCCTGGCGGTGGTGCGTATCTCAGGCGATTGAGATGACGCAATTCAATTCCACCCGGCGCGGCCGAGTTGAAGTCGTGCCGTTTAGAGCGGCTTTGCGACACGCCCCGAAAAGAGTATTTTTCCCCAATCATGCCCGCTCGTTCCGCCGACAAGACCGAAACCCTATCGCCCCGCGCCGCCGCGACGCGCGAGAAGCTGATGATGGCCGGCGCCGAGCTGTTGGGCGAAGTCGGCATCGAGCGCATCTCCACCAATCAGGTGGCGGCTCAGGCCGGTGTGACGCCGCCGGTGTTCTACCGGTACTTCAAAGACAAGTACGAGCTGCTGGCCGCCCTGTCCGACGCGCTGATGGAGGGGCAGAACGCCATCCTCTATGACTGGCTCGAGCGCAAGGCGCCGGCCGGCTTCGACGAGCTGATCGCCAGCCACTACGATTTCCTGCTCTCCACCATTGAGGCGACAGCAGGGATGCCGGGCGCCATCTGGATCATGCGGGCGATGCGCGCGGTGCCGTCCTTGGCGGCGATCCGTCTCGCCTCGCACGATTCCGTAACCGACCGTATCGTTCGCGTCATGGCGCCGCTGATCCCCGAGGCCGATCCGGCCGAGCTGCGTCTCAGGACCCGCATCGCCGTCGAGGCCGGTTACGCCGCGGTCGAGATGGTGGCCGAGGATTCCTCGCTTTCGCCCCACCAGGTGTGCCGCACCCTGACCGAAATGTGGATCGGCGGATTGCGTCATGGCATCGACCGCACCCCATGACAGCTGCGTCGCCCGCCCTCGGCAGGGTACCTCACGCTTCGGGGGATATGTGAAATGGCGCTTCTGACCGACGACCAGGCTCTGGACCAGGCTTTTACCAGCCTGCGTCACGCGTCACGCGCCGATCCCTATCCCGGCGTCGAGACGCGAAAGGCCGCGTTGCGTGGAGTGGAGACAGCGCTGGCCAGGCGCAAGGACGCCGTCGTCGCCGCGGTGGATAAGGATTTCGGCGGCCGGCTGCGCCACGAGACCCTGTTCGCCGAGATCTATGTCACCATTGAAGCCTTCCGCCATGCGCGGCGCCATGTGAAGAGCTGGATGACGCCGCGCCGCCGCTCGGTGCCGCTGACCTTGGCGCCGGGCCGCGCCTGGGTGCAGCCGCAGCCGGTCGGGCTGGTCGGCGTGATCGCGCCCTGGAATTATCCGCTGATGCTGGCTTTGACGCCGGTGGCGGGCGCGCTGGCGGCCGGAAACCGGGTGCTGCTCAAGCCGTCCGAACTGACGCCGTCGGTCACCGCCCTGATCGCCGAGATCCTCGACGAGGCCCTGCCGCCCGATTGGGCCGCGGTGGCGCTGGGTGGGCCGGAGATGGGGCATCGGTTCGCTGGCCTGCCCTTCGATCATCTGCTGTTCACCGGCTCGACCCGGGTCGGACGCAGCGTGATGGCGGCGGCGGCGCCCAATCTGACGCCGGTGACGCTGGAGCTGGGTGGCAAGTCGCCGGCCCTGATCCTGCCCGGCGCCGATCCGGCCGCGGCGGCCGCCGACATCGCTTATGGCAAATTCACCAATGCCGGCCAGACCTGCGTCGCGCCCGATTACGTGCTGGTGCCGCGCGGCGAGATGCAGCCCTTCCTGTCGGCTTTGGAAAAAAAGGTGGCGGGCTATTTCCCCGAAATGTCGGCGGTGTTCGGCGAGCGGGGCAAGAGCCGCGCCGCGTCGCTGCTGGAAGAGGCCCGCAAGGCCGGGGCCGAGGTGAGGGACCTGGGGTCGGGCGCCGCCGCGGTGATCGATCCGCCGGCTTCGCTGACCTTGATGCAGGAAGAGATCTTCGCCCCGATCCTGCCGGTGATCCCCTATGACGGGCTCGACCAGGCGCTGGCGATTGTGCGCGATCAGCCGCGGCCGCTGGCCTTCTATCTGTTCGGCAAGGATCGCGGGATGATCGAACGGACTTTGCTCTCCACTCTGTCGGGCGGGGTGGTGATCAACGACACGCTGATCCATGTCGCCATCGAGGACCTGCCGTTCGGCGGCATCGGTCCGTCCGGCATGGGGCGCTATCACGGGCGCGAGGGCTTCGACGCCTTCAGCCATCTGCGCGCCGTCTTCGAACGCAGCGGCCCCCGTCTAGACCGCCTGATCCGCCCGCCGCTCAAGGGGCTGCATGAGCGGTTGGCGCGGTTGTTGATTGGCGGATAGGTAAAAGAAGAGGGGCACCACTGAGGCACAGAGGGAGAAGCGCTAAGCGCAGTCATTCCTTATTCCAGGCACATCGCTGGATCGGATGTAAGACTGCCTGCGGCGCTTTTACCTCGGTGTCCTCTGTACCTCAGTGGTGAATTAATTTCCGACCAACTCGGCAAACCGAGCCAAATCGACATTCCCGCCCGACAGCACAATGCCGACCTTCTTTCCGGCCACGTCCACTCGGCCCGAGAAGGCGGCGGCGGCGCCGAGGCAGCCAGTCGGTTCGACCAGCATTTTCATGCGGCCGGCGAAGAATTTCATCGCTTCGACCAGTTCGGCATCGCTGACCGTGACCACCTCGTCGACCAACTCGCGCAGTACCGGGAACGTGTAATTGCCGAGATGCTGGGTCTGCGCCCCGTCCGCGATGGTGCGCGGCGTTTCGATATGGACGATCTTGCCTTCGGCCAAGCTGCGCTGGCCGTCATTGCCGGCCTCCGGTTCGACGCCGATGATGCGGCAGCCGGGCGAGAGCTGACGCGCCACCACGGCGCTGCCGGACAGAAGGCCGCCGCCGCCCAGCGGCACGAACAGGATGTCGAAGGTTCCGCCGTCCTGGACCAACTCCAGCACGGCGGTGCCCTGGCCGGCCATCACATGCGGATGGTCGTAGGGCGGGATCAGGGTCAGACCCTGTTCGGCGGCCAGGCGCCGGCCGATTTCCTCGCGATCTTCCTTGTAGCGGTCATAGAGCACCACTTCGGCGCCATAGTCCCGGGTGGCCGCGACTTTGATGGCCGGCGCGTCCTCCGGCATGATGATGACGGCGCGCATGCCGAGCAGCTTGGCCGACAGAGCGATGGCCTGGGCATGGTTGCCCGAGGAAAAGGCGATGACGCCGCCGGCTTTCTGCAGGTCGGTGAATTGCGCCAGAGAATTATAGCCGCCGCGGAATTTGAACGCCCCCATCCGCTGGAGGTTCTCCGCCTTGAAGAACAGCCGGGCCCCGGTCAGGGCATCGGCGGTCGAGGAGGTGAGGATCGGGGTGTGGTGGGCGACGCCCTCGATGCGCTTGGCGGCGCCAAGGACATCTTCATAGGAAATGGCGAGATCGGTCATGATGGGGCGAGATTACCCGCAAAGAAAAACCCCGCCAAGGTCCGAAGACCCTGGCGGGGTTACCTGCGGCGAGTGCCCCCCGCGCGCTAGGTTCGATTCTTACAGGGAGAAGCGGATCCTGCCCTTGATCACCGCGTTGTCGCCGGTGGCCGGGTACGGGGCGGCGTCCTTGGCGGCCTTTATGGCGGCCAGATCGATCGAGGGAATGCCCGAGGAATTCAGGACATTGACACCGGTCAGGTTGCCCGAGGCGTCGACCGAAACGGCGACGGTGACGACGCCCTCTTCGGAATTGGCCATCGCGACACGCGGATAGACGGCGTGATCGGCGACGCGGGTCAGAACTTCGTGGGTGTAGGTCGGGGCGATGTCGTCGGCCAGGGCCGGAACGGCGGCCAGCGAAGCGACCAGGGCGGAAACCTTAAGAACATTGGCGAAAGACGTCATGGCGGTTCTCCATTTGAGGATCATGGCGGCCGTCGCTCCCATTACTGGGGTGCGTTTGTTATTTTTGAGCACCCTTCTACTTTAAAACACAGTACTTATTAACTTAACCAAATTTATTTAATACGTATTTTATCAAGTACTTGATGAGCTTAATTGTATAAAATTTTATAGATAGACCACCTGCGTCCGGTGGAATATTACCGGACACCGCACCTTGCGGCCTCTCCTTGACGAAGACTATGCGGGGATTTTGCTGCGTCGCACCATGCACAATTTTGCATCAGCGCCATGCAAAACTGAATGGCTGCTGAATTATTGTGCTTTTGTGACGGGATGAGGGAGTTTAAATCAGGGTAACGTATGCGTCACCCTGATTTGAGTCAGATCAAAATCAGCCAATGCTGGGCGTCCGCGGGGTGCGCGGCGGTGATCTGCACATCTGAGCGGAATTCCGGCGATTCACTGAAATAGGCCAGCACCAGCGCATGGGCCGACACATCGGCGGCGGCGTAGGCGGCGGTGCCCGCGGTCAGGCCTTTAAGCAGCGGTTCGATGACGGTCTGCACATACCAATTCGCGGCGCCCGTTTCCGGGGCGCGGTCGAGCAGGTTCTGATAAGTGTCGGTGATGAACTGCGTCTCTCCCGCCACCGTCTGCGCGTAGCTATGGGCCGGATTGTTGGTGTATTCCGGCGAGGAGATGAATTCGGCGGCCAAACACAGAATGGTGTTGGCCGGATCGGCCGCCTGCGCTTCGTAGAAGGCCAGACCGGCGCTGTCGGGCGTGCGGCCCAGCACCGCGGCATAGAGGGCGGCGATCTGCGCGCTCGAGACGGTGCCGGCGACGACCGGCGCGTCGCTGGCGACGAAGGCGATGGTGGGCGTGCCGCTGCCGTTATTGTCGAACTGGATTTCGGTGATGCCGCTGAGATGGTCGACGCTGGTGCGGCCGGTGCCGGTCTCGGTCACGGTGAAACCGCTGCCGTCCCCCAGCCCGATGGTGGTGTATTGGGTGGAGGCGCCGGTCAACTCCACGGTGGTACCGATGCTCGAGATGCCGTCGACCATGATATTGGCGGCCGAGCCGTCGACGGTCATGGTGTAGAGGCTCTGGATGTCCTTGAAGACCAGCACGTCGGCGGTCAATTGCACGGGCGTCACATCCATTACCGGAAAGCCGGTGTCGGTCAGGCTGATGCTGGAGATCTTGCCGGCGGCGGCCAGGGTTTCCAGCGTACCCAGATCGGCCTGGATGTTGGCGGCGGTGTCGAGAATGGCGGCGGCGCCCAGATCGGTTCCCTGGGACGCCGCCGTGATGACTTGAGCGGCTGTATAAGTGCTCATGGTGGGTCCCCTCACGCAGTGAACATGCAACGATGGTCACAAAATCTTGCGTGAGGAGAGTGTCAAAACCGTGGCTTACCCGAAGCTGCTGGAGCTTTCGTGCTTCGCCGAATCGCTCCAGAGTCGGCATGATGCGCGCAGAAGCAAGCTTCTGCGCCGCTCAAGCGCCGCGCGGGCTTGGAGCCTCCAGTGATCAGGTGTGTCAACCGGATCACCGGAGGCTCTATCGGGTCACAAATAGGTCTTAGATCAAGATCAGCCAATGGGACGCACTGGCCGGATTCTGCGCGGTGACGGTGACGTCGGCGCGGAATTCGGGTGACTGGCTGAAATAGGCCAGCACCTGGGCTTCGGCCGCCAGATCGGCCTTGGCATAGGCGGCGGTGCCCGGCGTCAGATTGGCCAGCATCGGGTCGATCACGTTCTCGTAATAAGCCACGGCGCCGGTCTCGGGGGCGCGGTCCAGCAGGTTCTGGTAGGTGGCGGTGATGAACGCGGCTTCGCCGGCCTCGGTCTGGGCGTAAGTGTGCGCCGAGTTGGAGGTGTATTCCGGCGAGGACAGGAAGTATTCGGCATATTGCTGGATGCTGGTGCCGGGATTGCTGTTGGCGTTGTTCTCGTAGAACACCAGACCGGCGATATCCGGCGTGCGGTCCAATACCGCGGCATAGAGCGTGGCGATCTGGGCCGACGAGACGGCGCCGGCGGTGGTCGGCGTGTCGCTGGCGACGATGGCCAGGGTCGGGCTGCCGCTGCCGCCATTGTCGAAGTCGACCGCTGCGAAATTGTTGAGATGGTCGGTGCTCTCGCGCCCGGTGCCGGTCTCGGTGATCGAGAAGCTTTTCCCGTCGCCGCCGCTGGTGAAGGAATATTCGTTGGAGGTGCCGTCCAGCACCAGCTCATTGGCGAGGCCGCCGGGGCCCTGCAGGGTCAGATTGGCATTGGTGCCATCGACCGCCAGCACGAAATTGCCCTGGATGGTCTTGAGCGCGGTGCCATCGGCCGACAGTTGGGACGGTGAGACGTCGACGGTCGGAACCCCGGAATCCGTCAGGGTGATGCCGGCCAACTTGCCGGTGGCGGCCAGGACCTCGAGCCCGTCGATATTGGACGAGACATTGGCGGCGGTGTCGACCACCCCGAGACCGTGGATGTTCTGCACGGCATTGGCGTTGGCGACCGCCTTCGCGGCGCTGATGTCGTCCACCGTGATGCCGCCGATCACCGCCGAATCATTGACCAGCTGGCTGGCCGAGAAGGAGGGGACGGTTCCGTCGGTGATGGTGATCCCGGAGATCTCGTTGGCGATGTTGCTCAGCGCGTCGATATTGTTTTCGACGTTCGATCCGGTGTCGGAGACATGGAACGCCACATGCTGCTGGTTCTCGAGCGAGAAGGTCTGAGCGACGGTGGCCCCTTCGATCACCAGGGTGCGTTGACCCTCGAACATGCCGATCACCGTGGCGTCGCTCGTGTTCTGGGCGACCGTCACATCGATCTGGGGCGTCCCCGAATCGGTGAAATTGACATAGGAAATCTCGCCGGCGGCGGCCAGGGGCTGCAGGGCGTCGAGATCGGCTTGGATGTCGGCCGCGCTGTCGACGATCGTATTCCCGCTGGTCAGCGTACCCGCCTGGGCGGCGGCGAGGGCTTGGGCGGCGGTATAAATAGTCATGATGAGGATACTCTCTCAAACAGGGGGATGTTAAAATTGTCGCAATCCGCCCGGAGATACGAAGTGTCAAATAGGTGACTTGGCGGGGATGAAGACCTGTCCTTCCTGTCTTTTCAATCACATAAAGGGGAAACGGAATGTTGAATGCCGAGAAGCCTTTCCTGCGTGTAAGGGCCGCTTCCGCTGCGGCCGCCTGTCTTGTCATGCTCTGTATGGGGCTGGCGCAGGCGGCGTCCTCCGATATCGGCGCCACCGTGGCGGCGATGCCCGACCGCTCGGATGCCGACCGTAAGATGGACGCGCACCGCCAGCCGGCCAAGCTGCTGGATTTCGCCGGGGTCAAGCCGGGCATGACCGTCCTCGATTTGATGGCGGGCGGCGGCTACACCACCGAATTGCTGGCGCGCGCCGTCGGCAAGGGCGGCAAGGTCTATGCGCAGAATTCCCCGACCTCGCCGGAGAAGGTGCTGACCACCCTGTCCGAGCGCCTGAAGGGCCCGGCGATGGCCAATGTCACCTCGATCTCGACCCCGACCGACGCGCCGTTCCCGGACGGCGTCCACGACGTCGATCTGGTGACCTTCGTGCTGAATTATCACGACACCACCTTCCTGCCGATCGACCGCGCCAAGATGAACAAGGCGGTGTTCGATGGGCTGAAGCATGGCGGGATCTATCTGATCGTCGACCACGCCGCCAAGGCGGGCGACGGTGCGACGGTCGGCAAGAGCCTGCACCGGATCGAGGAAGCGACGGTGGTTTCCGAGGTCGAGGCGGCCGGGTTCAAGAAGGAGGCCGAGGGCGATTTCCTGCGTCAGCCCAGCGACGCCAAGGACCAGCCCTTCTTCAAGATGAACGACCAGCCGACCGACCAGTTCGTGCTGAAGTTCAAGAAGCCTTGAGGTGCGTCGGCACGGCATCGATCAGCGCCGTGCCGGCATTCCACAGCGCCACAATGAGTCTGAAAATCTGACGTCTAACGGGATCCATATGTGGACGGCCCCCGACTCGCAAGGAATTTTTTGGTATTTTGATCGCTCGTTTGCGTCCATATGTCCGGCCTGTTTGATGCGA
>Ga0302314_10022986_pt1 | contig 10200 bp, 9 predicted proteins | sample III_Palsa_N2_3_FD_200533 | JGI IMG/M metagenome (GOLD analysis project Ga0302314, IMG submission 200533) | Peat permafrost microbial communities from Stordalen Mire near Abisko, Sweden - III_Palsa_N2_3 | ecosystem: Environmental > Terrestrial > Soil > Palsa > Peat permafrost | place: Sweden... | reverse complement strand
CGACAGCCGCACCGGAGCTGTTCGCCCGGCTGCAGCACGTCCGACGGCTCGTCCTTCCGCAGCGCGGCCTGCAACGGGGTCGCGGCCAGCATCGGGCTCTCGTCCGGCAACCGGCGCAAGGCCCGCTTCGGGCGCACGCTGGAGCGCCAACGCTCCGGCCAACGGAGCCAAGGCCAAGCTGAACGGCAAGAGTGCCGGCAACGGATCCAATGGAACCCACGGCAATGGAACCCATGCCAGGACCAACGGTGCTTCGGCCCGGCCTGCGAGCGGCGCTTCATCCGCCCGCAACGGCAAGGCTGCGGCGCCCGCATGGAACCAGCGCGGCCACGCCAACAATGGCCACAGCAGCAACGGCAACGGCTCCAAGCCGGCCGCGAAGTCCGGCACGGCCAGCGCCCGCAGCGGCAGCGTCTCCCGCAGCGCCAGCGCACCGCGCAAGGACTCCCGCACCGACGCCCGTCCCGCCGCACGCACGCCCAGCCGCAAGCCGGCGCTCGCTGCCGGCACCAAGGCCGGAAACAGCAAGCGCTACGGCTTTACCGCCCGGCCCAAGCAGGAGACGAAGAAGCGCGGATGAGCGGAGACGAACGCCAGCCGCTCCTCAACGTCTCCACGCGCAAGCCCATTGTCGCCATTGACGGCCCATCCGGGGCGGGCAAAAGCACCATCGCCCGCCACCTGGCCCGTCACTTCGGCCTGCTTAACCTGGAAACCGGCGCCATGTACCGGGCCTTCGCCCTGAAGGCTCTGCGCGCCGGTCTCTCTTTGGACGATGCCGCTGCCCTGGAGCAGCTTTCCTCGCAAACCAGCATTCATCTGGAAGTGGGCGAAGAGCACAACCACGTCTTTCTCGATGGTGAAAACGTCACAGCCCTGCTGCGCAACCAGACCGTAACCGACGCTGCCTCGCGCGCCAGTGTCTTCCCCGCCATTCGCTCCTGGATGGTGCGCCTGCAGCAGCAGCTTGGCGAGCAGGGCGGCGTGGTGATGGAAGGCCGCGACATTGGTACGGTGGTGTTCCCGCACGCCGAAGTAAAGATATTTCTCGACGCAGCGCCGGAGGTTCGCGGTCTGCGCCGTTACGACCAGATGGGTGCAAGCCCTGCTGTGCAGCCGGACGACGTGATCCGCGACCTGCGCGCGCGCGATGAGCGCGACCGCAACCGCGCCGACTCACCCCTGAAGCCGGCAGCCGACGCGATTCTGCTCGACTCCACGCACATGACGCTGGAGCAGGCCGTCGCGGCGGCGGAGGCGATTGTGGCCGAGCGGCTGGGGCAGGCCGGTTAGAGAGGGTCTGCGTTCTGTGAGATTGTCGCCGGCATTCGGGCGTCCCTCCAGGACGCGGAGGCGTTGACGGCTGCTTTCCCAGGACTCCGTCCTGGGCTACTCTCGATCGTCCCTCCGGGACGCAGCGTTGCAGGCTGCTCCTCAGGCGTCGTTCCGTGGGGTGGACTTCACCCCTGGCTACTCTCGAGCGTCCTTCCGGGACGTCTAGCCGGAATCAGACTTAGGATGGTTCGCCCCGATACGATAGGCTCATAGATGTATGGAAATTACCTGCACCCGCTGCCACCAGGCCGTTGAGGCCGACAAATCTTACTGCCCCACGTGCGGGCTGCCGCAGCTGGTGTACTCTGCCGACGCCATTCCCGGCCAGGTCGCGCCGGAGCGCTTCAACGAGCCCATCCGCGACGCCAGCACCGTGGACTGGAAGCGTGCCCTGCCGACCGTCGCAATGTTGGCGATACCGGCAGGCTTGCTGTCGAGCGGCGCCACGCCCCTGAGCAAGCTTGGCATCTTTTGGATGTCTGGCGCAGCGGCTACAGCCGTATTCCTCTATCTGCGCACCCAACGGCCTGCCTGGATCACGATGGGCGCTGGCGCGCGTATCGGGCTGGTGACGGGGCTGATGGGCGCGTGGCTGGCGTTTGGCGCCAGCGGCACAGCACTTTTTGTGGAACGGTTTTTGTTCCACCAGTCGAGCCAGATTGACGCTGACTGGAAGGCCAACATCGTCGAGGGAGAGCAAGTCACCGGACAGCTTTTTGCAGGAATGGGAACGGATGTGGTGGCGCAGGCGCAAGCGCAAAATCGCGTGTGGGAGATGTCTCCGGAAGGTCATGCCGGCGGCCAGGCATTCAACCTCGCGGCTAGTTCGGGTTTCCTGCTGTCGTTTGCCATCGTGGGGGGAGCGCTGGGTGCGCGGTTTCAGGCGCGGGCGCGCCGGCCGCAGGCTTAGAGGAATTTCCTACCGTCGCCACATGCCAGCGCTCGATTGCGTCCAGGAAACTTTCGTATGAACAGGCTAGTTGTGCTCTCCGGATGTTCTGGAGGCGGGAAGTCTTCGCTGCTTGCCGAGCTTGGCCGGCGCGGATACGCCATTGTGGAAGAGCCCGGAAGGCGGATCGTGCGCGAAGAAATTGCCCGCGGCGGGTCAGCACTCCCCTGGCAGGATGCCGCAGCTTTTTTGCACCGCGCCCTTACTGTCTCCCTTGCCGATTACATCGCGGCAAGCACGTACGAAGGCTGGGTTTTCTTCGATCGAGGACTTATTGACGCTGCTGCGGGTCTGAAACACCTGACCGGCGAAAAGGTCCAGACCTCCTTTGCTGACACCCACCGCTACCATTCGCGCGTGTTTCTGGCGCCGCCGTGGCCTGAGATTTACGAAGCAGAGCCGGAGCGGCGTCATGGATTCGAAAGTGCCATTGCGGAGTATGAGCGGCTTCTCGCCGTCTATCCGTCGCTCGGTTATGAAGTGTCCATTCTTCCCAAAATCGGCGTGGCGGAACGAGCCGATTTTGTCCTTGACGCGCTGAAGGAATGAAGAGGCCGTTTGGATGTGGCCAATGACGCGGATTGAGCTAAGCGCTTGCGGAAATCGCAGTAACTTGCTCTTGACCTGTATGGCCTCGTATCATTCGGCGAGAGCCAAAGCCCGCCAAAAAAGAAGTCCGAGAGATTCCAGCAATGAGCGAAACCGAAAGCAAACCAAGCCTGCGCGTGAAGGGCAGGCTGATGTCCGCCTCCGAGGTTGAGCGCACCCTGGTGCGGCTGGCCCACGAGATCGTGGAGAAGTCGAACGGCAGCCAGGACCTGGCGCTGGTGGGCATCAAGCGCCGCGGCGTGCCGCTGGCCGAGCGGCTGGGCAAACTCATCTCCGGCATCGAGAAGAAGCCTGTTGACACCGGCGTGCTCGACATCCAGTTTTATCGCGACGACCTTTCGACGGCCGGCGTGCGTCCCGTGGTTACGCCGGGCGCCATCGGCATCGACATTGAAGGCCGCGACGTGGTGCTGTGCGACGACGTGCTGTATACCGGCCGCACCATCCGCGCCGCCCTGGACGCACTCTTCGACCACGGACGCCCGCGCCGGGTGCAGCTTGCCGTCCTCATCGACCGCGGCCACCGCGAGCTGCCCATTGAGGCGACCTACATCGGCAAGCACGTGCCCACGAGCAGCCGCGAGATTATCGAAGTAAAGTTCCGCGAAATAGACCAGGACGAGCAGGTGCTGCTGGTGGAGCGGGTGGACTAAGTTTTTCGCGGTGGATTGTTGGAGAGCATATTGGATGCCGTAAAGATCCCGACATGCAGGTCCTTCGACTCCGCTGAAGAACGCTTCGCTCAGGATGACAGCCATCTCGAGATGCGAAGAGTTGCCCGGAAAAGCTGCCTAGATCAATTGAATTTGCGCGAAGCCATGCAAGAAGCCGAGAAACGATGAACTCGTCCGCAGCACCCACCCGCCGCCAGCTCCACCCGCCGCCAGCACCCGCATCGCCGTTCCCATACAACCCCGGCTCGCTGCTCTCCGCCTCCGACCTGAGCCTGGAAGAGATCAGCGGCATTCTCAGCAGGGCTACGGCTCTCGAAGGGCAAGATCCGCTCACGCGCGCGAAGATTCTCGCCAAGCGCCGCGTCGCGCTGCTCTTTTACGAGTCGTCCACGAGGACGCGCACCAGCTTTGAGCTGGCGGCCAAGGCGCTCGGCGCCGACACCACGCTGGTTTCGAGCTTGTCCTCGAGTATTGAAAAGGGCGAGACGCTGAAGGACACCGGCCTGACGCTGCGCGCGCTGGGCGCCGAGGCTATCATCCTGCGCCACAGCTCCTCAGGCGCGCCCTGGTTGCTGGAGGCCGAGACAAAGCTGCCGGTGCTGAACGCCGGCGACGGCATGCACGAGCACCCCACCCAGGCACTCCTCGACCTGCGCACGATTCTTACTCACCTGCGGTCGGGCGTGGAAGCGGTCGATGCGGAGACGCTTGCCGGAGTCACGGTTTCAATCACCGGCGATATTCTGCACAGCCGCGTTGCCCGCTCCAACATGCTGCTGCTGCCTCGGCTCGGGGCGCGCGTGCTGCTGTGCGGGCCGAAGGAACTGCTGCCGGAACTGGCTGCGCAGGTTGGCCCCGGCATCTTCATCGAGCGCGACTTCGAGACAGCCCTCAAGCAGTCGCAAGCCATCATGATGCTCCGCATCCAGGGCGAGCGGCTGGCCGGGCTGCAGCTTGACCTGGAGCAATATAAAGCCGCCTATCAGCTCACCGGGCCACGGTTGGCCGCGCTGGCGCCGCAGGCCATTGTCATGCATCCCGGCCCCATCATCCGCGGGCTTGAAGTTACAGCCGGCGTGGCGGACGGGCCGCAGTCGGTGATTCTTGAGCAGGTGAAGAACGGCGTCGCGATCCGCATGGCCATGGTCGAGCGGGCCTTACTCTCGGGAACGCTAGCCGGCACGCATGAAGGAGGCCGCTGATGTCGGCATTAGTAATTCGCGGCGGCCACTTGATCGATCCCGGCGCGGGCGTTGACGCCCTCAAAGATGTCCTGCTCAAAGACGGCCATGTGGCGGAGATCGCCGCGCCCGGCAAGCTGAAGCTGGCCAACGGCGCGCAGGTGCTGGACGCGACGGGCCTCACCGTCGCTCCCGGCCTGATCGACATGCACGTGCACCTGCGCGAGCCAGGGCAGGGCTACAAGGAGACCATCGCGACTGGAACCGCCGCCGCGGCTGCGGGCGGATTTACCTCCGTCGCGGCCATGCCCAACACCAGGCCGGTGAACGACTCCGTGGAGACGACGCGCTGGATGCAATCCCCGGAGCGGGGCGGCGTGGTGCGCGTGTTTCCGATTGCTGCCGCCACGCGCGGTTCCAAAGGCGAAACCATCAACGACTTTGCCGCCCTCAAGTCCGCCGGCGCAGTGGCCGTTTCAGACGACGGCCTGCCCATCCTGAAAGACGGCGTGATGCGCGAGACCCTGGCAGCCGCGGCGCGCGTGGGGCTCACCGTAATCCAGCATGCGGAAGACACGCGCATGACCCACGGCGCGGGCTGGGTGGCCAGCATGAACGCGGGGCCGACGGCGTTCAAGCTGGGCCTGCGCGGCATGAGCAATGAAGCCGAGTCGTCCATCGTGGAGCGCGACATCCGCCTGGTGCAGGATCTGCGTGACGCCCGCGTGCATCTGCACGTGGCCCACATCTCGACAGCCGCGGCCCTCGCCGCCGTGCGCCAGGCGCGCCGCAACGGCCTGCGCGTGACCTGCGAGGTGGCGCCGCACCACTTCCTGCTCACAGACGAGCACGTGGGCCAGTACAACACCCACGCCAAGATGTGCCCGCCGCTGCGGGCTGCTGCTGATAGAGACGCCATGATCGAGGGCATTCTCGACGGCGTCGTCGACGCCATTGCCACCGATCACGCGCCCCACGCGGTGCATGAAAAGGAAGTCGAATTCGAGCACGCTCCCAACGGCATCACGGGTCTCGAAACCGCGCTGGGACTCAGCCTGCGCTGGCTGCACAAGGAGGCCAAACTGCCTCTGGGCCGCGTCCTCAGCCTGCTCAGCGCCCAACCGGCGGCGCTGCTGAATTTGAAGGGCCGTGGCTCGCTGGCTGTAGGCAGCTTTGCTGACGTAGTCGTCTTCGATCCCAAAGCCGAGTGGGTCTACAGCGCCCGCGAAGGCAAGTCGAAGAGCCGCAACACGCCTTTCGACGGCTGGACCATGCAGGGCAAGGTGCGCTGGACCATCAGCGAAGGCCGCATCGCTTATGACAGCGACGGCGCCTGAGGACTCGCTTACTTCAGCTGGGCTGGGTGCGATGATTTTGTGCGGAATGATCCTGTGTGTGCCAATCCGGCTTCACAGGCTGCGGAGAAAAGCCCTGATTTTGGGCCGCACCCGGCGAGAGCATCCTTCAGGGGCTGAACAGGCTGCGGAAAAACTCAACACAACAGGCTAGAAGTGTCAGGGCACGACTTTAGTCGTGCCAAAATGCGCCTTCCTATGCGGTTCGGCTTTAGCCGCTGAGGTTCCGTAAGTCATTGACAGCAAATACCCTCAGGGGCTAAAGCCCACGAATCCTGTTGGCCGCTTGGCGGCACGGCTGAAGCCGTGCCCTGACACTTCCTGCCCCTACCGGAGGATTTTTCCGCAGCCTGTGAAGCCCCGCATTGATTATATGGACATTGTGCCGGGGATAAATCCCCGGCCTACCGCCTGAACGAGTCTTTCCGCAGCCTGCTCAGCCCTTGCGGCGATAGAGGATCTGGAACTCGTAGCCGGCGTTGGCGGGGAACAGACCGGCCACATGGCGCAGCCGCTCAGCTAACGCAGGAGCAGCCAGCAGCGGATACTCGCGCTCGCGCAGGTCGTGGTAGTCGAAGTCGACGGCTAGCGACAGCATGTAGATTGCCAGCGAATCCGAGAACGCCGACTCGTAATAGCTGCTGCGGGAGCGCTCGTCGATCACCTTTGCAGCGCCACCCGGAGCAACGCCATCCTGCGCACGCCGCCGCGTCTCCCAGGCGTCCTGGCTGGTTTCGCCGCGCACCTGCGCTTCGGCCTGCGACCAGGCCAACGCCGAAAAGCTTTCCGGCACGCCGGCTGCTTCCACAAAGTTGTGGGCTACGTTGATGAAGAACTCGAAGGCCAGGCCGAAGCGGTCTTCCACCAAACGCGTGGAGAGAAACACGGCTTCCGTCGTGCCAAACGTTGCGTTGCGGTGGCAGATGGCGCGGTCGCCAAGATCGACGGTGTAGGCCGGGGCGATCATCACTTCGCCGGTGTCGGCGATGGCCAGCGGCACAAAGTAATACGCGCGGCTGCTGAGCGCGGCAGCGAGAGACGCAGGCACAGCGGCCACCAGGCGCTCCAGATCGGTGTCGGAGATGCGCGTCTCACCCCACGCGGCGTAGTGAATGCCGTTGGGAGCGGCTGCAAAGGGGACCTGCGCGGCCACCTTCTCCGCATGCCAAAGCTCGGTTTGTGCGCTCGTAGCCACTGAACTTGTATTCTAGACGACGAGGGCCATCGTGATGACCGAATTTGTTGGGGCGCGGCCGGCGGGGCGCGGCACCGTACTGGGATTTCCGCTGGAGGGCTTTGGCCTGTTCACCAGCCTGCTGCTCAGCTTCGCGGCGGCGTTCTTCACCTTTTTCGCGTCCACCTGCATCGCCATCTTTGCGCTGCTGGGTTGGAACGTCTTTGGCCACCACACCGTGAACTACGCCGACAGCTACCTCTACGTGGGCTTCCCGGCCGGAGTGATCGTGTTGGTGCTGGCGCTGCCGGTGTTCGGGGTGCTGTGGGTACGCGCCAAGATGCACAAGTAGAGTCCGCTTGCAGGCAGAGAAGGCGGGGCTGGTTTCGTAGCAGGTCATCCCATGCATGCAAATGAAGGCCGGGCCTCAGGCTAACCCTGGAACTCAGTTGATTGCTTGCCCTCATGATAATGTGAGTTTCTTGTCGACGTGGAATCGCGCAGAGCATCTCTCGGGGGCTAAACAGGCTGCGGAAAATGTCCTTCGACGGGGGAATTGCCGGTGGGAGCCTTTGCAGGGGCTAAAGCCCAACATTAATTTGATTGGCTTTATTGGCCCGACTGAAGTCGTGCCCTTGTTACAAAGCCTCTGCAGTGGTCACGCAAGGGAGTTTTTCCGCTAGCTCTAAAGCCGTGCCCTGGCACTTCTTCCCCCAGATGAGCTCTTCGGCAAGCTGTAAAGACGGGCCTTTTCAAAGCTGCGGGCATACCCTGTCGAAGGGAAGAAACAGGGCGAATACCGTTCCGCTGCGGCCGTTTTTCTGGCAGCTGCGGAAGCGCAGCGTGCCCCTGTGGCGCTTGACTATATCGTCGGACACCCACAGGCCCAGCCCGGTGCCGTTGCTTCCCTTGGTGGTAAAGAACGGCTCGAAGATCCGCTGCATGGTCTCGGCGCTCATGCCGATGCCGGTGTCGGCAACCGTCAGGGTCAGGCCCTTTTCGCCGGTGCGCCAGTTGGTGCTGTGACGGCTGCGCAGCTGCAGCCGGCCACTGCCATGCATGGCGTCAATGGCGTTGCCCACCAGGTTGTTCAGGACCTGGCGAATCTCGCCGTCGAAGCAGTTGATGGGCAGGGTGGCCCGCAGCCTCGGCTGGACGTCGACGCGCCCGTTGACGAGCCGCCCGTGGTAAATCGAAAGCACCGCTTCAAACAGCTCGTCGGGCGTGGCCGGCCGGGGCGAGGTGGTCTGCCGGTAGAAGCGCAGCGTCTGGTTGGTGATGGCGGAGACGCGGCGGAGTTCCACCTCCGCAGCGTCGAGAAATTTGCGCACATCGGCCGGCTCGTCTGCCTGCCGCGCCAGAAAGAGCAGGTTGGTGACGGCAGCCAGCGGATTGTTGATCTCATGCGCGATCGACGCGGCCATCCGCCCCACCACGCTCAGTTTCTCCGCGGTACGCAGGGCGGCCTCGCTCTTGCGCAACAGCGTCGTATCGCGAATGGTCCCGAGGATGTTTCCCGGCGTTCCGTCTGCCTTGGGTTGCGACTGCCCCGTCGCCTCAATCCAGCTGGACGCGCCATCTCCGCGCGTAATCATGCCCTCAAAAAAGAAGGGCTCGCCCGTCTCCAGGGTCTTCTGGAACGCCAGCTTGAACGGCTCCCGGTATTCCGGATGCACCACTTCATTGATGAATTTTTCGCCGTTGACAGGTCCCTCGGCGTGCGTCCTGCCGAAGATGGTGTACATCCGCTCGTTTTCCCATCTGGGCCGGTCTTCCGCCGTGTGCCAGACAAAGATGCCCAGTTCGGCGACCTCCGTGGCCATCTTGAGCCGCTCTTCACTCTCGCGGAGCCGCTGGGCGGCCATCACAGTTTCAGTCGTGTTCCGGTAGGCGTCGTACACTCCGGCAATCTGGCCGTTGTCATAGACCGGGATCAGCGAGTAATTCCAGTAGTGGTCTTCCACCACGCCGTTGAGCAGGATGGGAATGAACATGTTGTCGCGCACCGGTGTCTCGCCGCGCAGAAAACAGGCTTCGAGATCGGCGCTGACCAGGTCCCATGCCTCGTGAAATACCTCATGGTAGAGGCCGCCGAGCGCCATGGGGTGCTTGCCCATGAGGGTCGGAATGGCCGCGTCGTTATAGAGAAAGACAAACTCCGGACCCCAGGAAAGGATGGTGGGAAACGGGGAGTGGAGCATGAGGTTGACGGTGGCTACCAGCGTCTGCGACCAGCCGTCGATGGGCCCGATGGGCGTGGCTGCCCAGTTATAGCCGCGGATGAGCCGCGCCAACTCGCCGTCCCCGGTGATGAGCGGGCTGCGGGAGGGCGCCGCATTGGGTTGCGAATGGAGGGCTTGCTTTTCGGCCATCAGGGGTCACAGGGCGGACGGTATCAGGCCCGCATTCCAGGGATTTTGCCACTTTCAGCCGCTCCGGTTCAAGCGTGGGTCTTGCAATTTTAACTGAAGATTGTGCGCTGGTCGGTCTGATGATGCGCTTCTAGGAAGGAGTGGCGCGACCTGGTCGGTGTGACCTGGTACAAGAGGACGGTGATGCCACGGTCAGGCCTTGACATCGGCAGCAACGTGATTCCGCACCGGGTGATTTGGGACCAGTTCGAGGGGGGCGCGGCGATGCGGTCGGGGAATTCGGGGAAGGTGATTTTGGATTTTAAGGGGATTTGAGGCTGAAGATTCCTTTACATTTCTTTTAGACTGAACGGTGCAAAGAGCCCGCCAGCCACGCCGCAGCCAGCGGGATAAGAGTCCACCCCACGAGTTGCAGGATGTTCGCATAAAAAGCTGCGGTAAGTAAGGGTAATCCCTTTAGGCTGATTAGAACGTGCCGGGATGGAGTCCATCGCGGCTTCACTGGCAGCGAGAAGGGAAGGAATTGGCGGACAGCTAAGCGAGAAGCGTCG
>Ga0302314_10022983_pt1 | contig 10201 bp, 6 predicted proteins | sample III_Palsa_N2_3_FD_200533 | JGI IMG/M metagenome (GOLD analysis project Ga0302314, IMG submission 200533) | Peat permafrost microbial communities from Stordalen Mire near Abisko, Sweden - III_Palsa_N2_3 | ecosystem: Environmental > Terrestrial > Soil > Palsa > Peat permafrost | place: Sweden... | reverse complement strand
CGCGGGCGTCGCCTTCGCCCTGCCCAACGCCGAGGGCTTCTGGATCATCCCGCTGATGATCGCGGCGGGGATCGTCGGCGGCATGGCCTGGGCGGCGATCCCGGCTTTCCTGAAGACGCACTACCGGGTCTCCGAGGTGCTCTCGACCCTGATGCTGGTCTATGTCGCGCTGCAGGTGTTGAGCTACTTGATCGGCGGCCCGTGGAAGGACCCGAACGGCCACAATTTCCCCCAGACCCCGCCGCTGACGGCCGCCCAGCAATTGCCCCACGTCCTGCCCGGAACCGCGATTCCGCCTGGACTGGTCGTCGCGATCGTGCTGACGCTGGTGTTCTGGCTGCTCACGACGCGCTCGGTCTATGGCTTTTCGGTGCGCACGGTCGGCGCCGCCCCGAGCGCGGCGCGCTACGGCGGCTTCGACGCCTCGCGCACGGTCTGGACGACGCTGATGATCAGCGGCGGCATGGCCGGGCTCGCCGGCATTCTCGAAGTGTCGAGCCAGCTCGGGCAGATCAACCTCGGCTTCCCGTCCGGCTACGGGTTCACCGCGATCATCGTCTCGTTTCTCGGCCGTCTCAATCCCATCGGCGTCTTTCTCGCCGGACTGATCCTCGCCGTCACCTATGTCGGCGGCCAGGTGGCGCAGACGGCGGTGCATGTGCCCGAGGCGACCGCCGGCATCTTCCAGGCGACAATGCTGTTCTTCATCCTCGCCAGCGACATCCTGGTGCGCTATCGGCTGCGGGTCATTCGCGACGCGCCCCGCGTCGCGCGGGCGGAGGCGGTCGCCTGATGCTGACCTTCATCATCGACGCGCTGGTCACCGTGGTCGGGGTGACGACCCCGATCCTGCTCGCGGCGACCGGCGAGCTCGTGGTCGAGAAAAGCGGCGTGCTCAATCTCGGCATCGAAGGGATGATGCTGATCGGCGCGGTGACCGGGTTCGCCGTCGCGCTGACTTATGGCGACAACATGGGCGCGCTCGCGCCGTGGCTCGGCGTGCTGTGCGCCGCCCTCGCCGGCGCCGCCTCCTCGATGCTGTTCGCCGTCCTGGTGCTGACGCTCGGCTCCAACCAGGTGGCGACCGGCCTTGCGCTCACGATCTTCGGCATCGGCCTCTCGTCGCTGGTCGGGGCGGGATACGTGGGCGCGGTCATTCCGCCGTTCGACTCGCTCTTTCCCGATTCGCTCGCGGGCGACCCGTTGTGGCGGGTCGTGTTCGGCTATAGCCCGCTCGTCTATTTCGCCCTCATCATGGTCTTCGCCGTCGGCTGGTTCCTGAACCGCACCCGCGCCGGGCTGATCCTGCGCGCGGTCGGCGAGAACGACATTTCCGCCCATTCGATCGGCTATCCAGTGATCGCCATCCGCTACGCAGCGATCGCCTTCGGCGGCGCGCTCGCCGGGATCGGCGGGTCCTACTTCTCGATGGTGATCACGCCGATGTGGGCCGAGCAGATGACCGCGGGGCGCGGCTGGATCGCGCTGGCGCTGGTGGTGTTCGCGGGCTGGCGGGCGGGTCGGCTGCTGGCCGGCGCTTACTTCTTCGGCATCCTGATGACGCTCGAGCTTTACGCCAAGGCCTCCGGCTTCTCGTTCCTGCCGTCCCAGTTCTGGGCTTCGATGCCCTACATCATGGCCGTCGCCGTGCTCGCTTTCATGTCGGCGCGCGACGTCACCGGAAGCGAGGCCCCGGCCTGTCTCGGCCGGCCCTTCCTTCCCAGCACTTAGGCGCGAGAGCAATGTCACTCAAGGAGAAGAAAATGAGCACAATCACACGACGCAATTTCGTCCAGGCCGCCGCCGCCGGCCTGGCTCTGCCCGCCCTCGGACGAAGCGCCCTCGCCGCGGAGCCGCTCAAGACCGGCTTCATCTATCTCGGCCCGGTCGGCGATTTCGGCTGGACCTGGGCGCACGACAAGGGCCGCAAGGCGATGCTCGCGGCGCTGAACGGCCAGGTGACCGCCGACTACGTCGAGAACGTGAAGGAGGACGCGAGCGCCATTCCGATCCTCAAAGACCTCGCCCAGCAGGGCCACAAGCTCATCTTCGCCACCTCGTACGGGTACATGGACCAGTGCGTCGAAGTCGCCAAGCAGTTCCCGGACGTCAAGTTCGAGCATTGCACCGGCTATAAGACCGCCGACAATCTCGGCACCTACAACTCCCGCTTCCATCAGGGCCGCGCGGTCGAGGGCACGATCGCCGGCATGATGTCGAAGTCGGGCGTGATCGGCTACCTCGGCTCCTACAAGGTGCCTGAAGTCGTGTTGGGCGTGAACTCGTTCACGCTTTCTGCGCAGGCGGTCAACCCGAAGATCACCACCAAGCTCGTCATGATCGACTCGTGGTTCGATCCGGCCAAGGAGGCGGCGGCGGTCGAGACGCTCGCCAATCTCGGTTGCGACGTGGTGGCCCAGCACACCGATAGCCCCGCCGGCCTTCAGGTGTGCGAGAAGCGCAAGGTGTGGTGCTTCGGCCAGGGCGCGGACATGGCGCGGTTCGCGCCGAAAACCCAATTGACCGCGATCGAGGACATCTGGGGCCCCTATTACATCTCGCGCGCCAAGGCGGCGCTCGACGGGACCTGGAAGTCCGACAACGCCTGGTGGGGGTTCAAGGAGGGTACGGTCGTGATGGGCCCCTACAACAAGACCCTGCCCGCCGACGTCGCGGCCGCCGCCGACAAGATCATCGCCGGCTGGAAGGACGGCAGCTACGACGTCTTCACCGGCGAGATCAAGGACCAGACCGGCGCGGTCAAGGTTCCCAAGGGCGAGCACATGACCGACGACAAGCTCGCCACGATCGACTGGTACGTCCAGGGCGTGCAGAGCTGAGGCGCAGCCTCACCCCCGCCCCTCTCCCGAACGGGAGGGGGGCGTCAAAAGCGCTCCACAAGCTAACCCATGCGCGGGGACTCAGCCGATCCGAATGATGTCCGCGGCGTCCCCGAGCCGGCCCTTCGCCTGCTCGATGACGTGCAGATGGTGCGTGAACAGGATCGGCTGGATGCGGTCGCCCATTCCCGCGAGCGCTTCCAGACCGTTGCCGGTTCGGAAGTCGTCAAAGCTGGCGAAAATGTCGTCGCCGATGAAAGGGGGCGCCTCGGCGCGGGCGGCATAGTCCTCGGTATAAGCAAGCCGTAGCGCCAGATAGAGTTGGTCGCGCGCGCCTTCGCTTAAGTGCGCCACGGGAACCCGCTCGCCATTTGGCCGGCAAGCTTCGAGTTTCGCCTCGTCATCGTCGTAGAAACTCTGGTCCAGCCCGGAAAAGGCGCCGCCGGTCAAGGTTGCGAACGCCTCCCCGGCGCGCGTCATCAACGGGTCGCGCCGCGTCGCGCGATGATGCTCGAGCGCCCCGCCAAGCAGCGCCGAAGCCGCCTTCAAGACCGCCCAATGGCGGGCGGCGTCCATAAGCTCGGCTTCCGCGTTGCGGCGCTGCTGCAACGCCGCCTCAGCGCCGATGCTGGTCTCAAACTCCCCACGCCTACGTTGCAGCCGGTCACGCTCCGCGTAGCGCTCTTTCTCCTCAAGACCGAGTTCTTCATCCCGGCGCTCCAGTTCGGTCAAACTCGCCGCGGCGGCGTCCGGGTCGAGCGCGTTCATGTCCTCGATGAGGCGCGCTTCATCGACCCCGTCGGCCAGATCGGCGAGACGGAGGCGATGCTGGCGGAGCGCGTCCGCAACTCGGGCGCGCTCATCCTCGCGCGCCAGCAATGCGATCGCGTCGGAGCCCAGGGGCAGAGAGGCCGCCCTTGTCGCCATTGTCTCCTCGGCCCTGCCATGGCGAGCGCGCGCTTCGTCGAGCGCCCTGCGCGCTGTCTCCCCCCGCTCGGCCGCCGCGCGCCGTTTCGTTTCGGCCGTGCGCGCCTCGACAAGACGCTCGTTCAAGAGGCGCGCGGCAGCCTCCGGCGGCAAGTCCGCATGAGCCGGCGCGCAGCGCTGAATGAGCGCACGCGCTTTGGTCTCGAAGTCGTTCATGTCCCGCTGGATGCCGGCGACGCGGCGCACACGGTTGCGATGGTTTTCGGCGTCGTTGAAGGCCCGGTCCCAAACCTCAAGGGCGGTCTCGGCGGCTTCGATCGACGCGTCGCCTTCGAGCCCGAGGGCGCGGGCTGCGACGGCCCACCGGTCACGCCAATCGCCGAGGAGGGCGGCGGCGGCGGCGTCTTCGGTCTTCGCTTCCTCGAGACGCCGGCGCGCTTCCGCGAACCGGGTCTTGAGGTCGCGCGATCTCTCCCAGGCGCGTGTAGTCTCCTCCAGACGCCGCTCGAAGCGATCGGCCAGCCGGATGCAATCGAGACCCTCGATCTCGCTCAATCCGGCCTCGAGGCCAAGGGCGCTCAGAACCGGCTCGATACGTCGGAGCTCGGCTTCTTTCGCCTCGAGCTCGGTTCGGCGCGCGACGAGCTTGTCGCGCATCTTCAGGCAGTGTTCGACGCGGCCAGACCACTCCTGCATCCTGGCTGGCGAACGCGGACGCGCGCAGACGTGTTTCCAAAGCTCGCCCCAACCCTGCTCCGTTTCTGCAAGCAGCCCTGCCGCGCGCGCTTCCGCGGCCTGCGCCAAAGCGTACTCGCGCGTCTGTTCGTCGAGCCGCTGGGTTTCGAGCCCGTGTTTGGCCAGCCGCGCGGCGTCTTCGATCGCGTCGTCGGCCAGAAGATCCGCGTCCGCGTTGAGGCGCTCGAATTCCGCGACGCGAATCCCGAGCGACGCCGGCGGCGGAGCTTCCTGCGGGCCGAATATCGCGGCCCGCAACGGCCGCCACGCCGTCTCGCGGCGCGTCCGCGCCTCGGCGATGCGATCGGCCGTGGCCAGGGGGCGCCCAGCCGCGAGCCGGGCGAGGCGTGCGGTCGTTTCACCGATCTCCTTCTCGACCGCCTCCCTCGCTCTTGCGGCTTCCCGGGCCCCGCGCGAGCCCGCCTCGAACGCGTCGGCAAAATGACGGAGGTCCTCGGGACGCGGCATCGGAATTCTCGCCAGCGCTTCGAGGTCGATGACCGGCGGATCGAGCCTCGCCGCGGCGTCGGTGAGCTCGAGAGCATCCTTGGTGAGCGCGATCCGACTGTCAGCGACCCTCCGCGCCTCATCGGCGATCTTGCCGAGGGCGGCATATTTCTCGCGCAACGGCGCGGGATCGAGGTCAGGCCCGTGCGCCTCTCGCGCAGCGCGCGAAGACTCGTAAGCCTTCTGCGCCTGGGAGAGTTGACCCGCCTTCGCGCTCGCCAATGCTTCTCTGTCCCGCCCCTGCTTGATCAACTTGCGCGCCTCCGCCTTCGCGGCTTCCGTTGGCCGCCGCGTTTCAAGCGAACCGACATCGGCCAAACCTAGCGATCGAGCATGACGATCGAGAGCCGCGAGGAAGCCGTCAGCCTCGCGCTGAACGGCCGGGAGATCGCGCTTTGCGTCCTTGTAGCCGCCGCTCGCCTGGAAGAGATCCTCGATCGCCGCAGCGTCGGACAACACCGCTCCATCAACCGCGATTTTCGCCAGATCCTGAGCGAGGCGCTCCTCGTCGACTCGCGCACGCTCCGCTTCCTCGCCCGCGACGCGCAATTCATCGAGCGCCGCCTGCAAGCCCTGCGTCACCCCGGGAGCGAATTCGGGCAGGTCGCTGAAAGACGCCAGCTCCGCCTCGGTCTCCCGAATACGGGTGAGGAGCGGCGCCGTGCGCTTGAGCCGGTTCAGGCGCGACCGCTCGATATCGCCGGCGCGACGCTCGGCGCGCAGCCGGTCCAACTCGTGGCTAAGCTCTTCGATATCCTTGTTGAGTTTTATCCATGCATCGCTGCGGAGTTCTTTTTCGCGAATTGCGGCGCGCGCCGCGTTGAAGCGCTCGAGCGCCTGATAGAAGCGGCGGTCCTTGCCGGCGCGCGGCGCGAAAATGCCGTCCGCTTCGTCTTCGAGGGATCGACGGAGTTCGGCCAGCCCGCGCAGGCCGGAGGCCGCCGCCATGAGGCTGGCGCCGACGTCGCCGTCCGCCTGCAGCATTTCGTCGCCCCCGGCGCGCAGCTTATTCGCGTCCAGTCCGAACGATCGCTCGAACACCTCCTGGCTCAGCCCGCCGAGAAACGGCGCGAGCGCGTCGTCGGGCAGAGGGCTGCCGGAGCCGCTCAGAAGCGTGTTCTTCCGCCCCTTGCGCCGCCAAAACTTGAGCGAGCGGCCGTCGGCCGCCACAATCTCCGCGCCGGCGCGCAACTGGCCGGGAAAGCGAGAGGCATACGGCGTCCGCTCCGGCACGCCGAACAGCATCGCGCCAACGGCGGCGAGCGCGGTCGATTTGCCCGCTTCGTTCGGCCCGTAGACGACATGCAGCCGCGCCGCCGGCCGGAAAGCGATCCGCAGGGTCTCGAAGGCGCCGAATTTCTCCAGTTCGAGGCTCAGAAGCCGCATGGCTCGTCAGGCCTCGCCCATGCGGCCGAGCGCCAGCGCGCGAGCTTCGGTGAGAATCGAGTCGAGGCCCAGCGCCGCGTTCGCGTCTTCGGCCATGCCGCCGGGCAGCTTGTCCTTGACCGTCCTCACGAGTTCGGTCACGCGCGCGCGCACTGCGACATCCGCCTCGCATTTCTCAAGCCCGGCGGCCAAATCGATTTCGGCCAGCGCGGCGTCGCGCGGCGGCCGCTGCGGCTCCACCGTGTCGATGCGCAGACGTTCGAGCCAAACATCATCGGCGCAGCGCTGCGCCGCCGCCTCCACCTCGTCGCACAACCGATCCCGATCGGCGATGAACCGCGCATGCAATGGCGTCGCCCCCGTCAAGACAACCCGCACCGCAAGGAGCCGCCCTTCCGCCGCCCCGGCATGCACGCGCACTTCTGCCTCGACCGCGCGAAGAAGCCCGGTCTCATCGCTGTGCGGCGCTGCGTCGACGAAGATCTCCGCCCAGCGCGCCGAGTCCGTCACAATGCGGCGCACATCCGCAACAACCCCGTCAGCGACGTCTACAAGGACCGCGCCCCTCTCTCCGCATTCTCTGATGCTGCGGCCCTGCAGATTGCCGGGATAGACGATCCATGGATCGCGCGAGACGATTTCGAACGCGTGGACATGGCCGAGCGCCCAATAGTCGTAACCGCGCGCCGCGAGGTCGGCGACCGTGCAAGGCGCATAGTTTTCATGGCCGGTGCGGCCGCAAGCGGTGTGCAGGACGCCGATATTGAACCAGCCAGCCAGGGGTTCTGGGTAGTCGACAGCGTAGTTCTCAACCACCTCACGGTGCGGAAAACCGCGTCCGTGCAGCGCGACACGCAAATCTTCGATGCGATGGGTTTCCGGCCGCCTGGTCGAAAACTCGAAAACCTTGTCCGGCCAAGTCAGGGATTTGGCGACCACGCTTTCAGCATCATGATTACCTCGCAAGAAGAATGTTGGAATGCCGTGATTCGAGAAGCGGGCCAATTGCCTGTTCAAAAAGAAGGCGATTGAGTTGTCTCTCCACTCGCCGTCAAAAACGTCGCCGGCGATCACGACAAACGAAACGCCTTCCTCCAGCGCTTTCGTGACAAGGTCTTCGAATGCGCTTCGACTCGCCTTGGCGAAGCGCGCGGCAACGTCTTCGTCCTTCTGCGCAAGGCCGAGGAAAGGGCTGCCGAGATGAAGATCAGCGGCGTGCAGGAAGCGAAAATTCATCCGCGAGCCTCAACAAAATTCGGCGAGCAAGGAATCACGCAGCGCCGGCGCCGCGAGCGGCGATTCGAGGTGGACATCGTGAGCGAAGCGGAACGCCATGGCTTTGGGGTGCAGTGAGGAGGCGCGAATCGGCTCGCGCCTTGTCAAGAGTCGCCATAGCTTTGGGCGCGGCGGGTGTCACGCGAGCGATAGGCTTGCGCGGTGGATAGTCGCGGCGCAGGCGGTCGTAAGAGTCGAACTTGTCGGCCGCCGTCCGATCGGGCATAGGAACCGCGAGGTTCGGGCCTGCAACGTCAAGGAGCGGATGCAGGCGCCGTCCGCCGCTATGACGACATGCCGCGACGGTCTCGGGCCGTCTCTCGAACGAGATGCGATGACGATCAAGAATCGGCCGTTCTCCCTCGCGGGGCGGCAAAATGCCACTCCCGACAGCGTCGAACGTCCCGCCAGCCTTTGGTTGAGCGAAAGCCTGCACACATTCTGGCGCAAGGCGGTCAGGACGCCGTGGCGAAACGCGCGCCGGTCGATGCGCCGCGCGCTCGCCGCCGGTTCGGATGCCGGGGCGCCGGTCTCGGTGGATACGACGACCGAATTGGCGGTCGTTCCCTTTGCGGGACGTTTCCCCCCGCCGCTGACGCAATGCGAGGTCCTCGCGCCTTGCCAATATCGGACCAGACTGCATCCGCTCAGTGTGAATTCGACCAAGGACGAGTGCGTCCACTATGTCGATCATACAGTCGACGCGCCGGCGATGATGCTGGAGCACCTCACCGACCAATACTGGTTCCCCTACTTCGGCCTGCTCGTCTCGCAACAGGGACAGGTTTGGCGCCATTCGTACCTGGGGCCGTTTCAGGACGGCTTCCTGACGAGGGTCAAGGCGATCGTTGACCGGCCGCTGCCCGACGGAAGCAAAGAGCATTTGCTCTACCCGGACCGGCTGGCGCGGATTCCCAGAATAGCGGGCGAATATCTACTCCTCGCCGGCTCCGATCAGCCGAACTACGGCCACTACCTGCTCGACGTCGTTCCGCTGATTCGCCTGGGCGTCAAGATGGGCATGCCGATGCTGACCTGGACGCTGAGGCCATGGCAGCGCGCGGTTGTCGCCCGGCTGGACGTTCCGCCAGGGTTGATCCGGGAGATCAAGCCTGAGCCGGTGTTTCTCGAGCATGCGATCACCAGCAACCGGCACTGCGGCGCGGCTTCGATCAACGCACACCCGCAGACCAAGGAGGTCTTTTCCGTCATCCTGGCGAACATCGAGAAACATGCGCCGGCTGCCGAGCGGCCGCGCCGGCTGCTGGTCTGCCGCGGCGTCCGCGACGCCCGCAACATCCGCAACAGGAGGACGATGATCGAGGCGCTTGCGCCGCTTGGCTTTACCGCGATTCAGCCGGAGAAACTGCCGTTCGACGAGCAGGCGATGCTGTTCTCGAACGCCGAATTCATCGTCAGCGAATTCGGCTCAGGCATGGTGAATGCGATTTTCTCCCGGCCCGGAACCAAGCTGGTGGAAATCATCGCCGAGGGTCAGTTCGACCCATGGTCCTCGCACTTCGGCGCGATGAATCGGTTCGAGCACGTGGTGCTATTCCAGCATCAGTCGCAGGAGGCTCTCCTGAGAGACCCCCGCCACCTCAAGGACTCGGAGTTCTCCTACGAGGTCGACGTGCCGCGCCTGGTGGAGACGGTCAACGCGTTGATGAGAGAATAGCGACCACATTCATGGCCGATGGAACGAGCCGCTCGAGCGCCGCGTTCGTTCCGGCGCGTACGGGAGGGCGGTTCGCCAATGCAGGTCAAGTATCGCTCGTTCACTCCTGGGCTCAATCCGCGCCGGACCAAGCTCGAGGTTCCCGGCTGGGGCGGCGAACGCCAGCCCAGGAAAAACGGGTCGATGGAACAGGCCTGGCATTGCCTGCCTTTTTCGGAAGGCGCCCGCTACGGGATAGAATTGTTCTACCCCTACCAGCAGGAGTTTCGCGTCAGCGTCAGCGGCGGCAAACTGGTTCTTGACGGCGATTTCGGCCCGCCGCCGGCGGACCACGGCGGCGAATGGCCGCCTTTCCGCGCCTTCGGCGACCTTTACTACACCTATCAGCTGTCGCTCGATCTCAAGGTCGAGGAAGGGTGGGCGATCCGCACCGAGCCGCACCCGCGGTTCTATACCGATCCAACCGATACGACTCCGGTCGCCGTTCCCGCGTTGATCCGGCGATGGTGGCCGATGATCCACTTCCTCGTGTTCAAATCGCCGCCCGACGGAAAAACCCACGTCTTCCGGCCGGGCGAGCCTTTCGTGCAGATGCTTGTCGTTCCCGAGGAAGCGGCGTTCGATCTCGTTCCGATGCCGGAGGAGGAAGCCGCCGAGCGCGAGATCCAGTCGCGGCGCATTTACCAAAGCCGCTCCACCTTGTCCGCCGAAACGGAATGGAAATCGGCGACGAACACCGTCTTCGACGGCACCTACCGCCATATTCTCGGCGCTGCGAGCGAAAAGGCCAAGCAGCGCCGCTGACCGGAGCCGCGCTCCCACCACCGCGCTCAATACTGCCGCTCGCTCCGGC
>Ga0302314_10022978_pt1 | contig 10203 bp, 8 predicted proteins | sample III_Palsa_N2_3_FD_200533 | JGI IMG/M metagenome (GOLD analysis project Ga0302314, IMG submission 200533) | Peat permafrost microbial communities from Stordalen Mire near Abisko, Sweden - III_Palsa_N2_3 | ecosystem: Environmental > Terrestrial > Soil > Palsa > Peat permafrost | place: Sweden... | reverse complement strand
CAGCAGAAGCAGCGCCGTCGGCCGGGGCGGCCGAGGAACCAGGGCCGGCCGGTGCCCCGATACCGGAGCCGACGGCCGGGCCTAGTCCGAGCCCTCAAGCCCTGGGGGCGAAGAAGCCGGAAGCCGGGCCGCCGGAAGCCGCCGACGCGGCGGAGGACGCCGACAACACGGCTGCGGCTGGCTCGGAAGCGAGCGCCGACAGCGCCGAGGACGCGACGCCGACGCCCGGCCCGGAGACGGCCGCTGCCCCGGAGATGGCCGCTGCCGCGGAGGCGGACGCGGAGCCTGAGGCGGACGCGACGGCGGGTACCGAGGCAGAGGCAGAGTCGACGGCTGAAGCCGACGCGGAGGCAACCGCGGTCGGCCAGGCTGACGCGGCCGTGGACGCGACGGTAGAGCCGACCGACGACGAGGCGGTATCCCCCGACGAGGCGGTATCCGCCGACGAGGCGGTGTCCGCCGTCGACGCGGTATCCGCGGTCGAGGCGCCGCAGCCGCCCGCCGACGCCGAGGACGCCGATGCGCCGGCCGCGGCGGATGCCGTCGCGAGTGCCGAACGCGTGGAGGCGAGGGCGGCGCAGGCCGGCCCGGACGACTCGGTGACGGACCCAGACCCGACCCGACCCCGGCTGAAGCCGAAGCCGGCTCCGACGTTCACCGCCGCCAGGCCCGGGGAGCGCCGGGCCGCGCCGACGTTCTCGGCCGCGCGGCCGGATCAGCCCGGCGCCGTCCAGCGGACGCCGAAGGCGGCCCACGGGTCGGCGCAATCCTCGGTCGCCCAATCGGGCACGCCGTCGTACTGGCCGGCCCCGCAGGGAGCGGCACCGCCCGGCGGGCAGTGGTCCGCTGCCACGCCCGCAGAGGGGGCGGTTCCGCAGTACGGCGGCCCTCCCTATGCGAGTGCGGCCGCGTCGGCCCCCGGCGCCGGCGGTCAGTACGCCGGACCATCCAAGCAGTACGCCGACCTGGCTACGCAGTACCCGCCGGCGCCGGTCGGCGACAGCGGGCAGCGCCGCCGAGGATCACGGCGCTGGATCATCCTGGCCATCTGCGCCGTGCTGGTCGCGGCCGCGATCGGCGCGGGCACGGCTCTCGCCCTGCGCCACAACAACGGCGGCAGCGGCGCCGGGACGACGGCGGTGGTCCAAGGCGCCGCGCCCAAAACCGCGTTCGGATCGGTGAACGCGCTCAACGGACGATCGACCACGGTCCCGGCCGGCTGGACGACCGAGACGGTGACGCCGTCGGCGCACAGCACGACCGCCGGGTTCACGATTGATGTGCCGCCCGGCTGGACTAAGGAGCCGAAAGGACTCGCGACCTACTTCTACGGTCCCGACGACATGGTGCTCGACGTCGACCTGAGCCCGCACGCGCACCCCGACAGCATGGTGCAAGAGGCCGAGTACCTCCAGCAGCAGCAGGCGGTGGTCGGGGACGCGTTCCCCGGCTACCAGCGGCTCCAGCTTCTGGCGGTGCCGGTCCGGGGCACCCAAGGCGCGTTCTGGCAGTTCACCTGGTCCTTGAAGGGCGTCCGGGTCCGCACCGACGACATCCTGTTCGTGCTGCCGACCTCGGCCGGCAGGCAGTCCTACGCGGTCTACCTCAGGGCGCCGGACAGCGGGTGGAACAGCACCTACCTGCCGATCTTCGAGAAGATCCTGCCGACCTTCGAGCCGGTCACGACGTCTTAGCGTGAATGGCCCGGTCCGCGACGCACGCCTCAGCGTGTGGCGAAGGGGGCGTCATACGACCGAAATGGCATGCAACGACCTTTATATGCGCCAGTGGGGTGAGGCGTGGTGAGGGTGAGGATGGTGTTACCGATTCCCGGCCGCTGTGGGTCATCGCGTCGATGCGGAGGCGGCCCCGGCGATCGAGCGGTTCTCGGTCGCGCGCTCGCTCACCAGCGTCGACGCCTAGGCCGCGGCCCTGGTCGTGACGGCGCTGGCGATGTCGTCGCCCGCCTCGGCGCGGACCGACTATCGCCCGTCTGAGCGTGGCCGAATGGACCGCGAATTAGCCATTTCGCAATACACGCGCGGCGGCCCTCTGAATAAGCCGCATACGGCCGAATAAAATGAATTGCGCGACGATGCGAGAGAGCGGAATTAGTAGTATCCGTCCGCCTCTTCGTGGTCCCAGGCGACGCACGGTGTGCCGTAGACCGATTTGATGTAGCCCAGGCCCCAGATGATCTGGGTCGTCGGGTCGGTCTCCCAGTCGGCGCCGGCGCTCGCCATCTTGTCACCGGGCAGCGACTGCGGGATGCCGTAGGCACCGGACGGGTTCTCCGCGTAGACGTTCCAGCCGCTCTCCTGCTGCCACAGGTCGTACAGGCACGGCCACTGGGTGGTCTTGTCGAACCCTTCGTCGACGAGCTCGTCCTCGCCGATCACCTCGGCCGAGCTCGGGTCGGCGGGCGGCGGCGACCCGGTGATGCCGGTGCCGGTCTGGATGCCGGAGCCGTCCGAGGCGTCGTTGGCGGCCTGCTGCTGAGCGGCCAGGATCTGCGTCGGGTCAGCGTGCGCGGGCTTGGAGGCCACGGTCAGCGTCTCGGCGGCGTCGTTCATCGCGATGATCGTCGCCCGCTCGCTCTCGAGCGCGCCGACCTGCTTGCTCTGCCCCAGCGAGTCGATGGACTGGAAGAGCCCGCTGGCGCCGCTGCCGCTCGTGTTCAGCATCTTCGCCGCCACCAGGACCCCGACGACGAGCAGAATCGCCATCCCGAGCGCGGGCACGACAACGCCGGTCCGGTGGAACAGGCCCCGCTTCTTCTTCCGCCCGCTCCGCGGCCCGACCGGGCTGACGGGAGCAGCGACGGGAGTCTCCGAGTCGCCGTCCGATGCCGAAGTCGTGGCATCGAGCATCGCCGTCCGATGTCGTGACAAAGCAGTCCCTTCCGGTGCATGCCGTGCATATAACGCACCCATCTACCGCTGCCGAACAACGATGCCAGAAGGAGACATCGACCGTCCGCGACTTCACCAAGAAAGGCGGCGCGGTTCTCTTACCATTCTGTGACGCGAATCACGGGGCAATAACACGGACTGTGATCGGCGGCATGACACAACCTGCAAACTGCGAGATGATCGGCGCCATGAACGACGTAGCGGCACCCTCGGCGCCCTCTATGACGGGGGACCCCTTTGCCCGCGCGGCGGCCAGCGCGGCCACGCTGAAGCGCCTCACCGGAGCCGACAGCTTCGACGCCGCCGTGGTCCTGGGCTCCGGCTGGCTCGCCGCCGCCGACGCGATCGGGCCGCCGGAAGCAGAAATTTCCACGGCCGACCTGGGCGGATTTGAGCAACCGACGGTAAAGGGTCACACACCGTCCGTTCGATATATAAGAAAGGGCCAGCTCCGCGTCCTGTTGTACCTCGGACGAATTCATCTTTACGAGGGGCACCGCCCGCACGCCGTGGTGCACGGGGTGCGTACCGCCATCGCCGCGGGCTGCCGGACGGTCGTGCTCACCAACGCGGCGGGCGCCATCAACGCCGACTACGCGGTCGGCCAGCCGGTGCTGATCAGCGATCACATCAACCTGACCGGCCGCTCGCCGCTGGCCGGGCCGCTGCCGGAGGACGTGCCCTCCCGGTTCACCGACCTCACGGAGACCTACTCGGGCCGCCTCCGCGGCCTCGCCAGGCAGCTGGACCCGTCGCTGGCGGAGGGCGTCTACGCCGCCGTCCCCGGGCCGCATTTCGAGACGCCGGCCGAGATCCGGATGCTGCGCGCGGCCGGGGCCGACCTCGTCGGCATGTCGACCGCGCTCGAGGCGATCGCCGCCCGGCACCTGGGGGCCGAGGTGCTTGGCATCTCGATCGCCAGCAACCCGGCGGCCGGGCTGTCGCCCGAGCCGATCAATCACCAGGACGTGCTGGCCGCCACCCAGGGGTCCGCCGCCCGCGTCGGCGAGCTGCTGTCGGCGCTGCTCCCCCGTGGGTAGGGTCGCCCCGGCGCGCCCTGCCTGTCCCCGCCCGGGGCGAAGTCTTAAACTGCGGGCATGACCGTCACCTTGACCGAGGCCGAGCGCGCCTACCTGCAGAGCCAGCCGCTGGCGCGGCTGGCCACGGTGGATGGCGCCGGCGCGCCGCAGAATAACCCGGTCGGCGCTTTCCTCGACGAGGAGAGCGGCGACATCATCATCGGCGGCCATGCCATGGGCGCCAGCCGCAAGTTCCGCAACGTCCAGCGCAACGGGCAGGTCGCGCTGGTCATCGACGACCTCGTCTCGCGTGACCCGTGGACCGTGCGCGGGCTGGAGATCCGCGGCACCGCGGTCGCGCTTGAAGACGTCGACCCGCCGGTGCCGTTCATGAGCCGCGAGGTCATCCGGATCACCCCCACGTGGGTCACCAGCTGGGGCGTTGACCCCGAGGCGCCGGGACGGTACAGCCGCCGCGCCTGACATGCACACGACGCCATCGCCGCCTGGAGCAGGGCGGACAGACGAATCAACTCTCCGGATCGGCGCTCTCGTTCCGCTGACCCGGCCCGGCTGGGTCGAGGCCGGGCGGCATCTGCTGGCCGGCCTCGATCTCGCCGTACGCGAGGTCAATGACGCCGGCGGGATCGGCGGAAGGCCATTGGAGCTGGTGGTCCGAGACACCGCCGCTGATCCGCAGGGGGCCGCGGCGGCCGTCGATGAGCTGGCATCACTGGGCGTGGCCGCTCTGGCCGGGGAGTATCACAGCGTCGTCGCCCGCGCCGCCGCCGCCCGGGCCAACGCCGTCGGCCTGCCGTTCCTGTGCTCGTCGGCGGTGCTCGACGCGCTCACGGAAGAGCCAACGGAGTGGGTCGCGCGCCTTGCCCCGGCGCAGTCCCACGGCTGGCGGATCTACGCCGACTTCCTGCTCCAAGCGGGCCACCGCCGGATCGCCGTAGCCGCCGAGTCGAGTGTCTACTGGGCGTCCGGTGCGCGCATTCTGCGGGACTATCTCGCTCCGCGCGGCGGCACGGTCATCGAGCTCGACCTGCGCGCGCTCGCCCCCGCGGCCGTGGCCGACGAACTCGCCCGCACTCGCGCGACGGCCCTCCTTCTCCTGGCCGGGTACCCGGAGCCGGCCGTGTCGGTCGTCCGGTCCGTGCGTCGCGACCAGCGCCTGGCCGAGGTCATGATCGGCGCTCCGGCCGGGCAGCCGGAGTTCGCCCAGTGGGCGGCGTTGCTCGGCGACGACGGCGCCGCGATCCCGTTCCTGCGCTACCTGCCCGAGCGCCTCAGCCCGCTCGGCGCGCGCGTCGAGGCGGCCCTGCGCGCGCGGCTGGCCGAAGCGCCCTCCTTCGTCGCCTTCGAGGGCTACGACACGATCGCCGTCCTCGCCGATGCGCTCCGTTCGGCCGGCCCGGACCGGGCCCGCACGGCCGAATCCTGGCCGCGGGTTGACGTCGAAGGCACCCGCGGGCAGATCAGGTTCTCCCGCGCGCCCGGCATCAGCGTCCGGCAGTGGGCCTGGGCGCCGATCCAGGTCGCCGATCGGGATCCGGCCGAACCCGATCGCTTCCGGGTTCTCCACACCGGCTGAGGCCGGCCCTTCTCCCGGTCGCCAGGCGCCGCCGACCATCCGTCAGCCCGTCGTGGCGGGCGGCCCCGCGGCCTCGGGCAGATCCGGGTCGGGCAGCCAATCCTCGCCCGGCCGGTACTCAAGCCACCGCGAGGCGCGTCCGGCGGCGGCAAAAGACTCGAGCAGCTCGGCCAGCCGCGGATGGTGATCATCCCGGCGCCAGATCAGCGACCAGGCGTAGAGCGGGGTAGGGTCGACGATCGGTATCGCCGCCACCCCGGCCCGGGCGGGCGGCGGCAGGTCGGCGGGCAGTAGCGAGAAGCGGTCACGGCCGGCCGTTATCCGCTCGAGGAACTCATCCAGCCCGAGGTTGGGGCCCTCCGAGCGGCCGGCGATGCCGAACCGGTCGGCGAACCGGCCAAGGTAGTCGAGCCGCCCGGCCGCGGCCGGAAGCACCAGCGTGCTTCCGGCCAGCTCGGCTGGGCGCAGCGCCTGGCGGCCGGCCAGCGGATGGCCGTCGCCGAGCACAGCGTCGAGCGGCTCGAGCCTGACCAGCCGGCGGGCGATGCCGTCAAGCCCGTCCCCCGCGCCGCGCGGGTGCACCCGGCCGAACCCGACGTCGATCTCGCCTCTGGACAAAGCGGACAGAGCGGCCGGCAGGTCACGCGCCCGGCCCAGCTCGACCTCGAGGTCGGGGGCGTGCTCGAGGGCCTCCCGAACGGTGCGCATCGGCGCGTACAGGTGACCCCAGACGTCGATGCGAAGGGCGCGTTCCTCCTGTCGCGCCGCTGCCGCCGCCAGGTCTGCGGCCGCCAGCAGGCGCCGGGCCGGGCCGAGGAACCGGCGGCCCGCGCCGGTCAGCGAGATCCCGGCGGCGCCGCGGGTCAGCAGGCGGACGCCCAGCTCGGCTTCCAGCCCCGCCACGCGCTTGGACAGTCCTTGCTGGCTGACCGACAGCGCAGCCGCCGCCCGACCGAAATGCCTTTCATCGGCCACGGTGACGAACGCCCGCACCCGCGCCAGATCCAGGTCCACAGCCAGCCACCTCGCTTGACAACCTATGGCTGTCGAACCGGCGCGGTGGCTGTTGGATTCCCGTGCGAGGCCGCGATTTCCTGTCTCCATGAGCGCAGACCCGAAGAGCGTCGTCATCCGCTACGTCGAAGCCGCCCGCGATGGCATGTCGGCGGTGATCCGCGACAGTTTCTCGCCCGACGCGACCTGGGAGTACCCGGGCGACCTGCCGCTGTCGGGGACGTACGCGGGCGTCGACGAGATCGTGGACAGATTCCTCGGCGGCGCCGCCGCGCTGATGGCCCCGGGTACGAAGGTCACCATCGAGCTGGTCAGCGCGATCGCCGACGGCGATCGGGTGGCCGCCGAATGGACCTCACAGGCGGCCAGCCGCAACGGCACCCCGTATCGCAACCGCAACGTGGGAATCTTCACCGTCCGCGACGGCAAGATCGTCTCGGTGCGCGAGTACACCGACACGCTGCACGTCGCGCAGGCGTTGTTTCCCGCCTGACCAGGCCGGGGAGGAGCAGTCTGGAATTCCTCGCCGACCGTGGCGCGGCCTAGATGATCTTCATCGAACAGAATGTCGGTACCTCCGTTTAGGGTGGCCTTGAATGTCACCCGGACATAGAGGAGGAATCGCATGTGCTGGGTATGTGATCACCCGCGGGCCAGCCGTCAGGACTGGATTGACCACCTGCGCGAGACGCTGGCCGAGGAATGCTGGGTCGTGATCTCCGTGCAGCGCGAGAAGTACCGGCCGCCCTACTCGTACACGGTGGGGCTGACCGACCACGGCAAGCCGGAGATCGTCGTGACCGGCCTGCCGCAGCAGCGGGCGGCCGAGGTTCTGAACGGCGTCGCCGCGCACCTCGTGCACGCGGACCCGCCGCCGCCTGGTGAGCGGGTGCCGCTGGTCGGCGGCCCGCTGATCGAGATCGTCCGCGTGGCCGAGCCGTCGGCCCACCTGAAGGTGGCCGCCGAGCTGTGCGGGCCGGAGCTCACCGCGCTCCAGCTCGTCTACGCCGACGATCGCGGCCACTGGCCGTGGGACCGAGGTTTCCGCGGCGGGCGCGGCGGGCAGCCGGTGCTCGGATCGCGGGCCGAGAACCGCGTGAGTTAGGCTCCGCTCATGGCGCAGGTGCACCGTCTCACCCGGCCGGACGCGCGGCGGATCGCCGTTCGGGCTCAGCTTCTCACCGGACAACGGCCTCCCGATCTGCTCACGGTGGTCCGCCAGCTCACGATGCTCCAGCTCGACCCGGTCAGCGCCATCGCTCCGAGCGCGGACCTGGTCGCCTGGTCCCGGCTCGGGTCGGCCTACGAGCCCAAGCACCTGCAGGGCGCGGTGGCCGACCGGGATCTCATCGAGTTGCTGGCCTTCCTGCGCCCGGCCGAGGATCTAGCGCTGTACCGAGGCGAGATGGCCGCGTGGTCGGGCGACGGCGAAGCGAATGAGTGGAAGGCCTTCCGACGCGAGTGGGTGGCGGCCAACGACCGGTGCCGCCGGGACATTCTCGACCGGCTGCGCAAGGAGGGGCCGCTGCCGTCCCGGGAGCTCCCCGACACCTGCGATAAGCCGTGGGAGTCGACCGGCTGGACCAACAACAAGAACGTCACCAAACTGCTCGACTTCATGGTCGGCCGGGGCGAGGTCGCGGTGGCCGGGCGGAAGGGCCGCGAGCGGCTCTGGGACCTCGCCGAGCGGGTCTACCCTGACCATCCGGTGATCCCCCCCGCCGAGGCCGCGCGGGAGCGGGACCGGCGACGGCTGCGCGCCCTCGGCATCGCCCGGGTGACCGGCCCGGTCCAGTCGTTCGAGCCCTCGGTCGTCGGCGTGGCGGGCGAACCGGCGGTGGTCGAGGGCGTCCGCGGCGAGTGGCAGGTCGACCCGGCCTATCTCGACGGCCCGGCCGGGCTGGCCGAGCCCTTCGAGGCCAGGGCGGCGCTGCTGTCCCCGTTCGACCGCCTGGTGCACGACCGGGTCCGCGCGGCCGACCTGTTCGAGTTCGAGTACCAGCTTGAGATGTACAAGCCGGTCGCCAACCGTCGCTGGGGGTACTACGCCCTGCCGATCCTGTACGGGGACCGGCTGGTCGGCAAGCTGGACGCGACCGCCGACCGCAAGGCCGGCGTGCTCACGGTCAACGCCGTCCACGAGGACGTTCCCTTCACCGCGGACCTGGCCGAGGCGGTCAACGCGGAGATCGCCGCCCTCGCCGCCTGGCTCAACCTCGAGCTCGCCAACCGCGGCTAAAACGTCAACCGCGGCTAGAACCCGATGGTGAGCGAGCCGGTCTGCAGCGAGCCCGCGGTCGTCAGCGGCTGGTCCGTCGTCACGTCGGTCATCGTGATCGGCGCGGCCGCGGTCACCACGTTGGCGACCGACAGCAGGACCGCGCTGACCGTCGACGGGGTGAAGCAGACGGGAACGACGCCGAGCAGGTTGCCGCAGAGCTTGGTCGCGTAGAGCGTCATGCCGTCGCTGAACCCGAGCGTCGGGCTGCTGGTGTCCGTGCTCAGCCCGCCCTGGGTCACTGACACGGTGACGTCGCCCGACAGGTCGGCCGAGCTGGCCGTGAACTCCATCATCTCTTCGGTGCCGCCGCCGGAGACGGGCATGCTCACGTTGCCCTTGTACTGGAAATCGGTCAGGGTGACGGACCCGGCCGTGAGCACCGAGTCGGCGGCTGAGGCGGTAATGGCCGACGGCGCGGCGGCCTCCTTCACGGCGACCTTCTTGCCCTTGCCGCCGCCTCCGCTGGTCGACGTGCCGCTCGGCGACGGCGAGGCGCTCGCCGACGCGGCCGGCGTCGGCCTCGGCGATGGGCCGGCGGTCCCGGACTGACCGATCGAGGGCGTCGGAGACGGGCTGGCGGAGGCGGACGGCGAAGACGGCGCGGTCGGCGTCGGGCTCGGCGCGGAACTCGAGGGCGTCGGGGTCGGTGACGCCGACGGCAGGCAGATGATGCCGAGGATGCAGTTCCCGTCGGGCTGCGCCGACGCCGCCTTGGCCACTCCGCTGGTGCCGAGCATTCCGGCCACCAGGACGGCCGGCATCGCGGCGACCGCCAGCGTCCGGTGCCGCCCGGCCGCGTCGCCGACGCGAAGGCCGCCGGCCTCCGATGCCGGAGCTGCCTCGTCCGCGATCGTCGCGGTCCCTTCCCATTCCGAGCGCGGCTCGGTGATCAGGTCGAGGCCGGCCGACGACTCCGCGCTCCGACCGTCGGCGCCGGCCGGCGCATCGTCGCCGGCTCCGCCGGACGGCGCATCGTCGCCGTCTCGGCCGGACGGCGTCTGGTCGGCGGCCCGGCCGTTGGGCGCGGCGTCGACGGATCCGGGCTCGGCCGGGACCCAGGCGAACGCGAGCGCGCCGCCGATGATCGCCAGCAGCATGCCGAGCACGAACCCGCCGAGGTTGGACGCGGGGAACGAGATGATGCCGAGCACGATCCCGGCGATGCCGTAGAACACCCGGTGCGTCGGGTTGACCCAGAGCACGATGCCCGCCGCGATCAGCAGGATGCCGATCAGCACGCCGAACACGCCGCCGATGCCGATGTAGATCACCAGCTTGATCTGGCCCTTGACGAGCACGCCGGTCAGCGGCAGCGCCAGCAGCTCCAGGCCGGACAGCACCAGCAGCAGGCCGCCCCAGAACGGGCGGCTGCGCCGCCAG
>Ga0302314_10022968_pt1 | contig 10206 bp, 9 predicted proteins | sample III_Palsa_N2_3_FD_200533 | JGI IMG/M metagenome (GOLD analysis project Ga0302314, IMG submission 200533) | Peat permafrost microbial communities from Stordalen Mire near Abisko, Sweden - III_Palsa_N2_3 | ecosystem: Environmental > Terrestrial > Soil > Palsa > Peat permafrost | place: Sweden... | reverse complement strand
ACCGCTACCTGAACCCACACCTCACCCGTGCGGATCCGTCGTGCGGATTGGCGCGCCCCGGGGAGGAGGATGACTGGAATCGATGGTACGCGACCCTCATGACGAACTAACCGATGCGGCCAACGGCGCGCCACGGATGCTGCGCCGGCCCGCCGACGCACCGCCCCAGCTCGGACCCGTCAGCGGCACCGACCAGGTCGTGGCCTTCCGCCGCATCTGGTCGGACCCGAACACCTCCACCAAGAGGTCACTCCGCTCCTGGGCCGGCCGCATCTCCGGCCGAGCCGATCGTCGCCTGCTCGTGGCGCTGGTGGGCGCCACGGAAGCCATTGCCACGCACAGCGACCTCCTCGCCGACCGCGTGGCCGCGCAAGAGGCCGTCACGGAGGACGTGGTCGCGTCCCTCGGTCAGGAGATCGTGCAGTTGCGAGCCGAGGTCCTTCGCTTGCAGTCCCAGGTGACCTCGTTGCGGGAGAAGCAGCCTTGAGCCGCCCGGTAGCCGTCGTTGTGGGCTGCCACTGGCTCGAGAACCGGAGTGAGCTGGCCTTCGTGACCAGATCGATCGCCGGGGCGGCGAGTCGCAGCGGACCGGTGGCCGTCCTCGTCCCCGGGGACCAGGGGCAACGCGCTGACGGTGCCTTCGACCTCGAGGGAGTGGGGCCTCTCGGCGAGTTGGAGTGGCCCGACGGTCTCACGATTCAGACGACCGTCATCGTCGACGACCTGACGCCTGAGGTCGCGGCTCTGCTCGCCCACGTGGCACCGCAGACCGTGCAGTTCCTGTCGGACGCCGTTGGAACGGCCAATCCTGCGTGGCGGAGACTTCCGCTGGTAGGGGGCCACGACCCGATCGGTGTCCACGTGCCCGTGAACCGGCTCGCTGAGCAGCACCGCCACCATGGATTCGGATTCACCGACTACCTGCTCGTCCTCAGTGATCGCACCGGCGCGCACGAGGACCCACCAGCGGCGGCGGCCTGGCTCAGCGCGGCCTTCTCCAAAGCCGATGTCGTGGTCCTCGAGGATGCAGTGGCCTCGGCATGGAAAGGACGAGCACTCCGCGGCAAGGTGACGGTTGACACACGAATGGACCTGTGGCGGCTGCTCGCCCATGCCAACGTCTGCATCGACCTGGCACCGGGAGCGCACATCGCGAGGGAGTGCGTCGAGGCGTTACGGTTCGGAACTCCCGTCATCGTGCCGGACCGCCCTGGACCCGGTGCTGTGCATGCACGGTCGTCTGGTGGCGCCACCTTCCAGGATGCGTCGGAACTGCTCGAGGCCGCCGCCTCGTTCCAGAACGAGGCGCACCGGGCCCAAGCCTCGGCGGCGGGCCGTCTCTACGCGAACACGCACTATGGCGATCCGGCCGCGGCGGTCCGACGCCTCCGAGACCTGCTCGAACAGTCGAGCCCGGCCCCGTGACCCGGCTGGGGGCTTCACTAAGATGCTTCTTTTGAGGGATGAATCCGACAATGTGTGAACTCATGAGGCCCCGCGCGCTCCGGCCACTCACCGCCGTGGCCACGGGCCACGATTCGTGACGACGGCCCCTGGGTCTTCAGTCGACAAGACCACCACCACTTCGCCGCTGGCGGCGGTCCTCCCTCTGGACCGGTCAATTCCGCCGGAGCCCGGCCGCGACCGCTTCTCACCGCTCGTGTCCTGGCTCGTTGCCACGGCGCGGCCGGCGGTCGTCGTCGAGATGGGACCCGGCGACGAGGGCTCCCTCCGCTCGAGCTGCGAAGCAGTCCTCCGGTCCGAGGACGGAAGGACGTGCGCCGCTGTCTTGCTGCCCTCGGAATCACTCATCGGGACCGAGGACTTCAAGAGCCTGACGAACGAACTCTCGACCCGTTTCGGGCCGGCGTTCCAGGGTTACGAGACCGAGCACGCCGGGCTGGCCGCACTGCGCGACGGGATGGCCGGGCTTCTGCACCTGTCGCTCTCCGATTCGGACGATGTCGGCGTGCCCGACCTCGCAGCCTGGCACGAGGTGATGGCACCCGGCGCCGTCGTTGTCGTCACCACGACGGCCTCCGACGTGTCGTCGAACTTCGCCACAGTGAAGCAGCGCGTGACCGACACCTACCCGGCGGTCACCATTTCGCTTGGGCGCACGACCGAAGCGGTCGTCGCGCAGCGCCCGATCGACGATGCCACGCCCATCGTGGACATGTTGCGCAAGGCCCCGCTCGCGGTGGGAGCGTTCCTGACCCTGTCCGGTGAGCAGGTCGAACTGCACCAGCTGCTCAGCCGCGAACCCGAACCGTCGGAGGCGGTGCACGCCCTCATCGGGCGGATCATCGACCAGCACTATGCCGAACGGGATGCATTCCTCTCCGCGCTCAGGGTCTACGAGGACGAAAACGCTCGCGTATCGAGCGAACTGGTGCAGGTCAGGAGCGAGTTGACGCAGCAGATCGAAGCGGCGCGACGCGAGCGGGAGCACCTTGTGGCGGAGTTCCTGGACCGAGTAGACGAGCTCTCGGCGAAGGTATCGACCACGGCGTCGCGCTACTCGGCTGAACTGGCCGATACGAACGCGCTCCTCGAAGCAGAGGGCCGCAAAGCAGAAGCGTACGCAGGACAGGCGGCCAATACACAGAGCGTGATCGATGACATGCGGCGGTCGACGTCGTGGCGGATCACCGCACCCGTCCGTCTGTTGTCTCGCATGCTCGCCCGGAAGGCCCAGGCCCCGGCGCAGCCCGAGAACTAGCCGGACGCCACGTTGGTCACTGAGTCCGATTCATTCTGCCAGAACGTGTCGGTCGTCGTCCTCAACTACAACCAGGCGGAGACCACGATCGAATGCCTGGACGCACTCGCCGTGGCACGGAGCGAGCTGCTACGCGAAATCATCGTCGTGGACAACGGGTCCGACGCCGACGAACTCGCCATTCTGCGTGCGCGCCATGCTCAGGGCGACTTCGCGCTCATTGAGGTAGGTGAAAACAGGTTCTTCGGCGAGGGCAACAACATCGGCGTGGACGAAGCTGGCGGTGACTACATCGTCTTCCTCAACAACGACGCCTTCGTGCAGCCCGGTTGGATCGAAGCGCTGAGTGCGACCATGGAAAGCGATCCTGGCGTCGCCGCGGTAGGCCCCATGTTTCTCTATCCGGATGGCCGGGTCCAAGAAGTGGGCGCTCTCGCGCTGCCGACCGGCGACGTGGTCCAGGTCGGCAAGGGAGCGGTCTGGGGGCCGGACCACTACGACACGCCTTGCGCGGTCGATTTCTGTTCCGCGGCATGCCTCATGATGCGGAGATCGGACTTTCTCGAGGTCGGTGGCTTCGGCTTCGAATGGGAGCCTGCGTACTACGAGGATGCCGATCTGTGCCTGAAGCTCTGGACCCGTTGCGGGAAGGTCGTGGTCAACCCCGCAGCCCGCGTCATCCACATTGAGAGCAAGACAACCTCCAACAGCCAGCTCCGGCTACACAACATCTCCGAAATCAACCGCGCCCGCTTCGTGGCCAAATGGGGTCCCTGGCTCGAAGCTCGCCAGGGACACAGTCCGCCCGATCTCGTTCCACGCACCGAATTGGCCGCCGCGCACGATGGTGGCGTCGACCCGCGCACCGGCAGCGAGATCCAGCCCGATCCCCAGGTCGTCCTCTATTCCCCGTATCCGCTCACACCCGGAGGCGGAGAGCGCGTCCTGTTCGAGTTGGCGTCGCACTTCTCGACCCTGTTCGGGACAGCACACGTGGCGATCGCGACGCCTCACCGGTACAGCACGACGCGGCTCCGCCAGATCGCGGGCACGTTCGGCTTCGACCACGTCGTCGGGACACCGGTCCCTTGGGCGGAGATCGAGCCGGACAATTGTCATTTCTCGGTGGTCCTCGGCAATACCATCCTCCCGCCGACGCATGCCTTCGGCGACTACAGCGTGTACCAGCTGCAGTTTCCCTTCTGGGTGCCCGAACAAGAGATCGCCGAACGGGGTTCGTGGCTGGGTGAATTCGACGAAATCTGGGTCTACTCGGAGTTCGTGCACCGGCATGTCAACGGGCTGGTACGGCACTACGGCTTGCCTGCGCCCGGCATCCGGGTGATCACTCCCCCCGCAGTGTGGCCAGATGCCACGGGCGGCCAGGCCTGGAACGAGCGCCGGACGATCCTGTCGGTGGGGCGGTTCTTCGCCGGAGGCCACAACAAGCGCCAGGACGTCGTCATCGAGGCCTTCCGCCGCGTGGTCGAGGCCGGAATCGAAGGAGTGGAGCTCGCCCTGGCCGGCGCCATCCATCCGAGCCCCGCCGGACGAGCCCGCTTCTACGAGCTGCAGGAGCTTGCGGAAGGTCTTCCCTGCACCCTCTACCCCAACATCGGGCGCAGGGATCTGGCCACGCTCTACGGACGCTCTGCGGTGTTGATCCACGCGGCCGGTTTCGGAGTCGACCCCGACGAGTTCCCAGAAGCCTTGGAGCACTTCGGGATCACGCCGATTGAAGCAGCGAGCTTCGGCTGTATCCCCGTCGTGTACGGCCAGGGTGGTCCCCGGGAGGTCATCCGGACGCTGGGATGCGACACGGCCTTCTCCACGGTGGAGGAGTGCGCCGGCATCGTCACCGCCTTGCTACAGGATCCGATCCGATCAACTGCGTTGAGCCTTCATCTTCTGGAGAGCAGTCAGGTGTACTCGGCACAGGCTTTCCAGAGCCGCGTCGATGAGGCGCTCAACGACTTGGGCGTGCCCTAGTTTCAGGCGCTCGTCGCCGCGCTGCGTCCGCCGGTCCGTCCGCGTTCGGTCGCAGGGACATGATCAGGCCGTCCAGGATGTCGGACTCCGAAACGATGCATTCGGGGAAGGCGAAGCGGGTCATGACCTCGCGCAGCACCAACGCGCCACCGAAGATCACGTCCCGTCGACCCTCGGGCAAGCCGCGTCGGCGGGCCCGCTCGGCCAGCGGTTCGGCACCAAGGACATCGCACCAGCGTTCGACGGACGCCGCGGTCAACACGGCGTGGTGGATCCGCTCCCTGTCGTACTCCGCCAGCCCCAATTCCAAGGTGGCCAGCGTCGAGACGGTTCCGGCGAGGCCGACGATGCGACTGGCCCGGCCCTCTTCCGCCAGCAGTGGGACCGCTTCGCTGGCCCGATCCAATGCCGCGCCGATGGCCCGTACCGCTTGGGCCACCTCCGATGCCGTGGGCGGATCCCCGTGCAGGAAGCGCTCCGTGAGCCGGACGCAGCCGATGTCGAGGGACACCGAGAGGATCTCCCCCTCGGCCTTGGTCACGATCTCCGTGGAGCCGCCGCCGATATCGAGGACGACGACGGCCGCGTCCGTCATCGGGAGGTCGCCGGTTGCGCCGGCGTACGACAGCTGGCCCTCTTCGATTCCCGCCAGCAGCTCCGCGGGCTCGCCGATGATCTCGGCGGCCGGGAGGAGGAACGCCTCGCCGTTGGCGGCATCCCGGACGGCGGAGGTGGCGACCAGGCGGGCGCGGTCGACGCGCTCGGCATCCATGATGGAGCGGTAGGCCCGCAACGCGGCAAACGTGCGCTCCATAGCCTCGTGGCTCAGACGGCCGGTGGCGTCGACACCCTGGCCGAGGCGGGTGATCGTCATCTCCCGGGCGCGCACGTCGCCCGCCGACCCGACCACGAGCAGGCGCGTGGAGTTCGTGCCGCAGTCGATCGCGGCGAGCGCACCGGCGTCTGTCATGCCGACGAGTATCACAGAGCGTGCGCGGTCAGTTCTCCGTCCGGGTCAGGTCCAAGCGTGCCGCCACCCAGTCGCCGACGACGTCATCCCCGCCGGCCAGCCACCAGGCCACATGGGCATGGAGGCACTTGACCCCCTGGCGCGTGCCGCCCACTCCCCCACTCGGGCGCGGCCCGGTATGGCCGTCCGGAATGAGGGCGTCGCGCTCGGCCGCGTAGCGGCGATGGCCCTCGGCGAGCGCCGAGGCGTCCACCTGTGCCGCCGCCTGCCGGACCCCGCCCGCGGCCTCGAGCCGACCGACGAGGATCCGCAACTCTGGGTCTACCAGCCAGTAGCGCGTCGGCATGGGGGTCCCATCGCGGAGGTAGGGCTCGTTGGCGATGACCACAGGGCGGCCTCCTTCGCCACGCACCACCACCGTGAAAGCACCCCCCGGATCGCGGCCGAGCAGCAGTGCAACGGCTTCGGAGTCAGCGTCGACAGCGGCGCCCGGCGGCTGCGCCCCCTCGGCATGCTCCTCCGGGCTCAACGCCAGAATTCGAGGGAGTGCAGCAGGCGCGACCCGAAACCGCCCGATGACGTCGACGCAGCACTCGGGTGTGTGTTGTCCGTGTGCTCGCCCGATGCGGCAGGCTTCGTCGCGGTCGCGGTCGCCGCCGGCGTCGTGGTGGTGGTGGTCGTGGTGGTGACGCCCCCCGGGGGGAGCTCCGCCGTCGCCGAGGGGGTGACCGGGCCGTCCGACCCCGGGTCGCCGGCGTACGGGGTCCCGGCGGCCGTGGCGCCCGAGGGCGGCAGGACTTCGTAGGACTGCTGTCCCGGGCTCACCAACTGGTACTGCTCGCGGGCGATGCGCCCGATCTCGCCCGCATCGCTGAGGTTCTTGCTCTCCTGCGCCAAGGCGGAGTCCTGCGCATGCAGCGTGTTGAGCTCCGCTTCGGTGCCGTGCAGATTGGAGCGCTGGCTGATGAGGGAGCCGGCGGGGAACCAGGCGAAGAGGACGATGGCGGAAGCCATGACCGCCCCCACGAAGGCCAGGCGAGCCAGCCCGGCTGACCCTTTGAACCACGACGCGACGGCCGCCTTCGCGGCGCCGGGACTGTGCTGTGTCTTCCTTCTCCGGCTACCGCGCGCCATGCCCGACCCCTCCCCTGCCCGACAAGGCCGCGAGCCCCGGGAAGCTGGCCGACTCGCCCAGATCCTCCTCAATGCGCAACAGCTGGTTGTACTTGGCGACCCGGTCCGAACGCGCCGGCGCACCCGTCTTGATCTGTCCCGCGTTGACCGCGACCACGAGGTCGGCGATCGTGGTGTCCTCGGTCTCCCCCGAACGGTGCGAGATCACCGTGCTGTACGCGGCTCCGGCGGCCAGTGCCACGGTGTCGAGCGTCTCGGTCAGGGTGCCGATCTGGTTGAGCTTGACCAGAATCGAATTGGCCACCCCTTCGCGTATGCCTCGCTCCAGGATCTCGGCGTTGGTCACGAAGATGTCGTCGCCGACAAGTTGCACGCGCCCGCCCAGTACCTTGGTGCAGGCGGCCCAGCCGTCCCAGTCCTCCTCCGCCATTCCGTCCTCGATCGAGACGATCGGATAGCGGGCCGCCAGCTCGACCCAGTAGTCGACCAGCTCCCCAGAGCTGAGCGTCCGGCCCTCCCCGGCCAGCACGTACGCGCCGTCGTCCCACAGCTCGCTCGTGGCGGGATCGAGCGCCAGTGCGATCTCCTCCCCGGGCACCCGCCCCGCCCGCTCAATGGCCTCGAGGAGCAGCTTGATGGCGTCCTCGTTCTGCGGCAGGTCAGGAGCGAAACCGCCCTCGTCGCCCACCGCCGTCGACATGCCCCGCTCGTTCAGGATGGTGCGCAATGCGTGATAGGTCTCGGTACCCCAACGCAGCGCCTCGCTGAAGGACGCCGCACCGACCGGCATGACCATGAACTCTTGGAAGTCGATGGAGTTGTTGGCGTGCGCGCCGCCGTTCAACACGTTCAACATCGGCACCGGGAGCGCGTGGGCGTTGGCCCCTCCGATGGAGCGGTACAGCGGGATCTCCAGATCGTCCGCCACGGCCTTCGCACTGGCCAGCGAGACGGCCAGCATCGCGTTGGCGCCGAGCCGGCCCTTGTCCGGAGTGCCATCGAGGTCGATCATGGCGTGATCGACGGCTCGCTGATCGAGCGGGTCGATCCCGCCGACGACGTCGGCGATCTCACCATTGACGTTCGCCACGGCACGCAGCACACCTTTGCCCGAGAAGCGCTCGCCGCCGTCGCGGAGTTCCACCGCTTCGCGGATGCCGGTGGAGGCGCCGGACGGTGCGATGGCACGGCCGCGCGCGCCCGAATCGAGCCACACCTCGGCCTCTACCGTCGGGTTGCCGCGGGAGTCGAGGACCTCGCGCCCGACCACGTGCTCAATGCTGCTCACGACATCTCTCCTTGGCTGTCCCCCCTGGCGGGACAACGGGGCACAACGTTAGCGGCTGTCCACCTGGTCCTCGGGGACGCCTTCGGCTGCGAGAATGTCCGCGCGCAACGACAGTGCGCGGACGCGCAGAGCCTGCTCCGCGTCGACGCCCAGCCGCTGGGCCAGGTTCGCCACCGCGAAGAGCAGCTCGCCCAGTTGCGCCTGGAGGTCCCCGCCGTCGCCCGACAACGGATCGTCGGCCTGCGGGTCCGTCGCTTCCGCCTGCCGGGTCAACGCCGCCAGCGTCCGCGCCGCCTGCCGGTCACCGTCGTCGTCCGGTTCCAATCCGACGGCGCGCGCCTTGCGGGCCAGCTTGGTCGTGAGCATCAACGCGGGGAGGCTCGCCGGGATGCCCTCCGTCACGCTGGTGCGACCCTTCTCGCTCTTCTTGATCGCTTCCCAGTTCGTGACCACCTGTTCGGCGGTGCCCGCATCGACGTCGCCGAACACGTGCGGGTGCCGGTGGACGAGCTTGTCGTGCACGCGCCGCGCCACGTCGGCCAGATCGAACTGCCCCGTCTCGTCGGCCAGGCGGGCGTGGAAGACGATCTGGAAGAGCAGGTCGCCCAGTTCTTCTTCCAGGTGTGCGTAAGCATCGTCGGGCGCGTCGGCCTCGGCGAGGTCGGCCAGCGCATCGAGGACTTCGTAACTCTCCTCGACGAGGTGGGGCATGAGGGATGCATGTGTCTGGACCGAGTCCCACGGGCAGCGCTCGCGCAACGTGTCCATGAGAGCGACGAGCTGGGTCACCTCATCGCCGGCGGCGCGACCCTCGGTGGGGACGGAGGCGGGGATGTAGACGGACGTCAGGTGGTCGGGCTCCAGGGTGCGGTCGAGTTCCCACCAGTCGACGGCTGCCACCACCTGGTCCTCGAGGCCGAGGTGGTGCAGGAGCACCGGCCGTGGCAGTTCCAGGCCGTCGTCGTCGGGGACGGCCAGCTTCACCTCGGAGAGCAAGTGCCGCGACCAGCACTGGGCCACCAGGAAGGGGCCACCCTCGCGTCCGATCACGGGACCGGCGACGCCGGCGTCGACGAGGCGGACCCCTGCGGCCAGGGGGTCGATGCCCAGCGCCACCCAGGCCAGGTCCAGGAAAGAGAGGGCAGGACGGGCGGTCACCTCCACCCGGCCGTCAGCCCGCAGCAGGTCGACGGTGCGCTCGGCCACCAAGGGCGACCCGGGCACGGCGTAGACGATCGGATCGGGTGCCGCCTCGAGCGCGGCCGCCACCAGCGCCTCGACGATTCCGCCGTAGACCTCGTCGAACGTCGCCGCGGCCTCGTAGAGGTTGTCGAAGGCCGGCACACCCTCGAAGCGGGCGGCCGCCGGGTGGCGTGCCGTCCGGAGGTAGGCACGCCCCAGGGTCGCCGCCCGCGTCAGTTCGTCAGTTGCCTCATTCCCCAAGAGGTCGGTGCCGGCGGGCCCGAGGCCCACCACCGTGATGTGGGGGCGGCGCCGCGGCACGCTCAGCCGCTGGACGGGGTGGACGAACCCGAACCCGAGGACGATGACGCCGCACCGGTACCCGAGTTACCTGTTCCCGAGGTCCCCGCACCCGACGTCCCGGCACCCGACGTCCCGGCACCCGACGCCCCCGCCCCCCCCGCCGCGGCCGGAGCGGCGGCCGGGACATTGGCCGACGGATTGAGGATGTCCGACGGGTGCGGGGTGAACGGCGGGAGGACCGAGGCGTTCACGGGTACCCACACCCCGTACTGCGGGTTCACGCTCACCGAGGAGCGGCGCTCGAGTGCGGCGAGCCGCTCCTGAGTCGCTGTTGCGCCTGCCTGCTGGACGGCGTTCTCCACCGCGGTCTTCGCCTTGCTGTAGGGCGTCGGCGTACGCGAGGTGATCTCGAGCAGGACGTAGGTCCCGTTGTCGTTGACGGGCGCCGAGACGACGCCCGTGGCCAGGTTCTTGAGATCAGCCTCCGCCGGCAGCTTGGTGATGAGGTCCGACAACACGTCGCAGCCCACTGCCCCGCCGCCGCTGGCGCTGGTGCCCGCCGCCACCGTGGCGAACGGGGTGCCGGCGGCGACCTGGGCCGTGCCGGCCTGCGCTGCG
>Ga0302314_10022967_pt1 | contig 10206 bp, 6 predicted proteins | sample III_Palsa_N2_3_FD_200533 | JGI IMG/M metagenome (GOLD analysis project Ga0302314, IMG submission 200533) | Peat permafrost microbial communities from Stordalen Mire near Abisko, Sweden - III_Palsa_N2_3 | ecosystem: Environmental > Terrestrial > Soil > Palsa > Peat permafrost | place: Sweden... | reverse complement strand
CTTGACGCCCATTTGCACCGCGACGGTCCAGCCGGTGATGTCGTAGGGCTTTTTCGGCGGGCCGCCCGGATAAGCGAAGTCCATCGGGTGGTCCTGGGGCTGGAAGAAGTCCATCACCTCGGGGCGGTAGGCCTGGCTGGTCTTCACGATATAAGAACCGGCGCGATATTTTTTGCCCGCCACGGTGAAGTCGGCCGTCGCCTTGTAGACGTCGACGCCCTGCTTTTGCAGCACATCGATGAACTTAACGGCCGTGGGATAATCGTCCTGGCCAGTCGGAATGATGAAGCCGCGCGGGTCGCGGAAGGCCGGATCGTGCAGCACTTCGTTGTAGAGCTGGGGAGGGAGCGGCGCGGGCGCCATGCCCATCGACACCATCAGCTTGGTCCAGCCGTCCATGGTCACTTCCGCTTTCGACTTGGCCCCGGCTTCGGTCAGGGCGGCGATGCGCTTGGGCGTGATCGTCCACGTGTCTTTATTGCCGCGATCGATCGAGTTCTTCGCCATCTGGTAGATGTTCATGAGCATCTTGTCCCGATTGCGGGAAGCGTAGTCCATGACCGCGCGCTCGACCTCGATGGAGCGGCGGTAGTGCCAGACCTGGGGCGCCACCGGCATCGGCAGGTCGCCGTTGGGCAGTTGCTGGGCAGCCAGCAGCGGAACGGTGGAGGGCGTGGGCTCGCCGATAATCTCGGTCAGAATGCCGATCTGATTGTGGAAGTAAGTGGTGGGACGCATGCCGCCGTTCCACCACGTGGAGTAGGGGGCTTCGGAGCGCATGGCCGAACCGGGCATGTTCCTGGCAATGAGCCGCTCGTGCATCATGGTGCCGACCTGCTCGATGCCGATCGTGATGAGCGGATCCAAGTTGTAGTTGAAGGGATCGCGGAACGGCGGAATGAAGATCACCGCGCCGAGGGGGCCGGTCTGGTGGACGTTCACCATGATCTGCGGAATGTAATCGATGAAGAGCACCCGGTTCATCGCCGTGGTCTCCTTCATGTTGTTCATCAGCGAATCCCGGTTGTTGTCGTGGCCGACGTACTTGTTGTACAGGCGCGGCAGCGTGAAATAATTGCGTTTGGTCACGTCCTTGTCGCGCATGTACCAGTTGGCCACCAGCTCCACACCGTCCGGATTGGGCACGGGCATGAGCAAGATATTATCGCGGAGAAAGCGCAGCGTCTCCTTGTCGGTGCGGCTGGCCATCTCGTAAACCTGTTCGCCGAGAGTGGTCCAGTTGACGGTCTCGTTGGAGTGCAGGCCGCCGTCGATCCAAATGACGCCCTTGCCTTCGTCGGCCAGAGCCTGGGCCTGATCGTCCGTCAGCCCTTCGGCGCGGCCGAGCTTGACGGAGATCTGGCGGTAGTGCTCGAGCTTCGCGAGATTCTCCGGCGCCGAGATGATCGCCATGTACATGGGCCGGCCTTCTTCGGTCATGCCGAAGGTCTCCAGCTTGATGCGGTCGGACTCCTTCGCCCATTGCTTGAGACAAGCCGAGAGCTGGGTGTAGTTGGCGAGCGTGTAGTCGTCGCCAAAGTTGAAGCCCATGATGTCCTTGGCCGGAGTGATCTTGGGCGCGTCGGCCGCGAGCGCGGCGGTGAGACCGGCGGCGGTTGCGAGTAAGCCCAAGCCGAATCGACGGAGGCCCGTCGGGAGCAATCCGAATGCTTTTTTCATAGATACGAGCGAGAATTCAATTCCGACCCGCAGGTCGTAAGTGGGGGCAAACAAGCTATATCCGTGCCACTGGCGGGCGCGGTCCACCATCAAATTCGCCGGCAACCGCGCAAGTGTCTTTCAGCGCTGTCGCAGATGCCAGGCCTTCGGCCGGGTGAACGTTTGGATGCCGTATTTTGAGAGGGTCACGCCGACCCCGGACTTGCCCACGCCCGACCACGGCAGGGCCGGACTGACTCGATCACAGCAGTTCCAGTAGGCGGAGCCGCAGTGCACCCGTTCCAAAATCCGGCGCGCCCGCGTTCCATCCGGAGTGTACACTCCGGCCGTTAGCCCGTATTCGCTGTCGTTCATCAGCTGGACGGCCGTGTCGTCGTCCGGCACCGCCATGATGCCGATGATCGGGCCGAAGCTTTCGTCCCGCATTACGGCCATCTCGTGGGTCACATGCGTCAGCACCGTCGGTACAAAATAGCCGGGACGATCCTTCGCCGGCTGGCCGCCGATCATAACCTTGGCGCCCTGCGCCCGTGCGTCGCGCACTTGCTCCTCCAGTACCTGGATCTGCGCGGGCCGCGCCAAAGGCCCGATATAGGTGGCCGGATCCATCGGATCGCCCAGCCGGTACTTGCGCACTTCCGCGACGAAGGCGGCGACGAAGGGCCGGAAAATCTTTTGCTGAACGTAGATCCGCTCCACCGAACAGCAGCTTTGGCCGGCGTTGTAGAACGCTCCGTCGGCGATGCCGGCGGCCGTGCCGATCGCGGCATCGTCGCAGACATAGATGGGATCCTTGCCCCCCAACTCCAATTGCAGCCGGATCATCCGGCCGGCGGCGAGAGCGGCGATCCTGGTCCCGGTGGCGTACGAACCGGTGAAGAAGACGCCGTCGACGGGTTGCCGGACCAGCGACGCGCCCACGGGGCCGGGACCCAGCACGAGCGCGAAAGTCTCCGCCGGCACGCCGCTGGCGTGGAGCAACCGGGCGATCGCCGAGCCGGTCAGGCTGGCGTATTCCGAAGGTTTATAGAGCACGGCGTTACCGGCCAAGAGCGCCGGGATGAAGACATTGCTCCCGACAAAATACGGGTAGTTCCAGGCCGAGATGTTCGCCACCACCCCCAGCGGTTCATGCGTGATCGATTCCGTCAGGCCGGCTTGGGCATCGGCGAGGATGGTCTCCGGCTGAAGGACTCGGGCGCTGTGCTTGAGGAAGAAATCGATGCGGCGGAGCACGCCGTCCAGCTCATGGCGCGATTGGGTGATCGGCTTGCCGACTTCCTGGGTGAGAATTTCGGCCAGGGAGGATTTTTCGCGCACCAGGCCGGCGCGGAATTTTTTGATCACGCCCAACCGTGCGGCAAGGGGCAAGGCGGCCCACGCCGGCTGAGCCGCGCGGGCCGCGGCGTATTTCGCGGCCACGGAGCCGGGACGGTCCACGGGCAGCTCCGCCAGGAGGGCGCCGGTGGCGGGATTGGTGACGGCGAAGGTGGTCATGCGGCGGTGGAACGGAGAAAGGCTTTCAGCAGGGGCTCGCTGGGCAGGAGGGACCGGTGGCCGGGCGGGACAAATTCCGGGTGCCACTGGATCCCTTGCACGTAGTTCGATCCCTCCAGCCGGACCGCTTCGATGATCTCGTCGGGAGTGGAGACAGCTTCGACGACCAGTCCTCGGCCCAGAGCTTTGATGGCCTGGTGATGAATCGAAACGATGCGGCCCAGGGTCGCCCCGGGATAAATTTTGGCCAGGCGCGAGGACGGGAGGATGCGCACCCGGTGGTGCAGCCGATCGTACTTGGCCACGTCGCGGTGGAGGCGGGCGTGAGGGACCTGAGTGGCGATGTCTTGGTAGAGCGTGCCGCCCAAGGCGACGTTGAGGAGCTGGCAGCCGCGGCAAATGCCCAGGATGGGTTTGCCCTCGTCCAGAAACGCGCGAACGAGCGCGAGCTCGTATTGGTCGCGCACCGCATCGCCCCGCCAGTCCGGGTGCAGGGGCTTTTCGCCGTAGCTGTCTGGCGCCAGGTCGGCACCGCCTTGGAGCACCAGCGCGTCCAGTTCGCGGGCGTAGGCTTTCGCCCCAGGCCCGGCGGAAATGAGCAGCGGCAGGGCGCCGCCGGAGGCAATCCAGCGGGGCACGCTGGCTTCGGCATATTCTAGCGTCTTGCCCGGCAGCACCTCACGCCGGAGGTCCGGATGCATCAGCCGGACCGAGACTCCAATCCGCAGCGGCGTCCGTTTCATCGCTTACAGGGCGGCGGTAAACAGCGCGATGAAATCCGCCAGCGTGCACGGCCGAGGATTGGTTTGGTGGCAAGGATCGGCGAAGGCGACTTGGGCCAAGGCGGGGATGGCCGAGGCGGTGACGCCGACGGCGGAAAGCCGGGCGGGCAGGCCGATCCGGGCTTTCAGGGCCGTGAGCCAGGCGACGAAATCCTCGCCGCTGGCGCCGGCGCCGCAGACGCGGGCGAGCTCCGCCAGCTTGACCGGGCTGGCGTCCAGGTTGAAGCGCATGACCCAGTCGATCATGATGCCGTTGGCCAAGCCGTGGTGGAGATCGGCCACCGCGCTCAGGGCATGGGCGCAGGAGTGGACAGCGCCCAGGTCCTTTTGAAACGCGATCCCGCCCAGCAGGGAAGCCATCATCAGATCGGAGCGGGCCGCCAGATTGGCGCCGTCTTGCACGGCGGCGGGCAGGCTGCGCGCGGCGATGCGCGCGCCTTCCAGGGCGATGCCGTCGCAGAGCGGATGATACGCCGGCGACAGATAGCTTTCCACGTTGTGGGTCAGGGCGTCCATGCCGGTGGCCGCGGTGACGGGCGCCGGCAGGCCGAGGGTGAGTTCCGGATCGGCCAGCACCGCCCGAGCCAGCAGAGCCGGAGCGAAGATGATTTTCTTCACATGGGTCGTCTCGTCCGAGATCACCGCGGAGCGGCCCACCTCCGACCCGGTGCCGCTGGTCGTGGGCAGAGCGATCCAGCAGGGCAGCGCCTGCGAGATTTTCCGCACCGCCGGATGATCCCAGGCGTATTCGAGCACCTCGCCCGGGTGCACCGCCATCAGCGCGATCGCCTTGGCGACATCGAGCGCGGCCCCGCCGCCCAAGCCTACGATACCGTCGGCCTGATGGGCGCGATAGGCCGCGACCCCGGCGGCGACCTGCTGGGCCCCGGGGTTGCCTTGCACGCCGTCGAAGCGCGCCACGGTCAGACCGGCGGCGCGCAGCGCCGCTTCCAATTCGGCGGTGGGCGGCAGCGCGGCCAAGCCGCGGTCGACGACGAGGAGCGGACGACGCACTCCGGCCGCGGTGAGCAGGCCGGCGGCTTCGCGGCGGACGCCGGGACCGAACTGAATCGCGGTGGGGAAGGCAAACCGGGCGATCGACATGGAACGATTAGATGATTTCGAAGTACCGGCGCATTTCCCAATCGGTCACGCCGTCCAGCCATTGCCGCCATTCCCATTCGCGCGAGGCGGCGAAGTGATCGACGAAGACGTCGCCGAGAAAGTCGCGGGCGATGGCCGACTGCGAGAAGATCCGCGTGGTTTCAATCAGCGTGCGCGGGCTGCGCGGCACGTGTTCGCCGCCTTGGTTGGCGCCCGTGATCGGAGCGGCGGTGAGCGGAAGTTTTTGCTCCACGCCGTGGAGGCCCGCGGCGATCACGGCGGCCATCGCCAGATAGGGATTCACATCGGCGCCGGGACAGCGGGTCTCCAGCCGGGTCGAGGCGGGTGACCCGGCGATGACCCGGAAGCTGGCGGTGCGGTTGTCCACCCCCCAGGTCGGTTTCACCGGCGCCCAGAAACCGTCGACCAGCCGCTTGTAGCTGTTGATCGTCGGCCAGAACATCGGCCCGAATTCCATGAGGCAGGCGATTTGCCCGGCCAAATAGCTCTCGAAGAGCGGGCTCATATGGTGAGCGCCTTTGGCGCCGTAGAACAGATTGCCGCGGCCGTCGGACAAGCTCTGATGGATGTGGCCGCTGCTGCCGGGATAGGCCGGATTCCATTTGGCCATAAACGTGGGCATGATGCCGAAGCGGGCGCCGATTTCCTTCGCCGAATTCTTGAAGAGCGCCGCGCGGTCGGCCGCTTCCAGCGCCCCGCCGAAAGCGATGGCCGCCTCATAGGCGCCGGGTCCGGTCTCCGTGTGCAGGCCTTCGAGAGGAATGCCGAATTGCGGCAATTCTTCGAGCAGCGCTGTGACGAACGCTCCCTGTTCGCTCAGCCGCAGGAGCGAGTAGCCGAACATTCCCGGAGTGAGCGGGGTCGGTTGCACAAAATGCTTGGCGGCCCAGCTCTGCGGCGTCTCCGCAAAGTTGTACCACTCGAACTCCATGCCGCACATTGGCTGGACGCCCAACTGCTCGGCGCGAGCCAGCACCCGTTTCAGCACCTGGCGGGGGCAGAGCGGATGAGGCTGAACTTGTGCGCCATCGGCGCGGACAAATTCGCCCAAAAAAAAGGGCAGGCCGTTTTCCCAGGGAATGGTCCGGAACGTCGTGAGATCCAGGCGCACCTGCGCATCGGGGAAGCCGTGGTGCCAGCCGATCGCTTGAGCGTTGTCGTAGCATTGATCGTTGACGTCCCAGCCGAGCACGCAGTCGCAGAACCCAAAGCCGCCGCCGGCTCCGGGTTTGATCGCCGAAAAGAATTTATCGCGGCTGAGATACTTGCCGCGCACTACGCCGTCCAAGTCGACAATGGCGGCTTTGACGGCGGTGCCGGGAGCCCGGCGCACCTGCTCGACCAACGCCGCCCGTTTCGCGTCCGAATTTTTAGAGGATCCGCGGCTCATGCGGCTATGTTCGGCGGGGCCCCGCCCGCTGGCAAGCGCGCTGCGGCGAGAGGGCAGGTTACGTTTGAGTTTCGACGCCGGTTGGCCCACAGCTAATTGACCGTGCCTTTCGCAACTTTATGATTCGCGGCCTGAAGTACCTCGCGGCGCTGCCCCCGGGAGGCTATGCCGAAGCGGCTAAGCGCGCCATCTTAGGACTCAGCGCAGCCGGCGTCCCGGTGACGTTCCAGCCCTTGGTCGAAGGTTCGTCCTGGGGCATGAATCTGGAACCCTATGGCGGCACCGCCATCGCCGATCCCGAGTTGGCGCCCTGGTGCAATCGGCCGATCGATTACGACACGGTCATCGTGCACGCCCCGCCGGAGCTCTTTCCCGCGGTGCGTGCGGCCGAGCCGGGCAAACGGCTGATCGGGATGACCGTCTGGGAAACGGACCGGCTTTTGCCCCAGTGGCTCCCCTGGCTCGACGCGGCCGATCAACTGGTGGTGCCGTGTGCCTGGAACCGCACGGTCTTCCTGGCTTGCGGAGTTCGGCGGCCGGTTGCGGTGGTGCCGCATATTGCGATCCCGAACGGGACGGATGCCCTGGACCGCGATCCCAGTCTGCGCGACCGCTGCGTGTTTTATAGCGTGGGCACCTGGTCGGGGCGGAAGAACTTGGCGGCCTTGGTCCGCGCTTATTTGACCGCGTTCACCCGCGACGATCCGGCGGTGCTCATCCTCAAAACCGGCCGGCGCAATCTCACCCGCCGCCGTCCCTGGATCTGGCCGCGCACGACCCAAGGCGCGATCAATCTGCTCCGTCGCCGTTATCCGGCGCCAGCGGAGATTCGGCTGGTGACGGAGGTTTGGACCGAAGCGCAAATGGCCGCGCTGCATCGGCAGGGCGACTGCTATGCCGCGCTGCCGCATGCGGAAGGCTGGGGGCTCGGGAGTTTCGACGCGGCGGCCGCCGGAAAACCGGTCATCGCCACCGGATACGGCGGCCCGCTCGAATATCTCGGCGCCGATTATCCCTTGCTGGTGCGCCACAACGTGGGCCCCGCGCGCGGCCAAGGCTTCGAGCGCGCCCTGTTTCGCTCCGATCAAAACTGGGCGATGCCCGATGAGGCCGACGCCGCTCGCAAACTGCGCTGGGTGCTGGAGCGGAGAAATGAGGCGAGCGCGCTGGGGCGGGGGCTCCGCGAGCGCATCCTGCGGAATTATAGCTCGGAGGTGCTCACCGCGGAGTTGCTCCGCGTCGTCGCCGCGGCATGATTTGACTTCCCCATGCGATCGATTCTCCGATGCTGGCGTCTGATGTCCCCCGCGTTGCGGGGGACCTGGCTATGGTTGATTCCCCTGGGGGCGATCGCGGCGGGCCTGGATGTGGTGACGGGGGCGCTGCTGCTCCGCGCGGCGGGTGGCTTCACTGGGGGCGGACATTGGAGCTTCGGCTGGGGGCCGATCCCCACGCTGGCGCTGCTGGCCTTGCTGGTGCTGGCCAAAACCGGCGTCCGCTTGTACGAAACCATGCGCCGGGAATCCTGCGCGGAAGCCACCGTCGCGGAGTTTTCCGAACGTTTGCTGCGGTTCTGGCTCGCTTCCTCCCTGAGCCGGCAATTGACCGGCACGCCGACGGAGCGGATCGACGACGTGCAGTTTCTCGCCAACGAGGTGGGGCGGGAAGGGATCAACTCGCTGGTGCTGTTTTGGTCCGAGGGCTTGGTGGTGGCGGGCTTGTTGGCGCTGCTGCTGGTGTCGGCTCCATTGCCGGCTTTGGCCGTGCTCGCCCTCTGCGGCGGCGGCGCGGTGCTGACGCTGCGCATTTCGCACCGGCGTCACGGGCGCGGAGTGGCCGCGCTGGCGCCGGCCCGCATTCGGGTGCAAGCGATGGTGCAGGATTGCATCAAGAGCAGTCGCGAGATTCGGCTGCACGGGCGGATCGGGTATTTTGCGCGGAGCTATCGGGAGCGCCGCGCGGTGTTCGGGGCCATCTGGACCGAGCTGGAATGCTGGAAGAGCGTGCCGCTGGTGGCGAACGAAGCCCTGTTTCTCTTCGGCATGGTCGGTCTGCTGGCTTTTTCGACTCGGCTGTCGCCCGGCGGCAACGCGGCGGCGCCGCTGCTCATGCTCTTTTTGTATGCCGGATTGCGGATGTTGCCGGCCATGAACCGACTGGTCTATCGCGGATTGGCGCTCAAGTCGGCGCGGCCGGCGGCTGATCGGGTGGGTGAACTCTTGAGCGAAGGTGGGGCCGCCGAGCCGTCCCACTTGGAACGCGCGGTGGTTCCGACCCCTCATCGGATCAGACTCCACGAGGCCAGCTTCACCTATCCGGACCGCTCGACGCCTGCGCTCGCCGGCATCTCGCTCGAAGTCCGGGCCGGGGAAAAACTCGCCTTGGTGGGGCCCTCGGGGGGAGGGAAGAGCACGGTTTTGCTGCTGCTTGCGGCGCTGCTCGCCCCAGATCGGGGAAAGATCGAGGCGGACGGCTCGCCGCTGGCGCTCGACGATCCGATCTGGCATCGGCAGCTGGGGTTTGTCGCCCAGGACGCGTTGATCATGGAGGATACCGTGCAAGCCAATATCGCGCTGGGGTTGGAATCGGACGACATCGATGAAGCGGCGCTGGCAGAGGCGGTGGAGCTGGCGCAATTGAGTTCGGTCATCGCCGGTTTGCCCCAGGGGCTGGCCACGCGCCTCGTCAATGGCGGCCGCGAACTCTCGGGCGGACAGCGGCAACGCATCGCGCTGGCCCGGGAACTCTATCGCCGGCCTTCGTTGCTGCTGCTCGACGAAGCCACGGCGTTCGTCGATCAGCCGGTGGAGCAGCAGATCTTTGCCGGGCTGGCGCGGGAACGGCCGGAGCTGACGGTCGTGTTCGTGACCCATCGCTTGGCGACGCTCGGAGCGGCCGACCGAGTGGCTTGGATCACGGGCGGGGTAATCCAAGCGTACGGTACGCTGGCGGAACTAGCCGCCCACACCGGATTTCAAGCGTTCTTGGCTTCGGCGGCGACGGCGAGCGAGTCCGCTTGAGCGGCGAAGGCGCGAGCGAAACGCTCCGCGCTAAAGTGCTGCTCGGCCCGCCGCCGGCCCGCCTGGCCCCAGGTGGCGGCTAGGCCGGGCTCGATCACCCACTGGCGCAGCACCCCGGCGAAAGCGGCGGGATCGGCCGGCCGCAGCGCGCCGGTGATGCCTTCTGCCACGATTTCGAGCGGGCCGCCCTGGGCGACGGCCAGCACCGGCAAGCCGCGCGCCATGGCTTCGACCAGGACGATGCCGAAGTGTTCGGCCGGCGCGGGATGGAGCAGGGCCGAAGCGCGTTGCCAGAGTTCGTCCAGTTGCCCCTCGGTCGGATCGAAATGAAACTCGACTTGGGAGGCCAGGCCGTGCGCCTGCGCGGCCAGCTGGGCGACCAGCGCGCGCGCTTCCGGCAGACGCCAGTCGAAGCCGCCCGCGAGCAGCAGGCGCAGAGGCGCAAACTGCTCGGCGGTCAGGAGACTCCGCAACGCGGCGAAGGCCGCGATCGCCAGCGGATAATTCTTCGTGGGATCGAACCGGGCCAGCACGAGAATGGTCCGAAGCGGCGCGGCCGCCGCGGCGCCGGCGGCCGCCGGCGCCGCTCCGGGATAAACGACGGCGAGCCGGCTGGGCGGGAGATCGGGAAACGCCCGCCGCACCGCGGCCGCGGTAAATTCCGAGTTGGCCAGCACACGGTGCGCCGCGTGCATGCCCCGCCGCTCGCGGC